>Ga0315291_10008693_pt1:0-7500 | contig 12458 bp, 11 predicted proteins | sample YL17G12_20_MG_FD_203070 | JGI IMG/M metagenome (GOLD analysis project Ga0315291, IMG submission 203070) | Sediment microbial communities from Yellowstone Lake, YNP, Wyoming, USA - YL17G12_20 | ecosystem: Environmental > Aquatic > Freshwater > Lake > Sediment | place: USA: Wyoming... | reverse complement strand
CCCCACATTTTGGGTCCCCAATGTAGTCCTTTCCAGTGACTATCTAATTAGTGTAGCTCCGTTTAGGATTGCTGGTGGGAGAGGTCACTTCAGCATACCCAACCTTTTGAGTTTGTTGCCGGTAAGTAAGTATCGGGGTGATGCCCCCAGTGGTTGGGGAACATTATATGAATTAGGCATAGACAAGGTGATTGCCGACCTCTATTTTACCTTACCGTTTGATTTAGGTGTCGTCGATGCTCGCCAGATATTTATCAGCGCCGGCAATTCTTTGCAAGGTAAGACGGAGGAATACGGAAAAATAATTGCCGGGGAGCCGTATGATGTCGACCGTGAAGCCGCGCAGGCAAGTGGGTTTTCAACCAGCTATCTATCCATGATTGAAGCTGGCAAGGCTGAACTTGAAGCCTGAAATAGCCGCACAGTAATTAAAGAATGTGGGAGTGGATGCGGCTGAAGAAAAACGTCAAGTAATAGTGCCCAAAAATTCCTGGCTTTCGAAACCTGCGACTCTTCTTACCTGAAAAATATTATGCCTTGACCGCCTGAGTTAGTATCTAGCTTCAAAGTTGGAAAATTGCCCGGTGAAAGCAGACCAGTTTACATCTATATGGTCTACTACGGACTCGGGTGGCCCTACCTCGAGATGTCTTAATAGCTCCTCGAGTTTTTCTTTCGCTCCCTCGACATGAATTTGAACAGCGTTCATCTCAGGCAAGTTGCGCACGTAGCCTCGCAAGGCTAGCGATTTGGCAAGTTGAGAAGTGAACGCCCGGTAGTAGACGCCTTTAACGTGACCGTAAACTGTAGCTGTAAGATAGGCTAGTTCGGGCATTTTATATCCATTTAACCTCCATATCTGATTTGTTGGAAGGGCCAATTGTTTCTATTTTATTGCTCTGATTAGATCACTCTGACAATAGTCGGACATCCTGTCCAGACGGTTCAATCCAGTTTTTGCGGCTGCATTAACAGCCTCCAGGAATTCCTGTTTTGATAGCGGCCTGTTTAGTTGGCGGATTGAAAAAGCCTTGTAGCAGGGATGGTACTGAGACATAACATTGACATAGCTATTTGGAGAAATCTCCTCGGCAATGAATTTCATTGTCTCCTTTGTGCCGGCAAGCTCATTAGGTAGAACCAAATGACGTATCAGGAGGCCGCGAACGGCAATACCGTCTTCGTTAAGACGGAGGTCCCCCACCTGACGGTACATTTCCTTAAGAGCAGTTCGGTTTATGGAAGGATAGTTCTTTATTCCTGAAAGCTCCTCAGCGGTCTTTTCGTCGTCATATTTCATGTCCGGCATATAAATATCTACAATGCCGTCCAGAATTTCCAAAGTTTCAGAGGCGTCATAACCACCAGAATTGTAGACCAGAGGCAACCTTAAACCTAGATTTATAGCTATTTCCAGCGCCTCCAGTATTTGAGGGACTACATGTGTAGGTGAGACTAAATTTATATTGTGGCAACCTCTGTCCTGGTGAGCCAGCATTATTTTTGCCAGCTCTTCCGCGGTGATTTCGTTTCCTTCGCCAAGCTGGCTGATGGAGTAGTTCTGACAAAAAAGACATTTCAAGTTGCAGTTGGTGAAAAAGATTGTCCCAGAGCCACAGGTGCCAACTAATGGTGCTTCTTCTCCGAAATGTGGCCCGTAGCTAGAAATTACCGCAAGTTTGCCAGTATAACACTGACCTTTCTCGTTGACTAGTCGGTTAATGCCACAACGGCGGGGACATAACCGACAATTTTTCAGTAAAGCTCTGGCTGCTTCTACACGCTCAGCAAGCTTACCGCTACGGTAAAGCTCCAAATAAGCGGCCATCAGTTATTCTTCCGGAGGAGGTGTCTTCTTACCCTTCTTAATGACTTCCACTTCTACTTGCGGTGTGATTATGGTGGTAGTCGGCTTTCTGGCTCCCTTTTTAGCCTTTTTGCGCTCTCTCCATCTAAAATCTCTGGTACCCATATCAATTCCTCGTAGTAGTTTTACTGACAGTAAAAGTTTAGCAGAGGCCAGTTACCTTGTAAAGGATTAATAAGAATTTGCCATTGGGCTATGGTTGGTGTATACTATCAAATCTTGGAGGAGGTGGAATCGTGGAATACAATTCCTTTCCTAAATGTCTAAAATGTAAGGTCGGTGATTTGGTGCCGCTATCGGATTTTGGTAGCCAGGGCGCGGCAATTCATTACAAGGCTTGGGTATGTACCAATCCTGATTGTGGCTACAACATCAAAATCAGAAATGGCGACGTATATCTGAATGAGCCCATCTTCAGTGGGACAGGTCCTAATCCTCGTTCCCGCTTATAGCTCATCTAAGTAGTCACATAGCTTCCCAGTACTTTTGGTGTAGTCGCTTTGTCTTTAATGACGGGGCAGCTCCAGGAGAAGGTAGTTGGTTTTTTCTTTCCGCGACGTTGTGTCGGTTGCGGAAAGATGGGCGACCTCCTGTGTGCCAGTTGCTGTCAAAAACTACCGCGGCTTTTACCGCCATTTTGTCAGAAGTGCGGTAAGCCCGAGTCAAGCGGTGTTTTATGTCCAGCTTGCTGGGGACAACAGACTGATATCGATGGCATTCGTTCTGTTTTTCGCTTTGAGGGAACGGTGCGCCGCGCTATCCATGACCTAAAATATCGTAATCTTAAGTCAATAGCTGCTTGTTTAGCTACGTTAATGGCTAATTACCTGCGAGATAATCCAGTACACGGCGACCTTTTAGTGCCTGTGCCTCTTCATCGTCGACGGTTGAGGGAACGTGGCTACAATCAATCGAGTCTTTTAGCCGAGAAATTGGGCAAACTGACGGCTCTGCCCGTGCTTGATGGCAGCTTGTGTCGGCCAAAGGACAGTTTGCCTCAGGCCAGGACCACAACTGTTGAAGAGCGTAGAAGAAATGTAGAGAAAGCTTTCGCATGCCAGAATGGGAAGCTGCAGGGAAAGACATTCATCTTAATTGACGATGTTTGCACCTCGGGAGCCACTTTAGAATCCTGTGCCGCGGCTCTTAAAACTGCTGGAGCGGTTTCGGTATGGGGCTTGACCTTAGCCAGAGAAATTTAACAGGGAGAAAAAAACATGGAACTACAAATTTTTAGCAAGAACATGGAAATCTCTCCGGATATTCGAAATTACGTGCAAAAAAAGATTGGTAAATTGACTCACTACCTACCTAATATCACTGAAGCTAAGGTGGAAATACATGAGGAGAACACTAAATCGCCTCGATATCGCTATACGGCACAGGTTACCCTGAACAGCAGAGGTGTAATATTGAGGGGGGAAGAGAAAGGAGAGGGGGTACGGGTAGTGGTTGATGCTGTGGCTGAGGTATTAGAGCGACAAATCGAGCGGCATAAAGGGAAGCTGCATGATAAAGGACGTGGCCTTTCTCTTACCCGACAACCTGCAGAAGATATAGTTGTGGAAAAAGAGTCTAGAGATTTGCCAAGAGTAGTTAGATTAAAGCGATTCGCGGTCAAGCCGATGTCAGTGACAGAGGCATCGGAGCAAATGGAGCTTTTGGGTCATTCATTCTTTCTGTTTGTCAACTCCGATAATGATAGACTCAGCCTGCTCTACCGCCGCAACGATGGCCATTACGGGCTAATTGAGCCGGAGTTGGCTTGAAGTCCGCTGTGAGGTGGCTATGAGCGGAGTCAATGAGATAACTGTTGGTAAGGCAAGGCTTGGCCTGATACAAGGAGACATTACGAGGCAAGAAACAGACGCTATTGTTAATGCTGCCAATTCCAGTTTGATGGGTGGGGGTGGTGTGGATGGTGCTATTCATCGGGCTGGGGGCCCAGCTATCTTGAACGAATGCCGTAAAATTATCTCCCGAATAGAGCGCTTGGCTACAGGCAAGGCGGTGATAACCACGGGCGGGAATCTTAAAGCCAAGTATGTTATACATACTGTTGGCCCGGTCTGGCATGGCGGAAACCGCGGTGAAGCTGAGCTATTGGCCAGTGCCTACCGGGAGAGTTTAGAACTGGCTGCTGAACGCAAGCTTAAAAGTATAGCATTTCCATCCATCAGCACCGGAGCTTACGGCTATCCGGTAGCTGAGGCAGCCAGGATAGCTTTAGATACGGTGATTGCCTTTTTGCGTGTTGAATCAACGTCCTTACAGGAAGTATTCTTCGTACTCTATGATTCTAATACCTATCAGACTTGTAGAGCACGACTAGATGAACTGGCCGGCTAATCGGCAACTCTTTTGGGGTACTGTCATGTCGAAAAAAGCTGAGTCATTGACCTTCGCGGTATGTGAAACCTGCCTGGGATGGATAGGAGTCATAGGCTCACCTAACGGGCTAAAAAAGGTCATTTTACCACTGAAATCAAAAGAGGCGGTGCTTGATCAAATTGCAAGCTATGGCTGTGAGGCTGAAAATCAAGACCTAACTTGTTTTAGTGAACTGTCTGATAGGATAAGGCGTTATTTAGGTGGTGAACGTATCGATTTTGTTGATAAGCTAGATTTGGCCGGCACAAACCGCTTTCAACAGAACGTGTGGCGGATGGTTCGCAATATTCCTCGTGGTGAGACGAGGAGTTATGGCTGGGTAGCCAACCAGCTAGGTTTACCAAAGGCTGCTCGGGCAGTAGGGCAAGCTTTGGCTAGAAACCCGGTACCGATTGTAATCCCGTGCCATCGTGTAATTGGCAGCGATGGAAATCTGGGTGGCTTTGGTGGAGGCGTTAAAATCAAAGAGTTGCTACTCCACTTAGAACAAACTCTTTGAAGGCGACTTATTTCAGATACCACTTCAAGCTGTTCTCTCCCAGTATGCCATCTATTTCCCTGGCTAATTCCGGGCAATAGTTTATTGTATTCGGCATCTTCATATTTACCGATTCATCCGGGGTGACTACGCTGATTAGAACGGTATCCTGCCCGGGATAGCGGGCAAGTGCATTCATGACCTCTTTGAGGCGTGTTACGTCGTCTTCTGTTCTGTCGCCTTGTGTAATATTGATTACTATTTTACGCGGCACCGGTGGTGGGGCAGCAGGCTCAGTCTCCTTTAGCGTTTCACTATCGGTCTGATATTGGCGCACCCGAAAGCAATTGATGGTTGCACGGTCGTCTCTGGATTTTACCATTCCTTCTACCAGCAGGATTTTACCTTCTTGCCACATCTCTTTTGTCTGGCTGTAGACCTCGGACCAGGCAGCAACCTCAATGCTTCCGTCGAGGTCTTCGAGGGTAGCGATGACAAAAGGCCGCCTATCCCTGGTATAGAGTTGGCGGATAGAGGTTACCATGCCGGCGATAATCACTTTCTCGCCCACCATTTCGGCATCTATTCCGCCGCATAACGCTGTAGCAGCGTTAGCCAGTGCGGGGGCCATTGAAGAAAGCGGGTGTTCAGAGACGTAAACGCCCAACAGTTCTCTCTCCCAGTCCAGTTTATCCTTCAGGGGCGTATCAAGGTCGTCCAGGTTCAAGTTGGGGAGTGGCGTTGGTACCGTATCACCCCACAGGTCAAACATACTCGTCTGCCCCGACTCCCTCAGCCGTTGCTCCCATTGTGCCAGAGATATGATTCGGTCTATAGACAGAAGGAGCGCTCCGCGCGAGGCAAGTTTATCAAAGGCTCCGGCCTTGATTAAGCTCTCAACCACCTTTTTATTTATGTTACGCAGGTCAACACGGCGACAAAAATCTTCTATGGATTTGAACTCGCCGCCTTTTTTTCGAGCCAGTATAATCGGTTCGATGGCTGCGTAGCCCACATTTTTAATTGCAGTCAGGCTGAAGCGGATAGCTGCTTTGCCGTCCTCCTTTTCGATGGCGAAAGAAGTTTGGCTTTTATTAATATCTGGAGCCAAAACAGGAATATTCAGGCGGCGGCATTCGGCAATGGCCGGAGGAAGTCTATCGGAATGAAAGGCATACGTGTTCAGGAAAGCACTCATGTATTCAAGCGTGTAATTGGCTTTAAGATAGGCTGTCTGGTAGGCAATGAGGGCATAACTCACGCTATGAGCCTTGTTGAAAGCATAGCCGGCAAAAGGCTCAATTAAGGCGAAAATTTCAGCGGCCACTTCGGCAGACACTCCGTTTTTCTTAGCTCCGTTTATGAAATTTTGTTTTTCCTTTTTCATCACTTCGGGAATTTTCTTGCCCATGGCTTTCCGGAAAATATCGGCTTGCCCCAAGCTGTAGCCGGCTAAAGCTCGAACTATAAGAAGTACCTGGTCCTGATAGACGATGACGCCGTAAGTTTCCTCCAGAATCTCCTTAACGGCCGGATGCGGGTAACGAGTTGATTCGATCCCATGCTTTGCTTTAATAAACGTAGGTATGTGCTCCATCGGTCCGGGCCGATAGAGAGCTACCATGGCCGCAATGTCATTGAAAGCGGTTGGCTTCAGTTCCTTTATATAGCGACGCATACCAGCGCTTTCTAATTGGAAGATACCGCCTGTTTCTCCAGATGTCAGCAATTGGAAGGTCGCCACATCGTCTAGCGGTATACGCTGCAGGTCTATGGTGATGCCGCGATTCTCCGCGATGATTTCTCGCGCCTTAGCTAAGAGGGTAAGATTAGCCAGTCCCAAAAAATCAAGTTTCAGCAGGCCAAGACGGGCAACGCTTTCCATAGAGAACTGAGTCATGGTCATATCCTGGTCGTTGTCTTTGGCAGCCCTTTGTAACGGCACATATTGCGTCAAAGGTTCTCTGGATATGACTACTCCGGCAGCATGGGTACTGGCATGACGAGATACTCCCTCTAACTTCTTGGCCGTATCAACCAAGTTTTGTATAGCACTATCTTCGTGGTAAATTTCATCTAGTTCCTTATTTTCAGCCATGGCCTGGTCCAGAGTTATATTCGGTCTGGGGGTTACAAGCCTGGCTACTCTATCAACCTGGCTGTAAGGCATGCCCAAAGCCCTGCCTACATCCCTGAGCGCAGCTCTGGCACCTAAAGTACCAAACGTGATAATTTGCGCAACATGGTCAGGCCCGTATTTTTGGGTGACATAGCTTATCATCTTATCGCGGCAGTCGTCCTGGAAATCTAGGTCGATGTCTGGAGGCTCACGGCGCTCTATGTTTAAGAAGCGTTCGAATACCAACGTGTTAGTTAAAGGATTAATGTTAGTGATACCCAAACAGTAAAGAGCTAAACTGGCTGCAGCGCTGCCTCGAACACCGACGAGGATGTTTTGTTTTTTAGCGAAGGAGATGAGGTCCCAGACAACAAGAAAATAGTCGGCAAACTGCGTTTGTTTAATGACCTCTAATTCATAAGCTAGCCTTTGTTGAATTTCTGGTGTTACCGAAGGGAAACGTTGTTTAAGTCCTTGCCGGCACAGTTCAGCCAGGTAATCGTCCGCTGTTTGGCCTTCTGGCAGATCCAATTGAGGAAGATGAAGGCGCCCGAACTCTATCTCTAACTGGCACATATCGGCTATTTTCTGCGTATTTTGTATGGCTTGGGGTAGGTCCCTAAACATCTCCACCATTTCATCCTG
>Ga0315291_10008691_pt1 | contig 12460 bp, 11 predicted proteins | sample YL17G12_20_MG_FD_203070 | JGI IMG/M metagenome (GOLD analysis project Ga0315291, IMG submission 203070) | Sediment microbial communities from Yellowstone Lake, YNP, Wyoming, USA - YL17G12_20 | ecosystem: Environmental > Aquatic > Freshwater > Lake > Sediment | place: USA: Wyoming | collected... | reverse complement strand
GCCACGAAGATATCCCTGTCTTCTCTGAAATCAATCAGGTCGCGCAAAAAAAGAGCGTAGGAAACTTGGTCCGTCTCCCGAGGAAAACCGTCAATCAAAAGTGCCTGCCGGGGCATTTTTGAAATCTCCATTTTGATTAACGCCAAGATAAATTCGGTCGGCAAAAGAGTTTTGGTGCTCCGACCCAAAAGCGCCCTGATGGCCTCGTCAACGGAAATGTAGCCGCGGTAATTTTTTTCCAAATAATCAATCAGCTCGTCTTTTTTTGTCTTATCTTCCATGGCCGCGTGCGCGTCCCTGACAATGTCGCCCACCGAAATGTGGCCGATTTTATCTCCGCCGAAAATTTCTTTCATTAACTTAGAATAGGTGCCCTTGCCCGAATTTTTCTTGCCCAGCAGATAGGCGATAAAGGTATTGTTTTGCAAATATTCTTTCAATTTAGCAATCTCCGTTCCGGCTTTTGCTTGAAAATATTCCGCTCGCTCCCGAGGGTCTGACAGGTTAAATTTCTTTGTCACTCTTTCAACTTTAGTTTTAAATATGGAAAAATCTTTTTCGTAATCTTTCATGGTTTTAATCTTGTTTATAAAAAATTGCCGCGAGGCATTTTAAATATAACAGATAAAAACAAAAAAGAAAAGGGGATAAGGTTTTACATAAACTACCAGCAAGAATTTAAATCACAACTAAAAATTATATCTTTTTGCAGGTCGGTCCGGAAAATATTAATATTTTTTAATCTGTCCAATAATTCCTGAGCCGGATGGCCGTAGCGATTTTTAGCGCCCACCTGAATCACGGCGACTCGGGGCGCCACTGCCGCCAAGAATTTTTCGCTTGAAGAATTTTTGCTGCCGTGATGCCCGACCTGTAAAATATCGGCTTTTAAATCCGCGTCGCTGGCCAGCAGCGGCCACTCGGCATTCATTTCCGCATCGCCGGTAAAAAGCATCGTGTTTTTACCATAAAATAATTTTCCCATAATTGAGCTGGCGTTGGTATTTTTGCTGAAATCCTGACCGTTAATTTGGCCGAGGGGATAAAGGATTTTTATCGCCAGATTATCAGCAATTTTTATTATCTGCCCGCTTTGAGCAAAAATAACCGGAATTTTTCTGGCAGCGATTAAATCGTGCCAAATTTTATATTCAACCGAACTATCGACGATGCCGGTTTCCAAAACTTCACTCACTTCATAGTGTTTTAAAACCTCAATTAAACCGCTTAAATGATCGGCGTCCGGATGAGTCAAAATCACCAGTTCAATTTTTTTATCAAACAGCGGCATCTCGCTCCCCAATTTGGCCAAGATGGTATCCGATGGTCCGCCGTCAATCAATACCTGATTGCCGTTGGCCGCCTCAACCAAAACGGCGCTCCCCTGCCCCACGTCAAAAAAATCTATTTTTAACTGATCGCCTGGCTCCAATTCAAAAACCGCCAGCCAGATAAAAAAAGCTGCCAGACACAGACCCGCCAGCATCAAATAACTAATTTTGTTCTTTAACCACTGGAGCATTAATTAATGTTTTTTGATATCGGCGCGAAAAATACCAAATGAAATAAATTAATAATAAATAATAAACTCCCCCGCCCCACCAGCTCCATTTAAATTTGAGCGCGGCTAAAGGCACTCTGGCTAAAAATTCTATTGCCTTAATTTCATAAGTTAAAAGCAACCAAGCCACCCAGCCCAGAATTTTTCCAAAACCAAGCCAAAAAATTCCTGCCAGTCCTGCTAAAAAACCGAAAAACATTGTCGTGGGAATAAAAAGTAAAATTAAAACGTTGGCTAAAGGAGCAATCAGCGAGAGCCGGCCGAAATTTATGACCAGCAACGGCAAAACGGCGATTTGGGCGGCCAGAGTGGCAACTAAAATGTTTTTCAATGATTTTAATGATTTGACGAATGTCTTTTTGGTTATCCAAGCCAATGTAAAATCCGACTCTTCTTTTAGTGTAAACCACTCTTGCAAAATTGGCGAAATATAAACTAAACCCAAGGTCGCCGCGAAAGACAATTGAAATCCCAAATCAAAAGTCAAAACTTTAGGATTTAAATAAATCATCAAAGCGCCGGCAAAAACTAAAGCGTTGCGAATGCTGTAAAGCCGGCCGGCCTGCTGGGCCACCAGCACTAAAATTCCCATCACGGCCGCGCGCACCGCCGAGGCCGAAGCGCCGGTCATCACCACAAAAAGCAAAATCACTAAAATCGCCAGCCAAAAAGAAACTGAACGGCGGAGCATAAAAAAATTAAATAAACCCGCGAGCGCGACGGCAATAACGGTGATATTATAACCAGAAAGAGCCACAATGTGGGTGGTACCGGTGCGACTGAAATTATCCATTAGTTCTGGCGAAAAACCGCGCTTTTCACCCAGCAACAAACCGGCCAGCAGCGACGCTTGCGGCTCGGTCAAAATCTGATTTAAAGAATTTTCAAATTTGTTTTTCAACCAAAATAATTTTCCCTTAATAAAATTCCCCTGGCCAGCCGCCACTAATTTTATTTCCGGGTAATAAATCACCGAATAAATATCGTCCTTAGCCAGATATTTTTGGTAATCAAAATCTGCGCTGGATTTTGGCGTTGCCAATTTGCCATTGATTTCCACTCTGTCGCCGTAATTGAAAGGCGGGTATTTTTTGGCGACGACCAAAATATCGCCTTGAACGAATAAAAAACCGGATGATGTTCCGATAAATTTATAACTATCCACCGCCACCCTATAGCGCACATTGTCGGAGCGCACATCCGGCTCATCATCAATTGTTCCCTGAAAAACAATTTTGCCTTTGTCATTGAATTCTTTAACGGTATTGGCCGGATTCGCTAAACTAATAAATCGCCAGGCGCCGGCCACCAGCATCATTAGACAAAATCCGACCACGGCGATTTTTTGGGCACGCGCCCAAAAAATCGCCGCCATCATCACCCCCAAAATCAAAATCCCCAGCCAATAAATCAGCCGGAGATTCAACAAACTTTCAATAAAAACACCGAGAATAAACGCCAGACAGAAAAAAAGAAAAATTTTAGATTTAGTCATTTCTTTTCAGCTTCCACTCTCTAACTATCGCTGCCCTTATATAAATATCTTTCATGAGGTCGGTCCCATCAAGAACTGCCCTGAGCACCTTGAATGCTTGTTTTCTATCTACTTTATCAAGTTGATTTAACGGTTGTTTTTTCCCTCTATCTAAATCTATAATTGAATTAAAGTCTAACCTATTAAAGCAAACAAAGCTTTGCTTAGAAAAACAATTATATTTTGTTGCTTCTAACAAAATAAAAAAGGCCGCTGGTCTATTTGAAGTAATAACGGCACATAGAATACTGCTTTCAAAACTAGTTAATCTTGAAGGTAAAACAACTAAAGCAAAGTGTGGCGCCGATTCATCTGTATCTGTAAAAAAATATCTATTGAAATACAATATGTCAGCGATTTCAAAATTATTCATCCTTATATAATTCTAGAATTTCTTCATCTAGGGGAACCGAGTTTAAATCGATGTTCACTCCTTTTAATATACCTCCTTGTTTTTTCTCGGCCTTACAAATTTCTTGCATGGGTTCCGTTGAGTAAGCGGCTTCTCCTAGTTTTGTCTGGGACAAAATTAGATAAGACTCGAAAACGCTATTCAAAAATATCATTTCTGGTTGGCTAAAATTAATTTTCTTTATCGGCTTTATCAAAGAAATACAATGTCTGGGATAAGGATAATCTGCTTTTTGTGTAATTTCCTTTTTAATGTATCTTTTATCCAATGATTTTAATCCAGCATAAATCTCTAAAGAAATAGGGCCATTTTTATTGCGCTTAAAATTAATCCCGTTAAAACTTTTACCGGTAAATTTATATGATTCCACTTCTAAAAGATAGATTATTTTCATAATCTGAAACTCCGACAAATTATTCATCCCTTTTTCTTTCGCTTTCGTTAAAAGGTATAAAATTGTATCTTCAACTCTACTCATAAAATAACAAAAAGCACCATTAAAATATCTTAATAACGGAGAGTATAAAATTCCCTTTTCTCTTATTCATTAAAATATTCTTCGGAATTTCTATCTGAGTCTATTATAAAAATTTTAAATACTGATGTCAATGATAAAACATTTCTTTTTCTATTCTTGTGGCCAACCCCATTCAACATCTTTATCTCCTCCTCCGTCAAATCGTAAAACTCATAAACTTCCGCATCATTTTTTTTATCGGTTCTGGCGATTTTAAAAAAATTCCCCGCCCGCCGCAAGCGCTGTTGAAGTTAAACTTCAACTGATTCCAACGGCTCAACAGCAACCGCTCGTTGAGCCGTTGGGATTATTGCCCGACTTTCTCGTAATAAACATACCGGCCGGTTTTGCCGACCTGCCGGATTCGGCCTTCCTTTTCCAGCTCATCAAGGTAGCGAGTTGCGGTAGCGTCCGACACTCCCAGCAAATTTTCTATGTCATTATTCGCCGCCCGCTTATTTTGAGCCCCATTGAAGAATTCCAGAATCTTCCGCTTGTTTTCTTCTTTTTCCCGCGCTTGTTTTTCAACCAACGATTCTTTTTCTTGAACCGAGCTTGCGCCAGGCGCAGCCGAAGCGTCAAAGGATTTATCTTCTTTCCCTGTTTTATATTTCCTCCCCAAATAAGTCCCCAAAACAATCCCCGCTATTCCTACGATAATTAATTTTAGATAGTTCATGAATTTAAATCTTACGATAAATTAACGGTACTTAAAATCTTTCCCCCTTCCAAAAACAAAAATTAAGTTAAATTATTTTCCCCGGCGACTTGTTGAAGTCAGACTTCAGCATATTTCACGACATTCTCACATTCTTGAGAATGTGAGAATGTTTATCTTTCACAGAGAGGCTTTGAGTTCACGGCGAAGTTGGGCGTGGTTTGGGATCGCGGTGGCAACCAGGTCCCAAAACTGACGGGAGTGGTTGAATTCTCCAAGGTGGCAGAGCTCATGGACAATGATATAGTCGGCCAAGGACAACGGCAGCAAAGCGATCTTATAATTAAAATTAAGATTCCCCTTCTTGGAACAACTGCCCCAGCGACTCTTTTGGTTCTTGATGTTAATCCGGTTAAAGTTAAATCCGTATGTCCGGTTAAAATGAGCCGCTCGCTCGCTCGCCAATTGGCGCGCCTCGTCCTTGTATTTTAAATAATCCCGGCGGCCGCCTCGCAAAACAGGCCTAAACTTGAATTGCTTAAAAAAAGAAATTTTTGCCAGAAGCCACGCCGCTTTCTCCAGGATAAATTGCTCCACGATATTTTCCCTCAAGCTGAATGGCGCCGTGACAATTACGGAACCGTCGCAATACACCGTCATTCTCATCCGCCGCGCCCGCCTGCTCTGGCGAAAAGTATACGCCACATTTTTATTTTCCAGCACAATCTCCTTTTTCATATTATAACCCAATTATACCTCCAAATAAAAAATCCGTCCCGAACGTAGTCGAGGGACGGGCCCAGAATCGTATTTACCCATTCGTACGAATTAGACAATACAAAATAGCGGGAGTGGGCCAACTGCTCAACGGAAGCCACCGTTGAGCCGTTGGGATTATTGCTTAATTTTCTCGTAATAAACATACCGGCCGGTCTGGCCGACCTGCCGGATCTTTCCCTCTTTTTCCAGTTCGTCCAGGTAGCGAGTCGCGGTGGCGTCCGACACGCCCAGCAACGCCTCAATGTCATTATCAGCCGCTTTTTCTTTTGATCCGAAGAATTCCAGAATCTTTTGTTTATGCTCCTCTTTCTCCCGCGCTTGCTTTTCAACCAACGATTCTTTTTCCTGAACCGAGCCAGCTTCGGACACGACCGAACTGTCTGCAGGTTTATTTTCTTTTCCTATTTTATACTTCCTGCTCAAATAAACACCCAAAACAATCCCCGCTATTCCGATGATGATTAAAGTTAGGTAGTTCATAGATTTAAAGATTAAAATTAAAATATTATTTTCCTTATTCGCCTATTCGCGCGCTTGCCCGCCTTTGGAGGGAATTAGACCAGACAACACGGTGCGACATCCTTACATTCTCAAGTTTGTAAGGATGATATTTTCAAATTTCTCCGCCGCCGAATTTGTCGCAATTTATTCAAGCGGTTTGTTAAAGTTTAACTTCAACGAATTTCATTTTTTACGCCCCTTAATTCTTAATAATGCGTGAATTGTCGCAAGATAAAAATAAAACATCCAACTATACCAGATATCTCTATCATAATTTATTCTTTGTTTGTCGTTTGCGTGTCTTATTGCAAAACAGTTGGCAATATTAAATAAATCACTCTCATCTTTTTTATGTAAATAATTTTTAGCGTCATCCCTTAATATCTCAAGGGTATCCGCTAACTCCCGAATAGCTATTCTTCTTGTTTCAAGATTTGACCTTGATTCAAGGTATTTTTCAACCGCAAGATCTATTTTTATTTTTATAGCATCGTTTTCTGTCGGAATAACTGCTTTGTAGATGCTTGAAAGCCCTTTTCCATCTTTAACAAAAATAAGCCCCATTGAAGAAACTTCAAAACCAGTACTATATTCTGAAAGAATGTCACTTAATTTTTGACAATATTCTGCTCGCCCTAACGGCTCATTAAATTTTGAATAATGCCATCCGCAGTCACCATATGAATGATACGCACCAGGCGTTTTAATTGGTTTTGAAATATAATCGTATAGAAACTCGATGACATCAAACAAATCATCTTCCGAATAATCTTTAATTTTTTCTTCAATCGGCCATAAATTATCTTTTCTCAATAAACGATAAATTTGGGCATCAATATCCTTACCCAATTTTCCCTGTATCCATCTACCATCAGCATCAATACAATTATAACCGAAATATTCTTGAAAATAGCCCTTATCATTAAGCTCTTTATAAAAATTTAAAAATAATCTTTTTAGTATATCAAGATTAAACCTAGAAAAATTTTTGTTTTTACCTGTCCTAATCGAATAATATTGTTTCATAATCAACTCCCGCTTTCCACAATTTTGATCTCCTCCTCCGTCAGACCATAAAGTTTATAAATATCTTTGTCAATTTTGGCTTCATCTATCATTATTTTAAATTCTGACCACTCTCTTGTCAAACAACATTGATTGTGGATAACTTCGGGTTTTCTTCGGGTGTAGTTATGCTATAATAAATATAGTAAAAATAGTAAAAAACTATGCTAACAAAACGTCAAAAACAAATATTAGACTTCGTTGGCGCAAAAATAAAAAAGAACGGGCTTTCCCCTACTCTTGAAGAGATTGCCCGACATTTTCGTCTTTCTTCGCTGGCTACAGTTCATGAGCATTTGCAAGAACTTAAAAAAAAGGGCTACATAGAAAAATTTTCAAGGCAAGCCCGAGCCATACAACCTCGAAATCCCAATGAAAGATTTGTAAAAATTCCTTTGCTTGGCACTATCGCCGCCGGGCAACCGATAGGAGTGGTCCAACAACAAGAAACTATAGCCATACCTCAAAGTCATCTCCCCCGCTCTGGAGAATTTTATGCTCTGCGAGTGATTGGGAATAGTATGGTTGACGAAAATATAAATGACGGCGATGTTATTTTAGTGAGGCAGCAAGGAACGGCTGAAAACGGACAGAAAGTAGTAGCACTGATAGATAATCACGAGGCTACCTTAAAAAAATTCTACAAAGAGAGAGGACATATTCGTCTGCAACCGGCGAATAAAAGTATGGAGCCGCTTATTTTACGAAATGGACAAGATATTTCAATCCAAGGTGTCGTGCTTGATGTCATTAGCGACAGCGGCATTGCCGCCCCGATAGAAATTTATCCGGACGCAAAACTTTTTAATCGGGAAAGAAAAGTCAAAAACAGAGAAGCGAAAGAAAGAGCCCGCGGCGGCACAAAATTTCAAAAAGACGCCGTTGTGGTTGAACAAGCAGACGGAATCGAAAAATTTATAGACAAAATTATCTGCGGCGATAGCGAAGAAGTTTTGCGTAAAATTCCGACGGGCTCGGTTGATATTATTATCACGTCTCCGCCGTATAATTTCGGTCTAGAGTATAAAGACGACAAAAAAAATGATGCGGTTTACTGGGACGATTATTTCAAAAAACTAGATATAATTTGGAAGGAATGCGCGCGCGTTTTAAAACCGGGCGGACGACTTTGTCTTAATGTCCAACCATTATTTTCTGATTACATTCCGACGCACCACCTGATATCAAAACAGCTGCTTGATCATGGGCTAATTTGGAAAGGAGAAATTCTATGGGAAAAAAATAACTATAACTGCAAATATACCGCTTGGGGCAGTTGGAAAAGTCCCAGTATGCCCTATCTAAAATATACCTGGGAATTTGTTGAAGTTTTTTCAAAAGATACGCACAAAAAAGCCGGCGACTCGTCAAAAGCCGACATCACCGGCGATGAATTCAAGAAATGGGTTTATGCAAAGTGGTCTATCGCGCCCGAGCGCAATATGAAAGAATATGATCACCCCGCGATGTTTCCAAAGGAGTTGGCAACTCGGCTAATGAAGCTTTTCAGCTATCAAGACGACATTGTGCTTGACCCGTTCAACGGCGCGGGAACAACCACTCTTTGCGCCGCAGAAACCGGCAGAAAATATATCGGAATAGATATCTCACCGAAATATTGTAAAATTTCCGAAAAAAGAATCAAGGAAATTCCGGCGAGGTTATTTTAGAGATACTCTTTGAGCACATTTTCAAAGTATTTTATAGCGTGCTCTAATCTTTCGGGACGAAGCGGTTTATAAAACTGCTTCTTGTGTATTTCGCCCTTAATATTTCGTTCTCCGTCAAGCAAGGTAATAATTTCTATATCTAAATTCGGGAAATGGTGTTCAAGAACTTTGACCGACGGGCTTCCATTTTGATGATTAACATCAATTGAATAATCCCCGCCGAGCATACTTTCTAATTGAAAAAGGCAGAATTTGAGTTTTGGAAAATGTTTTTTGAGTAAAAAGGCGTCTACGAGTATGCGTTTATACATTGCAACCTCTGCATAAGCTTTACACTCAATTGAAAGCACAAATTCGTCATCAATATAAACTTGCTTGTCCTGAGATAATTTATAAACATTCCCTTTCCCATCGCTGATGGGATATTTTGTTTTATTAATCTTGATACGCGAGGGCTTGCCGCCGATGTTTTTCCAGGCGAGCAAAACCATTTCCTCGGCCATCGTTTCAACAAGTGTACCTTTTAGTGAACGTAAAGCGCCACCAGCGCGGATATGCCACATTCTTCGTATTGTCCTCTCATAAAATTTTATAAATTTTTCAAACATATAAGTTTAATCCAAATTTAACTGTTTCTCATAAAAATTTCGATACTCCCTGCCGGTTGGTATTTCAACGGCTCAACGACCATCCTGTTGAGCCGTTGGGGATTCTTTAAATCCACCCCAACCCTCCTTTAAAAAGGAGGGAGTTTTTCTATATTATCCCACGCCAAACTAAAAAAAGCCAGCTTGGGCTGGCGCCTTGAGAATAACCTTATCCTTTTAAAAATCCCCCCTAACCTCCCTTTTTAAAGGGAGGAGGAATCCTCCCCTCCTTCGCTCTTTCAGAGCTACGGAAGGGCAAGGCCTAACCTTCCTTTACAAAGGAGGGGAAATTTTAAAAATCCCCCTTAATCCCCCTTTTACAAAGGGGGAAATTACTCGCGGATTTCCACCTTCTCAAAAAATATCTCCAGCAGACCGCGCAATTTGGCGAGCTTATCGGAATCAAACGGTTTGGCTTTCTCATATGCCAAATCCAGGGTTTTACCCGGCCGAAACTGCTGTAGACAATATTTTTTTGCGCCCTGTAACCAGCGACCAATGCTTAAAATGTCTTTTGAAGAATGCAGGACCGGCAAAACGGTGGTCCTGAACTCATAGTCCGGCGCGCGGCGCGTCAGCTCAACACTGCGCTGAATATTTTCCAAAGAGACGGCCAGCCCGACAACTTTTTTATATTTTTCCAACGGCGCCTTAATGTCCATAGCCACGAAATTAACTAAATTGGCCGTCAATAATTTTTCCAGCATCGTGGGATTCGTACCGTTGGTATCTAACTTCACCAAAAATCCCAAATTTTTTATTTGACTGATAAAATCAGGCAAATCCGGCTGAAGCGTTGGTTCGCCGCCCGTGACGCACACGCCCTCAAGCAGGCCCTGCCGTCCGCCTAAAAATTCGAAAAAATCTTTTTCAGAAACCCGGGGTTGTTTTTTGATTTTTTTGACATCAACCAGCTCCGGATTATGACAAAAAGGACAATAAAAATTACAGCCAACTGTGAAAACAGTGGCTGCGATTTTTCCGGGATAATCAATCAGGGTTAGCTTTTGTAATCCGCCAAGTAACATAAATCCCAAATTCCAAGCACCAAATTACAAACAATTTCCAAATTCCAATAACTAAAATCCAAAACCGTTTAGAATTTTGAATTTAGAAAATTGTCTCCCTCCGGGAGATCCCCCGCAGGGGGAGAATTTAAGATTTATTTGGAATTTGTGATTTGTGATTTGGAATTTTTATTTCACCACTGCCTTCTCTCTTATCTTGAAAGTGAGGCGGTCTTTAAATTCTTCTTGTTTACCCGGATGCCACTGCTGCACCGGTCGGATATAGCCGACAATCCGGGAATAAACCTCGCAAGGTTGAGCAATCAGACACTTGGGACAGGTGAAATGTTCGCCGACTAAATATCCGTGATTGGGGCAAATACTGAAAGTCGGCGTAAACGTTAGATAGGGCAGCTGGTATTTGCCGAAAATCTTTTTTAGCAATGTCTTGATTGTTTCGGGATTGGCAATTCGCTCTCCCAAAAAGCCATGCAGCACCGTGCCGCCGGTATATTTGGTCTGCAAATTGTCCTGAAGTTTGAGCGCTTCAAATAAATCATCGGAAAAACCAACCGGCAATTGAGAAGAATTGGTGTAATAGGGTTCGCGCTGGCCGGCGGTAATAATTTCAGGAAATTTTTCTTTGTCTATTTTGGCCAGACGGTAGCTGGTGCCCTCGGCCGGCGTCGCTTCAAGATTATAAAGATTGCCGGTCTCTGTCTGATATTTAACCAATTTATCGCGCATAAATTCCAGCACTTCGGCGGCAAATTTTCTGCCATCAACGGAAGAAATATCCTTGTCCAAAAAATTCAACAGCATTTCATTCATGCCGACCAAACCGATGGTGGAAAAATGATTGTGCCAGTAGCTGGAGCGCATTTTTTTAATTGCTTCCAGATAATAACGCGAGTAGGGATAAAGTCCTTTTTCAATAAAATTATCCAGGGTCTTGCGCTTTATTTCCAAGCTGATTTTAGCCAGCTCCATCATTCTTTCCAACCGGCCGAAAAAATCTCTTTTGGTCTTGGCCAAATAACCCAAACGCGGCAAATTAAGCGTGACGACGCCGATACTGCCGGTCAGGGGATAGGAACCGAAAAGTCCGCCGCCGCGCTTGTAAAGTTCGCGGTTGTCCAGACGCAAGCGGCAGCACATTGAACGAGCATCATCGACATTCATATCCGAATTAATAAAATTGGCAAAATAGGGCACGCCATATTTGGCGGTCATTTCCCAGATGCCCTGCAAAGCCGGATTATCCCAATCAAAATCCTTGGTGATATTATAGGTGGGAATAGGGAAAGTGAAAACCCGGCCCTTGGCATCGCCTTCGGTCATCACTTCGGCAAAGGCGCGGTTGAAAATATTCATCTCTTCCTGAAAATCACCGTAATTTTCCTTTTGCGCCACCCCGCCGATAATCACCGGCTGATGAGCCAGGTTAGGGGGCGGCTTGATATCCAGCGTCACATTCAAAAATGGCGTTTGAAAACCGACTCTGGTGGGGATGGCGCAGTTAAAAATAAATTCCTGCATTGACTGCTTGACCTGCTGATAATTGAGCGCGTCGTATCTAATAAACGGAGCCAACAGCGTGTCAAAATTGCTGACCGCATTGGCGCCGGCGACTTCACCTTGAAGCGTGTAAAAAAAGTTAACCAACTGGCCCAAGGCGGTGCGGAAATGCTTGGCTGGCCGAGATTCAACTTTGCTGGCCACACCCCCAAAGCCGCGGTTTATCAGGTCGTATAAATCCCAACCGCAACAATAAGGCCCCAAAAAATCTAAATTATGAATATGAAAATCGCCGCCGGCCACCGCTTCGCGGATTTCTTTGGGATAAATTTTGTTTAGCCAATATTTTTTACTGACGGCTGAGACCACATAATGATGCAAACCCTGCAGCGAATAAGCCATATTGGCGTTTTCCTTTATTTGCCAGTCCAATTCCTGAATGTAATTGTCAACCATTTCCACTGTTTCATCCATCGCGCTTTGCGCCTCTCTGATTCGCCGGCGCTGTTCGCGATAAAGGATGTAGGCGCGGGCGGTCTCAACCAAATTTTCCAAAATTAAAACCTCCTCAACAATATCCTGGACCTCTT
>Ga0315291_10008687_pt1 | contig 12462 bp, 8 predicted proteins | sample YL17G12_20_MG_FD_203070 | JGI IMG/M metagenome (GOLD analysis project Ga0315291, IMG submission 203070) | Sediment microbial communities from Yellowstone Lake, YNP, Wyoming, USA - YL17G12_20 | ecosystem: Environmental > Aquatic > Freshwater > Lake > Sediment | place: USA: Wyoming | collected... | reverse complement strand
ACCAGCTCTTTCAACCTCTCTCTCTCGTCATCTCATCCATGCGCTCCCCTCTTTTCCAGCTCTCCTCGCTCGTCGCCGAAAACCTGATGTCCTTTGACCAGAAGTTCTGGATCCGTGTGGCGGCCCGGTCGGACACGGCCACCCCCGCGGACAAGGCGGCGCTCTCCTCCCTAGCGTCCGCGGTGATGGGGCTGGTGGATGCGGCCGTCCAGCGGACCGACACCCAGCTCTCGTCCGCGGGGGCCGCCCTGCAACGCATCCTGGCGGCGGGCGCGGATGAGGCGGGGGAGTGGCACCTACCACTCGCCCCCGACCGCATTGCCTCCATGCGGGGGGCCCTGGACGCGGAGGCCAGCGCGGCGGGCGAGGGCGCGCTGGATGAGGAGGCCCTGCTCTCGAATGCCTTTGCCTGGATGCGCAAGGCCGCGGACGATGGCCAGGACGGGCTCGTCCGCCTCCTCCAACGCGCCCTGCAGATTTACGCGGCCCGCGCGCTGGGCACGTGCGCCCCGGGCGCCGGCGCCGGCGGCGAGGATGAGGCCGCCCTCGCCCTGGCCGCCATCGCCGAAGCGGAGGAGGATGGCTGGGAGGCGTGCTTGAGGGGCGTCGCGGGCCTGTCCGCCGTCGGCTTTGAGGCCGCCATCCGGCGCCGCATGGAGAGCGTGGTGCTGGGCCTGCCGTCGGGCTCCTACGCGCAGCGGGTACAGGCGGAGTACTTGAAGGAAGTGGAGCGGGCGGGCAGTGCTGCGCTGGGTGGGGGGAGAGGTGGAGGGGAGTGAAAAGAATTGTTCTGTGTTGTTGTCGTGTTCATTGACGGCGTGCCTCGGGAGGGCTGTGCGTGCGGAGAGGCAGAGACAGAGAGGGGACTGGAAAAAGAAGAAGGACGAATTGCACAACCGCCCACACAGCCCCCCCCCTCCCTCCATCTCATCAACACACCTTCCACCCATCCCAATCTTTCTCTCCACTCTCTTCACACTCCCGCGTCCCCACCCTCCTCACCCTCCCCCACCCGGCTGGCCTCCGCCTCCGCCTCCATCTCCATGGCCGCCGCCGCGGCCGCCGCCTCCCGGGTCGCCTGGGCGGCCTCAAAGTGCTTGCGCTCGAGGGCCGCCTGCTCCGCGCCGACCTCGTAAATCTTGTCGATCACGCGCGCCTCGATCGCGTCCGCGGGCGTCAGCCACCGGTTGCGCCCAATCAGGCGGCGGGTGAACGCCTTGGGGAAGCCCGTCGCCCCGGCCAGCATCTCGCTGTACACGTCAGTCATTTTCTCGAGCTCGTTCGCCTTGATCATCATGTTGGCCGCCCGCCCAAACGCCCGGTTGATGCGGGGCGGCCCCACCTGGATGCGCGCGTTGGGCAGGGCGTACCGCCCGCCCTTCTTCCCGCTCGCCACCAGCAGGGCCGCCGTCCCCATGGCCTGGCCGACGACAATGGTGAAGCAGTCGGGCTTGATGTAGCGCATCGTGTCGATGACCGCGTACGCCTCATTCTCGAAGGCGACCTGCTCGCCGTGCACCGTCTGTGACCCCGTGGAGTGGATGTATAGGGAGACGGGCTTGGTGGGCTGCGTGTAGTTCAGCCAGAGGAGCTCGGAGATGACCAGCTCGGTGACCTGGGGCACGAGCGCCATGCCAATGTACACGATCCGCCCGTCCAGCAGCAGGGAGGGTAGGTCGGGCGGGGATTTGCGGCGGGAGCCGGCCTGGCCGGAGGCGGGCGCGATGCGACCAGCCATCATGGAGGTCGAGGCCGACGCTTTCGTGTTGGTCGCGGCCGCGTAGGCGGCGTGGGCCGAGAGGGAGGACTGGGGTGACAGGAAGAGAGAGAGGGGGAATGAAGCGGGTAGGTTTTTTGGGGGATCGGCGCTTTGCTGTGCTTGGCGACGGGCCGGGAGGGGGTCTAAAAGCATGCTGTTCGCCCATTTCACCCGCCCGTTGGGCGAGCTGGTGTACCATCAGCAAACTGGACCCGACCCAGGCTAGGCTCGTGCCTCGCCCGGCCGCTCGGGTCGAAACCACTCGTTTTTTTTTCCGCCGCCCGCCGCCACCGACGTGGTGTTTTGCCCTCGGCCTCTGTTCCCTCCAACGAACTCACCGGGTCCACACCCCGCGACCGCAGGCCCGGCCCGCCCTCACCAGCCAGGCCCAGCGCCCCCATCTGGCGCAGGGTGAGGCCGTATGCGGACTTGGGCACGTCAAAGGGTAGGCCATCCGGGCCGAGCACAGCCGACGAGGATGGCGCGGCGTCCGCGTCGGCGCCCTCCTCGTCCTCGAACGACCGGTACACCCGGCGCAGGCGCTGTTCCCGGGCCCGCCCGCCGGAGGTGAGGCGGGGAACGTCCGCAAAGGCGGCGTCCTCGCCCAGGTCGATGGACCGGCCGGCCGCGGACGCGCGGACGGCACGCTGGCAGCGCAGGGGCAGCGGCGCGGCGGCGGCGGCCGGCGCAGACCGGGAGGTGGACGCCCGCGCTCCGGCCGGCGCGCCGGCGGTGGCCGGGCCGCGGAGTACATACATGGTCGGGGGCAGCATGCGAGGTGCGAGCGTTTTTGTGTGTGCGTGGGGTCGGGGCAGCAAGCGGGCGCGGAAACAGAGGTATAAGGAGGACGGCGTTTTTTTTTTTCCTCTGCCTTCACACAACGATTTGCGAGGGCCGTCCCGCGCGTCGTATTTCGTGCTGGGGCTCCACCCGCAAACTCGCCTCCGCCCAACCAGGCTTAGGATTCACTTCGCTCACAGCACGTCCCGCTCCCTGCTGAAAGCCGCGGCCAGCTGTCGTGATCAGAGGGCCGCCTCGAAGCTCTCCTTTTTCATTTATCTCAACCCGGCCGCCCGTGTCCTAGCCGTCGCTCTTCTTCCTCTCCACCCTCCACAAAATGCCCGCCCCCTCGTCCACCTCCGCCGCCATGATCAAGTTTTGCCCCAACGATGGCAGCATGCTGATGGGTAAGAGACATGGGGAGCGATAGGGAGAGAAACGCTGCACACATGCCCCCGCCTGCCTCTCAACCTTCTCTCTCTCCATCCCACAGTCGGCCCCGACCGCCGCCCCGAGACCACGCGCGACGACGGCCTCCTCTTTTTTTACTGTGAGGCCTGCCCCTACGCCTACCCCATCACGACACCCGTCACCCAGGCCGCGCCCGTGAAGCGGAAGCCCCTGGACGACATCCTAGGCGGGGACGAGGCCTGGGCGCACGTCCAGCGGGCGGACACCCGGTGCCCGGCCTGCTCGCACGGGGTCGCCTACTTCTATGAGGTCCAGACGCGGTCGGCGGACGAGCCGGCCACCCTGTTCTTTCGGTGCGTGGAGTGCGGGCACCAGTGGCGTGAGAGTCCGTGAGGGACTCTCCCGCCACTGGTGTCAGATTGTCCGTGAGGGACAATCTGAAGAGAGTAGATTGTGTAGATGATGAAGAAAAATGCTTGGGGAGTGTTCATTTCTGCTTTTCTCTCGCTTCTTCTCGCCCTCTCTCGCCTGCTCGCACGCGCACGTCGCACCATGGCTGCCACCCCGCCGGCTTCCCGGGATGTCATCCCCGTCACCATGCTGTCCGGCTTCCTGGGGGCGGGTGAGTAAGAGAGAGGGTGAATGCAATGCAGAAGCTAGAAAAACGTGTGCTCAAGCCGGGGATCGGGGAAAAGCACACGCCTCCCACACGCCCTCTCTCTCACGCGCTGCGCTCTCTTCCACTCTCTCTCACGCGCTCTCTTCCACTCTCTCTCTGTTTCTCTCCCATCCACCCACACAGGCAAGACCACCCTCCTCCGCCACCTCCTCGAGAAGTCGGGCCTGAAGATCGGGTGCGTCGTCAACGACGTCGCGTCCGTGAACATCGACGCAAAGCTTGTCCGCAACGACCGGGCCCGCGAGAAGAAGGACAACAAGGACGCCGCGGGCGGCGAGCGTGGCACTGGTGCCGACGGTGTGGCGACGACGACGACGGCTGACCTGGCGGACACGGTGGAGCTGGCCAACGGCTGTGCTTGTGCGTTTTCGGGGAAACGAGAGGGAGAGGAAAAGAGAGGGTGGTTGCGCACCAGGCGTGCGTTGCTTACAACCCACGCTCTCATGTTTCCATTTCTCTCTTTCATTCTTTACAGGCTGCTCCATTCAGGACGAGCTCTTCGGCTCCTTTGAGCAGCTGCTCTCCTTAGCCGACGCCCGGGGCGGCACCTACGACCGCATCGTCCTGGAAAATAGCGGCGTCGCGGAACCCCAAAACATCCGGGACAAGTTTGCCGACGCGGTCGCGGCTGGCCACCCGCTCGCGGCCCGCGTCCGCCTGGACACCATGGTCACCATCGTCGACTCTGCCACCTTTGTCCGGGATTACGCATCTCGGGCCCCCTTGGCCGCGCGCCCCGACCTTGGCGAGGGCGGGACCCTGCGCCCGGTGGTGGACCTGCTGGTGGAGCAGGTCGAGTGTGCGGACTTTGTCATCCTCAACAAAACGGACCAGCTGGCCGGCGGGCAAGCGGGCGCCCTGGCTTCCTTGCACGCCATCGTGTCGGCCCTCAACCCGCTGGCCCGGGTCGTGGACTGCGTGCGGGGGGTCGTAGACGTGGAGGCCGTCTTCGGGCGGGCGGCCGCGCCTGCCCTGGTGGCCGGGCTGAACGTGGAGGGCCAGCACCGGGGCGCCGTTGCGCACGCGGCCGCGCTGGCCGCCGCGGACCGGGCTGCCGAGGAGGGCGGCCACGTCGACGGTCACGCCCACGACGCCCCCCATGCCGACGGGTGCGCGGTGTGCGCGGCGACGGGCGAGGACGCTCGTGCGGGCGGCGGTCACCCAGCGGGCGGGCAGGACGGCGGCGGCGGGTGCGGCCACAAGCACGACCACGGGCACGACCACAAGCACGACCACGGGCACGACCACGGGCACGACCACAAGGACGACCACGGGCATGACCACGGGCACGACCACAAGCGAGACCATGACCACAAGCACGGGCCCGAGTGCGGGGCCGACGGCGGGGCCTGCACGGCCGACCACGGCCACGAGAAGAAGAAGCAGGCGGCGGCGGACCGCAAGGAAACGACGGCCGCCTCTCGCTTTGGCATCCGCTCCTTCGTCTACTCCCGCCGCACGCCCTTCCACCCGCACCGCCTGCGGGAGCTGGTCCTGCGCTGGCTGCCCGTAGCGACGAACGCGGCCCTGGAGGAGGGCGCGGTGGGTGGGGCGGGTGGAGGGGACAACGCGACTGGTGCAGCTCCAGTCGCCGACCCGGCCGCGCCCCCGCCCGCGCCCTCTCCCATCCAAACCGTCCTCCGCTCTAAAGGCTTCCTCTGGATGTCGCACTCCCACGCCACCGCCTTTTACTGGTCGCACGCGGGCCAGCACTTTGAGATCCGGGACGAGGGCGACTGGTGGGCGGCTGTCCCGGACGGCGACTGGCCGTCCGACCCGGCCCAGCGGGGCGTGATTTTGGGCGATTTCGCGCCCGGCGTGGGCGACCGCCGCCAGGAGATCGTCTTCATCGGGGCGGGCATGGACGAGGGCGCCATCACGGCGCAACTGGACGGGGCCCTGCTGACGGAGGAGGAGATGGGCGTGTACACGCAGACGTTTGGGGAGGCGGCGCCCGACCCGGCGCACGAGGGGGCGTGAGAAGGAGAGGGAAGGAGAGAAGAGACGATGAAAATTGGAGACGCATGACGTGTACACTGTCCCGGGGCTTTTCCTAATCACACTCACTCTATACGAAGAAGAAGACACTACCGCCACCTCCATCTCTCACGCCGCCCCCGGCGCCGCCCCCGCGTGCTCCAACAGGAACTCGCGCAGGCACGCGCTGGGCGTCGGCGAGTCGCCCCCGCCCGCCGCCCGGGCGGCCGCAAAGGCGGCCAGGACGTCCCCGCAGGAGGCTGGCGGGACGGCCGAGGGCGAGATGACCGAGCGAGGGGTGGGCGGGCAGGAGGAGGAGAGCCCGCCGGCGTCCTCGTCTTCGGACGTGAGGAAGGACGCCGATGGCGGCATGGGTTGAGGGCGGGCGGCCACCCCGCCCCCGTGCCCCTCGACCTCGACCGGCAGGTGCAGCTCTGCCACGTCACCGCCGCTCCCGGCCGCCCGCCCCTGCTTCAGGCGCAGGCGGTGAAACTGGGCCAGGCCGTGGACGAGGGCCCGGGTCCAAGCGTCGGCCGTGGGGAGGCGCAAGGGCAGGGGCGGCGGTGCGGCGGGCGCGCCTGGGCCGGCCGCCGCCAGGGCGGCGCCCGCCTGCGCGCCCAGGCTGCGGGCCGTGGCCAGCCACAGGAGCACGGGCGCCTCCAGGGTGTCCACCCGTGACGGCCCCGCCCGCTTCAGGGCCTCGCGCGCCCGGTGCGAGATGCCTGCCCAGGCACGCAGGCCGGCGGTGGCGGACGCCGCCGCGGCCGCGGCCGCGTCGGCGGGCGGGCGGGCGGCGCGGTGCTGCTGCGCGTCCGCGGCCGCGGCCGCCCGCCCGGCCGCAAGGTGGCCCTCCCACGCTGCCAGCGCCCGGGCCTGGCGGTCCAGGTCCACCGCCCGGAAAGCCTCCCAGACGTCCGCGCCCTCCCCCCCCGGCAAAACCCGCGACAGGGCGGAGGGCGGGCCGCCCCCACCGAAAGGGGCGGGGCTGAAAAGGCCCGAGATGCTCGAAAGGGTCAGTGGCCCAGCCAGCGCGCGCAGGATGCGGTCGTTCAGCGCCCGCCGGGCTTTGGCCCGCCCAAGCCTTGACAGGTCCACGTCGGCGGCCAGCAAAGCAGGTGCCGAGGTGGACGGGTCGCCACCAGCGCCAGCCGGCTTTGCGCCCGCCGCCGCCGCCGTGGCCGGTTGCTGCTGCTTCTTCCACCGCTTCTCCAGGGCGTGCGCGCCGTGGGAAGCGCGCGGCAGCCGCCCGCGCCGGACGACTGCGTCCCCGCCCGCCGGGTCCCGGGCTTCCGCCGCGAGGACCGCCGCCAGGCTCCGGCCGTCCGGCATGAGGAAGGGGCCGCGCATGAAATAAGGGTGAGTGGGTTGCGCGATGTGGACGTAGAGGACCGCCTGGCCCTGTCCGACGGAGAGGGTGTGCGCGGGTGTGTGTGGAGGGGGGCGCGCGGCCGGCCGATCAGGAGAGTGTGAGAGAGCAACCCACGTCGCAGTGTCTCCAAACGCGGATTCTCCAAACGCCGCCGCTGACAGCTCCCCCCGAGCGACGCGGCCCGCGCGAGCACACGCACGCTCACGCTTTCATTCCACGCACACACACACACACACACACACATCACACCAACCATGCCGCCCCGCCGCCCCCCCCCCTCCTTCTCCTCCTCCATCGGCTCCCTGCTCAACCGGGCCCAGGACACGGCGTCCGCCGCCGCGCACGCCAAGCTCGCGCCCCACCTGTGGGCCCACCGGGGCAGGCTCGGGGATGAGGCTTTCTGGGGAGAGCTGGTCGGTTCGGTCGACTACCTGCTCAGCATCGCGCCCGTGAGTGAAGGGAGTGGGAGAGAGGGGGGCGGAGGCGTGAATTGGGCGCGCCGGCGCGCCGAGCGAGCGCGCATGCGGCAAGGAGACTTTTTTTTCCCGTCCCGTGGGCCGACGCCTTCTCAGCTGCCGCTTCGACAGGGCAGGCGACATGCGAGAAGCCCGGACGCCAAGACCTGAGCAGTCCCCACTCCGGGCCGCAATGGAGAGGGAGAGGCGTCGGTGAGAGAGAGAGGCACAAACGAAACGACTGCGCCGGCGCTAACACCGACGCCCTCTCCTTGCCTCTCCTCATCCAGTCCACCAACCCCCACGCCGACCGGGCCCTCCGCTTCCTGGCTGTCTTCTCCGGCACGCGGCCCGCTGTAGGCAGCGCCCCGGCCTTCCCGGACGCCGACACGGCGGCCGCCGCGGGCGACGCCTTTGTGGAACGGCTCCTGGAGCACCTCGCGACCGCGGCCGCGGCCGCTGACCGGGGCGTCCGCACCCGGGCGTGCGGCCTGCTGGCGGCCGCCCTCAACGCCCAGGGCCCGGAGGGCGACCTGTCCTCGGCCGTCGCGGACCGCCTGCAGTCCACGATGACGGTGCGCCTGCTGGACAAGGCGCCGGGCGTGCGGTCCGCGGCCGCGGCCGTCCTCGCCCGCCTGGCTGACCCGGGCGAGACGGGCGGCTTTGAGGGGGACGCCGTCACGGGGGCGTACCTGGCCTTGTTGGCTCGTGAGAAGGCCAAGGAGGTGCGGCGCACGATCATCGCGTCTCTGGCCGTATGCGACCGCACGCTGCCCGCCCTCATCGCCCGCACCCGCGACGTTGACGACAGCGTCCGCCGGGCGGTGTACCTCGTGCTCGCCGAAAAAGTGCCCCTGGCCGCCCTGACCATGGAGACCCGGGCCCTGCTGCTGTCGCGCGGCCTGGGCGACCGGTCCCCGCCCGTGTTGGCGGCCGCCCGGGGCATGCTGGAACGGTGGCTGGACGCCGGGTGTGAAGGGGATGTGGGCGTGCTGTTGGGTGCCCTGGACGTGGAGGCGCACGAGGCCGAGGCGGAGGCCGCCCTGGAGGCGTTGGACGCCGCCGGCCGCCTCCGCCCCGAAGCCCTGGCCCGCGCGGCGGCGGATGCGGGGGCCGGCCTGAGGCGGGTGGCGGCGGCGGCGGTGGGCGGGGGCGGGGACGCGGGCGCGCCCCGGCACAGCCGCCAGGCCGCGGCGGGGGCCACCACCAGCCCCGACCCTGCTGCTGAGGGCGGTGCGGCCTCCCTCCTCCTGGCGCCCGTGGCGGAGGAGGAGGGGGGGTGGGGCGCGGCGGCGCCCGCCAGCAGCCCCACCCCACCCCCGCCCACCCCGCCCCCGCCCTCCGCCGACCTGGCCATGTCGGGCGAGGAGGCCCTGCTGTGGCGGGTGGTGACGTCCTTGCTGGCCGACAAGGCGGCGGCGAAAGGGCGGGCGGCGGCCGCGGCGTCGGGCGCGCCCGCGGCCGTCGAGGCGGCCGCTGCGGGGGACTGCTTGTCAGCTTTAGAGGCCGCCCTCCCTGCGTGCGTCTCGGACATGGCCGCCCTGGTCCGGGGCTGCGTGGCGGCCGCGGACGCGGCGGCCGGGGCGGGCGACGCCGCGGCCGCGGGGGGCGCCCGCTTTGCCGCCCGCCAGCTCCTGCGGACGGCGTCGGCCGCCATGGACCTGGCCGACGCGGCGGGGCGGGCGGCCGCGGTGGGGCTCCTGGCCGACCTGCTGGCCCGCTCCGCCGCGCCGGGCTGGCTGGACGGGGCGTGGGCGGACGCGCTGGCGGGCCTGGCCGGGGCCGCGGCCGCCCGCCCGGCCGAGGCCGCGCCGCCCGTCCTCGCCTCCATCAACGCCTGGCTGCCGCTGGCGGGCGGTGGCGACGCCTCCTCACCCGCCACCCCCACCACCACCCCAGCCACCTCCCCTGTCGGCTCCGCCCCCGCCTGGCGGTCCTGCCTGGCGGCCGCCAGCCTGCTGCTGCGGTGCACGCTGCCAGCGCGCGCGCCGCGGGGCGACGTGTTTGGGGAGGGCGGGCCCGGGCAAGCCCCGCCCCCGCCCCCGGGCGCTCGCCTGCTGCGGGTGGAGCCCGACCTGCGTGCAGTGCTAGTCGCCCCGGCTCTGTGCCATGTGGATGAGGGCGTCCGCGCGGACGCGGCCCGGGCGGCGGGGCTGTTGGCCCTGGCCACCGCCGACGCGGGCGAGGCCGCGGCCGCGCTCGCCCTCCTCCGCGCGGGCGCCGCGGGGGCGGGAGGCCTGCCGGGCACCCGGGCCCGGGCGGCGGCGGTGGAAGCGTTGGCGGATGCAGCCCTGGTCAGGGGCCCGCGCGCCCTGGACGCCATGCACGCCGCCCTGGTCGCGTCGATGGAGGGGGCAGGGCCCCTTCAAACTGCTCCTGCCCTGTCTGGAGAGATGGCCGACCTCCTGGCCTCGCCAACCCCGCCCCCACCCGCCACGCCTGGCGTCGGCCCCGCCGCCGCCCGCCCGGCCGCCCTCATCCTGTGCGACGCGCTGGCCTCGGTGGACGACCCGGATCCCACCCTGCGCACGGCGGGCGAGGCCGCCGCGGAGGGCCTGGCGAAGCTCCTCCTCCACCGGTCGGCGCCCGCATCGGCGCCGGAGCCGGAAGTCGCCGCCTGCCACGCCCCGGCCGCCCTGGCCCGCCTGCTGGGCATCATCGCCCGGGGCGACGCGGCGTCCGCCCCGCGCGCCCGCCAGGTCCTGGCCGTCTTCTTCCCCCTGTACGCGGCGGCGGGCCCCCGGCCGGCGGCGTTCCTGGCGGCGGCCGCCCTCCCCGCCGCACGCACGGCCGCGGCCGGCTCCGGCGGGGCCGGCGGCAAGGCGTCGGCCATCGCCTCCTCCGTCCACGTCTTGCGCTACGTGGGCGACGTACTCTCCTGTGCGGCGTCCGTCCCGCACAGCTGGGCCCGGGCGCGGGCGGGGGCGCTGATGCGGCCGGCCGATGAGTGGGACGGCGCGGCCGCTGGGACGGGGTGTGCCCTGCTGTCAGAGGCGGCCCGGGTGGCGGGCGTGCCCTCCGCCAAAGGCTATGCCGGGGCCCTGGTCTCCCTGGCCGGCTGCCTGCCTCCCCCACCCCGGGGTGCCCCCGCGGATGCCCGCCTGGCGGCCGCCGCGGCGGCCGCGGCCGCTGCCCTCCCCTCCGGCACGACCGCCGCCCGGGACGCGGCCGCCTTGGCCCGCCGGTATGGAGGGGTCGCCTCCCGCCGGACCACCCGGGCCACGGGCGATGGCGGCGACTCGGCGCCTGCGCCGCAGGAGGAGGACGCCATGCACGTGGAGGGTGATGAGGAGGCCGCGGGCCTGCTCGCGGAGGCCGTCGCCCTGGTGGATGGCGGGGAGGACAACGGCGGCCCCACGCCCGCCGTGTCGGGCGTCGCCCACGACCCCGCCACCTCCACGCCCTGGGCGGCTGTGTTCGACCCACTGGCCGACCCCTGCACAGGCGCCCTGCCCTTTGCGACCGAGCTGGGCGGCGGGCGGACTGCGGGTGGCGCGGCCAGCGCAGGTGGCACGGCCGCCGCCAACCCCACCACCTCCCGCCCGACCCGGGCCCGCCGGACGGCCGCCCTAGCCGCCCGGGTGGCCCTGGCCGATGATGAGGGTACCGGGTCTGAATCAGAGGAGGAGGAGGTGACAGCCGCGACCGGGGCGCCCAGCGCCCCGGTTGAGGAGGAAGAAGAGGAGGAGGCGGAGGTTGAAAACGCGGCGCCGGCAGCGGAAGCACCGTCGGCCGCCGCCGCCGCCCCACCTGCTCGCCCGCGTGCCAGGGCAGCAGCACCAGCATCTGCAAAGGCCACCTCGCCTGCCGCCGCTGCTCCGACCCGGCGCAGGACGCGGGCGGCCCTGGCAGACGACAACTCGGTGGGGCGGTGATGTGAAGGAGAAAACGGAGAGAGAGGGTGGTTGAATCCTACAAAAATGAACTTCAATCCTACCGCGCCCGCGCCGCACCCCAGGCCGCCGCTTTGGCCGCCCGGGCTGCCCGCGCCTCCCGTTCTGTGGCTGTCTTGGCGCACGCAACGGCAAACTTCGCCAGCCTCCCGCGCGCTCCCTCCCCATCCAGCCAGCCTGCTCGCTCACCAGCCAGCGCTGCCGGCGCGTGCGCGGCCAACACCTTGGAGAGCGCCGATTCTACGGCTGCAGACGCGGCGGTGGAGGTGAGCTTGCCCGCGTCCACCAGCGGGGCTAGCGAGGCCTGAAGGTGGACGGCCAAGTCCTTGCCTGCGGTGCACGCACGCAAAGCCGAGAGCGGGGTCAAACCTGCGTCGGTCGTTGTCCAGTCGCCTTCAACCTCTTGTGCAGGAGGCGCCACAGGCACATCCACGCCCACCGCCGTCCTCTTCCGAGGTGGTGGGCGTGGGTTGGGCCCCGCATCACGGTGCGCTGTCACCGGGTCAGCCGGCGCTACCGACCGTTTCAGGGCCTTTGGCCGGGGCGCGGCTGGCGCGGCCGCGGCGGTCGCGGCTGCCTCGGCTTCCGCTTCGCCTGCTCCCAGCGCGCTCGTCTGGGCCGCCCGGGCGGTATAAGACCCCCCATTCACCGCCGCCTTGTACAGGGCCAGTTCCTGCGTGCGTGCAGCCGCGACGGCCGCCGCCCGCTCGGCCGGCATCGCCAGGACCGTGACCGCCCGGGCCGGGTCGCCCTTCAAGGCTCCCAACCCCGCCAGCTCTGCTCCCAGGCGGTCGTGCAGGGCGAGCGCGAGGTATTCGCCCGCCAGGCGGGCCAGGACCGGGATGCGGGCCACACGTTCGACCTTTGCATGTCGAATCAGTTCTGGGAACGGCTTTTCGGCTTTCGGCCAGGCAGCCCCCAGGGCGCGGCCGGCCTTGACGGTGCCAGCCCGGGCGGCAGTGGCCAAGCGCGCCGGGTCGGCGCCGACAGCGGGGAGCAGAAAGCCGTCGTCGTCATCCTCGCCTTCCACGGCCGCTGCGGCGCGAAGGATTAGGGCCCGCGCATTCAGGCCGTGCGTGGGCGCGGCATCCAGGGCGTGGAGGTCGTCTGGCAGGCCGGCAGCATCCATGCAGTAGAGA
>Ga0315291_10008683_pt1 | contig 12469 bp, 11 predicted proteins | sample YL17G12_20_MG_FD_203070 | JGI IMG/M metagenome (GOLD analysis project Ga0315291, IMG submission 203070) | Sediment microbial communities from Yellowstone Lake, YNP, Wyoming, USA - YL17G12_20 | ecosystem: Environmental > Aquatic > Freshwater > Lake > Sediment | place: USA: Wyoming | collected... | reverse complement strand
GTGCCGTCGTTGGGGATGACCAGCACCGGCTGGGTTGGGGCGATGTTGAAACGCGGCGCAAGCTGTCCCGGAAAGGTAAATTCGGGGAAGGCATCCTGCAAGTTGGCAGGATCAACGGTTAACGCAAATCGGCCACACACAGATCACTTCATCGCTTCGAAATTATCCACTGAAATCCCCGCATCCTTGATGATCTTTCGCAACGTGCCTTTGGCTACATCTTTCCCTGGATGCAGCGGCACTGTTGTCCACCGGCCATCAGGGTGGCGAAAAACAGCATGGCTCCCGCTTTGACGGATGAGTTGAAAGCCCAGCTTTTCCAAAACCCTTTGCACCGTTTGCGGTTTCGCTGGGCGAAGTTTAGGCATGAACTTCTATCCGTTCTACGGCAATTTCAATGGGAATAGGTTCGCCTAGAGCTTGCCGCGCCTCGATGTGCAGTTGAATGGCATCCTTGAGGTTTTCGACGGCTTCTTGATATGTTTCCCCTTGTGAATAGCATCCCTGCAAAGTTGGACAGGAGGCGATATAAACACCATCGTCATCTTGCTCGACGACAATTGTGAAATGGTAATTTGACATAAGGTTTCACCTTGTTTCGATTATGGTAGCCCGAAAGATGGCTACCATTATACACCCATCACCTTTTTAACTTTCTGAAATCGCCATCCCGCACCGTCACGCCAATCGAGTCGAGATATTCCATAAGCGCCAGCGCGTAGCGGCGGCTGGTGCTGAACAGATCGCGCACGTCGGCGACGGTGATCTGACCCTTTTCCTGGATCGTCTGGTGGATCTTCGCCACCATTCCATCGTAATCGCTCTTGCGAAAAACTACTTCGGCTGAGACGGTCACCAGGTCGCCAAGCTCCACCAGCGCGTTGAAAACTTCCTCGCCTACTTCGGCCTCGCATTCTTTGACCGTCGGTGGGCTGTAGGGCGTGACGATGAATTTGGCTGTCAGGCGTTTGATCGCTGCCTGCTGCTCTGGTGTGAACTCGATCTCGTGGCCGATGCGCGCCAACCGCGAACCGGATTCGGCGAGCGCATCTTCGGCGGCCAGTTTTTTCACCACCGCGTTGAAAACGCGCGGCGTCAGTTTCAGGCGGCTCTTGAGTTCCTCACGCGCCATGCCGCGCCGCAGAGGGAAGTTCTTATGGAAGGCGACTAAAGTCGCTACTACGGAATCGCGGAGCACCGACCAAGCTCCCTGCGCCATGACTAAAATGTCCGCTGCGGGGGCCAACTCGCCGTTTTCGAGCGGGACCAACTGCCCGGAGGCAGCCAACTCCTCCAACGCGGCGGATGCGTTCTGGACCTCGAGCCGGGCGCGCTGGACTGCATCTTTGACCGACGCCGGGCCGAGCGCGGTACACGCTTGCAGGAGAATGTCCGCCGGGGAACCTTTCGCCATAGATTCCAGCGAGTGGAGCACGGCTCCGTTGAAGCGCTTGTGACGGCGTTTGGGTTGCGGGTCAACCACTGCGCCGCCGCCGAGTGTCTCGCCTGGTGAAGGGCGGCGCAGGATGTACCGGTCGCCGCGCACGGCGACCACCGGCTGGCGCAGCTCGAGCTGCAACCAGCCCACCTGCCCCGGCTCCAGCACTTCCGTCCCAAGCAGGCGCACATCCGCGATGGTCTCGGATGTGCCGAGGAACAGCTTGACTTCGCTGGCATGGCGCAGCGGCCTGGAGACATCCGGCAGCAGGCGAAAACGCACGTCCAGCATACGGGTGGAATGGTATTGGCCTGGGTGAGCGATCACCTGGCCGCGCTGGATCTGCTCTGAGCTCAAGCCGGAGATGTTGACGGCGGTGCGGCTGCCAGGGACGGCAGTCTCTTCTTTCTTTTTGTGGGTCTGCAAGCCGCGCACACGCCCGCGCAAGCCAGTGGGCAGGGTTTCGACCTCCTCGCCCAGGTTCAAACGCCCATCGGTCAGCGTTCCGGTTACAACGGTGCCAAAGCCGGGGATGCTGAAGACGCGGTCCACGGGCAGACGCGGACGGCCCAGGTCGAGGCGCGGCGGGGATTCTTTGAGCAGCAGGCCGAGGGTCGAGAGGAGTTCCGGAAAACCGGCCTTTGACCTGGATGAAACGCGCACGACCGGCGCATCAGCCAGGATGGTGCCTTGCAGGGACTGGCGCACGTCCCCTTCCACCAGATCCAGCCAGTCGGGGTCTTCAACCAAATCTATCTTGGTCAAAACAATCAGTCCGACCGGGATCTGCAAAAGGTCGAGGATGGCCAGGTGCTCACGCGTCTGGGGCATCACGCCTTCGTCTGCCGCGATGACCAGCAGCGCGGCGTCAATGCCACCCACGCCAGCCAGCATATTCTCGATGAAGTCTCGATGGCCAGGCACGTCAACGATGCCAATTTCCTCGCCGTCTGGCAGGGTTAGCCAGGCGAAACCGAGGTCAATGGTCATCTCGCGCTCCTGCTCCTCCTTCAGGCGGTCGGGATTGATGCCTGTCAGGGCGGCGATGAGGGTGGATTTACCGTGGTCTACATGCCCGGCGGTGCCGATAACGCGCATGTTATCCTTTGGAAATGTCGGGCATAAGACCCGAACAACGAAATTTCTTAGGTTTTAGGCTTTCCCAAGATGCGGTCGTAGGCCGTCAGCAGCTCGTGGATCTGCGCCAGCAGGCCGTGGAAGTACTGCTCGTAGGCGTCTTTGGTCTGGTGGAGGACATCTTGCTGTGTTTGCGTCAGGTCTTCCAGGGCAGTGACCCGCACTATCAGTTTTTCCATGCCGGTATTGGCATCGCGCTGCTGCTCTTCCTGGGAGAGGGTGTAGTTGGTCCAACGCTTCTGGTCGTTAGACTTGAACGTGACCCATTCTTGCCGGAAGCGGTCCTCGGACAGGCGCTGCATTTCGGTGATCTCGTTGATGCGTCGCTCGAATTTCTGGGTCATTTCCTCGTAGGCTTCCCTGGCGCGTTTGATGGCCCGTTGCGCCGCGTCTAGTTCCTGCAATTGGGTCTCGATGGATTCGGTCTGTTTGGCGAGGTTGTCGAAGCGTCCCTCCCATTCTTTCCAGGTTCGGTCTCGTTCCACCTGGAGTCGGAACTGCTGTTCGATGAAAGCAGTCTGCGACTGGCGGCGTTCTGCCTCGCTGGCGAGCAATTCTGTCAGCCGGGTTTCGATGCGGCGGATGCTATCGTTGAAGAGATCGCTCATCCCCCGGACTTCTTCGATGCGCTTGCGCGTCGACCTGATCTCGCCTTGTAGATCGGTTACGCGTTTGGCATCCTGGCGGCGGCTTTCTTCGACCATGGTCTGGGCATGTTGCACTTCCTCGCTGGCACGCACGGTCGCTTCCACCTTGCTCTTAATTTCGGAGATTGCGCGGGTCAGCCGGGCTTCCTCGTCAACGCGCACTTTCAACGCGTTATTGATTCCTGCAATAGCTTCTTTAATTTTACGCAGATTTGTCAGCGTTTTATGGATGCTGCTGAACTCGGCCTGGTATTGTTTGTTCTGTTCGAGCTGCTTTTCTTCACGTTGTTTCTCTAGATCTTCGATGAAGTGATTGATCTCCAAGCGATTTTTCGACAAGATATCGCCGAATTGTTCCACCCGGGCAGCTGTTATGGTCAGGCGTGAGATTTCCCCGCTCTTTTCTTTTACCTGCTGGACAAGGGATTTGAGATTTCCATCCAGGGAGGCCAGACGCTCTTCGAGCGCGCTAAGCGCGTGTTTATCCTTACGATGTTCTTCGTCCAGCCAATCGAGACGTTTGACGATCTGATCTAGCTCCATCTTTTTTATCTCCGCGGGGTGTCCCCCCGAATTACGGGGGTGTATAAATATCGGCCTTGTTCCCCGCTTTTCTTTCTGGAGAACAAGCCGCGATGATTATAGCATTCATTTCCTGGTGAGTTTTCAGTGGCCGAGATGTTCGAAAACGGATGGCAGCCGCGTCAGTATAAGCGTTGCCCATTGCGGGAAAAGTCCCAAGATGAACAGTGCCAGCGTACCGAGGGCGAGGAAAATCCGCTGGGACCAGGATTCGCGCACCGCCCAAGGCGTGCCTTCGGTCGCCATGGACAGGACAGCCAGGCTGCGGAGCGCGCCGGTGACCAGTCCCAGGCTGCCGATCAGCATCAATAAAGCAATGCCTGGCGTTTGACGGGCCAACCCTTCCCATAGCGCCTGGCGGATGGGGAAACAGGCCAGCAGCGGCAGGCCGGCCAGCGACAAGTTCGCCAGGATAGCACCATAAGCCGCGGCGGGCCATGTTCGTCCAAGCCCTTTTACTTCACCGAAGTGTAACGATGAGGTTTGTTTTTTTAGAATGGATAAAGAAAACGACCAAATGCTCAGGCTGAGCACGCGCGGCACGAACAGGAGGAAGAAGAGATTCAAGCCAGTCGCCTCGCCCAGGCTCAATGCCAGTAGCGAGAAGCCGCTCTCGGCGATGACGGCAAATCCCAGCAGGCGGCCGAGATGGCGCTGAAAGGCTGCCAGAATACCACCGGTGACTAGCATCAGCGAGCCGGCAATAGCCAACAGATTGGGTAACTGCGGCGCTGTCCGCAGCCAGGTGTAACGATCCATGAAGCCCAGGCCGAAGAGCAAGGCAGTCGTAGGGAATATCCACAGGATGAAGCCGACCAGATAAGGCAGCGATTCTTCGGTCAGGAGTGGGATCCACGTGTGGAATGGGACGATGGCTAACAAGAAGGTAAAACCCAGCCCAAGCAAGATGGCCGCCTGCAAAACCAGTGTCAGGTCGCCGGGGTTGGCTTCGATGCCGGCCAGCAGCCAGCCTGAAAAAAGGATGAACGGCATCGCCAGGGTCTGGAAGATCAGGAAACGGAACAAGCCGCGGCCGGGCGAGCGATCTGCCGACGAGAGCAGCGGTATAGTCAGCAAGATGGCCATCTCGATCAACAATGCGGCATAAAGGAAAGGCTCGACTGCCAGCGAGGCGACCAGCAAGGCAGTGATCCCTAACCCAAACGGGATGAGCTTATGAGCAATCTTGATTGACGCCGAGGCCGCGAACCAGAAGCAGGTGGTGGCGTAGATCAATGCCAGCAGGAGACGGTCAGCCGAGGTGAGCACCAGTTGGCGCCCCAAGATATCGAAAGAGGAAGTAATCTTGATCGAAAGCGAGCCTGCGCTCATGGCCGTATCAATCGGCAGCAACCAGGCGGCCAAAGCTAATAGGAAGGTTATCCCGCTTGCCAGTCCGGCCGACAGGCGCTCATTGCGCAGCGGCCACAGGATCAAGGCTAATCCAAACGGCAGGAAGATCCAGATCGCTGGCGCGTTCATCCGGGAGTCTCCGTTGCGTGTGCATTGAGCAGGTAAGCGCCGGTCAGGGCCAGGCATAAATTAATGACTGCTAATAGCGCCGCAACCAACGTGGAGGATTCTACGGAAGCGTACATGATCTCAAAACCGGCCAATAGAGTGAGCAATCCGAGAATGACTCTCAACGGCTGGGCGGTGACTCCCAGGTGAAGCAACCCCAATCCCATCAACAGCAAGCCGCCCCATGCAACCGCCAGGCTGACATTCAGCCAGGATGCAGTTTTTTGCGCCAGGGCAAAGGTCGAGACCGCGATCAGACCGGTGGCGAGCAATCGGAAAAGACGCCCTTCCGGCCAGGCAGTCTCGGAGACGGGTCCTTCGGTTGAGCCATACAAGGTGGTCCCCAGCGCCGCGCATACCATCCAGCCGGTGACCAGCTTGACCGCCGCCATCGAGATCGGCCAGTTGGAATGCACCAGCCAGAAGACGCCCAAATATTGGGCCGCCAGAATAGCCAGGCTCCAGCGCCAGTCGCGACTGAGCAGGAGGCCGATAGAGGTGCCCAATGCCAGAAGAGCTGCGATCCAATTCAGTATTTCGAGCATAATTACGCTTAGATACCCAAGGTGAGCAAAGACAAAACGAGGATGAGAATTACAAACGACCAGAGCACGCCGCCATCCCCCTCCAGTGTCGAAGTGATGACAGTGCTGACCTGGCTCAGGAAATGGTAAATAGCCCAAACAGCGCGGTAGAGCCAATCCAGGCGAAGGATATCTACCCACCGGCTGCTCGTTGCTGGCATGGTCAGGTGCGTCAGGAATTTGATGGCTATCCAGGCCAACAGTACAGCTAGCCCCAGGGTGGTCGATGCAGCCCACCACAGGCCAAGCTGACGTGCGCCCTCCCAACCCCATAGGCCTAAAAGTATCTGGATGAGCGTCAGCAGGATAAGCCCCAACGGGTAGATCGCTTTTACCCACGGCAGTTGCGATTCTAGGCTGATATCTCCTACATTAAGGCTGTGGCGGAGAAAACCTGCCAGGAGCAAGGACTGCGCAGGCAGGAAGGGTATCCAGTACATGAGCGATGAATGCTCTTTGCTCAACCAGCCGGGGGCGGTCAGTGTATAAGGCAAGGCAGTCAGTCCCAACAACACAAATGCTGACAGCCAGATCAGGCTGCGCTGGCGGGCCGAATTCAGGAATAGGGTTCCGCCAGCCAGGAGCAGGGCGGTTCCCCAGGCAATGCTGCCGGTTGGGTTGGCGCGCAATGTCGCCGCGACAGCCAGGGCTGCCATTCCGAGCAGCCAGAAAGGGCGCCCGGTTAGTTCATCGGAGGCTCTCAACCACATCCAGCCGGCGTAGAGGGCGGCCAGGGCTGTCAGCGCTAACAGGTAAGGGGTCAGGGAGGCAGCGACTGCCTCGCTGGGGATGCGCGCCAGCAACACCAGACTGGAAGCCGCCGAGACCAATCGTAGCGAGGTGCCAAAGCCGCGCCGCATTGTCCTCTCCTGGCGATAGGGCAGGTGCAGGGGCAAGACGCCGAGGCGCAAACCGGCCGCCAGTAGGAGATACATCCCGGCGCGCGTCGGCAGCATAATGAAATTCAACGGCGTACTTGCAGCAATACTGAGGATGCTTGCCCAGATTACCAAGCCGGTGCCCGCCAACCGGGCGGCAAAAGCGACGATCACGCCCTCGCTCTGGTTCTCTCCTTCCACAGACAACAACGTGGTGATGAGCTCGGTCAGGTCGAGGGCGGTCCAGGCCAACACCAGTGCCAGGGGGTTTTCCGCGGTGACGGCCAGGAGTCCCAGGGCGGTCAGCATGAACGTGCCAGCCCAGGCCATCGGATTGACGTTGGCGCTCACGACCGAGGTCAAGACGATGGCCAGCGCCAGTGCGGTCAGGCTCAAGGCATAGGGCCAGGAGACGCTATCTGCCAGCCAGGTGGGGGAATAATAAAAAAATGCCTGAAGCTGCCAGGCCGGCAAAGCCAGGGTCTGCGGCAGGTTTGTCTGCCAGAGGAAAACGGCTATCAGCGCCAGGGTGGCTCCCCCGGTGGCGATCAGCCAGCTATATTTGAAGTTGGGCTGTGCCAGGCGCAGAATGACCAGCGTCAGCGCGGTCAGGAACAGCAGGATGATGGGCAGTAGAATAAGCATGGCGATGGGACTATTTTATCAAGAAATGTGTCCCTTTCCAGGTATTCTCATGTACAATAGAGCAAATTCGCCAAAGGAGGATTCTCCCATGCCTCGATATAAGATCATTGTCAATCCAACATCCGGTCGTGGACTGGCAGGAAAGTCCATTCCATTGATCGAAGATTTACTTCACGGCCACAGTCTGGACTTCGACCTGGTTCTCACCGAGCGACCCTGGCACGCGGCTGACCTGGCCGAGCAGGCCGCCAAAGATGGCTATGATGTGGTCGTTGCCGCCAGCGGAGACGGGACGGCCAATGAGGTGCTAAACGGCCTGATGCGGGCGCGTGCGCAAGGCGCAGATAAAACTGCCATGAGCATACTGACACTCGGAACCGGCAACGACTTTGCTTATGGGATGAGCGTCCCGCTGGGTCTCGAGGCGGGCTGCCGCGCCCTCGCTGAGGATCACCGCCGCAGAGTGGACGTAGGCTTGCTCAAGGGCGGCGATTATCCCAATGGACGCTACTTCGGCAACGGGGTCGGGATCGGCTTCGACGCTGAGGCCGGTTTCGTGGCGGCCAAGATCCGCTGGCTGACCGGCCTCCTGCTCTACCTGATTGCTGCCATCGAGACCATTTTTATCTATTTCAAAGCGCCCAAGGTGCGCATCGAGTATGATGGCCTCATTCTGGAACAAACCTCGCTAATGGTCTCCATCATGAACGGTATTCGCATGGGTGGTGGTTTTTACTTCGCGCCGAAGGGCGATCCATGCGATGGCCATTTCGATTTATGCATTGCCGAGACGGCCGGTAAATTGCGCGTTTTTCAACTCATCCCGTACTTCATGAAAGGCACACAGGCGACCCAGCCGGAAGTCAAGACCGGGCAAGCCCGCAAAGTGACCGTCAGCGCGCTGAAAGGGACTCTACCGGTTCATTGCGATGGTGAGACGGTCTGCTATGCTGGTTCCGAGTTGATCATCGAAATGCTGCCGGGACAGATCGAATTCATCTGCCAGAAACCAGCCAAATAGGGACTAATACTTTCGTTAAATTCGTACAATTCATACTTTACGTGTTTAAAAAGCGCCAAATCTTAAGACGCTACGCGCTCGAAACTACACATCTCTTAACGACTGAGCGAGCAACCACATCTGGATGATGGCTAAAACTCGAAGAACACCTCTCTATTATTTTCTTTGCTGGCTTGTCCGAGCTGGAACGCGTCTTATTTGCCGTATTGACATGGTTCCGCTAGCGCAAATACCGAAGAGCGGCCCGCTTATCCTGGTGACTAATCACATCGGTTCGCTGGAAGTGCCGCTGCTGTTTGCTCATCTCCAGCCGCGACCCGTCACCGGCTTCGCCAAAATCGAGACCTGGGACGATCCCTTCATGGGCTGGCTCTTCGACCTGTGGGGCGCCATCCCTATCCGCCGCGGCGAAGCGGACATGGACGCCTTGCGAAAAGGCTTTGCCGCCCTGGAACAGGGTTACATCCTCGCCGTCGCGCCGGAGGGGACGCGCTCGCGTAGCGGACGGTTGTTGCGCGCTCATCCCGGCGTGGCGATGATCGCCTTGCGCGCCGGCGCGACGATCTTGCCGATAGCCCATTGGGGCGCGGAGAAGTTCATTGGCAACCTCAAGCGTTTGAAACGCACGGATTTTCACGTCAAGGTGGGGCAACCCTTCTGCCTGAAGGTGGAGGGGAAGGTGACGCGCCAAGTCCGCCAACAGGTGGCGGATGAGATCATGTTCCAGATTGCCGCGCTTATGCCGGATGAGTATCGGGGGGAATATCATGAGAAAGGGAATATTTCCCTGAAGTACCTCCGATTTGGTGGCAGTTAAATGGGAAGGTGGCGATGATGGTTAGAATCATCCTGCGTGGTATTGATTACGAGGTCCGTCCCGGCATGACGCTGCTATCGGCGCTCCAGAGAATTGACATTTTGCCCGAAGCGGTCATCGCCACCCGAGATGGCGAATTGATCGAAGAGGATGAAATCCTGCGCGAGGGCGAGACGATCAAGCTTGTGGCTGTCATTTCCGGTGGGTGATGAGTAAAACGTAAAGCGTGAAACGTAATGCCCAATATTGTTACGATTTACTTTTCACGTTTTACTCTTCCTCATGCAAGACACTTATGGAATGAATCACTATGAAATGTCGCACCTGTGGGAAAAAAGCCTCCGTCAACATGCGCCAACACAAACTGGCGTTATGCAAAGAACACTACCTGGAGTGGATCCCGGCGCAGGCAGAGCGCTTTATCGAGAAATACCGCATGTTCACGCACGACGAGAAGATACTCGTCGCCGTCTCCGGTGGCAAGGATTCGCTCTCGCTTTGGGATATCCTCCATCGCCTGGGCTACGCAGCCGACGGCCTCTACATCTGCCTTGGCATTGATGAGGGTATTGCCTACTCGTTCGAGTCGCAGCGACTGACCGAGAAATTTGCTGCCGAGCGCGGCTTGAAACTCAACGTTGTGAACGTCCAGCAAGAGTACGGCGAAACCATCCCCGAATTCGCCGGACGCAGCCAGCGCGGCAAGGGCAAACCTTGCTCGGTGTGCGGCTTGACCAAGCGTCACATCATGAACCGCATCGCGCGTGACTTCGGCTACGATGTGCTGGCCACCGGTCACAATCTGGACGACGAGGCCGCGGTGCTGTTCGGCAACACGCTGACCTGGTCGGGCGAATACCTGCTGCGGCAGGGGCCGGTTCTTCCTGCGACCCCTGGCCTGGCGCGCAAGGTCAAGCCGCTCTGTCGCCTCTACGAGCGCGAGATGCTCGCCTACGCCCTGTTGCGCAGCATCGAGTACATCTACGACGAGTGTCCCTTCGCCGAGGGCGCGACCTCGATTTACTACAAGGAATTGCTCAACAAACTGGAAAATGACCGCCCCGGAGCAAAACTGGCCTTTTACCTGTCCTTCCTCGAAGCGCGCAAAAAAGGACTGTTCGCCGAGCCTGAAGCAATCCAGCAGGAACTGCATCCCTGTCGCAGTTGCGGACAACCCACCTCCGCGCCGGGGTTGTGCGCGTTTTGCAGAATGGTGAAAAAAGATTAAACACAACGGTCACAAAGGGCACAACATATCTTTATGTTGTCAAAGAAAAACCTTCGTGAGCCTTCGTGTCCATCGTGTTTGAATCTGGAGTGAACATGAAACCTTATCGTTACTTCGACCTCATCATGGCCGTCTTCGTGACGGTGCTCATCGTGAGCAACGTCGCCTCCTCGGCCAAGATCGTGGACTGGGGCTTCAGCGTCTTTGGAGTACGAATGGCCTTTGACGCTGGGACGATCTTGTTTCCGGTCGGTTACATCTTCGGCGATATTCTCACCGAGGTCTACGGCTATAAAAACTCGCGACGGGTTATCTGGGCGGGATTCGTCTGCCTGGCGTTGAGTGCGGCCATTTTTTGGATCGTCAGTATCCTGCCGGGTGAGGCGCAATGGCAAAAATATGCCGGCGAGGCGGCTTATTTTGCCATCCTGGGCGGCATGTCCAGCGGCGGGATTGTGCTGGCCAGCCTGGCCGGATTCTGGTCGGGGGAGTTTTCCAACTCGTTTGTGCTGGCAAAGATGAAAATGCTAACCAGAGGCCGCTGGCTGTGGACGCGCACCATCGGCAGCACAATCGTCGGAGAATTTGTGGATACAGCCGTCTTCATTTCGATTGCTTCACTATTTGGTGTCTTTCCATGGAGCTTGTTCGTCACGTTAGTGTTGACGAATTACCTGTTCAAGTGCGGCATGGAAGCACTGATGACGCCTGTTACATACAAGGTAGTCAATGCGCTAAAAAGGGTGGAGAGCGAGGATTATTACGATAGGGAAACGAATTTCAATCCGTTCAAAGTCTGAAAAGTTCTCTTGATACAATCTTTTCATCTAGCGATGCAAAGCATGATCATGCTCCTTCTGGTTTTCCTTCTACGGAGCAATTGAAACCGTTAGCCAATGAATTCGGCTTGCGGTGGGTTGTGCTTTTTGGCTCGACAGCGCGAGGCACGGCGAACCAGGATAGTGATGTTGATCTTGACGTCTTGTCCGAGGCCATACTTTCACCAGTGCAGTGGAGGTGACTGGCTCCTCGCGCCAGTTGATGATTCATTGTCTAATTATGAACCTCCGAGGCTTTGCCGCCTCGGAGGTCTTCGCAATGCTATGAGAATCTTCTACTATTTACTGTCCTTTACGCCACTTCCAAATACCTCTCTATTTCCCAATCCGTGACATGCGTGCGCGATTCCTCCACGTCGGCCCACTTGGCGCGGGTAAAGGCCTCGTAGGTGTTCGGGCCAAGCGCCTCCTGGAGGACTTTATCGGCCGCCAGTTCACGCAGGGCCTCGGAAAGTGAGCCGGGCAGGGAGAGGATCTTCATCCGTTTGCGGTCTTCCTCAGTCAGATGGTAAACGTTGACATTGTTGAGCGGCTTGGGCGGGGTCATTCCCTTGTCAATACCATCCAATGCAGCGGCGAGCATGACGGTGAATGCCAGATATGGATTGGCCGACGGGTCCGGGAAGCGCAGCTCGGCACGCGCGGCCTTGTCGCGGCCATCGGTGTAGCGCGGGATGCGGATCAGCGCCGAGCGGTTGGTCTGCGCCCAGCCGATATAGACCGGCGCTTCATATCCAGGAACCAGCCGCTTGTACGAGTTGACCGTCGGGGCGACGACTGCGGACAGGGCGCGGGCATGGGCCAGTTGTCCGGCAATGAATGAGTAGGCCAGCTTCGACAGGTGATATTCGTCCTGGGGATCGAAGAATTGATTATTTCCTTTTTCATCGAACAGTGACTGGTGACAGTGCATACCAGAGCCGTTGATGCCAAAGATCGGCTTGGGCATGAACGAGGCGACCAGGCCATGCTGAGCGGCGATGGCTTTGACGGTGTACTTGAGCGTCAGAACTTTGTCAGCGGTGCGCAGGGCGTCGTCGAAGCGGAAGTCAATTTCGTGCTGGCCACGGGCGACCTCGTGATGGCCGACTTCCACGTCCAGGCCCATCCTGCTCAAGGCGTCCATCAACTC
>Ga0315291_10008682_pt1 | contig 12469 bp, 11 predicted proteins | sample YL17G12_20_MG_FD_203070 | JGI IMG/M metagenome (GOLD analysis project Ga0315291, IMG submission 203070) | Sediment microbial communities from Yellowstone Lake, YNP, Wyoming, USA - YL17G12_20 | ecosystem: Environmental > Aquatic > Freshwater > Lake > Sediment | place: USA: Wyoming | collected... | reverse complement strand
CCACCAAGAATCCCAGGGCCGCGAAAATGACGACGGTCAGGAAAGCGACATCGAATTCTGTCTCGACCGGCGGACCAAAGACTATCTGCAATGCCGAAGACAAACCGGTCAGGAGGCCGAAGGTCAGACAAAAAAACCAGGCGTACAGTCGTTTGGCGAAAAACAAGGCGACCAGAAGTCCGAGGGGCGCCGCGATTGCTGGTATGGACGCCGGCGGATATTTTCCCGCCCCGCCGTGCGCCAAGGCAATCATCAGGGAGACGACTACGCCAAAAAAGGCGCCCATGCCCAATATTAAAGCCGCGAGGCGGTGGCTGATATTTAGCTTCATGCCCATGATTATAACACGGAAACGCCGTTTTGCCCCTCTGTTAGGCCTGTTCCGCCAAGAAACGCTGGGCGTCCAACGAGGCCATGCATCCGGAGCCGGCGGCCGAAATGGCTTGGCGGTATTTCGCGTCCTGGACGTCTCCGCAGGCGAATACGCCGGGGACGCTCGTGGCCGTGCCGCCGCGAGTGACGATATAACCGGTATGGTCCATTTCTAACGACCCGCGGAACAGGTCGGTGTTCGGTGAGTGGCCGATGGCCGCGAACACCCCTTCGACGCCCAGTTCGGAAACCTTTCCGGTCTTGGCGTCCTTAAGGCGCAGGCCGGTCACGCGTCCGACTTCGACGCCAAGGACCTCGTCGACCAGCGCGTTCCAACGGATGGTTATCTTGGGATGGTTGAGCACCCGTTCCTGCATGGCTTTGGAGGCTCGCAGGGCGTCACGCCGCACGAGCAAGGTGACGTGTTCGGCGAATTTGGTCAGAAAAAGAGATTCTTCCATGGCCGTGTCTCCCCCGCCGACCACGGCCACGCGCTTATTCTTAAAGAAGAATCCGTCGCAGGTCGCGCAGGCGGAAACGCCGCGACCGTAAAGCTTCCGTTCGGACTCCAGCCCGAGCCGCTTGGCCGAAGCGCCGGTGGCCACGATGACGGCCATCGCCTCTTCGACGCGGTCGCCGGCCGTCACGGTGAACGGACGCCTGGAAAAATCGACGGACGTGACGCTCATGGCCGCCGTCTCGGTGCCGAACTTTTCGGCCTGGCGCTTCATGGCGGCCATCAGGTCCGGACCCATGATGCCATCCGGGAAACCGGGAAAATTCTCGACCTCCGTGGTGGTGGTCAGCTGGCCGCCCACGACGTCGCCCTCGAACATCAAGGGCGCCAGCCCCGCGCGAGCGAGATAAATGGCGGCCGTGTACCCGGCCGGACCGGAACCGATAATGATGACGTTGCGCATATGGACGAGATGCTTAGATGCAAAGATGCTGAGATGCTGAGTAACGAAGAGACAAATATTGCCTCACTTCGCATCTTAGCATCTCAGCATCTCCGCATCTATCGTTTTGTCGATAAATCTGCTTATTCTGCTGCGTTTTTGAGCTTCTCCATGAGCATCTCCTTCGTTTGGATGCCGACCAGCTGGTCTACCGGCTGGCCGCCCTTGAAGATCATGATGGTGGGTATGCTCATGATGCCGTAATTGGCGGCTGTCATCTGATTTTCGTCGACGTTGACCTTGCCGACGCGCGCCGCCTTCCCGTCCATCGCCTTGTGCACCTCCTCGATGACCGGACCGATCATCCGGCACGGACCGCACCAGGGCGCCCAGAAGTCCACGAGCACGGGTACGGGAGACTGCAGGACCTCCTCGCGGAAATTGGCGTCAGTGAACGTTCGTGGCATATAGCGATGGGAAGATAGTGATTGAATGACGGCCGTGCGGCGGCCGTCACAGACATCATAGCACGCCAACTACCGCACCGAAAAAAAAGAGTCAAGGCCATCGAGGATTTGAAAAATAAAAAGCGGGCTGATGCCCGCTTTCGACTCATCTATATTACTTTGGGAATACCAGTTTCCGTTCGCGCCGCTCTTCCGTAAAGACGTCCAACACGTCGTTGACCAAAATCGTCGTCTTACAGGTGACCTTGATGCCGCACTCCTGACCCTGATGAACTTCCTTGACGTCAGTCTTGCCGGTCTGGAGCTGGACGATGGCTCCTTCGCCGATCGGATCGGCGCCGCGATAGAGCACGATATTGGCGCCGGTTATCAATTTGCCTTCGGTGACCCGGCCGCCGACGACTTGTCCGGTCTTGTCGGCTCGGAACACGGCCAGCACCTGCAGTTTGCCCAGATGCGTGGTAATGACTTCGGCCGGCATCAGGGCCTGCATGCGGCGTTTAATGTCGTCAAAAATCTCGTAGATGATCTTATAATTCTTGATTTCCACCTTGCGGTCGCGGGCCAGGATTTCCGCCTCGCGCGTCGCCAGGACGTTGAAGCCGAAGACCACGCCGCCGGTCGCTTCCGCGCGCTGGATGTCGCCGTCGGAGATGTTGCCCAAACCGCGGCCGACGATGGTCACGCCGACTTCCGGCGTCTGGAACTTTTCGAGCGTGCCGATGATGGCTTCGAGCGAACCGAGCACGTCGGCCTTAAGCACGATGTTGACCGTCTTCTTTTCGCTCTTTTCCTCGTCCTTCTGAACGGCCATGGACGGCGAAGCCTGCTTCTCGACGGCGTACTGCTTCTTGACCTGCTTGAGGGCGCCCACGTCTTCCGGAACCTCGGCGACGTCGCCGACCTGCGGGGCGTTCTTGAAGCCCAGCACCCTGACGGGCATGCTCGGGCCGGCCTCGTCGACGGCCTTGCCGTTCCAATCCCTCATGAAACGCACGCGGCCGTAGAGCTGTCCGCCGACGGCCAGCGAATCGTTGCGGCGCAGCGTGCCGGACTGAACGAGCATGGTGGCCACCGGACCCTCGCCCTTGTCGACATGGGCCTCGATGATGGTGCCGACCGCTCGGCGCTCCGGGTTGGCGCGGATCTTGTCCTTGTCCATGTCGGCGACGAGCAGAATCATGTCCAACAAATCGTCCAAACCCTTGCCGGTCTTGGCGGACACGGGAACCATGATGGTCTTGCCGCCCCAATCTTCCGGCACCAGACCCTGCTCGGAGAGCTGAGTCTTCACCCGCTGGATGTCCGCGTCCGGCTTATCGGCCTTGTTCAGGGCGACGACGAACGGCAGCTTGGCGGCGTTGATGATCTTGATGACTTCGACGGTCTGGGGCTGGACGCCGTCATCCATGGCGACCACCAGGACGCCGACGTCGGCGACGCGGGCGCCGCGGGAACGCATGACGGTGAAGGCCTCATGGCCGGGGGTGTCGATGAAAGTGATTTTGTGGCCCTTCTTTTCCTTCTGATAGGCGCCTATATGCTGGGTGATGCCGCCCGCCTCGCCCTTGGCGACGTCGGTCTTGCGGATGGCGTCCAGAAGCGCGGTCTTGCCGTGGTCCACGTGGCCCATGACCACGACCACCGGCGCGCGCGGCTCCAACTTCTCTTCGCCCTCCTTCTCGAGCATGACCTTGAGCGATTCCGCCGACAGGCCGGCCTCATCGGCGATGTCCTTGTCTTCCTTGCCGACCTCATAGCCCAGATCTTCGGCCACGATGCTGGCCGTATCGAAATCAATGCGCTCGTTAATCGACGCCAAGATGCCGTTCTTCATCAGTTCGCCGATGACGATGTTGAGCGGCAAGGCGAGCTTGGCGGCGAAATCGCGCACGGTGATGACCTGCGGCAGGCCGACTTTCTTGACCTTAGCGATGGCCACCTCCTTGATGGCCGCCTCGCGCTTATATTTGGCGCGCAAACGCTCCATCTTCATCATTTCCGACCACTTCATCATGATCTTATCGACCAGCCGGTCGTCAACCTTGATGGCCTTATGACCAACGTCAAAACCGAGCAAGGGCATCTTCTCGCGTAAATCATCGGGAGTTGTCCTGAGGCGCCGGGCCAGTTCCGATATATTCATAAGTACGTCCATGTTAGCGGGAAACGTGTTGAGAGTCAACGCTGGCAGGCGCTTTGGCGAGGCAAAATAAAAAAGGCGGATAGTTTCCGCCTTCCGCCCAAACTTCAGCGGAGATATTCGGAGAACCAAGAAACCATGTGCTCCGCCGCTTGTTCGACGGTGCCCGGTTCTTCAAAGACATGGGTCGCGCCCGGCACCAGAATCAGCCTTTTCTTGGCCCGGACGAGTTCCGCGGCCCGCTTATTCATCCCGATTACGTCCGTGTCGTCGCCGCCGACTATGAAGGCCGTCGGCGCGGTCACCTTCTCGAGCATCTCGGGTTCGGCCAAATCCGGACGTCCGCCCCTCGAGACGACGGCCTTAATGAGGTTACCCCGCGCTCCAGCCACATTCAGGGCCGCGCCCGCGCCAGTGCTCGCCCCCGCCAAGCCGATGGGCAGACCGGACAATCTCTTCTCGGACTGGGCCCAAGACACTGCAGCGTCCAGCCGACCGGTCAGCAACTTCATGTCGAAGACGTTTTGCCGATAATGCTCCGTCTCTTTCTCGGTCAACAGGTCGAAAAGCACGGTGGCAAAACCGGCCTTATGCAGTTCCCGAGCGACCAACTGGTTGCGCGGACTTTCTTTGCCGCTACCGCTGCCGTGCGCGAAAATTATCACGCCCGAAGCGTCATCGGGGATGTCGAGAAACCCCGGTAATCGCTCGGGGCCGCAAGGTATGCTGATGTCGCTATGCGCAACCATGGACATCTTGGTTCATTTTCCCGATTTCCGGACGGCCTTAGCCAAGAGTTTGGCCGCCGGCAATACTTTGAGACCCGGCAGGCGACGCGCTTCACCGGACAGCGGCACCGAATCGGAAACAATGATTCGTTCAAAACCGATTTTGCGCAACCGTCGGACTGCGGGTCCGGAAAAGACCGGGTGGGTCGCGCAAAGGAAATAATTCTTGAAGCCGAGCCGACGCAATGCCTCGACCGCATGGACTACCGTATCGCCGGTTACCACCATGTCGTCGACGATGACGGCCGTATCTCCGTCCGTCGTTCCCCCGAGGCCGCGGACGGTCACGCCGGCGAAGCGTCGGCGTTGCTTACGCAACCAGGCGACCGGAACGTCCTTACCCAGCATGGCGGCCAAACGCGTGGCGCGTTCCCGGGCGCCCAAATCGGGCGACACCACCGTGAACTTCTTCCCGGAACGTATGAGCGGATGCTTTTTCAACTCTCGCGCCAGCTCGGGGATGAACTTAACGTCGATCAGTTTACGCGCGTAGTGATTGGCGGTCCTCCGACTATGGACATCGAGCGCCACGAACCGAGTGGCACCGGCGGCCATGAGCTGGTCGATGACGAAATGAGCCGACAGCGGGTCGCCGGGCTCATCAAACCTATCCTGTCGGGCGTAAGCGAAGTACGGCAAAACGACGGTAATGTCCCGGGCGCCGTTGCGCCGCAACGTGTCAACCAAAAGCAGAGAACAGACTAGGTTGTCGGCCGGCGGACTGGTGCGGGCGATGACGCACGCCTTCTTGGGCGCGCGGCCGACCTGCACGAAATATTCTCCTTCTTCAAACTGCTCCCAGGCGGCCGCTCGCTTTGCCGAACCGGAAAGGACGCGGCATAAAGCCGTTTCGGAAACGGTAGGTTCGGGCAATAGGTACGCCGCGATATTTTTACTCATTTTCTTCGAGAAAAATTGGCCAATTTCAACATAATTATATCATTTTTATTCCCCCGTTCCAACTGGTGTCCGGCACCCGGTGCCGGGCACCAGGGGGCGGGTAAAGTGGATAAGTTGCCTAGGTACTGCTACCTTGTAGCGGTAACGACTTATGACCGGCTTTCTCCTCATCGACAAACCCGCGGGCATCACTTCCCACGACGTCGTCGACCGCCTGCGCCGACTTACCGGCACCCGCCGCATCGGCCATGCCGGTACCCTCGACCCGTTCGCCACGGGGCTTTTAATCGTGGGCGTCGGGCGGGAGGCTACCAAGCGGCTCTCGGGCATCACTGGTTCGGAAAAAGAATACGTGGGAACGCTGGTCTTCGGCGCGACGAGCGACACCCAAGACGGCACCGGCAGCATCGTGCCGACGCCCGCCGCGGTCATGCCTGACCTGGCGTCAATCAAAGCCGCGCTCCCCCGCTTCCTAGGCCGCATCCAGCAGGTGCCGCCGATGTACTCGGCCAAAAAAATCGGCGGCCGGAAACTCTACGAACTCGCCCGCGCCGGCCAAGAAGTCGCCCGCCAACCGGTCGAAGTGGAAATCAAGACCTTCGAAGTCACCGATTTCGACCCGCCGCGCCTTGCCTTCCGGGTGAGATGCTCCGCCGGCACCTACATCCGCACTCTGTCCCACGACCTCGGCGCCACCCTCGGTTGCGGAGCATACTTGGAGGTCCTCCGCCGCACCATGATTGGCGAGCGTCACGTCGATGCCGCGGCCAAACTGGAAGACCTCACGACCGACAATTGGACGCAAAAACTGTTGCAAATCTGAGGCTCCGGCACTGCCTGATTCCGAATTGAATGATGTTGACCGGCGGCCGAAGGAGTGTTACACCAAGCATATATACGCTCATTCAAAGGAGCGAACCATGATCGACATCAAAATGATGCCGCTCTACAAGTACCTTTTGAAGCACCTCAATAACCCGAAAGAGGCTTACGCGGCGATGGAAAAAGTCCATCAAGTCATGTCCCCTGACCCCTGGCCGGAAGCGGCTGGCGCGGTCAACGTGGCCTTCATGCAAAACGCCATCTGCGGGTCACTGGACCGCGCGAACATCAGCCTCGTCTTGGTCTCCAGAACGAAGCTGTTCTCCGGCATGCCTGCCTGGATGGGCATGCCCACGGAGCTCTTTGACGAGATGGTTTCGCTGCGCATCGGGTTGCACGGCCTGCACGGCGCCGTGCAGGACAGATATCTGGCCAAACGCAACCTGCGCTGCCGGTGTTGCAGCTCTCGCGTGGACGAAGAGGTCTCCCGTATGCTCAAGACCCAATACGCAAAGACGCCGTTCGCCGGGTCAGTCGCCGTCGACAACCGGCTTACCGTCATGGTCTGCTACCTCACCGTCCTGACGCTCGGCGACAAGGCAGCCGCCAAAAAGTTGGAGAATCTGGCCATCTCCTACGAACGGTGCGCCGTGCTCGGCGAACTGCAGAAGAAACCGGGCACGTTCCTCGTCCAGGTGCGCTGACTCATACTCCCCCATTCGGGGAGTTTTTTTATATGCGAAGATGCGTAGATTCGGAGATGCGAAGAAAAAACGCTCTAACACGCGCAATTTTGTCTCCCTACTCAGCATCTCAGCATCTCCGTATCTCCGCATCTCCGATGTCAGCCTTGCCACTAGGGGGCCATCATGCTAATCTTTAAATACAAATTCATAATCAACTTGCGAACACGAGAGGCGAGGGCCAACCGCCGGCGAAACGTTGAACAAGACGCACGGTTGTCCCACGAAATGGATATGCAGAATCCGCAGAACGTTGACCGAGATTGGATAAATTCCGTCCTAGATGCCTTTTTTCCGGCCTATCGCGCGGCGAAGAGCGGAAATTTGGCTCACTCAGGCGTCGTTTCCGAATCGGACAACAATCAAACCCGAACCGACGGCAAGTAAGCCGTAGTTTAGGATAAGGATTTAGCGTCTCCATGGCCCACTAAGGGCGCCGTCCATCGTGCCTCGCAGGATTGCCGAGGTTTTTTTATGACATTCATTTACGTAATCGTCGGCCTACTGGTCGGCGGCGGCATCGGCGCGGCCATCGGCTACGCCTTACGCAGTTCCGTCGCCAAGCAGAAGGTGGGTTCGGCAGAGGCCAAAGCCGATCTGCTCATCAAACAGGCCGAAACCAAGCTCAAGGAGGCCGAAGCCAAGAGTCAGGCGATCGTCGTCGAAGGTAAGGAAAAGGCGCTGAAAATGCAGGAGGAATCCAAGCGGGACGATGAAAACCGCCGCAAGGAACTCCGCGCCATCCAGCAGAAGCAACAGCAATACGACACGGAATATCAGAACCGTTTCCGCGAACTGCAGAAGAAACAGGAAGAATTGTTCGACAAGAACGCCAAAGTCGAGCAACTTTTGAGCGACACGCAAAAGGTCAGGGAGGAGCAGGTCAAGAAGCTTGAGGCCGTGGCCCAACTCACCCGGGATGAGGCCAAAGACATTCTCATGAAGGAGATGGAGGCCATCGTCTCCGACGAATTCGACAGCCGTCTGCACAAACTGGAGCGCGGCGGCGAAGAGGAATACGAGAAGAAAGCCAACAACATCATCGCCCTGGCCATGCAGCGCGTCGCCTCGTCGCACGCGGTCGAAACGACCACCTGCACCGTGCAACTGCCCAACGACGAAATGAAGGGCCGCATCATCGGCAAGGAAGGCCGAAACATCAAGGCCGTCGAACAGCTGACCGGCTGCGAAATCATCGTCGACGACACGCCGGGCGCCATCACCGTTTCCGGCTTCTCCCCCATCCGCCGACAAGTGGCCAAAATCGCCCTCGATAAACTCATCCAGGACGGGCGCATCCAACCGGCCAAGATTGAGGAAGCCGTGGAGAACGCCAAGAAGGAACTGTCCGTCGACATCAAGAAGGCCGGCGAGGACGCGCTCTATGAGCTCGGCATTCCCGTCACCTCCTTTGATCCCAAGCTGATCCAGATCCTCGGCCGCCTGAAGTACCGCACCAGCTACGGCCAGAACGTGCTCAAGCACTCCACGGAAGTCGCCCACATCGCGGGCATGATCGCCCAGGAATTGCGTGCCGACGTGGCCATCTGCAAGAAGGGCGGCATCATGCACGACATCGGCAAGGCCGTGGACCATGACGTCCAGGGCGCGCATCCGGAGATCGGCTACAACATCCTTAAGAAGTTCGGCCTGCCGGAAGAAATCGCCTACCAGTGCATCGGCCACCACGAGGACAAGCCGAAGACGCTCGAGGCCATCATCGTGAAGGCCGCCGACGCGATTTCCGGCGCGCGGCCGGGCGCCCGCAAGGACACGCTCGAAATGTACGTCCAGCGCCTCGAGGAGCTCGAGAAGACCGCTTCCAGCTTCCCCGGCGTCGAGAAGGTCTACGCCATCCAAGCCGGACGCGAAGTGCGCGTCTTCGTCGAACCGAAGCAGGTCGACGACTTCGCCGCCTTCCGCATGGCCAAGGACATCGCCAAGAAGATCGAGTCCGAACTGACCTATCCCGGCGAAATCAAGGTCAACGTCATCCGCGAGACGCGCGTCATCGAATACGCGCGCTAGAGAAAAGCAGACAAAAGACCGCCGGCATCAGCTGGCGGTCTTTGATATTCGGCAGAATTCTAGGCATTCTTCTTCTCGGATTACATCCCGCGCCAGTCAAAATATCAATCAACTGAGATAAAAAGAGGCGCTTTTTTGATGTTTACCAATTTTTGCCCAAGTTGACCTAAAAAACCATCATAACCACTTACTCTTGACACTACTTGGCCGCCCGAAATTGTGGGCTATTGCCATAAAAAACGACACTTGCTACACTGCCTGCAATGGGAACGATCCTTTCCGGGTCGCCCACGGGGTCCGTCAGACCCCGCTAAATTCAATCATTCACCTTTTTATAAGGTATTCGCTTATGAACAAAGCGGAACTCGTCACGAAACTCGCGGAAAAGGTCCAAATTTCTAAGAAGCAGGCCGAAGACACCATCGAGGCTTTCACGGATGTCGTAACTGAGACTCTGAAGGCTGGTGGCGAAGTCACTATCGCCGGTTTCGGCAACTTCTCTGCCAAGCGCCGCGCTGGTCGCATGGGCGTCAACCCGCAGAGGCCGACCGAGAAGATCCAGATTCCTCCGGTCACCGTTCCGAAGTTCAAGGCCGGTAAGGCTCTCAAGGATGCCCTGAAAGGTAAATCCTAAAAGCCTCACACACCGAGAAGAAACCCCGGGCTAATTGCCCGGGGTTTTGGTTGCGTGGCGCTGACTCGGACGAATCATTTCATCGCCCCGCGCGTCAGGGCGCGGGCACGGCAAACGGATCGACCGTGGACCAAACGCCGTTGAATCCCTGACCCTTCAAGTCGCCCGCGACCTTGTCCTGGACGAAATGATAAAGCGGTTGGTGGTCAAAGGCGGTCTGACTGGTCGTGTCCGGTCGAACGAAATTGCTGATCTTGGCCGCGTCGATGAACGAGGGGGCCACTATCTTCTCGACATAAAACGTCGGCCAATTCTGGGCGCACACGCCGCTGCAATCACTGACGTCGGCCGTATCCTTCGAAAACCGGTAGAGGGTGAAACCGGTTTCGGCATCGACCAGATAGTTGACGTTATCCTTGTTGGCGAACAGCACGGTGTAGTCCGGCTTGGCCACGAACCATAACTTGTTAACCCCTTCGCCTTTGACATCGCCAGCGGCGGAATCGCCCGAAAAATAATATATGGGCCAGCCGTAATAAGTCGTCTGCTGCGCGCCGTCAGGGCGTGTAATCGTTTGGAAGTCGGGCGCGTCCAGACCGGGACCGATGGAAACGGTCGGCAGGTAAAAGGCCGGCCAAGCTTCGAGACATTTGCCGGAGCAAACGCTCTGGCCACCGACATCTTTGGCGAAAACGTAGAGGGCCCGGCCGTTATTATCCGCCAAATAATTGCCCAACTTGGGATCCTGGCGCAGGACGACCATGCTGGCCGCGACAGGCGCCGGCGCCACGGGCGCGCTCGGCTGGACTGCGGCCGTTTGAGGCTGAGGAGTGGGTGTCGGCTTAGCTGACGGACCGAACATGGACCACCAGTACCAACCACCGGCTAGGACGACCAAAACCACGGCCGCTATGACTAAATACTTGGACTTCATAGATGTGCTTATGAATAAATGAAATTTGTCGAATACTACAAATATTATACCACAAAAAACCCGACGGTTAATCAAAAAGCGGGCTCTACAGCCCGCTTTTTCTGATTAGGCTTGCGCAAAGGCACTCACCCTCGAGACGGCATCGGCCAGAGGGACGAAAGAGGCGTCCGACCCGGTGCGCTGCTTCCACTCCACGGAATTTTGGGCCAGCGTCTTTTCCGAGATGACGAGACGCAACGGGATGCCGAGGAGGTCGGCGTCGGCGAACTTCTCGCCGGCGCGAACGTCCTCGCGGTCGTCGAAAAGCACTTCCACACCGGCCTGTTCCAGATCCTTTTCCAGTTGGTAAGCGGCCTCACGGACCTTGGCGGTCATGGCCTCATCCTTGGCCGGCAACATCACCAGGTGTACGTCGAAAGGCGCGACGGCTTTAGGCCAAACCAGTCCACGTTCATCATTATGTATTTCCGCCACCGTTCCGACAACGCGCGTCGGACCGATGCCATAACAACCCATCATGACCGGCTTCTTACTGCCATCCTGGTCGGTATAGTTGACATCGAAGGCGGATGAGAACCGCGTCTTCAGCTTGAAGATATTGCCGATTTCGATGGCCTTGCCCTCTTTCATGATGCCGCTGTCGCATTTGGGGCACTTGTCCCCCGCCTTATATTCGCTGATTTCGCGATTCTGAGCGTAGTGGCACTCGCCGCAATAAAAGACGACGTCCTCGCCGCTCTCGGTCAGCGTCTGGAACTCATGCGAGTACTTGGAGAACGCGCCGCCGGAGGCCTCGACGACCAGGGCAGGCAGGCCGACGCGGTTGAAGACGCGCAAGTAGGCGTCCTTCACCTGCTCATAGTACTGCTCCAAGTCCGCCTCGTCCTTATGGAACGAATACATGTCCTTCATGCTGAATTCGCGGCCGCGAAGAAGCCCGGACTTGGCGCGCGGCTCGTTACGGAACTTGTCCTGAATCTGGTAGACGGAAAACGGCAGATCCTTATAGGAACGGATGAACTGCTTGGCCAGCGGAGTGACGATTTCCTCGTGCGTCCAGCCGAGGCCCATGTCCGCGCCGCCGCGTCCCTTAAATTGGAACATGACTTCCGGGCCCGGATCGGTCCAGCGGCCGGTCTTTTCCCAGGGTTCCTTGGGCAGGATGGCCGGCATCAAAATTTCCTGGCCGCCGACCGCATTCATCTCTTCGCGGATGATATTCTTGACCTTGTTGAGGACGCGCAAGCCCAGCGGCAGGAACGAATAGACGCCGGCCATGAGCTGGTCGATAAATCCGCCCTGAACCAGCAGGCGGGCGTTCTTGGAATCGGAGTCGTGGGGGATGGTCTTGCTGGTGCGACCAAAAAAGCGGGAATAGCGCATAGTGTGGGCAGTGTAGCGGAATATTGGGGAACGGTAAAGACGAAGATGCTGAGGTGCTGAGATGCGGAGATGCAAAGTCAATATTTAAATACTCAGCATCTTAGCATCTCAGCATCTTATGGTTTTTGAACGCAATGGATACCAATAATCGATGGTGTGCTAAAATGATTCAAATCACCACTTCACCCAATAAAATCGCTATGCTTTCATCTCTAATAAACAAGTTCTGCGCGGACAAGAACATTTCCGGTCCGGTCATGTCCGCCATCGTCATTTCGGTCATCAGCTTGGCCTTGTCGGCCGGCGTCATGCGCTGGTCTTGGCTCCTGCTCGACGAACAAATCCGCCTGCGCCAG
>Ga0315291_10008681_pt1 | contig 12469 bp, 9 predicted proteins | sample YL17G12_20_MG_FD_203070 | JGI IMG/M metagenome (GOLD analysis project Ga0315291, IMG submission 203070) | Sediment microbial communities from Yellowstone Lake, YNP, Wyoming, USA - YL17G12_20 | ecosystem: Environmental > Aquatic > Freshwater > Lake > Sediment | place: USA: Wyoming | collected... | reverse complement strand
GGCGAGGCCGGCTACGGCATTGAGGCCGTCACGGTGGCCCAGGAGAAGCTGCCCGATGTCTTCTTGGTCTCCGTCGAAGAGCCCGTAGCCCGGGCCCTCCAGACCATCGAGTCGCTGGCCGACGCCGTCCCCGGGGCTCCCTCCATCGTCTACTCCGCCATGGCCGATGCCGCCTCCGTGCGGCGGGCCATGATAGCCGGCGCCCGCGACTACCTGATCAAGCCCGTCAAGCCAGAGGAGTTGGTCCGCTCCATTCACAGCGTCCTGGAGCAGGAGGAGCGCAAGCGCATGCGCCTGGCGGGCCAGACGATGGAGACGGCGGCCCACGGCACCATTATCACCGTCTTCGGTGCCAAGGGAGGCATCGGCAAGACCACCATCGCCACCAACCTGGCCACCGCTCTGGTGCGAACCACCGGCTCCACGGTGGTGCTGGTGGACATGGACACTCGCTTCGGTGACGTGGCCATCATGATGGACGTGCCCGTGGAGCAGAGCATCGCCGATGTGGCCCGCCATCTGGACGAGATGGACCGAAACAAGGTGCGGGACTACCTGGTCCAGCATCATAGCGGCGCTTTTGTCTTGCCGGCGCCCCTGCACCCCAGTGAGTGGCGCAACCTGACTCCTCAACATATCGAGAAGATCCTTGAGCTGCTGGCCCAGAGCCACGACTACGTCATCATCGATACGCCGGGCACCTTCAACGAAATCATCGCTACCACCCTGGAGCAGGCGAGTCTCATCCTGCTCGTCACCAGCATGGACATCGCCAGCATTAAGGACACGGCGCTGGCCCTGGAAATGCTGCGAGCGGCTTCCGTCTCTGAGGACAAGGTGAAGCTGACCATCAACCACTGCACCTCCGCCAACAGCCTGCGCGAGGAGGACATTCAGCGGGTCCTAGACTATGAGGTGTTCTGGCGCATACCCCATGACCTAGCCGTGACGAGCAGCACCCAGCTCGGACAGCCCATCGTGCTTACCCGGCCCTACGCCCGTGTGTCGCGCAGCATCATTGACCTGGCCTATGTCTTGAGCGGTAACCCGCCGGAGCCCCGGGGCTTCCTGGACCGCATCCTGAATCGCTAGGTAGCGGTGCAATGGCCGGGGACGGCAGCAATTCAGCTTAGGAAGGCAACCACGTCATGAGTCAATTCCAGTGGCAGGGCAAGAAAGCGGGCACGGGAGGCGACGGATTCGGCCGTCGCTCTTCAGGAGGAAGCACCATTCACTCCAGCGAGGCGCTCAACGAGCTGACCTACAAGCTCCACCAGCGCCTCATTGAGGAGTTGGATCCCGCCAAGCTGGAGGGCCTGGAGCCTGACAAGGCCCGCGCAGCGGTGGAGACGGCAGCGCGCACGCTCATCGCTCAGGACATGCCAGGCATCGTGGGCGCTACCCGCGACGAGCTGGTGACCGCCGTCGCCGATGAGGTGCTGGGCCTGGGGCCCATCGAGAGCTTGGTGAAGGACAGCTCCGTCTCCGAAATCATGGTCAACGCGCCCGACACGGTCTTCTGCGAGAAGGAGGGGCGCCTTTACCTCAGCCCCGTTCGCTTCCGGGACGCCAACCATATAATGCGGGTCGTGGAACGCATTGTCGCCCCTCTGGGTCGGCGGGTGGACGAATCTTCACCCATGGTGGACGCTCGCCTCCCCGATGGCTCGCGTGTCAACGTGATCATCCCACCGGTGGCCCCCAAGAGCCCCACCATCACCATCCGCAAGTTCCGCCAGGACAGGCTGACGGTGGAGGACCTTATCGCTACCGGCACCTTGACCCGCGAGATAGCGGAGTTCTGCCGCGCCTGCGTGCAGGTAAAGCTGAACTCACTCATCTCCGGTGGTACGGGCACCGGCAAGACGACGCTCCTCAACGCGCTCTCCGCCTTCATTCCGGACACGGAGCGTATCGTCACCATCGAGGATCCGACCGAGCTCAAGCTCCAGCAGGGACACGTGGTGAGCCTGGAGGCGCGCCCCGCCAGTCTGGAGGGCAAGGGAGAAGTAACGCAGCGTGATCTGGTGCGGAACGCTTTGCGCATGCGCCCGGACCGCATCATCGTGGGTGAGGTGCGCGGGTCGGAGGCCTTCGACATGATGCAGGCCATGAACACCGGTCACGAGGGCTCCCTGAGCACCGTCCACGCCAACTCGCCCCGCGACTGCCTCTCCCGTGTCGAGAACATGGTCCTGATGGCGGGCCTGGATCTGCCCGTGCGGGCCATCCGGGAGCAGATGTCCTCCGCTATCCACATGGTGATCCAGATCTCCCGCCTAGCGGACGGCAGCCGGCGGATAACCCACGTTTCCGAGATCTCGGGCCTTGAGGGGCAGATAGTGACCATGCAGGACCTCTTCCGGTATGAGCAGGAAGGAATCGACGCTGAAGGCCGGGTAGTGGGCCACTTCCGCTCCACCGGTATCCGCCCTCAATTTGCCGACCGCTTCGAGGTGGCGGGCATCAGCCTTCCGTCGGACATGTATAGCGGTGCGAGGATCTGAACCATGGACCCACTGGCCTTGGGCGCCGCCGTTGCCGTGCTAGTGGTCATCATGCTGGGCGCAGTGGTTCTGGGCTCGGCGGCCACCAGCACTGCCAGCAAGGGGGCTCGCGAGCGGCTCCAGAGTCTGTTTGGGACATCGGTGCTGGACCTGCCTGCGGCGGGCTCCGCTCTGCGCGAGAAGAAGTCGAGTGAGTTCCTGGGACTGGGGCACCTTCTCCTCGGGCGAGAATGGGCGGCCAGGACCGCCCTGGACCTGGACCAGGCCGACTTGCACCTAAGGGTAGGGGAATACGTGGCCTTGCGTGTCGGCATGGCCCTTCTCTTCTTTGCCCTGGCCTTCGTACTCATCCCGTCGCGCCCAGTGGCGATGGTGATTGGGATAGCGCTGGGCGTCGTAGGCTCCCTTGCACCTGCCTTCTTTGTACGTTTTCGCAGCCGGAAACGGCTCAGTAAGCTGGAGAGCCAGCTAGAAGAGTCCCTCACGCTGACCGCTAACTCCCTGAAGGCCGGCTTCGGCCTGCTGCAGAGCCTGGAGATGGCTGCCCAGCAGTTGAAGCACCCCATCGCCACCGAGCTGCGGCGCACCCTCCACGACATCAACGTCGGCTCCTCCACCGAGGACGCCCTGCTTGCCCTTAGCGAGCGGGCAAGCAGCTACGACCTAGACATCGTCATCACCGCTATTCTCATCCAGCGGAGCGTGGGTGGGAACCTGGCGGAGATCCTGGACACGGTAGCTCACACCATGCGCGAGCGAGCGCGCATCCGAGGGCATGTCAAGGCTGTGACATCCCAGCAGCGGCTAACGGGCTACATTCTGGGCATCATGCCCATCGCCGTCATGGGCCTCCTCTTTCTGGTGGCCAGTGAGTACATGACTCCACTCTTCACCACCCTCGCTGGGCAAGTGATGCTGGTGGGGGCGGGCATCATGGAGCTCATCGGCACACTGCTCATCCGGCGCATTCTGACCATAGAGGTGTGAGGTAGCGATGGAGCAGAATCTGCTGGCCCTGGCAGCGGCAGCCTTCGTCCTCGTCACGATTTTCCTGGTGATCATGGCCTCCTTGTCGCGCGGCGAGAACCCCGTGCGGGCGCGGGTAGACGCGCTGGTATCAGGGACCAACCGGGAAGACCTGCCTGACCTTGCGCGTCCCCTCACAGAGCGCGTGCTGGGCCCGGCCCTCGATGCCGCAGCGAATCGTATCGTGGCCATGCTACCTCAGAGCGTGCTGGACGGTTTGAAGAGGAAGCTGATCCTGGCCGGGGAGCCCATGAACCTGGGCGGCTTCCTGACTGTCGTGGCCCTCTCTGCCGGACTCTTCATGGTCCTTGGGTTCGCCCTGGTGGCGGCTTCCGGAGGAGGTTTTCAGGCCAACACGTTGCTGTTGCTGGTAGCCCTGGGCGGCGTGGGGCTGGTACTCCCTTACCTCTGGCTGATCAACCGTATCCGCCGCCGCCAGTCCGTCATCACCAAGAGTCTGCCGGACTCCTTTGACCTGGTGACCACCTGCGTGGAGGCAGGGCTGGGCCTCGATGCCGCCCTGGCCCGGGTGGCGGAGAAGGTGGAGGGCCCCTTCGCCGAGGAGCTCTCGCGCACACTGCGCGAAGTGGGTATGGGCCGCATGCGCCGCGATGCCCTGCAAGAGCTGGGCGAGCGCACAGGGGTGCCGGACCTCATCACCTTCGTAAATGCCGTTGTTCAGGCCGAGCAGATGGGCACCGGCATCGGGCAGGTGCTCCGCGTTCAGTCCGAGCAACTGCGCCTGCGACGTCGGCAACGGGCGGAGGAGATGGCCAACCAGGCCCCAGTAAAGATGGTCTTCCCTCTGGTGCTCTGCATCTTCCCCACCCTGTTCATGGTCATTCTGGGGCCTGCTGCAATCACCCTCTACGAGAACTTCTCGAAGTGAGCCGAGAGCCGCTGCAGGTGAGGAACCTTACGCGCGGCAGCGGCGTCGCTGGTCGCGTGCGACGCGCCGACCAGGCGTGGTCCCGTGTGGTGGGACTCCTGGGCCGCCGTAGCCTGGCTGGAGACGAGGGGCTCCTTCTGACGCCGTGCACCTCCATCCACACCTTCTTCATGCGTTTCCCCATAGACATCCTCTACCTGGACCGGGAGCAGGTGGTTGTGAAGGCGGTGCGGGCTCTCCGGCCCTTCCGCCTCTCGGCTTGCCTGAAGGGCGGCCGCTCGACCCTCGAGCTGCCTGCCGGTGCCATCGAGGCTAGCGGCACCCAGGTTGGAGACCGCTTGGTCCTGACCCGCTCTGACACATAGCAGCGTCGGCTTGTTTCTCTCGTGGCTGTCAGCGCGGGCAGAGGCCCAAGGTCGTTCACCTCGCCTGCAAACGGCGCTGGGGCCTGCCCAGAAGGGGCTCATGCCTATCGTGGTCACCCGTGACCCCAGCATCGCCGCCAGCGCCGGCCGCATCCGGAAGGACAAAGGGTGAAGATCCCGGGGGTTGAGCAGAGCCCCGCTCACCCTGCGGACTGCTAGCGGCCCATGCGGTCGTTGTACTCCTTGATGGCGGCGTTGCTCGCCTTGACCGCAGCCGCCAGCGCCTCGTCCGGGCTGGCGCTCCCCGAGAGCATGCTCTCGATGGCGGCCCTGATGCTGTCCTCTACCTGCTGGAAGGGGGCCAGGAGTGCGCCCAGAGCGGCAGTGGTTGTAGCGGTCCTGGCGAAGAGGTCGGCCGGAATCTCGAACTGAGGGTACTTGGCGATGATGTCCTTTGCGGCCGGCAAGTCATAGGCGGAGTTGCGCACCGGGAGGTAGCCGCTGCCAGCGAACCATTCCGCCTGCTGTTCGGGTTCTGCGAACCACTTGATGAACTTCCAGGCGGCGTCCTGCTCTTCCTTTGGGCGGGCATTCATGATCCAAAGGGAGCGGCCGTAGACGCCGGGCGAGCCTTCGGGGACCTTGCCGGGGATGCCGGGGACAGGCGCCACGCCCAGCTCGACGCCCTCTATCCCCGTCTCGAGGACATCCATAACGGAGCGCAGGGCCGCCGAGGTGCTGAGGACCATCACAGCCTTCCTGGCGCCGACGGCGAGCAGAGCGTTGGCGCCGGTCGGGTCCCACCCCACGTTCAGGGCCAGTCCGTCGTGCACCATGTCGTACCACCACTGGAAGAACTCCTGGCCGGCCTCATTGTCGAAGGCGACCTCGGTAGCGAAGCCGTCGCGGCCGTTGTCGTTGTTGACGTAGGGCTCACCGGCGCCCGCCACCATGAACCTGAAAAACCAGGGCTGGATCTCCAGGGCAAGGCCATAGCGGGTGACGTTGCCGGCGGAGTCGCGCTGTGCGAGCTTCTCTGAGGCGGCGCGGACCTCGTCCAGGTCCTTGGGTGGCTGCGCTGGGTCTAGCCCGGCCTCTCGGAAGGGGATCTTGTTGTAGTACATGAGGGGCACGGCCAGGCCGCAGGGCATGGAGTAGAGGGTGCTGTCAATTGTGTAGTAGGCAATCGAGGCAGGGGCGAAGTCCGACAGGTCGTAGTCTTCCTGATTCAGGTACTCCTGGATGGGAGTGATCTCGCCGCTGTCCATCATGGCCTGGGCGAACACCTCCGACATGTAGGCGACGGCGGGGACGTTGCCGCTGGGCATGCTGGCGATGAGCTTCAGCGTCAACTCGGTGCTGTTGCCCTGGAAGGTGGGCTCCACCTTCACCTCGTTCTGGGAGGCGTTGAAGCGGTCTACCAGCTTGACCAGGTTGTCGTTGCCAGAGGCCGGCTCCGAGTGCCAGAAGGTGATGTTGACCGGGCCGGAGGGGGTCTCCTTCTCCGCGGGCCCACCGCCGCCACCTCCGCCGCAGGCTGTGAGGACCAGCGAGAGAACAGCTAGGAAAAGAGCGAAGCGTCTCATGCTGTCTTACCTCCTGGAGGAGAATCCGCCGGTCGCTGAAGACATACAAGCCAGGGACCGGGGTACGTCGGGCTCGTAGGGACTGTGTTGCGTCCGCCCTTAGCGGCAGCCGAAGTCCATGAAGGCTTCGTAGATGGCGTGGTGCTTCTCCGGCGTCATGCCGATGTCCCGCGGTTGAGGGTACTGCCGGGCGATGAAGCCGCCATTGAAGCGGCCGAACTGCTCCACCATGTGCTTCACCTCCGCCCGCACCTCCTCCAGGCTAACCTCCGATACGGGCGACCACTGTATGTCCACAGTGTTCCAGAAGCAGATCTTGCCCCCAAACTCGCTGGCCAGCCGCTCCACTCCCATGAGCCGCGGCTGGTCGAGCTGGACCACATCCACCCCGATCTCGATCATGTCGGGGATGATGTCCATGATGTAGCCACAGCAGTGCCAGATGTAGTGCATCCCAGCTTTGTGGGTCTCCTCGACGATGCGCGCGTAGCGAGGCTTGAAGATCTCCCGCCACTGCGCCGGCCTGATCTGGAGAGTGGTCTGGAGCCCCCAGTCCTCCCAGGTCATGAACGCGTGCACGCCGCCCATCTCCGCGTAGGTGTGCAGGACGTCGATGGTCATGTCGGTGAGCTTGTCCAGCAGCTCCTCAAACCGCTGCCGATCCGTGTACAGCGCCACCATCAGGTTGTCGAAGCCCATCAGCCCTCTCACCCGCTCGTAGCTGCCGATAGGGTCGGCGCTGACCACGTACTTGCCGGCCTTGTTGCCCGCCTCCATGACCGCCTTCAGCAGCGCCAGCCGCTCCGGCGGCATCACCTCCGGGAAGCGATAGCCCTCCAGTGCCGACAGGTCAGCAAGCGGGCAGACGTCGGCGTGTCCCCAGAACCTGCCGGAGCCGCGCCATCCTACCCCCCACTCGTCGAATACTAGCTCGCCCAACGGGATATTGGCGGTACACACGCTCGCGGCCGTTATCACCCCTAGGTCCACAATGTCCGACTCCAGAGGCTCTGCGAAGCAGTAGGGTATCCGCGGCGGGCCGTCGAACTCGACGGCTCGCCGCACGATCTCCCGGCTCGTGAAGCCCGGCGGCGTCGGAACAGGCCGCAGATACCCCTCCAAGAACGATAACCACTGATCAACGGTCATGGCAGGATCTCCCAGCTCACACGATCACGTACTCGGCACCAGCGCCTTATCTCCCCGGCGACTAGCCTCCGCAAGTTGAGCGGAGCCCCGCCCAACCTGCGGGCTGCTAACGGCCCATGCGGTCGTTGTACTCCTTGATGGCGGCGTTGCCTGCCTTAACCGCTGCCTGCATGGCTTCGTCGGGGCTGCTGTTCCCTGAGAGCATGCTCTCGATGGCGTCAGTTATGCTGTCCTGTACTTGCTGGAGGGGGCCGAGGAGTGGGCCTAAGGCGGCGGTGGTGGTTGCCGTCTTGGCGAAGAGGTCAGCCGGTATCTGGAACTGAGGGTACTTGGCGATAATGTCCTTTGCGGCCTGGAGGTCGTAGGCGGAGTTGCGGACCGGGAGGTAGCCGCTACCAGCGAACCATTCGGCCTGCTGCTCGGGTTCTGCGAACCACTTGATGAACTTCCAGGCGGCGTCCCTTTCTGCCTGCGGCCGTGCACTCATGATCCAGAGGGAGCGGCCGTAGACGCCGGGTGAGCCCTCGGGGACTTTGCCGGGGATGCCGGGGATGGGCGCCACGCCCAGGTCGACGCCCTCTATTCCCTTCTCGAGAACGTCCATGACGGAGCGCAGGGCGGCCGAGGTGCTCAGGACCATGACGGCCTTGCGGGCGCCGACGGCGAGGAGGCCGTTGGCGCTGGTCGGGTCCACCCCGATGTTGAGGGCAAGGCCATCCTGCACCATGTCGTGCCACCACTGGAAGAACTTCTGGCCGGCCTCGTTGTCAAAGGCGACCTCGGTGGCGACGCCCGCGCGACCGTTGTCGTTGTTGACGTAGAGCTCACCGGCCCCCGCCAGCATGAATCTCACAAACCAGCCGTGGATCTCCAAGGCGAGGCCGAAGCGGGTGACGTTGCCGGCGGAGTCGCGCTGGACGAGCTTCTCTGAGGCGGCGCGCACCTCGTCCAGGTCTCTAGGCGGCCGCTCCGGGTCCAGGCCCACCTCTTGGAAGGGGAGCTTGTTGTAGTACATGAGGGGAACGGCCAGGCCGCAGGGCATGGAGTACAGGGTGTCATCAACCATGTAGTAGGCAATCGACGCGGGCGCGAAGTCCGACAGGTCGTAATCTTCCTGGTCGATGTACTCCTGGATGGGAGTGATCTCGCCGCTGTCGAGCATGAGCTGGGCGTAGCCGTCCGACACGTAAGCGATGGTAGGGACGTTGCCGCTGGGCATGCTGGCGATGGCCTTGAACGTCACCTCCAAGTCGTTGCCCTGAAAAATGGGCTGGACTTTCACGTCGTTCTGGGAGGCGTTGAAGCGCTCCACCAGCTTCACCAGGTTGTCATTGGCCGAGGCCGACTCCGAGTGCCAGAAGGTGATGTTGACCGGGCCGGATGGAGTCTCCTTCTTCGCGGGCTCGCCGTCGCCACCGCCGCAGGCTGTGAGGACCAGCGCAAGGATTGCTGCAAAGAACACGAATCGTTTCATTGGACTACACCTCCTCTGGCGATGGCAGCTAACGTTCGTCCACGGCCCCTATTGTAGGCCGCGCCGATACCGCAACCCAACGGTGACCCAGTCCACTGGAATAACAGGTGGCCGCATTGCACGCTCCGGCTCGAGGCTCTCGGTAGAACGCCCCACGTCCTGGCTTGTTCCTGGCGGGCCGACTCATTGCTCGATCGGCGCCATGTGGGTCGCAGCCTCGGTGTCGCCTTCTCGCTCATGGCTCCTGCTCTGGTGGCTAGGTCTACAGGTCATGCTAGGACGGTGGTTGAGGGGCCCTCCCGCTCGCTATAGGCCTAGCCAGGCATATGATGACTAATTCCGGAAGTTGGTGACGACGCGCAAGTACCACTTTCTACCTCCATCCGTTCTCGTATCCGGTTTCGTACATCGCCACGATGTTCTCGGGAGGGCTGGCAGCCTGGATATTGTGACACGGCGCAAGGATGTAGCCGCCGCCTTTTCCCAAGATATCAAGGTTGTCTATCACCTCCTGCCGGACTTCCTCAACTGAGGCGAACGCGAGCGTATGCTGATTGTCCATGCCCCCGTGAAAGACCAGTTTGTCGCCGAAATCCCTCTTGAGTTCCTTGCGCCCCATCCCTCTACACCGCCACTGGATGGGGTTCAAGATGTCAATACCAGCCTCGATCATGTCAGGGATGATTCTGCGGATAGCCCCATCGCTGTGATGGAAAACGAAAGCACCAGCCTGATGGGCCAGGTCTATCATTCGTTTCATGCGTGGGATGAAGAACCCGCGAATCAGATCGGGCGAAATCAGCAAGCCCTCCTGTGAGCCGAAATCTTCAGCCACATATGTGAGAGTCACCTTGCCCGGAATCTGCTCGTAGATACGCAGGGTGTTCTCGTAGCAGAAATCAAACAGCTTATCAAGGCAATAGTGGACCATCCCAGGGTTCAGGACCAAGTCCATGTAGGCCTGTTCCATCCCTCTCAGGTCCTTGTAGGTCAGGAATGGCTCGGAGCCGCCTCCTTGAATAGGGAATGTCTCCTTGCCTTTGAGCATGTTGGGGATTACGGAATAGTCGAACCATTGCGTCGATGGCCAGGTGTAGTTGTGCTCAATGTCCTCAGCCGAGTTGTACTGGGCTAGAGGATGGTACACACACTCGAGATAGGCACCTGTTCCGTAGTCCACAAACTCGTATCTGCAGCCATACATGTCTGTATCAAGTGCTGTGGGCGGACCGATGTATCTCGGACCCACGTAGACTACGGGGTCGATGTGCAGTCGCTCGAAAACGGCCCACATACTGTCGCACCCCAGGTGTTTCATGAGCTTCTCGCTAGCTTCACCCGTAGCCCAGTAATCCATGGGCACACGATCCGGTTTCTTCCGCTCAAGCACGGAAAGCCACCGTTCCTTCGGAGTCATAGTCTCCTGACCAGGACTCATAGAGCAGTGCCCTACTCCCCCATGCGGCGGTTGTAGTCGCTGATGGCCGCGTTGCTCTCCTTGACCGCGGCCGCCAGCGCTTCGTCGGCGCTGGCGCTTCCCGAGACCATGCTCTCGATCGCACTCCTGACGGCGTCCCGTACCTGCTGGAAGGGGCCGATGAGCGGCCCCAGGGCAGCGGTTGTCGTGGCCGTCTTCGCGAACAGGTCGGCCGGTATCTTGAACTGCGGGTAGCGGGCGATGATGTCCTTGGCGGCGGGAAGGTCGTACGCAGAGTTGCGGACGGGAAGGTAGCCGCTGCCGGCGAACCATTCCGCCTGCTGCTCGGGCTCTACGAACCACTTGATAAACTTCCAGGCGGCGTCGCGTTCTGCCTCCGGCCGTGCACTCATGATCCAGAGGGAGCGGCCGTGGACGCCGGGGGAGCCTTCGGGGACTTTGCCGGGGATGCCGGGGACGGGCGCCACGCCCAGGTCGACGCCCTCTATTCCCTTCTCGAGAACGTCCATGACGGAGCGAAGGGCGGCCGAGGTGCTGAAGACCATCACGGCCTTGCGGGCGCCGACGGCGAGCAGAGCGTTGGCACCGGTTGGGTCCACCCCGATGTTGAGGGCAAGGCCATCCTGCACCATGTCGTGCCACCACCGGAAGAGCTTCCGGCCGGCCTCGTTGTCAAAGGCAGCCTCGGTAGCGAAGCCGTCGCGGCCGTTCTCGTTGTTGACGAAGAGCTCACCGGCGCCCGTCAGGATCAGCTCCACGTACCAGGGATGGATTTCCAGGGCGAAGCCGGAGCGGGTGACGTTGCCCGCCGAGTCGCGCTGGACGAGCTTCTCTGAGGCGGCGCGAGCCTCGTCCAGGTCCCTCGGCGGTTGCTCTGGGTCCAGCCCTACCTCTTGGAAGGGGATCTTGTTGTAGTACATGAGGGGCACGGCCACGCCGCAGGGCATGGAGTACAGGGTGTCATCAACCGTGTAGTAGGCAATCGACGCGGGGGCGAAGTCCGACAGGTCGTACTTGTCCCGGTCGATGTACTGTTGCATGGGAACAATCTGGTGGCTGTCGATCATAACCTGCGTCCATGGGGGATCCGCCATGTAGGCGATGGTGGGGACGTTGCCGCTGGGCATGCTGGCGATGAGCTTGAGTGCCAGGTCCTGGTCGTTGCCCTGGTAGGCGATCTCCACCTTCACCTCGTTTTGAGAGGCGTTGAAGCGGTCCACCAGCTTGACGAGGTTGTCGTTGGCCGAGGCCGCCTCCGAGTGCCAGAAGGTGACGTTCACCGGTCCGGAGGGGGTCTCCTTCTTGTCGGGCTCGCCGCCTTCACCTCCGCCGCAGGCTGTGAGGACCAGCGAAAGGACGGCTACGAGGAGAGCGAAGCGTCTCATGCTATTCTACCTCCTGAGAAAAGGTATGATGGTGCCGTGCAGCCTGCGCTCGCGGGTGGCGTGGCGTGACTCAATTCCCAAGGGCTTCGTTCAGCACGGCCACGGCTTCCCGCTTCACGATCGCCTCCGCCTCGGGTGCGAAGAGGGTGACGCCAGCCTCATAGCCGCCCTCCTCGTACACCGCCGGCGGGCAGACGTACCACACATAGTAGTTGGCGTAGCCGGCGACGAGCAGGTGGCGGATCCCGCTCGCCTGCCGGATGGCCTCCGCCGTCTCCCGGAAGAACTCCCCAGGCAGCCCCAAGATGGCAAGATCAGGGCCGAGGGCGAGCGCCATGACTTCGGACTGAAGGGCGCGGCCTTCGGGCTGCCCTGCGCTGCGCTGGACCATCGCCCGCTCGGCGTGCAGTCGGGTGACCTCCTGCAAGAGCGCGTGGCGCTGGTCGGCCGGGGTGCCCGGGGGCAGAGCCTGCAGCCGTTCCATCAGCTCCGATAGGCGGGCCTCGCACTCCTCCAGAGGCATCAGGGGTCGCAGGGGCAATTCCATGTGGCGTCGGGCGGCCCGCAGGCGCACCTCGGGCAGCAGCTCGCCGGCGGTGACCGGCTTCTCGGTGAGCTCGAACCAGCGAATATTCCAGGCGCGCTGGCCT
>Ga0315291_10008671_pt1 | contig 12481 bp, 13 predicted proteins | sample YL17G12_20_MG_FD_203070 | JGI IMG/M metagenome (GOLD analysis project Ga0315291, IMG submission 203070) | Sediment microbial communities from Yellowstone Lake, YNP, Wyoming, USA - YL17G12_20 | ecosystem: Environmental > Aquatic > Freshwater > Lake > Sediment | place: USA: Wyoming | collected... | reverse complement strand
GTGGAGCCTATCATTTCCTCTCTGCTCCATCCGCTCAGCTGCTCGGACGCTCGGTTCCAGACCTGAACCCGACCCTGGAGGTCCATGCAGGTAACCGCGACATCCAGCACGTCTAAGATGCCCTGTAGACATTCAGGTGCTAGCAGACCACTCATCGCTTCCTCTTACTGCCGCCTGGCCCCAACGGCGCCCCTCTCGCCAGCGCAGGGCAAGTAGCAGGGCCAGAGCATCATCGCACTCGAAGAATACCTTGTCAACGGGCAGGACGCCGAAGCTAGAGAAATCCGCTGATGCCAACCACGCGCTGGGTCTGAACGAGACCGCAACCAGCTACCTGCATAGGTCGAGTGTACGGAAGAGCGATGGCTTCATCAGCACAGAGACGAAGGTTGACACTGGATAGAGCCAGAAGTTGGATGCCTTCACCTGCCGAAGCAGGAGGCTATGCACCTTGGAGCAGCTCTGCGATAACTATGTCGCCGTCTTGGTGGACACCGTCGTGGGCGTGCTGCTGGTGGGGCTCTACCCGCAGCCCCTGTTCGACGGCGTGGAGAACGCCACGAGCGCGCTCTTCCAGGCCACTCAGGCCACTGCAGCGGCCGGCGTCGGGCCGTAGGAAGCCCTGATTCGCGACGCGCCCAAAGAAAGAGAGCCTTTGAGGATACAACCACAAAGACTCTCTCCCTGCTCGGGGCGGGGTACTTCCCACCTATAAATAACGCCGGACCCTCCCGACGGATTCGGCCAGAGCCCAACCTTTGTACGATAACCGGGCCGTTCAGCGCGGCGAGAAGCTCTTGAGGCAATGACGGCTCGGTGCTATCATGCCCGCCGTGCATCAGGAGGGAGAAGGCCGACGATGAAGGGCCATCCGCTGGCGGCGATCAGTGCTGCCCTCGTTCGCGTGCTGCCGGGCCGGGAGGACGAGTTCCTCGCCCGGCTGGAGGCGAACCCGCAGGTGGAGCTAAGGCAATCGACTCACTCGCCGTAGCCTATGTTATCCTCATCAGCGAGGGCACCCAGTCGGGGACTGAGCCCAGCTTTCCCGGCGTCTGCTGAGCAGCTCCCCTGGTTCGAGCGTCCCTCGCGCTCGCCGGCCACCTGCTCAGCGATGCTTGTCACATCGAAGCAATCGGCAGCCCGCAGGATTTGATCGCCTCGCGTGAGCAAGGCAGAACTTCCGCGAAGCTCGAGTCGCTTTCCAGTCGGAGGCAGGCCGGCAAACTCGCCCTGGTGGGTGGCAGTCATGAGCCACCTCGAGAACAGGCGCTCGCCGCTGCTGAGCGGTTCGCCGATGGGCGTAATGGCCAGGTCAGGCAGGGCGGCAAACGTCGCAGTGAGATAGCGACGGACCTCTTCCCGGCCCAGCATGACCGTGCTCAAGCCGAACTCCCCATAGCTGCCATACTTCACGAAGAGCGATGCCAGCCTGTCAGCGTCATGGCTGTTCCAGGCCGCCACGTACTCCCCCATTAGCCGACACGCCATCTCTCGAGGCACATCACGTCTCATCTTCGTCCGGTCCCTTCCCGCCCAATTCTTGCCTCAGCCCGCATAGGAGCCACGCAAACCATCCTCCACCACCACCGTCACATCCGGCAGTCGATTGCCGCCCGCCACCTCTCCTCCTCCGGCACCCTGAATATACATCCCGATTGTTGCGTCGGTATTACGGCAATGTTAACAGCACGTTACATCCAGCAGATCGAACGCTCTTAGATATTGACAAAGCGCGCGCAGTATGGGAGAATCACGGCAGACGGCAACCGGTAGCCGCTTACCGTGCCCAGGCGGGCATGAGGTTTGTGTTATGCGCCCAGTGTATGCCAAGGAAGATGTCTGCATAGGATGTGGTCTCTGCGAGGTGTACTGCGCTCTTGCCCATTCCATCTCGCAAGACCTCATCAAGGCATTCAAGAAAGAGCACCCGCGGCCGCTGGCCCGCATCCGCGTGGAGCGGACGGACGGTCTCTTCCTGCCGATGCAATGTCGTCACTGCGCCGATTCTCCCTGCGTCTACGCCTGCCTCACCGGTGCAATGTACAAGGATCCCGACAGCGGTGTCGTCGCTGTCGAGCCAGAGAAGTGCAGCGGTTGCTGGACATGCATCATGGTCTGCCCCTACGGCGCCATCACGCGTGATATCGATAGGGGCATCGTTGCCAAGTGCGACCTCTGCCCAGGCCGGGATGTTCCGGCCTGTGTCGCCAACTGTCCAAACGAGGCCCTGGTCTGGATAGAGGACGGAGCGGCTGGCCGAGCATCGTCTCTGGCCGCGACAGCGCAGGAGGGAATCGGTGGCTACTAGTACCACAGGACAGATGCGGCAGCTACCGTCGGCGTCCGCGAGGAGGGCGAAGGCCCCAAGGACGGAGTACCTGATCATCGGGAACTCCGCCGGGGGGATCGCTGCTGCTGAAGCCATCCGCGAGGTTGATCGCGAGGGCGCCATCACCATCGTGTCCGAGGAGCCCTATCTTGCCTACTCTCGTCCCCTCATATCCGACTATCTGGCCGGTGAGCGCTCTCTGGATAGCATGCTCCTACGGCTGCCGGATTTCTATGAGAGGAACAAGATCGAAGCGCTACTTGGCACAAAGGTCGCCCGCGTCGACTTCGACCACAAGCTGATCGAGCTGGAGGACGGCCGGAGGGTCGCCTGGCGGAAGCTCCTGCTGGCCACTGGCGGCACACCCATCATCCCCAAGCTGAAGGGCAGCCACCGAGAAGGCGTCTTCACCTTCACCACCCTGGACGACGCCAAGAAGATACGTGAAGCGGTGGACCGGCAGCGCAAGGTGGTGGTCATCGGCGGTGGGCTGATAGGCGTGAGCCTTGCCCAGGCCTTGGTGCACCGAGGGGTGGTGGTGGTGATGGTGGAGCTGATGGATAGGGTGCTCGGCACAGCACTGGACGTCGAAGCCTCTCACCTAGTGGAGGAGGCGCTCCGCCGAAAACAGATCGAGATCGTCCTCGGCCAGACCGTCAAGGAGATCGTCGGCAGACCCGAAGACGGCCGCCGAGTGGGCGGGGTGATCCTGGAAGACGGCCGGACGATGGCCTGCGACGGCGTGGTATTCGGCATCGGCGTCGCTCCTCGTGCCGAGCTTGTGAAAGGCTCCGCAGTGACGGTCAAGCGAGGCATCGTCGTGGACCGACACATGGCCACGAGCTGTCGGGGCGTGTACGCCTGCGGGGATGCGGCCGAAGGTTATGACTTCGTTCACAAGACTAATCGCCCTATCCCGGTGTGGCCCAATGCCGTGGCTGGAGGGCAGGTGGCCGGCTACAACATGGCCGGGCGGCCGACCAGATACGAAGGCAGCACGGGCATGAATGCGCTGAACTGCTTCGGGCTTTCAACGGTCGCCGCGGGGCTGGTGGAGCCCAAGGGCGACCCAAGCTGCGAGGTCCTCGTCAAGCCCAGCGCCGCCAACGGCACCTACCGAAAGATCGTGCTGAAGAACAACCGCATCGTGGGCATGGTCTTCGTGGGTGACATCGAGAGGTCGGGCATCGTCTTCGGCCTGATGAAGGATGGCATAAACGTGCGCCACTTCAAGGAAACCCTCCTGTCTCCTGACTTCGGCCTGGGGTCTCTTCCCGATGGCCTGCGACGGAAGAGGCTATCCCTGCCGAATAGTCAGCGCAGCGAGGCGCGGGGAAATGAGGAGTAAGACAATGGATCACTGGAAGCACGTCAACAACCCCTACGACGACGACAAAGTGATCGACGCCTGCGGTCTCTTCGGGATGATGGATACGTCCGGCAGGAGATTCTCCGGCGTGGACGCCATCACGGCCATCAGCAACATGCACGAGCGGGGGAACGGTCTGGGCGGAGGCTTCGCTGTCTACGGACTCTATCCCCAGTATGCCAAACACTACGCTTTTCACGTCATGTATTTGGATGAGGCGGCACGGCAAGAGGCCGAGGCGCTGCTTCAGGACGGCTTCAGGGTTGCTCTGGCTGAACCTGTTCCCACTCGGAAGACTCACGGGATCCAAGATCCACCTTTGGTGTGGCGATACTTCCTGCAAGTGCGCGCCCAGAATGGGCAGAAGCTATCCCATGACGACTATGTGCTGGAGAAAGTGATGCAGATCAACACGGGCGTGCGCCATGCCTTCGTCTTCTCCAGCGGCAAGAACATGGCTGTCTTCAAGGGCGTTGGCTACCCCGAGGACATAGCCAACTACTTCCGCCTGGAGGAATACCAGGGGTATCTCTGGACAGCCCACAGCAGGTTCCCCACCAATACGCCCGGCTGGTGGGGCGGCGCCCATCCGTTCAACGTCCTGGACTGGACGGTGATCCACAACGGTGAGATCTCTTCTTACGGAATAAACCGCCGCTATCTGGAGATGTTCGGCTATCACTGCACCATGCAAACAGACACGGAGGTCATTGCCTACGCCGTAGACCTCCTGATGCGAAGGCACAAGCTCCCCATCGAGGTTGTGGCGGAGGTTCTCGCTGCGCCCCTGTGGAGCCGGATCGAGCGCGAGGATGAGGAGAGGGCCGCCTTTCACACCACGCTGCGGCAGGTCTACGGCAGCCTCTTGCTGAACGGGCCGTTCAGCGTGGTCATTGCCCATCAGGGCGAGATGATCGGCCTGACCGACAGGATCCGCCTGCGGCCGCTCACCGCCGCAACCAAGGGCGACATGCTCTTCCTGTCCTCAGAGGAGTCCGCTATCCGTCTGGTTTGCCCCCAGCTAGACACGGCCTGGACACCCATGGGCGGCGAGCCAATCGTGGGAAGTCTGAATAGACCGCTCGGCAAGAGGGAGCCGGTGGCGGCAGCGCTGGCGGCAACGTGATCGGGCGGAGGTGGTCACGCCAATGAAGAGCTACCTGCCTCCCAGGTTCGTCATCGATAGGGATGCGGAGCGCTGCATCGGCTGCCAGGTATGCGTCAGGCAGTGCAGCTTCGACGCGCATGCCTACGATGGGGAGGATGACGAGGTACGCAGCTACGAGGAGAACTGCGTCGGCTGCCATCGCTGTGCTGTGTTCTGTCCCACCCAAGCCCTGAACATCCGCCTCAATCCCCTGTCCTACCGCCCCAATGCCAACTGGCGGCCGGAGATCATCGAGGACATCATCAGGCAATCCGAGAGCGGCGGCGTCCTTCTGACCGGCATGGGCAACGACAAGTCCTATCGCGTCTACTGGGATCATCTCCTGCTCAACGCCAGCCAGGTAACCAATCCCTCCATCGACCCCCTGCGCGAGCCAATGGAGCTGAGGACCTACCTGGGTCGAAAGCCGGACATGGTGGAGCTGGATCCGGCCTCCCTCAGCCTGAAAACGCAGCTTGCTCCCCAGGTGGCGATCGATCTTCCGGTTCTGTTCTCCGCCATGTCCTACGGGGCTGTCAACCTCAACGTTCAGGAATCGCTGGCGCGCGCTGCCGCGGAGGCGGGCACCCTGTTCAACTGCGGGGAGGGCGGCCTGCATCGGAAGCTCCACAAGTACGCAGACAACGCCATTGTGCAGGTAGCGTCCGGCCGCTTTGGCGTTCACCCCGAATATCTGGAAGCGGCCAGGTTCATCGAGATAAAGATCGGTCAGGGTGCCAAGCCCGGCATCGGCGGCCATCTCCCTGGTGGCAAGGTAACTCAGGACGTAGCGGAGACGCGGATGATCCCCGCCGGCACCGACGCCCTTTCACCGGCCCCCCAGCACGACATCTACTCCATCGAGGACCTGTCACAGCTCATCTATGCCTTGAAGGAGGCGACGAACTATACCAAACCAATCTGCGTCAAGATCGCCGCCGTCCACAACTCAGCGGCCATAGCCAGCGGGATAGTGCGAGCCGGGGCCGACATCGTCGCTCTGGACGGGCTGAGAGGAGCGACCGGCGCCGCGCCCAAGATAATCCGCGATAACGTTGGCATCCCCATTGAGTTGGCCATTGCCGCGGTTGACACGCGCCTGAGAGAGGAAGGCATCCGCAACCAGGCGTCGATCATCGCTGCCGGCGGCCTCAGGAACAGCGCCGACGTGCTGAAGGCCATCGCCCTGGGCGCCGACGCCGTCTACATAGCCACCGCGGCCCTGATTGCCCTGGGCTGCACCGTCTGCCAGCAGTGTCATACCGGCAAGTGTGCCTGGGGCATCTGCACCACCGACCCTATCTTGAGCAAGAGAATAAACCCAGACATGGGCGCCCGGCGTCTTGTCAATCTCCTGCGCGGCTGGAGCCTGGAGATCAAGGAGATGCTGGGCGGGATGGGCATCAACGCCCTGGAGAGCCTGCGAGGCAATCGCCTCCATCTGCGAGGCGTCGGCCTCACAGATAGAGAGCTCGATGTCATGGGCGTGAGATTAGCGGGGAGGTAGAGTCATGACAGTGGATACGCCGAGTCAGAGAGGCCTGGCCGTACGCATAGATGCCAACGGCTTCCACTACCGTGAGTTGAACCGCCTGATCCGGGAAGCGGTGGCAAAGGGAGCCGAGCGGATCGATCTGCATGGCGTATATGGCCAGAGGTACATCGCTACCAACCTGCGCAGCGGCGCTGAAATACACATTCACGGCACGCCGGGCAATGACCTGGGCGCTTTCCTGGATGGGTCAAGGCTCACCGTCTACGGCAACGCCCAGGACGGCTGCGGCAACACCATGAACGACGGGGAGATCATAGTTCACGGACGGGCGGGGGATATCGCTGGCCTATCCGCCCGCGGGGGCAGGATCTTCATCCGGGAAGACGTTGGCTACCGGGCGGGCATCCACATGAAGGAGTACGAGGGCAAGAGGCCTGCGCTGGTCATCGGCGGCACGGCCCAGGATTTCCTGGGTGAGTACATGGCCGGCGGCATCCTGGTTGTTCTTGGGCTGACCCTGAACGGAGGAAACGGCCACACGGCCAGCTTCGTCGGCACGGGCATGCACGGGGGAGTCATCTACCTGCGCGGCCAGATCAACGATTATCAGTTGGGCAGGGAAGTGGGCATCAGCCAACCGAACCGAAAGGACCGAGCGATTCTGAGTGAACTGGTGACCCAGTTCGCAGGCCATTTCGGTTTCAATGCCGAAGAGATCCTGGCCGGCCGGTTTGTCAAGCTGTTCCCTCTCTATCTGAGGCCCTACGGAAGACTCTACACGTACTAGGAGAACACTGACAGCGGAATGGAAGCAGAGTGAGCCCATGTGGCGAGTGACGTTTGTGGCACAGGACAGGGAGAAGGTGGAGCACCTAGCCCGCGAGCTGGAGGGAGAGGGCTACTGGACCGCTTTCTGCCTGCCAGGGGAGGCGACCACCGCCCTGGCGAATGGGTCGCGGCCGGACGCGCTGGTGGTGGACGCGACCGCCGCCGACGCGGCGGCTGGCCTAGCTGACCTGCTGCAGGACATCGGCGGGACTGCGGCCACGCCGACATTAGTTCTCATTGAGGAAGAACAGCTCTCCGCCTACGAGCCGCCCCAGGACACCGCCGATTTCGTCGTCCTACCTGCCAGGGCCGCTGAGCTGGCTGCTCGCATCCGTCAGCTACTACGGCGACACGCTCCGGCGGAGGGCAACAACAGAGTGTGCTGCAACGACCTGGTCATCAACCTGGCCAGCCGCGAGGTATTCCTGGCAGGTCGGCTTGTGACCCTGGCCTACAAGGAGTATGAGCTTCTGCATTTCCTCCTCTCCAGTCCTGACACGGTATTCACCCGCGAGGCTCTGCTGAACAAGGTCTGGGGCTACGATTTCTACGGTGGCGCCCGCACAGTGGATGTCCACATCCGGCGCCTGCGCAGCAAGATCGAGGACGCCCGCCACTCCTTCATCGAGACTGTGCGCAACGTGGGCTACCGCTTTCGCGCCGCCCCACAAGATCACAGAGACTCCCCTTCCAGCATCGTCGGTAACAAGGTCTTGATGCCTGGGAAACCTGCCGGTAACAATTCCCCCCTACTATAAGGGACGGATACGTTACACGTCCCTTGTTGAGGGCGATAAGAGAAAGGGGGGATGGAGATGCCTACCGTAGACACAGGCGACACGGCATGGGTGCTGGTTTCAGCCGTCCTGGTGATGATCATGACGCCGGGCTTGGGCTTCTTCTACGGCGGGCTGGTGCGCCACAAGAACGTCCTAAGCACCATCATGCACAGCTTCATCACCGTTGCCCTGATCAGCATCATCTGGGTGCTCTGGGGCTACAGCCTGGCCTTTGGTCCCGACAAAGGGCATTTCATTGGCGGGCTCGATTGGCTTGGCTTAGCCCACGTGGGGCAGGAGCCCAACGCTGACTACGCCCCCACCATCCCTCATCAAGCCTTCATGGTATTCCAGCTCATGTTTGCCATCATCACGCCGGCCCTCATCACCGGCGCTTTCGCCGAGAGAGCGAAGTTCAGCACGTTCCTGGTGTTCACCGCCCTGTGGTCTACCCTCGTATACTGTCCCGTAGCCCACTGGGTCTGGGGGACGGGCGGCTGGCTGAAGGAACTGGGCGCCATCGACTTTGCCGGTGGCACGGTGGTTCACATCACCTCAGGGGTAGCTGCCTTGGCGGCAGCCCTGGCTTTCGGCAAGCGCATCGGCTTCGGCGACGAGCCGATGGAACCCCACGATATCACCTATGTCGTCTTGGGGGCGGCCCTCCTCTGGTTTGGCTGGTTCGGTTTCAATGGCGGTAGTGCCCTGACATCGGGCGGAGCGGCGGCCAACGCCTTCGTGGTGACCAACACCGCCGCCGCCGCGGGGGCCCTCACCTGGGTAGTGATGAGCTGGTGGCTCACAAAGAAGCCCAGCGTGGTGGGGGCCGCTGCCGGCGGCGTGGCTGGTCTGGTGGCCATCACTCCTGCTTCAGGCTTTGTGAGCGCTATGCCCGCCATTCTCATCGGCGGCGGGGCTGGTTTCTTCTGCTACATGGCCATCCGCCTGCGGGCTAGGCTCGCCCTGGACGACGCCCTGGACGTCTGGGGTGTCCACGGCGTTGGTGGAACCTGGGGGGCTCTGGCTACCGGAATCTTCGCCACCGCTGCCGTGGGCGGTGTCGGCGGCGTCGTCGACGGCGAAGTGGGCCAGTTGGGCAAGCAACTGGTCGCCATCGGCGCCGTCTGGGGTTACTCCTTCGTTGTCACATTCCTCATCCTGAAGGTCCTCGACCTCGTGATGGGTCTGCGGGTGACAGAGGAGGAGGAACTGGCCGGCCTGGACGTTTCCCAGCACGGGGAGCGGGCCTACGCCGCCCCTGTAGGGCTGTTGAGCACAGTGGCGGCCGCCGCTGCTGCCCTCTCCCCGGATGACACAGCGCATTCCACCGTCCGCAGCAGTTCCCGGAAAGACGGAGGAGGCCAGCGCCTACCCCGTCAAGTCTCTCTCAGCCCGGAGAGCCTCCAAGGGAGCCCAGGATGAACAAGATCGAAGCGATCATCCGTCCCGAGAAGCTGGAGGCTGTGAAGGACGCCCTAGCAGAAGCAGGCTTCGTGGGCCTGAACATAGTGCAAGTGGTAGGACGGGGAATCCAGAAGGGCATTGTCCACGCCGGACGCGGCAGCGAGGCCCATGCCATCGACATGCTCCCCAAGGTGAAGATGGAGCTGGTGGTGCGGGCCGACGACACGGAGACAGTACTGCACATCATCACGAAAGCGGCTCGCACCGGCCACATCGGCGACGGCAAGATCTTCGTCATACCGGTCGCCGATGCCATCCGCGTGCGCACGGACGAGCGGGGCGAGGTGGCAATATGAGAGGGGCGACAGGTTCAGTCAGAACGTGACATGGCAAGCCATAGCGATGACTAGCGGTCTTCTAACGAAGTTGTCCAGTATTGGGCAAAGCCAAAGGAGGTGCCAAGATGAACGCACAAGAAGCACAGAAGGTCTTCGAGCTGATCAAGGCCAAGCACATTCAGATCATCGACCTCAAGTTCAACGACCTGCCCGGCCTGTGGCAGCACTTCTCCATGCCCGTCACCGAGCTCACCGAGATGGACGACCTGACCAAGAGCATCTGGGAGGAGGGCGTGGGCTTCGATGGCTCCAGCATCCGTGGCTTCCAGAAGATTCAGGAGAGCGACATGATCCTCATACCCGACCCCTCGACCGCTCGCCTGGACCCCGCCTGCCAGATACCCACCCTCAGCATCATCTGCGACATCTGCGACCCGCTCACCAAGCAGCCCTACAGTCGCGACCCCCGCTACATCGCCAAAAAGGCTGAGGAGTACCTTCGCTCCACCGACATCGCCGACGTCAGCTTCTGGGGGCCGGAGTTGGAGTTCTTCGTCTTCGATGACGTGCGCTTCGACCAGGCCGAACAGTACGGCTTCTACTACATCGACTCCGTCGAAGGGGAGTGGAACAGCGGCCGCGACGAGAAGCCCAACCTGGGCTATAAGCCCCGCTTCAAGGAGGGCTACTTCCCGGTCCCGCCCCACGACTCCATGCAAGACCTGCGCAGCGAGATGATCCTGACGATGATCAATGTGGGCATCCCTATTGAGGTGCACCACCACGAGGTGGCCACCGCTGGCCAGGCCGAGATCGACATGAAGTTCGACAGCCTGATCAACATGGCCGACAAGGTCATGTGGTACAAGTACATCGTCAAGAACATCGCCCGCAAACACGGTAAGGTGGCCACCTTCATGCCCAAGCCCCTATTCGGCGACAACGGCTCCGGCATGCACACCCACATGAGCCTCTGGAAGAACAGTACCAATGTCTTCTACGACCCCGAGGGCTACGCCCTCATTAGTCAGACGGCCCGCCACTACATCGGCGGCCTCCTCAAGCACTCGCCTGCCCTAATGGCCCTGTGCGCTCCCACCACCAACTCCTACAAGCGTCTGGTTCCGGGCTATGAGGCGCCGGTGAACCTGGTCTACTCCGCCGGCAACCGCAGCGCGGCCGTGCGGATACCGGTGTACACGTCCAACCCTCAGACCAAGCGAGTGGAGTATCGCCCGCCGGACGGAACCTGCAATCCCTATCTGGCCTTCTCGGCCTTGCTCATGGCCGGCCTGGACGGAATCGAGAACGAGATCGACCCCGGGCCCCCTCTGGACAAGAACACCTATGAGCTGAGCCCCGAGGAAGAGAAAGCCGTTCCCACCATCCCCGGCTCGCTGGAGGAAGCCCTGGACGCCCTAGAGGAGGACAATGAGTTCCTTCTGAAAGGCGGTGTGTTCACCAGCGATGTCCTGGAGGTCTGGCTAGAGTACAAGCGACAGCACGAGATAGACCCCGTGCGACTGCGCCCCCACCCGTGGGAGTTCTACCTTTACTTCGACGTTTAGAATCGGCGCTCCCTGGTGACAGTGCGCTGACGCGCCTCCGGCGGAGTAGCCGCCCGCAGGCACGAAAGTGAGCGGGGGTGCTAAGCTGGCCCATCGTCGGGCTGATACAGTACACTCTGGAAGAACGATGGATATGAAGCCCATCATTATCGACTACGGAGCGGGCAATCTGCGCAGCGTGGCCATAGCGCTGAAGCGGCTGGGATTCGACCCGTTGGTGACCTCCGAGCCCAGGGCGGTACGCACTGCCGACGCCTTGATCCTGCCCGGGGTAGGAGCCGCCGCGGACACCATGAGCAACCTGGCCCAGCGCCACTTGGTGGAGCCCATCCGTGAGTACATCGCCAACGGCCGACCTTTCCTGGGCATCTGTATGGGGCTTCAGGTCTTGTTCTCGCTGAGCGAGGAGGGTGGTGAGCACCCCTGTCTGGACATCCTGCCGGGACGGGTACGGCGGCTCCCTGACGGCCTGAAGGTGCCCCACATGGGCTGGAATCGGGTGCGCCAGCGCTGCCGGCACCCCATCTTCGACGGCATCTCTGATGGCGCCCTCTTCTACTTTGTCCACAGCTACTATGCCCAGCCTGAGGACCCTTCGGTGGTGATAGGCGAGACCGACTACGGCGTCGCCTTCCCCGCCGTTGTAGCCAAGGACAACATCGTGGCCACCCAGTTCCACCCCGAGAAGAGCGCCGAGCCTGGCCTTCGTTTCTATGAGAACTTCCTTCGCATGACTCAGGCGAGCGGTCTCGGACAGGGGATAGGCTTCTAGCCTGCTCTATCCTTAGAGATTGTCACAGCTGTGGCAGTTTGACAGAAGTGGAAGATCCTAACATCGTCCACGACTCGGAGCCATGGGCATAGTTGTTTTGGCCATAGACGTGGAGCCCCTTGGGGGGTTAAAGTAAGACCCAGAGAGGCATGTTGTGCCAAGAACTCTTCTAGGTAAATGGTCGGTCGGATTAATCATCACTTTCTTCCTGTTATTTGCAGCGCTTATCCTCGTTGCTGCTTCTGGACAGGAGGGTGGCGACACATTCTTCAGTAACCTGACGCTTGCTATCCCAGGACTTGGGGCGGGAGCTGCCGGAGTACTCGCCTTCTTTACCGGGATTATTGGCATTACACGAAGTAAGGAGCGATCGGTTCTTGTTTTTGTAGCCGCCGCAATCGGCCTTCTCGTTCTGCTTTCCGTGCTTGGCGAAATTCTAGTCCCACACTAGA
>Ga0315291_10008670_pt1 | contig 12482 bp, 13 predicted proteins | sample YL17G12_20_MG_FD_203070 | JGI IMG/M metagenome (GOLD analysis project Ga0315291, IMG submission 203070) | Sediment microbial communities from Yellowstone Lake, YNP, Wyoming, USA - YL17G12_20 | ecosystem: Environmental > Aquatic > Freshwater > Lake > Sediment | place: USA: Wyoming | collected... | reverse complement strand
GAATTAAAAGATAATTCTAATCGCTTAAACTTGCAAGCCAGCTGATAAACTCATCATTTGTTTGAAAAGCATAAGCTTCTTTGTCATTAAATACTCCTAAAGCATCTCTTTCATCTAAATTAAAGCCAAACTCGCTGAAATATTTGTTAATCATTCTTTGTATTTTAATTTCTTTTTCATGCTCGCTGTCGCTAGAAAAGACTTTAGTCTCTTTTTTAAGCCTGTCTTGGTCATAAATAATATAAGTATTGTTGAAATAGCAAATTACACTTACATGCTCGTTTAAAACAAGATTATAGCATTTTAAATCAGCCTTATATGCTTTCATCATTGATAAAACTGCAACTGCCCAGTCTTCGCAGTCTCCTTCTCCTCTACTTATTGTTTCAGCAGGAGTCTGCCAATATTCATCTTGTCCGAAAAGATAAAAATCATCTCTATAGTCAATAGAATAGCCTGCTATTTTATCCAGACTATATTCAACATCTCCCTTATAACTGTATGCTGATTTTGGAATATAAGCAAGAGCTTCTTCAGGCTTTACAAATTCTTTCATTTCATCGACAGAATATGGCGTTCTTAATATCAAATTTTCTGTATTTTTAATTTCATTTCCATTGTCTGTTTGAACTTCTGTATAAATTATTTTTGCCTCTTTGAAGTCCCCAATTTGTGCTGTATTCTGAGACTCGCTGTCTTGGGGATTTAAAGAATGATTTTTAGCACTAATAGAATAAACAAGAAAAACCATAGCTATAACTACAACAATAACTCCAGCAGACAGCATTATTACAATGTTTTTTGTTTTCATTTTTGCCTCATATTTACTGGTTTTTGCCTATTTTTTAACCTATTTTTTACCTTATTTTTACCTGACTTTTTCTTTATTTTATCTGTTTTTATTAAGCATAAATAGTATTTAAATCTTTGTTTTTTACTACTATTAAAAAATAACAAAAGTAGATTATGAGATAATATGACAATTGATTCTCTTGCATCTGAAGCAGACAGTTCTATTCCTAAACTTTCTGATGATAAGAAAGATAGAGAATATTCTGGACAATCTGAAAAAGAAACTAAACCTACTATATATGAAGAAAGAAGAATAAGGATAAGGAAAAATCAAGATCCTCTATCAAAATATATGCGTGTTTCTCTTTAAATTCTGTATATTCTTTTTAAATTGTGTATAATTTTGTGTAAATCTCAGCTTTTAGGGTATATAAAATATATACTATGGTTTTATAAATTAAAATGGTATTATAGAAATATGCATATAGACACAAAAAATCTGAAAAGGGGTAAGAGAATTCTCAATACTTTTAGATGTGTCTATGGCACTATTAAATTCTGGTAAGCCAGATAATTAAATTTCTGGTTTGCACAGTAAAAATGGTTTTTATACATAATAAATACACTACATTCAACACATGCCTCGAATGCAAAGAGGAAATATTTAATCCTATTTGCCCTCTATGTCTTGCTAATTCTATAAAAGAATGGTTAAAAATAAAAGAAGAAGAATTTAGCAATAATATAAGAAATAAAAGTATTAATAATAAAATAAATAGAAATTTCAATAATAAAAGAAATGAAGATATCAATAACAAAAAGATTGATAATAATAAAGAGATAAAAACTCAGGAGATTAACAATAAAAGAAATAGAAGTATTAATAATGGTAAAACAATTAATAAAAAATCAAAAGATGCAATTAAATTAAAATTATTAGAAAATTATATTAATGACTTAATGAAAAATAATGAAAAATTTGCAAGCAATTCTATTTTATGTATTAAATGTAAAAGCAAGAGTGTATATTTATGCCCATACTGCTTTACAGAAATTATTTTAAATAAATTAAAACAGATAAAGGCAAGCAAAAAATTAAAACAGGAATTTTTTGAGCTTTTCAACTTTGACTTTGAGCATAATGGATACAGCAGAGAATTTGAAGAGGAAATATAGATAAAAAAAGATTAATAATAAAAAAACAATTATTTAAACAGCATTTAAACCTTGTGGGAATTATTAACAATTAATAATAAAATATAGAACAAAATTATGCTCCTATTTTTCTAATTTTTAATGCAACATCTTTTGTTCTGTCCCATGAAACATCTCCAAGGTTAAAGACTAAATTTCCACTTGAATTAACTGTTCTTATTGTTGTTCCAACAACATTTCCTGTCCAAGTATCCCACCATTCTATATTGTAATTTCCATTATTAAACCCAGAAATTGTTATTGTTGTTGAAGTTGGAATTGGAGTTGGTGTATTTCCCTGCATAATTACATTTCCAAAATTATTTTGCTTGTTATGTATCCAAAATATTCCATTTGTATTATTTTTCTGTCCTAACATTAATAAATTATTTGAAGTATCATTTGCTATTGGGGTTATTGTTCCACTAGGCCTGTTATTAACATACTGATAATTAGAGCCTATAAAATTAATTCCTTCGATAAAATTTCCAATATACAAATGATTGTCCCACCATGCAGGCGCGTCTCTTAATAAATACCAATCCCAATAAGGTGTTGTTGAAGCCAACCCTCTCATCAAGCCAGCCCACATTCCATTATGAAAAGCCAAGCCATTTGTATCATATCTCTGGCATTCAATTTCTTGACAATGGCTCTTGCTATTATCAATATTTTGGTGCAAACAACAAGCTTCTTGCCATGCTCCTGCCTGCGTGATACCCCAAACACCATTTTCCCCCCATATTGCAGGCTTTCCTTTTCCTAAAATATACTGACTATAACTTCTAACAAGCTCTGCATTATCCTGCCAATCATTAGGATTGTTATAAATAACATAACCATGCATTTGGCTGAATTCTAATTCTGGCAGATTCCAGTCTCTTCCTGGACGAGGTGGAGTTAAACTTCCATCGCTTGTTGTTACTAAATGTTTGTATGGATCAATTGATTTAAAATATTGAGCCATTTCAACATGCCATGCATCTACCTGTGCTTCAGTAGTTGTTATATCTGGATTTTCAGGCGCCTCATTTACTTCATTCCACAATTCCCATGCCAAAATGCTTGTGCTATATCCATATCTTGCAATGTAATATCTATACAATCTTTTATGCAATTCTTTTGCCTGGCTATTTGTGAAAAAATATCCAGGATTGCTTAAAAAATTAGAATATAAATTATTCTCCCATTTATTGCCAGGAATAAGTTCATTAACATCATCAAAAGTCAGCATAATATAAATATTATTTTTTCTTGCCTGCTCAACAACATAATCCATTCTCCATGAATCTTTCTGATCATAATTTGCTCCTGCCTGGCTGTCTTGAATATGCCAAATCCAATCTCCTTCTTGTACACCATTAACCATATTATAATTCCAAATTCTAAAGAAATTTGCTTTGTGAACTTTCATTTCACTTATCCAGTAATCATAGCTGTATGTTTGTCTATGCGGGCCTGCAGACTCATGCCAGCATAGATCCAGCATGTTTCCATAAAATACAGTTCCATTTTCATATGCAAAATATCTATTATCTTGCTGGCTTACTCTAATAAATCCTGGATTTCTAGATTCCTGTGCATTAAATTGATATGTTAAACTTGTTTTTATCCAATTTGCATCAATAGCAACAATAGTATAACTCCATTCTCCAATTTCTGTCGGAGCAAATCTTATTTTCCATAATGGCAAGCCACTTGCAGTTAAAATTTCATTATCATTAGCTCCTGTTCTTACATAATTTTGATACCAAAATCCAGGCTGAACATAAACTTTGCCAGAAGGTGAAGTAAAATAGCCGTCTATTTTTATTATATCAGAATCATATTTATTTGAATAACTTGCATCTTCTGCTAAATTAAAACTTATTTCAAATTTTTCATATTTTTCTGTTATATTTGTTACAGGACTTGTCTGAAAATTAAGCAATTGAAGCTCTCCATTTTGCCTGCTTGTTTCTCCATTGTCTCCGCTATCACCTCCGCCACCACCTCCACTACTTCCTCCCCCGCCAGAATTATTAGAAGTTGGTGGTTTAGATGAATTTGTCTTATTCTCAGATATTCCTGTTAAATTCTCAATTCCTGTGCCTGAATTGTTTTCATCTGAAGAATTTTCAATTATAAAGCCAGTTGTTCCAGCCTGAGTGTCTTTTTTGAAGAAATATATTGCTGTAAAAAATACTAAAACAATTACAATAACAATAAAAATTGGCAAAAAAGCTCCTCTTTTAAACATTAAAGGATGAACGAAAAATGGTATAAAAAGATTATTATGTTTTGTAATCTATATTTCATAATCTTTGTTAAAATAGATAATTTATATGTATCCTTATATTTTTAATCATAAAAGTAATGGCTTCTTACCAAGCAAAATCTGCCATATAAGAGAGAAGGCAATTAAAAACCAAGGAAGAAACCATATAGTAACTTTCCTTACGCCTTCTTTGCTGAATTTAAATCCCATTTTTGTCAAATAATAATGCTGAAAATATGTATTTGGGCTTTCTTTTTGAAATTGTATGTCTGAGAGAGGACATTTCTTGAGAATAGTAACTCTTGTCAGATAAAACATTCCTGCACAAAGAATTACAAGTTTCCAACCAACCAAAAAAGGCGAAAGCCAGAAGAATAATATTAAGGATAAATGAATCCAAAAAATTATTCCAAAATCGCCATGGATTAAATAATTTCTTTTATTCATTTTTGAAACATCTTTTTAAAATTATATTTTATATCTTTATTGGTTATTAATAATACTCTCTTCATCTTATATGCTTTACATCCATTGTTACTTAACTCTACTTGAGATATTAGTTTTTATTATTTTAATAATTGTTTATATATTTTATAATTTATACTATTAATTCTTCAGTCTTTAATTATAGCCTGTATTTACCCACACCCCAATAGTATATAATAACTTTTTTTATCTCCTATCCTTTTATCTATCCTCTATTCCTTCTTAGAAAATCCTGGATAAATTTTGTGTTCTGCTCTCTGTCAACAATTCTGCTTATAGAATATACAACTGTTCCGCTTCTGTCTTCCCTGTTTGCCTTTATCTCAGGGATAGCTCTTTTATGCGTCTCCTCGCTTATTAAAATTTCTTTATCTGCAAGGTCTGCAATTTTTTTTGCGAAAATCAAGCTGTTTCCAAGAGGCGTGAATGAAAATTTTCCAGTTTCAAAACTTCCAATAATATCTCCTGAATGAATTCCTATTCCAAAATTAATCTTGTCGACAAAAAGGCTGTTGTGCTCATTAAACTTGGTTTTTATTTCTTCTGCAATTTTCACTGCATTTATTTCATTTTTAAAAGTTCTTGTTAAAGCAGGAGCAAACAAGCCGACAATATAATTATCAGACCTGTAAATTTTTCCTTTGTTGTCTGCAATTTTTTCAATTGCTTTTTCTATATTCTCAATTGCATTTGTTTTCTTTCCCTTAAGCTCTTCATAATTTTTTATTTTTATTGCAAGGAAAGAGGTATTCTGCCTGTCTCCCTTAATTACAAGAGAATGCTCTGCTCTTTTTTCAATTGGAACTATTTTTACAATTCCTTTTTCATCTTTTTCAAATCTGCTATCTTGTTTAGCCTCAACTGGCTTTTCTTGTCCTTTTTTAAAAATAGTAGGCAAAGCAGGGCTTCTCAATACATCTCTTCTCCATACTGTTTTTTTTGCAGTTATAAAAATAAACAAGCCGAGTATTAAAATTAAAAAAATCCATACAAGAGGATTTTTATTTATCAAGCCTCCAAAGCCAGAGCCAGCAGTATTTATTCCAATTGCTCCGCCTGTCAAAACAACTCCCTCCTGAACAGCACTTGCTAAGCCATCATTTACTTCAATATTATAAATCCCTTCTGGAGCGCTGATTTTAAATGTAATTGATTTTCCAAAATCTAAGCTGACTCTTTTTGTTTCTGTTGTATTGCCTATTTTAATCTCGATTATTTTATCATAAACTGAATTTCCAACATTCACAACACTTAAGCTGTCATTTATTAAAATAAATTCAGCTTCTTCATTCTTGTCAACATAAATTTGTTTGTCTGCTGTAATTCCTTTTGATTCTGCTTTCACTTTCCAAAATCCTTGAAGAGAATTTTTTGGAAGCACAAATACAGCCATTTCTCCTGAATTAACTAATTTTTTCATAGAAGTTTCTTCTTCGCTTACAACTTCAATTCCAATTGGCTCATTAATCAGCTGTTCTGCCTGGTCATAAAGAGTAGGCTGAATTTCAAGAGTTTCTCCTGGTTTTATTTTATCATTATTTAAAATTATTCCAATTGATGTTGGTATTTGATTTATGCTTATTATCATTTCTCTTATCTGCTGGTTTGTTATGTCATCATTTTCTTTTTCATAAATCTGAATGCTCATTTTATATTCTGCAGGAGCTTTGTCTGAAGGAATTGTCATATTTGCAGAAAATTGCCCATCAACAACAGGAACAGAATTTTCAATGCCAAGCTCTGCTATTTTTATTTCAGCAAATCCTTGTACTGCCTGTCCATTTGGCTTTGTTGCTGTTCCTGAAATCTCCAAACTATCGCCAGGATTAAAATTATTTTTATTAAGTTGTATTTCAGAATTTATTTGACCTGTGATTTCAAAAATCTGGCTGATTCTGCTTTCTCCTCCAAAACTAATAAGCAAATTGCATTTTCCAATCATATCTCTAAGAAAATCTTTTGTTAAAGGCCTTTCAATATTCACATCCTTGCTTATATGGTCAAAATAAATTAATTTAAGCGAGCTATTACAATCAATTTCAACTTTTAAATCCTCGCTTGCTCCTGCAGTGCTAATTGTTGTTTTAAGAGTATCGCCTATATTATATAACTCTTTTGGCTGGCTAACAATTGAAATCTCAGCATAAACAAGATTAATCAATGATACCATTAAAAATACTATTAAAACTGAAAAACAAATAATAAACAGCTCTTTTTTCCTCTTTACCATAATTTTTTCAAGAAAGACTTATATTTAAAGTTTATTATACAAAATTATTGCATCAAACTATAACCTCTTTAATTCATATTTTCTATCTGGATGCTCTTCCTGCAATTTTTCCATGCTTTCTCTCGCTGTTCTTTTAATTATATCAACACAATCTTTAGAATCAGTTCTGAAAATACCAACTAAGCTTCCATTTTCATACACTCCAACTTCATATTTGCCTTTTCCTGTTTCTAATCTAGCCATTTTGAACTCGCCCCATTAAATATGCAACCTCATCTTTTATTGTTAAAGGAATTATCTTCTTTTCATAAAATTCTGCTATAACTTGTGGATCAACTCCATATCTTTTTCCTTTTTGTCTTACTCTTTCTAAAATATCTTGTTCAGTTTTTTCATCTCTTAATTCTCTTGTAATTCTTTTTTTGTTTTTTCTTCTAATTAGTCTTCCAAATTCTTCAGGAGCTTCTTGAAATTTTGCCTCTGCAACACATGCGCCAAGATGAATTCGCCTTGACAATGCCTGAAGGCAGGCAATATCTGCAATTGCAGCAGAGCCATATTCATTATCATCTCCTGGCTTGCATATTCTTGGTATTGCTTCAAGATAAATTTGCAATAGTTCATCATTAAAATTTAGTTTATTTTTCCTTACTGATTCAATTAATTGGCTGTATTTTTCTCTTGGAATTTGTGGGGATGGAAGATCTTTAAAAAAAGGATGCTCTTCAGGATGAGCATATCTGCCAGCAGTTGAATGTAAAAATTCTGTTCCTTGAAGAAGATAATCTAGAAAGCTTCCATGAAAATACTGGACTGATAAAGTAAAAGGATAATCTAAGGTAAAAAAATCTTTTTTACCAGCATGAACAACAAAACTAGGGATTTTTATTGCACCTGGAGTGTATATCTTTGAATTAAAGCAATATTGCGCTCTTTCAAATAAAGCAAACATAATGCTGTCTTCAAGCCTTGCAAGTTTCTGCCTCACATCTCTTAACAAATTATTCCCTTCAGCCATCTAAAAGATACAAAATTGTGCTTTAAAAATATAATTATAATACAGAATAAGAATTATTCATAATGCCCATTTTCAATTGCTTTTGCCATTTTAAATTTCACGTCATAACTTTTATAAATCCCTTATCCCTCAATTAAATATGCAAAAACATAAAAAAGAGCATACAGCAAAAGAGTTCAAAGTCACGCCTTGGGAAGTTGAAGGAGAGGTTAATTATGAAAAACTTGTGAAAGAATTTGGCACATCTATTATAAGCGAGAAAATTAAAAAAAAGCTTGACAAATGCCACCCACTCATAAGAAGAGGAATTTATTTTTCTCACAGGGATTTTGACAAATGGCTTGAAGCTCATGAAAAAGGAAAAAGAGTTTCTATTATTACCGGCAGGGGGCCGAGTGAGAAAATGCATCTCGGGCATTTAGTTCCTTTCCTGCTTGTTAAATCTCTGCAAGAACAATTTAACTGCGAGGTTTTTATTCCAATTTCAGATGATGAGAAATTTTACATAAAAGAAAATTTAAGTTTTGAAAAAGCATTGGAATATTCAAAAGATAATATTATTGACTTGATAGCTCTTGGATTTAAACAAGGCAAGACATTTATTTTTGAAGATTTTGTTTATACTGATATTTACAAATATGCAGCGCAAATAGCAAAAAAAATAACTTATTCAACTGCCAAGGCTGCATTCGGCTTAAAGCCTGAAAATAATGTCGGCTGGAGCTTTTATCCTGCAATGCAGGCTGCTCATATTTTATTTCCTCAATTTTACAGAGGAAAACATATTTCAGTTGTTCCTGTTGCAATTGACCAAGACCCTTTTATAAGGCTAACAAGAGATGTTGCAGAATATTTTAATTTTGACAAGCCAGCTGCTTTGCATGCAAAATTTATTCCATCTTTATACGGCACATCTAAAATGTCATCTTCAAAAGAAGGAGTTATTTCCCTTTCAGATTCTCCTCAAGAAGTTGAAACAAAAATAAAAAAATATGCATTTTCAGGAGGACAGCCAACAATTGCAGAGCACAGAAAAAAAGGTGGAAATCCTGACATTGATGTTTCATATCAATATTTAAAAATGTTTTTTGAGCCCAGCGATGCCAAGCTTAAAAAAATCCATGATGATTATAAGTCAGGCAAGCTTTTAACAAGCGAATTAAAAGAAATTTTAATTGCCAAGATTAATGCTTTTCTAAGACAGCATCAAGAAAAAAGAAAACAGGCTGAAAAGCAAATTGATAAGTTCTTGTTGAAATATTAAAAAGAACTAATTAATTCTGCCCATATAGAAAGGTATTTAAATCAAATGAGTTTAAAAAAACTATGGAAGAAATATGTATAAAGAAAAGTGCAATAATAGATTTAGCTAGATTAACTAATGAAATTAACGATAGAGTAGAATCTCTTGAGTTAATGAGCGATAAAAAATTTATGGCTTCTTTAAAGAGATCTGACGAGCAAGTAAAAAAGAGAGAATTTGTGAATTGGGATGAGTTATAAGATTCTGCCTACAAAGGAATTTGAAAGGGATTTTAGAAAGTTGGATTCTTTTATGAAAGAAAGGGTTAAAAAGAAAATTAAAGAAGTTTCTGAAAATCCACCAAGGTATAAACATTTGCATTATGATCTGGCGGGGTATTCTAGAATTTGGATAGGAAAACTAAGAATTATTTTTACATATAATACTGAAAAGCAAGAACTTTATCTTAGAAAAGTTGTTTTTGGACACAAATATAGAGAATAAAAAATTATTAATAAAAAACAAAATATTAATCCTTTTAATTAATAGTTCAGTAGCTTATTATTTGGTAGGTTTACATTTTAATCTGCAAACTTACAATTAATCAGCATATAAATTGTATTAAGAATTAATAATTAAAAATCTAAATCCTAAATCAAATGATCCCTAAAAATAGGTCCTTTAACTATAATTCCTTTTTCTGTTATATCAAAAGGATAAATTTCAGTTGAATGTTTTATTCCTCTCATTTTGAGGACTTCTAAAAATCTCTCTCTTTTTACTTTCCGTCTTACAAAATACAGATAAATTATGCCATCAACTTCAAATTCAATTGATTCTGATTCGCCTTTTTCTTTTACTGCTGGATCTTCTTCAAGAGTTAAAAGTGAGGTGCAATTCCATTTTTTTGTAATGTCAAAAAGAGAAAGAGCAGCCTTTCTTCTCGCCATTTCATTTTCAAAAAGAAGAGAGAAGCTTGTTATACTATCAATGACGATTCTCTGAATTTTATTTTTCAAAACAACTGATTCTACTGCCCCGCCGCCTTCTTCAAGCATACTTCTGACTTTTTCTGGCGAGTATTCAAGGAAAACAAATTTTCCTGATTTTTCATATTTTTCCAAGTCCCATCCAAAATGAAGCATATTTTGATAAAATTCTTCTCTATTTTCTTCAAATGTTATAAGCAGACATGGCTCTCCTTTTTTTAATCCATCTATCAAAAACTGAACAGCAAAAATCGTTTTTCCACTTCCACTTCCCCCTACTACCAAATTTACAGTGTCTTTATTAAAACCGCCTTTAAGAAGTTTATCAAATCCAGGAATTCCTGTTGTAACTTTTTCCTCTTTAATTCTCCCCGGTCTCACTATTTTTGCTTTTTTCTCTCTTTTAATCTTTACCCTTCTCTTTTTTATTCTTTTCATCTTTATTTTTTTATCTTTAAATCACTATCTTTTATTATTAATAGTCTATAATTTTATATGCCTCACATCAATTGTTCTTTTGCTTTTATTGATGCATGCATATATTTTTTATTTATTATTATTTACATTAATAAATAAAAACCTTGATATATAAATCTTATTGCTCAAAAGTTAAAAAACAAGGGAAAAGGTTTCTGACAAGATTTTGTACAAGAAAAATCTTACAGCCAAAAAAATAGACAGGCTGATTGCAATTAATGGAGCAATATATCTCAAGCCATATCTCTCATCGCCTTTATTTACTAAGCCTATAACAAAACTTGAAATTATATCTGTTATAACTAAAAAGATTAGTGCAAAATAAAGAATAAATGAAGGGCTTACAGACATTTTTGTGAATGTAAAAGGCAGATTAGATGCACCCATTTCTGCAGTCGGAATACTTCCAAGAATATCAGTAATAATCTGCACTAAAACAGTTGACAAGCCGAACAAAATAGGGGCTCCAACAGCAACAGCAAAGAAAATAAAAATAACATACATGCTTATACTGCTCTGAGCTCTTTTCTCAATAAATTCTTTTGTCCTCATATTGCTTGCTGTCTGTTCAAGAAGAGTTGAAATATTTCCTCCTGATTTTATTCCAGAAAGTATAAGCTTAATTGTCTTGTTTATTTTATCAGAATCAATTCTCTCACCCATTTTAATTAAAGCATAGCTCATTTCTTTTCCAGTTGAAATTTCTTTTCCTGCCTTTATGATTGCCTCATCAAGAGGAGCAAATTCCGGCCTTGCGCTAAGCAAAAAAGCCTTGTCAATTGTCATTCCTGCTCTCAAATTGCTTGCCATTAACTGGACAACATCAGGAAAAAGAGTTTCCATTTTTTTAATCTTGCCATAAGTATAAAGCATAGCTCTGAGATAAAAAACCAATTGAACAAGAACAAAAGAAGCAATAAGAGAAATAAGCGTAACAATATAATTCTTGTATATTAAAGAAAGCACAACAAAAACAGCTATTGCAAGAACTATTGAAATTTGAAATGCTTTTGAAACATATTTCTGCGGCTCTTCTTTGTAAAATCTCAAATTCTTCACATAATTTTCAATTATTTTCTTCGGATAAAATTTCAAAATGTTCATTTTTTCTTTTTATTCATTTTATTTTTTATTTATTATCTCATTAATAATAAACAATTTATACGCTTCACATCCATTATCGATGTTTCCTTTTTTCTGTTTAATTTCTTTATTGTCTTTATTACCAATTATTTTTTATTTATTTTATTAAATAGTCTGATTTATTTTTTAGCTAAATCAGACTAGGCCTCCTTGTCCTAATTGCTCCTAAAAACATTATCTGGAAAAAAATTACAATAAATCCGAGCAGAACAAACAACATCTGAACCATTAACCCGGAAAAATTTATCATTGAAGTAATGATAGTGAAAAAAGTTATCATAAGTGCAGGAAGAATTACAGCTAAAAGCATGTAAAACATTACTAAAGGATTAAGCGTTGAGCCATATCCCTGAATCTGTATTGACTGCTCTTTTGCCAGATTATTAACACCTTCTCTTATAACAATAGACATATCGCTGCCAGCCATCATCCCATTGCTTATCTGCCATAAAACTCTTTTAAAAAAAATTGACTTGTTTTTCTTTCCTATTTCCTCAACTGCCTGAATTTGAGGATAGCCAGAATTTATTTTCTTGATAATTTTTTTAAATTCCTCGCTAACCTCTTCATAACCCGCATTGGATATATTTACCATAATATCAAATAATGGGACTCCAGAATGTAATTGCACAAGCATATCTTGCATTGCTGAG
>Ga0315291_10008668_pt1 | contig 12482 bp, 8 predicted proteins | sample YL17G12_20_MG_FD_203070 | JGI IMG/M metagenome (GOLD analysis project Ga0315291, IMG submission 203070) | Sediment microbial communities from Yellowstone Lake, YNP, Wyoming, USA - YL17G12_20 | ecosystem: Environmental > Aquatic > Freshwater > Lake > Sediment | place: USA: Wyoming | collected... | reverse complement strand
CGCAGATGCTGCATGTCCGGCTCACGGACGATGTGCTTACAGTAGGCTTCGTTCGGTTCGTTCTTTTGATTCGGATCGGCGGCTGGGTCCCACCCATAGAGAGCCTCTACTGTGTAGCCGCCCGAAACGGCGCTGCTCAGTCTCACCTTGGCTGCAGCCGGGTAAGAGCCCGTGTTCGTCGATCCTGTCACCTGGACGGGGACCACGTACACCGTCCTGGAGTCATCTCGCTTGAAGGCAGCATCCAGCAAAGGAAGTCCCCTGTTTCGAACAGGATCATATCCGATTGAGACCAGCGATTCTGAGGCAATGGGCCTGATATCTTGCCGCTCGGGAAGGACCCTCAGATCCGTGCCGGTACGGACAATGCCCCTGCCATTGCACACTTGATAGATGGTGCCCTGTCCATCCACTATCAGACGCCCATTGCCCGCGCTGGAATCGGAACCTGAGCAGAGCCCCTTCAAATCGAGATGGTGAAGCTGACCAGGCAGATTAGGTTCCCGATATGTCATACCGGCCGATTTACCGAAGACCACAAGGGGCGAGGATAGCGGAGCAGCGATGGATGCAACCGCCAAAGAGAAGGAGGCTGGATAGCCAGCCGCTGATGCCAACGGCGCCGGTGAAGATCCTCTCGGACAAACGTTAAGCACGCTGCCGTCCCAGACCAGCAGATCATCTATTCCCACACAACCATCCCTGACAAGATCAAGGCAACCCCTGCTCGGATGATTGGAGTCAGAAGGTCCAAACTCGGCCAGCAACATGAGATAGTCCTTCACGTTGACTTGGGTGTCGTTGTTGTAGTCCCCACATTTCGGAGCTCCACAGTCGATCTGGGGGTCCCAATTGTCGATCCAGCAACAGGCGTCCCGGCCTCGCAGCTTAAGCTCCACATATGTGCCGCGGTGAAAATCAAGCTCGCCTCGTGAGAACACTCCCGAGAACACGGTGAACTGACCGCTCTCGGCAGACCCGGGCCGGCCGGGTTCCGGTGGGCATAACGTGGCCACTTGAATGGATGTGCCCTTGCTGACCTCAGGGTGATCACTGAGATAGATGACCAATTCGGTGTTCGGATCCGGGTGCGATTGAAACATGTACTCGAACTCAACCGTGATGTCTTCATCGCCAGCGCGAGCAAACGCCCCCTTGGCTGCTACAGAGCGAGCAGATTGCCTACTCGGTGCTTGCGTGCACATCTCCATGACGCCACCGGCGGCGACTGGAACACTCGGGTTCGTGCCAGCATCGATACGCTCTATCGAGCCGATGTATAGCGACTCAGCAGGAGCAGGCGGCTGCCCGGGGTCGTCTGCAGGATCTGTCAGCCTTTTGCGAACCCGGACCTCAAACTCCACCGGATCATTCATGGCAATGATGCCCAGCGAAAAACCCAGGATGGGAATATCTTCAAACCTCGCTCCATTGGTCAAAGGTGCATACGGGGCATCCGGGGCTCTCGTAAGCTCCACCCCGTTCGGGTCTACCAGCCGCTGATAGTACATCGTTTGGAGGGCGGTATTTAGGACGGAATTCGGGCCCATCACCAACTCCTTGACGTAGACCGTCTCGGGATGGAGCTCGCCGAAGCCCTGGAACTCAAAGCCCTGACGATTGGTCAAGTTGAGTTTGGAATTCGGCTCCAGAACCAGCTCCTCCAGCACCCAATTGGCGGAGGGGTCTTTCGTAAAACCCGGACTCGTAATGGGCACTTGGTAAGCGCCTGAGCTTCCAACAGGATTGACTGCCGTGCCGGAATCATAGTCCTTGGCTCGCAGTTCCAATAGCGTTCCCTGGTTGCCCAACTTCCCTTCCTTGATGACGACGGCGATCCGGTTGTTCTCGATCGCGGGATGGTTCACGTCGTCTGGCCTCGGATCAAGATCGAGATAGCGATCTCCTTCGGAAACGATGTTGTTGTTCCTGATTCTCGCGTTTCCCCGGACGTAGAACTCGCCGCCGAAGCCGGTGCTCGCTTCGAGAAGCCGGATGTTGTTGTACTGGATCACGCTGGGGTCATCGACATCGAGCAGCTTCACGTCGATATTGGTGCTCTCAATCGTCGCATGGCCTTGAATCACCAGCGAGCCGTTGACCACGATGCGACCATTACGGTTGGGATCAGATACTCTTCCCCGTGAGCTGCTGAGATTCACAAGCGCATGGTCCTCGATGATCAACTGCTGACCAGCGTCGATCTCGATAAGACCCGGACCATAGATCGATGCTCGCACGGTCGTTATGGGTTCGTATCGCCAGTCACCAGTGAATCTGAGCTGCGCTTCCCTGCCCAGAGTGATCCTCCCATCGCCCGCTAACACGGAGGAAATAATGTTGAGTCTGCCATACGTGAGGCTCAGGTCGCCTTCCAGAAGAGCATAGACGTCTTCTACCTTGCCGGTATCAGGTTCGTTGGTCAAGATGGCGAGAGTATCCAGTACTAATTCAGGAGGAAACGGAGGGTACTCCCGTATCGAATTTCTGTTCCCTTCGAGTTCTACCGCGCCGGAACGCTCGGCGTGGTTATCAGCAAGCACACACCCAATCAGCTTCAGGTTGGTGCCCCAGATCCCTCCCCCAGCACTCCCTGCTGAGTTGCCTGCAATACTACAATTCTCAAGTGTGAGGTACCTTCCACCAGCATATATTGCACCTCCAGTCTGATCTGCGTAGTTATCCGTAAAAATGCAGTCAATCAGCCTTGGGCCTGCGATATTCTGGCCGTTATATGAGGCTAATCCGCCGCCGTCCATGCCAGCATAGTTGTGGGCAAACGTGCAGCGGCGGATAGTCAGCGAGCCCCAGCGTATCTGGATCCCGGCTCCACGCCATTCAGAGCCGGCGTTCGCCATACCGCCCCTGATGATAAAACCATCCAGCTCTGCTGTTCCGTCAGTATAGTCGCCGACAACAACATGCAAGCTGTTTTCGTTCATGAAAGGATCACCACATTGCCCCACCACATCGTTCCCGCCAAGGTCTCCACTCAGGACAGTCTCGAACTGATCGATATCCCGCACGTTCGGATCACTTCCCGTGACGCCGGCATAGCCGCCGATCACAGCTACGCCGTTCTTGAGATGGAACGTTGCATACCGATCGCCGCGACTGATTCCGATTCCACGGTCAGGTGTATAGATACCCTGGGCTACCCGGATTTCGTCGCCGTATGTCGCAGCTCTCAGGGCATCTTGTAGAGGGCTGAAGGCATCGGTCCACGACGATCCGCTGTCGGCGCCATTGGCTCGACAGTCCACATAGAAGGTATTACCTACGGGGGGCGGGGGATCACACGAGGCAGGCCTGGGATCGAATGACAGGGTCACAACCGGATTACTGTGCTGAATTCTTGGGATATAGATATGGTACGCATCGCAATTCAAAGGATTATACCTTATGTCCAGCACTCTCAGACAGGTCAATTGCGACAACGGAGAGATGTCGCGAATCTGATTTGAAGACAACCTCAGATCCTCCAGATTCGTCAGCCCGGACAACGCCGTGATGTCGGAAATACGGTTCCCGTAGAGCTGTAACCGTGTGAGTTTCGTCACACCCGTTACTGGACCGCAGTCGATAATCTGATTGCTGCCCAACCCCAGATCCTCCAAATTCGACAATCTGGCGACCGGCGAAATATCTGTGATCCGGTTCCCGTCCACCCGGAGACGCTTCAGATTCTTCAGGCCAGAGACAGCACTGATGCTCGTTATCTGGTTGCTGTTAAGAAGCAGATCCTCCAGATTGGTCAGAACCATCACTCCCGATATGTCCACAAGTTGACAGTGAGCGGCCCATAGCACTTCAAGACTGTTCAATCCTGGGAGCAAGGCGATATGCTCAATTGGATTGTAGTCAAGATATAGAACCTGCAGTTTGCTGAGATTGGCAAGTGCAGAAATGTCGACGATTGAGTTCTCTTGGAGATACAGCCTCTCGATGTTGGTCAGTCCCTTGAGAGCAGAGATGTCAGCTATATTGTTGGTGGTGACAGACAGGTTTTTCAGGTTGACCAATTCCCCCAAGGAAGAGATGTCGTTGATCTGGTTGCCGTCCAGACTCAGGTCGGTGAGATTTGTCAATTGCACGAGAGGAACAATATCAGAGATCTCGTTGTCGAAGAGATCCAGTTCGGTGAGATTTCTCAGTTCCGCAAGCGGAGAGATGTCTTTGATTTGGTTCTGATGGACTTGGAGGATGGTGAGATTCGTTAAACGCGCCAAGGCAGAAATGTCAGCAAGTCTGTTCTCGCCCAGATAGAGCGTACGGATGTCTGTGGCATACTCAATACCTTCGAGACAAGTGATGCCCAGTCCTTGGGCAGGTAGATAGGTCAAGGAGAGCATATCTCTTGGCGTGGGGTCAGTTACTCCAAGCTGTTCCTCCACCGCAGCCTTCAACTTCGGGTCGCAAAAACGGACGGGTTCATCCACCGTGGCTGCTTGAGCCTCTGCTATGCCGCACAGGCAAACGGAAGCCACTATGCAGACTGTGAACAATGGTGTCGCGACCGACATCAGGCGATTCGTTTGCATGATCTTCTTTCACTCTTACTCTGACGACCCTTGTCTCTGCGCATCTCGCGCCAGGCCATACAGCTCTTGGAATGGGATCACCGTATATTCGTTGGCCACATATACTCCCTTGCGGATGGGCACGAAAGCCGTATGCCCATCCATGAAGGCGAGGTTGAAAGAGCGAGGGCGGCCGTGCCAGCCGTCCTCGTCGCCGCTGCCCGGCCACCATTGATTAACCCAGCCGCAGTCACCGACCAACAAAAGACGCGAATGGCCCGCTGTGTCCTGCATGCGGAGACTGGGCAAGCGTCTGTTAACCCCCTCGGTCAAGCCCGGATCCGGCAGAGCGGGGATCTGGGTGGGCCCGATCATCAGGAGGTTTGTACGATAGCTCGTTCCATTGATTGTGTAGACTGATAATCCCGCCGTCCAATCATCTCCCGTATCGGCAGGACACCTGGCAACGGCGGCCTGACCCTCGGTCTCCGGTGTTTCGGAGAGGGATAGATACTTATTCAAGGGGCGCGGATGATCGGGGTTGGCCAGGCCGCGCCATCCGACGAACTCCACATCAGCATTTATGCCTTGATAGAATCTCCCATCATTGTCATTGAAATACATGTGCCAAGCCTGAGTGATCTGCCTCAAGTTGGCTTGGCAGTTCACTCTCTTGCTCCATAGTCTGGCCAGACGAAGTGCCGGCAACAGGATGGCCACCAACGCGCTCACCAAGGCAATGACCACAAGTAGTTCGATGAGGCTAAACCCCCGACCCACCCCAGAGTATGCCTTGTAGACTTGTTTGCTGCACTTCATTGGGCGCTCCTTTGCGATCAGCGAAGGTGATTACGTGGTGCCCTGTCGGGTAGTCGAGCGAGCCTTTCCTCAGCCATATCGACGAACCATTCATCCGGATCTTCAGGATTATGGCCATCCTGAAAGCATGCTCTGTATTCCTCTGTTGCCTTCGCCGCCTCCCCGTTCCGCAAGAACCATTCACCCATGATGAAGTGCCCAAAGGATCTATGCTTGCCCGAGAAAAGCTCACCGAATTCCACGCGTCGTTCGTCAATCGGTCGCGCATCCAGCAAGAAACACGCAGCAGCGAACTCGCGCGACTTCTCAGGAAAAAAGCGTCTGAATCCTTCTGCTCTGGCGTCTGAGGCGCTCCAGAACTCCAAAAACAAACGGAACGCCGTCCGATTGAGCAGGGCTGCGTTTTCACGGACACCCTGTTTGTAGTCCAGTTCCCTTGACTCCAATTCACGAAATGCAGAACGGGCCTGGCTGTAGGAAAAGATGCCGATAAAGCCACTGCTGAGAATGATGATGGTGACCAGACTCGCGACCGAAACGGCCACCCGATTGCGGGCGACAAACTTCCTCAGCAAATACCATGTATCGATGGATCTGGCACTGACCGGCCAGCCGGCCAGCCACTGCTGAATGTCATCAGACAGCTCTCCGGCTGAGCCATATCGCTCCTGGGGAGATTTGGCAAGGGCCTTGAGCAGGAGCGCTTCCAGATCTCTATCGAATCCTGGGACCTTCTCAGATGGACGAGCAGGTTCCTGCTCCCGGATTCGCTCCAGCACCCTGTAGTCACGCCCTGTCACGTCATAAGGCCAGTCGCCCGTAAGCAGATGGTACAGAATGATCCCCAGACTGTATACATCGCTTGCCTTGTCAATCGCTTCGACATCCCCCGCCGCCTGCTCAGGGGACATATACTCGTATGTGCCCATCACGTCCCCGGCCGTAGAGAGTTTCTCTGTACGCTCCTCGGACACGAGGCTGCGTGCCAGTCCGAAATCAAGCACGTGAGGCTGGCCGTCAGATGTGACGAGGATATTCGAGGGTTTCAAGTCCCGGTGGATGATGGAACGCTGATGGGCATATTGGACGGCCAGGCATACCCTGTGCATCAGTTCCAGGATGCCTGGGACCGACAGCTTCTGTTGGCGAACGTACTCGTCCAGCGGCTTTCCGTCGATCAGTTCCATGGCGTAGAAATGGTGGCTTTTGCGAATTCCGCTCTCATAGACCCTGGCGATGTTGGGGTGCTCCAGGCTTGCGGCAAGGGTAACCTCCCGCTCGAAACGGCTTCTGACGTTTCCTTTGGACCTGAGGGCCCTCTGGCTCATCACTTTCAGCGCCACTACACGATCTGTACTCAGTTGCTTGGCCCTCCAGACGGTGCCCATTCCCCCTTCGCCGAGCCATTCGATGATCTCATAATCGTCGACCTGTGGCGGCTCCGGAGCAGGCTCGCCCGGACCGCTCAGAGGCAGAGCAGGTTCTCTGGATTCGTCCGCGTCGCTCATGTCATTTCTCTGACTTCTTCGTATGTCGAACGCACCTTTTGTGAGCCTCTGCAACAAGCCGCTTTGTATCCGCCGGCAGCCAGTCGCTCCCGGCCAATTCCTCAAAGGACCGGCTCAGGCTCTTGTACGAGAGCTTGGTGATCTTGACATCATGATGGACCAGAGCACTGGCAATGGCGGCATAGTAGATGGCGGTGGCTACTTCCTTCCTCTGTCCCGATGGTGAGGATTCCGCCTGTTTCTTGTGCAGGTCCTTGATGGTCTCGAGGACCGGAAGGTCCGTCTCCGGGTCAGTCAGAAGAGCGCCGAACGAACACCCGGCGAACGGCCTGAGCTTCTCGCAGACCACGGTGAGGACATTCGGGAGCATGTGGACCATCCCCGCCTCCAGAGGCAGAGACCCGGCCAACTGGGCCTGAAGCATCTCTGTTTTTGTCTGCTCGTCACCGAGAGCGATGGGATCCTCTGATGTGGGCTCACCCATCTTCCAGAGCTTAGCGAGCTTCTCACGGTTCAAGCCAAAGGTCGATGACTCGTCCTGCACAGATCGGTCTCCGTTGGCTGCTGTCGTCCAATGACGGGACTCGCCCGTTCACCATTTCTTACACCGAATCAGTCACAATCCTGCGCCCTTTTCCGAGAGGAACCTCAGGATTTCTTGGAATTCTGTTTCGGCCTGAGAATCCGAGCCCACCAGATCTCGCAGGCGACGTCTCAGGACCTCTCGAAAACGCCGTTTGACCGTGACGATCATGTTGCCCGCCCTGCTCTCGCTCTCTATGCAATACTTTTGGCAAATGTTTTTGAAGGAGGTCTCCTCGGCGTCGTTGAGAATGGGCGCTAGCACCCTGCTATAAAAGACCTGCCAATGGACCTCCAAACCAGCGTTGCAGCATTCCTTCTTTGTCTCTGTCAGGGCATGATCCAGGAGGCTGGTTACCCAGGCATAGTAGAAAGCCTGTTCGGGAGTAGCCTCAGAACTGGGCGGATCGAAGTCACCTGCTTCGGTGGAAGGTAAGGCGACAACCCCTCCTTCCGGGGCCCTCTTTTTCCTGTTCTTATCCCGCTCCACATTGATAGTGAACCGCTTCAACGCCGTGCTCAACAACTGCCGAAAACACCCCAACTCCCTGTCGGCTGTTTGCAGCAGTGTTCCGTCCAGGACAAACTCACAAAAGAACTCCTGGGTCAGGTCCTTGGCCTCTTCGTTCGAGTAGCCGCGTCTGCGGAGATGGCAGTAGATAGGCTTCCAATATGCGTTTGTGATATTGGCTATGGCCAAGCGGCGACGCGTCTGGTCGTGAGTGCGAGCCCCGAGAATGAGCGACCATCGCGTTTCCGGCAGCCTGCTCCCCGTCCCGCCCATGGTTGTTCCATCGGAGGTTCTCATCGACCACACCGACCACCAAATGTATTTCTCTGCTGGTTTGCCTGGACTACCAGGAAACCGAGTCAAAAGATGCCTGAGCACTCACTACGCTGCATTGCCCAGTTTACCATATCTCAGTCTCATCTGCAACCGAAAGCCGACGCGCAGGCTAGCCGGGGTGCAGGAGCTCGACAAAACCAGCACCAGAGGGACCTACCCTGGGCCTTTGCTGTTTCGGCCTGATCCGGGCCACTAGCGTCCATCATATCGGCAGTTCTCGCTGCCAAGGTCATCGGGGCAAGTACAAGCTGAATCGCATGGAGACAAAACGGAGACATAGATGCGCAAGAGAAACTCGCCAGCACTACAACCTCTTGCAGTGCAAGGGTTTACAGAAGCTCGCGTGTCACCGACATAGTGTAAAGTCGAGAGGTGGCGCGGTGGTTTAGGCCGAAGTTTGTTTTCCCGGTTGGCTCGCCCTTTCGTCCGCGAGTGTCACACGATCTCGGCCATGCTCCGTTTCCACCTCCCGCTCCTCGAACCGGACGTGCGGATTTCCCGCATCCGGCTCTCCTTCAGAATCTCAGGCCTTGGCCTGTAACGCCATCTGCAGCTTCTGAACCGATCAAGCAGAGTGGGTAGACTCATCGTCAATCCCTGCAGCTCTTGCCGCTTTGTGCGTTCGTTCTGAAGCAGGACCCCTTCCCTCGACCTCCATTACGAGGCTTCTACGGTATTACGGGCCCATCCGTCATCTGCCGGGGCCGCCACTGGCCCTCACGGGTTTGGCGTTGCCCTTGCGGGCACCCGGGCAGACTTCCCCTGTTGCACATCGAATCTTTCCCATACGTGCTGCCACCACTACTCCGGCGGGACCGCAGGATGCGCTTCTCGTCTCTTCTCTTGCGACAACGGCCTTCCCTGAACCAGCGACACACGGATTTTCAGTCCATTGTACGAAAGACGTAAACTCTGCATTTACAGGCACTTACAGCGACGAGAAAAGCGAGTTGACACCCCAGTTGACACCCGAAATTCAGGCGCGTGGTGTGACCGAGCCGAATCCACTCATGCTCGATCTGGCAGAGATTGTCACTGCTTGGCCTAAAATGCCAGAGCATATCAAAGCGGCAGTCCTGGCGCTTGTTAGAACGGGCGGCACGAAGGATTCTGGGTAATCGCGGTAGCCGCCACCGCGTTGTAACCCGACGACCCGTCGCCGTCGGCCATCCTCGCCGACCTGGCCCCCTTCCGCGGCACCCCCGAAACCCCGCACGGCGTCGTCCAGAAGCGTAAACTTATTCATCCTACCCATCAGGCGGCCCCCCCGGCAGGGCTTCAAGAGCCCACTCAGCCGCTCCCGGCCGATGATTCAGCCACCCTGCCGGCATCATCCAGAGCGTTCCCATGGGTTTTACTTTCATCACCACTCCAGGGTCTCTCGTCTTGAACGATCTTTCAGAAAAACAAGGCCCTGCCATTGTAACCGCAACACCTCTGGAGGTCGACCGGCCGGCACCTCATCGAATGTTCTTCCTTTCCACCTTCCACTTCGGATCGGCGCTGAGCCCGCAGGGCTCGCCGACGAACATCTGGCGGGCTTGTTCGTCCCCCTTGAGCTGCCACTTCAGCCAGGCGACGCCGGCCACGGCGAACGCCCCGCCGTGCGGCTCCAGGTAGGTCGCCGGGTAGTGGCCCACGTCGCGGCTGGCCAGCAGGGCCGGGACATTCTGAATCCGGGCGAAGTCGTCCGCCGCGTTCTGCGACATGCCGTCGGACGGCCCGCCGACGAAGTAGGCGATCGGCCCGTGCAGCCTCTTGAGCACGGCTTTGGTCACGGCGGGGAAGCCCATCCGGGGAGCCGCGGCACCGCGCGGTGGCTGCGGCAGTGCATTGAACAGCCCGCTGTTCCAGACGACGGTCGTCGTGACGCGGGGGTCGGGGGAGACCTCCAGCGCCTGCAACCCGCCGAGGGACGCCCCCATCACGGCCACCTTGGACGTGTCGATCTTTCCGCGATATTCGCCGTCCTTTCCATTCTGGGCGATGGCCCAGTTCAAGGCATCGAGCAGCTCGGAGGATCTCGACGTGCCGACCGGCGCCTCCGATCCTTGCGTGGCCGCGTTACCCGCCGGGCCGATCGCGACGACCAGGAAGCCGTGCGAGGCGATCTCGGTGAGGAAGACGCGGAACTCGCCGGAGCTGCTGCGGCCGCCACCGTTGCCCCACAGGACGATCGGCAGCCTGGCTCCCTTGCCGAAGGGCCCGAGGTCACGGGGTCGGTAGATCGTATGCGTCGGGAGCGTTGGGTCGCCGGCCAGCACCGCCTTGTAGGGGCCGGACCCGCCGTCACCCACGGTGATGGAGATCCGCTCGACCCGGCCGCTCTTCGAAGAGACCTCGGCGCTGAGCGTGCCGGCCAGTTCCGGCTGCGGCTCCTGCGGACTTTGCAGCGCCCGTGTCGCCTGCGGCGCGGCGCCCGGCTTGATCAGCCCCCGCTGGCCGAGCCAATCGCCAAACCGCTCGATCCAGCGGTCCGCGGGCAGGCCTTTCGGCGTCATGCCAAAACCGTGGCCACCCTTCTCATAGATGTGCAACTCGGCCGGGCGGTTAGCGGCCTTCCACTGGGAGTACAGGCGGGCGCTGCCGGCCGCGGCCAGTTGGTCGTCGGCGGCGCAGAGGATGAACAACGGCGGAGCGTCGTCGGGAACTCTGGCACTGCCGGTGCCGCCGCCGTAGATCGGCGCCGCGAAATCCGGCCGGCTCTGCTCGTCGTGGTCCATTACAACGCCCATCGTGACCGTTCCGCCGGCGGAGAAGCCCATGATGCCGACGCGTTCCGGCTTGATCCCCCACTCGGAGGCGTGCCGGCGCACCACCTTGATCGCCTGCCGGCCATCTGCGATGGCCAGCGCGGCGATCTTCCGCGTCTCCTCCGGGATGGCCCGTTGGCTCGCTTCCGCGGGCTTGCCCGAGTCCTTGGCGGGCTCAGGCTTCGGGGCGTCGCTGGCGGCCGTCCTCTCCCTCCGGCTGGCCAGTGCCCCGAAGAACGCCACCATCTCCTTGCGGAACTGGTCCTCGGACGCCGGGGTCTCCAGAAGCCGGTACTTGAGCACGAACGCCGCGACCCCCCGCGCCCGCAGCCACTGCGCGACCTCGGCGCCCTCGCTCTCCCACGACAGGAAGCGGAACCCGCCTCCGGGGCAAATGACCACGGCCGCTCCGGTCGCGGCGGAGGGATCGGGGAGGAAGGCCGTCAGGGTAGGCGTCGTCACGTTGCGGACCATCGCCTTGTGGTCCCCTTCGCTGCGGTACTCGACCTCCTTTTGCCTCCAACCCGCGGAGCCGGGGGCGCCATCAGGCCAGACAGGGATGACCTTACCGCCGGAACCCGCGACCTTCTCGGCGGCGACGGACTTGGCGTCTGGATCCTGGGCTCGAGCCGGGCCAACCAGTACGATCACGAGGGCCGCGGTGAACACCGCGTGAGAGAGACGCTTCATGAGAACTCCTCAAGTGACGGGAGGGATCATTGGACGCGACCCGCCTGCTCTTGGAGGCCGGCGGAAATGGGCACAGCACGGGCCAATGGCACCTCTCGCGACGGTAAAAGGACGCCTTCCGGGGCCTCGGACACCCAAGGCCAAGCGCACTCTGAGAGGCGATTACTACAACATTGTACCGGATCCTTGCCCGCAAGGCCAAATCCAATACCCGCGGTTTCAAGTGAGATACACTGTGCCTGTCAAGCGCCGGTGGGACCATCATGGAAACCCGCCTATCCCTTTGGAGCAAAGCCGCCTATGTCCCTGAGTTCCCAGGCTGGCATTCTGCCTCTATCAGAGGCTATGGTGTGCTGAGGAGGATCCTCTTAGTGCCGAGTTTCTCCCGCAGGATTTTGTTCTCTTCCTTGAGGTACACGATCACATCCTGCTGATGCCGGTTGATCCATCCCGCCAGCATCGTCAAGAGCATGCCCATGGGTTTGACTTCCATCACCACTCCTTTCACCTTCCAACCTTCCATCCAGAGAATCAAGGCGAGCTATTATAGTGGGAATGCTGGGCGAGAGCGACCATTTTCTCCGGCCGCATCACCTGCAGACGACGAGGGCGGACACGGTGTTTCATGGTGTGGTTTTCTTAGTGGTTGAATTAGATCATGTACGGGACACGCATCACGCGGGACCGCATCCGGTTGGCTTCGGCATCGCCGACAAACTCAGCCCTGCGCAGATCGAACTTCAGGTTCCGCTTCAATTGCTCG
>Ga0315291_10008667_pt1 | contig 12482 bp, 13 predicted proteins | sample YL17G12_20_MG_FD_203070 | JGI IMG/M metagenome (GOLD analysis project Ga0315291, IMG submission 203070) | Sediment microbial communities from Yellowstone Lake, YNP, Wyoming, USA - YL17G12_20 | ecosystem: Environmental > Aquatic > Freshwater > Lake > Sediment | place: USA: Wyoming | collected... | reverse complement strand
CGACGGCGCAGCTCTTGTCGAAGGTCTTTCTTCGACACGGCTAATCCTTTCGGTCCTGGGCGGACGGCTGGTCCGGGGCCGCGCGCAGCCGGCGCAAGGTCTCCGCCAGACGGCCTTCCTGACCGCGATCGGTGGGATTGTAATACGTCTTGGCGATGCCGAGGTAGTCCTGGGCCACGTAACCGCCGGGATAGTCGTGCGGATACTGGTAGCCCGCGCCACGGCCCAACCGCGCGGCGCCGGGATAGCTCGCGTCCCGCAGGTGGGCGGGCACCGGCAGCGTCAAGCCCTCGCGCACGTCGTGGCGCGCGGCGGCGATGGCCAGCGTGACCGCGTTGGACTTCGGCGCACACGCGATGTAGACCGCGGCCTGCGCCAGCGCGTACTCGCACTCCGGCAGGCCGACCGCCAGCGTGATCTGCACCGCCGCCGCCGCCAGGATCGCCGCCTGCGGATCAGCATTGCCCACGTCCTCGGAAGCGCAGATCGCGATGCGGCGGGCGATGAAGCGGGGGTCTTCGCCACCTTCGAGCATGCGGGCCAGCCAGTACAGGGCCGCGTGGGGGTCGCTGCCGCGCATGCTCTTGATGAAGGCGGATGCGACGTCGTAGTGCGTGTCGCCGGCCGCGTCGTAGGAGATTGCTTTCTGCTGCATCGACTCGGCGGCGGTTTCCAGAGTCACGTGGGGCGGTGCTGTGGCCCCGGCATCCTGCCTCTGGCCGACCTGCGAAAGCACCGCCACCTCCAACGCCGCCAGGGCCCGCCGCGCGTCGCCGTCCGCCCGCTCGGCGATGAAACGCAGAGCGGGCTCGTCGCACGTGGCATGGGTCGAACCCAGGCCGCGCTCTTCGTCGGTCAGGGCGCGGCGTAATAACTCCTCGATCTCCGCCGGCGTCAGGGCGTGGAACGCGAAGATGTGGCTGCGGGAGATCAGCGGGCCCGTGATCGAGAAGAATGGGTTCTCCGTGGTGGCGCCCACGAGCACCAGCGAGCCCTCTTCGACGTCCTTGAGCAGCACGTCCTGCTGGGCGCGGTTAAAGCGGTGAATCTCATCGAGGAACAGCACGGTGCGCTGGCCATTGGCGGACAGTCGCTGGTGAGCCGACTCGATCACCTCCCGCACGTCCTTCACCCCCACTTCCGCCGCGTGCAGCGTGATGAAGGCGGCCTTCGTGTACCCCGCGATCAGCCGGGCCAGGCTGGTCTTTCCGCTCCCCGGCGGGCCGTAGAGGATAGCGCTGGTCAGGCGGTCCGCCTCGAGAAGCCGACGCAGAAGCCGCCCCGGTCCGGCGAAATGTTGCTGCCCGACGAACTCGTCCAGCGTGCGCGGCCGCAACCGGACGGCGAGCGGCTGTACACGCCGCAAAGCGGCCTCCCGCTGCTCGGCGAACAGGTCCATGGTCCGACAGTATAGCCTGCGAAGGCAATTACCGCAGGGCTGCGGTCGCGAAAACGGGTCGGCGTCATCAAAGTGGGTGAGTTCACGCCGCGCGGGCCAGCGGGTGGCTGGCCCAAAGGTGGTCCCAGTCGCCGTTGAGCCAAGCCACGCGGAGCGAGAGGGTGCTGCGGGAGCGGCTGCTGGGCCGGGTGCAGTCCCGGCGCGCCGGGACTGGGTACCGCCGCCGCGTCATGCCCATCTGTCCGCCGCGGCGGATTGGTCCTGCGGGAGTGATCCTGCTGACAACCCGGCCAACCCCGGCGCGCCGGGGCTCTCCGGCCCGTGATGGCCGTGGGGGAAAGGGGGTGGTGTCGGCCGATCCCGGCGCGCCGGGACCCCGAGCGTCCTCCGCCGGCCTCCGGACGCCCATTTTGGCCTTGACGCTGCCCCTGATCACGCGTTACGCTGCACGGAGTAGGTTGCTGAATAATCCCGGTTGATCCCACTAGCTGGAGTGATGCTCTCGATGTTGTCCGCCTTGGCAGTATGGATTCTTGCACAAGGCTCACAACCGTCAATATCGCCCACAGGTCCGACCCCGTTTGGCATTGACTACTTGATCGCCGGTGCGATTGGAACTGTGTTGGGCGCGCTCATTATCTGGCTGGGCCAGCAGTTCGGTCCGCGAATCATGGCGACAATTCGCCATGACGAACCGCGCTTGGACGATACATGGAAGACGACATTCAAGGAGGAGGGCATCGAGTATCACGAGGACGTACGGCTTGTCCAGTCCGGTCATCTCGTGAAGGGCGATATCGAGCTACATCTGCCGCATTCGGAGTCCGGCCAAACCAATTCGCTCAAGTATCAATTCGAAGGCCGGTTTCGCCATCTCATCCTCGCGGCGACATACCGCTCCACTGATCCCAGTAGGTTCGAACAGGGAGCCTTCGTCTTGAAATACACCGCAGAAAAGACCCTGGTCGGCCAGCATGTGTTCTGGTCACAGGGAACCGAAAGGCCCATTTCGAGTGAGTACAAGTGGGTGTGATCTCGCCAAATGTATTGAACCAACGGCGTCCAACCGGCGAGGGCACGTACCGAGTCTGCGAAGGGTGTCCTTCAAGCAAGGCCTGCTGCACGCGCGTTTCACCCGACGGCGAGATGGGCCAGCCGGTTCTTCTTCCCGAAGACGTCAAGAAGATCAGTGAAGCAACGGGTCTTGACGCAAGCGCGTTCCTTGTCCCCAATTCCGGCTCACCATCAGGGCTCGCCCGGCTCGCGAGCGGCGAAACGGGCTGTATGTTCCATGAAGGGGGCCGGTGCATAATCTATGACGTTCGGCCAACCGACTGCCGCCTCTTTCCGTTCGATCTCGTCGAGAGAGGGAATGGAGAAATTGTGTGGGTTGCTTACACAGACCTCTGCCCGACTTCGTATGATCCTCGATCTTTCTTTGAAGAGGTGAAGCCGCTACTCGCCCGTCTGCACCCGCATGTTCGCGAATTTGCCCGCGATCAGCCCCCGGGTATGGCAGTGCGGGAGCGGATTGAACTGGGCCCGGTTGATCTTGATTTCGGGATTGATGCCGGTGTCGGCGTCTAACTCTTTGATCCTCCCAGCAAATCCGGGGACGCCATACCAATTTCCGCGAGCGCACCGCTCAACCCCCGCGGCCGCCTCTTCCGCCCCTTCGTGCCTCCGTGCCTATTTCCCCCCTCCTTCCGCCAGCCCCCGTCAATCTCGCGCACACACCGCCAATCTCGCGCACGACGCCCCCGCTCGCTCAATCCCGTGCTATCTTTCCTGCGGAGGTTGACGATGTCGCCAGCACCCGAGAGCGGGCGCCGCTCCTTTACAGTCGCGGTTCGGACCCGACGGCCGAGGGAAACCAGGGACAGCCACCTATTTTCGGGGATCAGGATCGGTCGCATCGGCCCGCGACCGGCGTCCGCCCAGCCGCGACATTTTCCGCGAGATTCCGCCCAATTCCGCCAACTCCCGCCCCCCGCCTTGCCCTCCCGGCGCGCCGGGACCAGCGTGTGCTACTCATTCGCCGTGAACATCGCCCTCCAGGGGCATTTCCCGCCCCACGCCCGCCGCCCGGCAGGCTACGTCTCCAACAACCGGGACTGCGACGACACCGACCGAGACATTCACCCCGGCGCCACCGAGGTCTGCGACGGGCAGGACAATGACTGCGACGGGACAACCGACGGAGGTCTTTCGCTGCGCACCTGGTATCGCGACGCCGACGGCGATGGCTACGGGGATCCGGACCACGCGACGCGGGCGTGCCGCCAGCCGGCCGACGATGTGTCCGACGACAGTGACTGTGACGACACGGACGCGGGCGTGCATCCCGGCGCAACCGAGGAGTGCGACGAGCAGGACAACAACTGCGACGGCCAGAGCGATGAAGGCGAGATCGGAGCCACGTGGTACCGCGACGCCGACGCCGACGGCTACGGTGATCCGGACCACGCGACGCAAGCCTGCACTCGACCCGCCGGCTACGTCTCGGACAATACCGATTGCGATGACGCCGACGCGGCGATCCATCCCGATGCGGCTGAAATCTGCGACGAGGTGGACAACGACTGTGATGGCGACATCGACGAAGACTGCACGACCAGCGAGCAGAGCGAACTCACAGGCCCAGACACGCGTGCCAACGATCGCTGCGGCGCCTGCGGGGCCCCCGCGCCGGCCATGGTGCCGCTCATGACGCTCGCGCTGGTCAGTTTGAAGTTCGGCTGGCCGCGCCGGCGCCGCGGGTGACCCTGAGGGCAGCCGTCGTTCCAGCACGCGGTATCCGGACCCACCCGCCCATGGTGGCCGTGGGCCGCGCTACGGCTCCAGGTTCGGCGGCCCACCAGGGACTGACACAATGGGCGATACTGGGTTCGAACCAGTGACCTCGTGCATGTCGAGCACGCGCTCTAACCAACTGAGCTAATCGCCCGACCACTTCGTAGGACGCCCGCGATCCGGGCAATAACGCATGGTGCCCCGCTGGCTGGCGGCTGTCAAGCCTTCGCGGCGCGCACCCGCTTGGCTAAAAGCCGCACTTGCCCCGCTTCCCAGCAAATCGCATTATCCTGGATAGATGGGCGACCGACAGCGGCGGCTCAGTCCGCCAGGACCGCCTATGTCCGATACAAGCGAAACCGTCGGCGACCGGGCGAACGTACCTCACACTCTCCCTGCCCTGTGCGTGCGACTGAAGGTCGCGGCCGGTGCTGGCACAGTCGCGGTCGAGACGACCCAGCTTGTCACACTTATCGGCGGCCGGCGGGATTGCCATCTGCCCGTCAACGATCCGGAAGTATCCAAAGTCCACTGCGCCGTCGTTCAGACCGGTCACGGGCTCCTCGTTTGCGACCTGTGCACCCGCACCGGCACGTTCGTTAACGGCACCCCGGTCCGAGTCGCGCCGCTCGCTGCCGGGGACACGCTCCGCGTCGGCCCTGTCGACGTTGCTATGGAATTCCTCTCCGCGACGACTGCGACCCCCGCGGCACAATCCGGTCCACCCCCCAGCATCGAGATCCGCTTCGGCGGTCAAGCCTTCGACTTGGCGCAGACTGCAATCGTCGTCGGGCGGCGCACCAAGTGTGACCTCGTGCTGGACACGCCGGACGTCTCGCTCGCCCATGCGCTCGTGTTCGCCTACCGCGGGCAGCCGGTCGTGTTCGACCTTGGCAGCCGCAGCGGCACCCTCGTCAATGCCCGCCGTATCCGCCTGGCGCCGCTTCGCAATGGCGATCGGCTGGGCATCGGCGGTGTGACGTTGGTCGTGGAATGCTCGGTGATCGGCGAGGCGGACGCGGCTGGCGCGCTGCCGGTCGTCGTAGCTGATGACGCGGCGATCAGCTCTGCCGCGCCGGCCCGCTCCGCCCCCGATCAGGATCCACACCAGCTCGAACAGTCGCACCGCGCGGCCCGCGGCGACCTCGCCGCGGCGCAGCAGCAACTCGACCGGCGGACACAGGAGCTGGACCGCCGGGCCGCGGAGCTCGACACGCTGTCCAACTTGCTGGCGCTGGAGTCCGAGCACCTCGAACGTGTCAAGGCCGACCTCGCGCGTCGCGCCGCCGACATCGAGCAGGCCGAGAAGGAAGCCCAGGAGCGGCTCGCCCTGGCGATTGCCCACGAACAGGCCGTCACCGCGGCGTGGGAAGAACTCGACCGCTGGCACGCCCGGCACCGCACAGGCCGCGCGAAGAGCGCTGCCAGTACGCCGCGTGCGGTGCCGGCCGGGCCCGCAAATGGCGAACCGAGGGCGTTTACCGACGTCGCTCAGCCGTACCCGCCGGCGGGCACGGGCCCCAGCGGCAATGTTTGACCGGTTGGCCTGCGGCCGCTGGCGGTGTATACTCCTGTATGGTGGGCTGTGCGGCGTTCGACACGGTCCGTCGGATCTTTGACATCGCGGTGTGATGGGGGCGAAAGGTTTCGACCGGGCAGGTTGAGATCTGGGTGGCGTGTCGAGGTTGTCAGGAGGCCTCGTAAAACACCTGGCAAACCACTCAAATGCCAATGATGGCGTTAGACTCGCGGCCTAACACCTAGACCGCGCGTCGGCCGGCAACGCCTGCTAGCCGTTCCGACGCAGACAGCAGGCTGGCCCGTATGGCACCGGTTTCCGCCGGTGAACGCCTGGCGACGCACGGGCAAGATGAAGCCGGGCCCGGCCCGCGGATGACCCGTCGGTGGGTCTGCCAAGGGCTCAGAGCCGTTAAATTCGCCGGCTACGCACGTAGAGGCCCAGGTTGAAATGCTTCGGGACGCGGGTTCGATTCCCGCCGCCTCCACTTTTCTCCGGCCGCGCAGGGCCGCGCACTTTGGCGTTAAGTAACGCATCCGTGCGGCCTTGTGCGGCCGTCGCGTTTGCCGATTCCGCGCAGGCCCGCGCACCGTTTTGTAGGCTCGGGCACGAATCCAGTACAACGGGGAGTACAACGGAATTCGGCCCGTCCGTTCCCGTCGCCCGCGCGGTCTGGACATCGGCCGAGCTGACCGCCGGCAGCTCGGGCAACCGCTCCACCGCGCCGCGCGCGTCCAACAATCCGGGGTCGGTGTAGTTCCGCATGGTCAGCCGAATATCCGTGTGGCGGGCCAGCATTTGCGCGGTCCGCGGTGCTACCCCGGCTCGGCTGAGCCAGGTCACGAACGTGACGCGGAGCGCGTGCCGGTCCAACGATCGTCCCTGCGCGTCGGCTTCCCACCGCACGCCGGCCCGGTCGCAATCACGCCGGAACGTCGCCCGCGTCGGCGTTGTGCGAAACACCGGGTCTGTCGGCAGCCCCAGCGCCGGCCGCGCCGCGCGGAGTTTCTCGGCCAGCTCGGCGCGCAGTGGGATCGAATCGGCGCGCCGCGCTTTGGTCGCTTCCGGGCGCAGCTCAATCGACGGGGCCTTGCCGCTCAGTAGCACGTCGCCCCATCGCAGCGCCGCCAGCTCCCCGCAGCGCAACCCGGTGAACAGCGCGGTTTCGTACCACAGCCGCCGCGGACCCGCCGCCCACAGCAGCCGCGCCGCTTCGTCTGCGGCGAACGCGCGTCGGCGTTTCCGCACGTCGCCGGCCGTTTCTTGAACCGGGACGGATTCGAGCGGGTTCGCGGGGATCAGCCGTTCGACCTTGACGGCCCACGCACACAGGCCGAACAGCGCTGCCCGGTAGTCATTCAGCGTTTTCGGTGCTCGGCCCCGGCCCGACAGCACGCGCAAGGCACGCTCTGTCGCGGCCGAATTCAAGGCCCCCAGGCACGCGATGTCGCCGTGCTCGCCGAGCCACTTCACGCGCCGGATGGTCTGGCGGACGTGTTTCGGGGAGCGCCGCCGCCCGCGCAGGTAGCGGGCGAAACGTGCCAGGGCAACTCGCAACGGGAGCTTGGCCGATTCGACGGCCGGGTCCAGCAGCCCCACGGCCCGGCGTTCCATCAGCCGCAGCCGCCGGCGCAGCTCGGCTTGGGCCACGGCCCGGTCGGTGATACCGCCACCGCTGGGCAGCTTCAACGGCACGCGCCACGCCCGGCCGTTTTCGTCGGTGTAACACGCCCAATAGAACCGGCCGCGCCGCCGCAGCTTCCGGCCGCCGGCCGAGCTGGTCACAACGGGTTTGAACACGAAAGCCATTGTCGCACCATCCTTCCGAGAGCTGTCTCACTCACACTACCGTGATACCGCGAACCGCCGCCAGTACAACCAGGCGGCCAGTTTGTAACGCACACCGCCGAGCGAAGCGTTTGCAGCCGCGCCGCTCGATTCGGCCGGCCCGACGTACTCCGGCGGTGCGCTGCGCTCAGCCGCGGGCCGATTGCGGCCCGCCTTGCGGGGTTCCGTCGGCCGCGTGCGCCGCCCAATTCTCCGTAACCGCTCGAAACTCCGCTGTTGCTCTGCGTCGGGCAACCGCCCGCGGCGCCGCCCGCCCCCGCCGCCGCGCGCATAGGGGTCAATCCCGCACGCCGCGCACTTATCGGGTGAAGTCTCTGACTTGGATGTCTTCGTGCATTTTGGGGAGTCCGCCAGTAACTTGACGACCTCCGGGCCGATCAGGTTCGGGCTCGAAGAGTCCCGCCCATCCGTTTTCGATGCTACGGTTGATACTGGCAATTGCCCTATCATGGCCGAAGACCTCCAGCTTGTGAATCTGTCGCTCGATAGTCATGGGCGTAAGTGGCTTCTTCGCCTGTCGTCTACATCCCACCCATGAGGCCCACGCCGCACGAAAGCCATTCGTCCGTAAGATGTCGCCCGTCATCGCCTTTTGGGCAAGGTTCCACGGGTCCGCAAGCTCGGCGCGCCGCTGATGATTCCTTGAGGGTTCAACTGTGGGTTCTACTGATGGTTCCCCCCGCGCCGGCGCTAGGGTTCCGCACGCGCCGGCGCTAGGGTTCGTGTTCGCGGGCGCTAGGGTTTCGCGCGCCGGCGCTAGGGTTTCTGGATTGTCTAACCCTGTCGCCGGCGCTAGGGTTTCAAGTCCCGCCGCCTTGTCGCCGTCCCGGCGCACGAGCTGGTAGGTATTCGTCCGGCCGGCCCGGCCGCCCGGCCGCACGCCGCCCCCGTGCTCGATAATCCGCAGCTCGCCCGCGTCCACGAGCTGGCGCACCAGCTTGCGAGTCTGCCCTTCGGACAGGCCCGCGCGCCGGGCTGTGTCCGCCACCGCTGGCCAGCAGCGCCCGTCTTCGTCGGCCCGGTCCGCCAGGGCGAGCGCCACGAGCCGGGCCCCGGCGCGGCTCGGGCTCCGCTCGAAAACGTACGTGAGCCACCGATTGCTCATCGCGCGGGACAACCCAGCCGGATGAAGTCGCCGATGTCGCTTTCGCGCCAGCGCACGGAACGCCCCAGCCGGACCGGGGAAGGCAGCCGACCCGCGGCCAGCAGTTTCCAGACCTGCCGAGCTGACACTCCAAGCCGCTGCCCAACCTCTTGTACCCGTAGCAGCCGGTCAGCCGGCCGCTCTGTCGCTTCCGCTTCGTTTTTCATTGTCGCGCCCTCTACGGGGTTCGTTCGGGGGCCGCACACCGCGGCCCACACCCAAAGGCGCGTTTGTCAACTCTTAACGCATGCGCAGAGCGGTTGACGCACGGCGATTGCATTCCCGGCCGAACAAAGCCGAGCGCCGGGCGGTTGCGATTTTCTGTGTGCGGTTGACAGTAGAGGGTGACAAAACTGGACAGGCGAAAGACTACACCGCCGGATTCCCGCGGCGGTCTGTAGGTAGCCGGCGGGCCCGAACCGAGCGCGCGTTGTCGCCATGCCACTGCTTTACGAACCGCACCCACGTCCAGGCGGTCTGGTGTGACACCCTGAGCTGTTGGGCTATCTTCCGGTAAGTCGCTCCCGCCGCGTGCGCCCGGTAGGCCTCCATCATCTTTACCGTTGGCGTGTCCCGTCTGGCCCGGTTGCGCCGAGCGTGCGGCGTCTTGCTGAGCCGGGCACCGCTGCTTAGCGACAGCTCAGCCAGCATGGCCCGCCCGACAGCAGACACCCGCACTTCTGGCGCGCAGTCCAACCCTTCGGGTTCGTTCCCCAACAGAGTGTCCAGACCCCCGCCGATGTACTCTTGGCGCTGCGGCGAGTACCACGCGGACATAGGCACGGTCTGCCATGAAGGCTTGTCGCGGGAAACGCTTGTGTTTTGTCGCCCCCAAGTCCGAAACTCGACCCACCCCCGCGCGTCAAACACGCGCAACTCGCGTATCGTAACTTCGCGCGGGAGTTCGTGAACCCGCCAGCTCCGGCGTTCGTCGAGCTGGCGCAGAAGTGCGTGTAAGCGCTGCTCCGTTTGCGACATGTAGCACTGCCTTCCAGGGCCGCTGCCCGGCCGCCCACCGGTAGTGCGAGGCAGGCGAGCCGGGTAGCGCTTGGCGGGCCGTCGCCCGCTTTCCCGATCCCGCGATTCTACCACGCCCGCGGTCGCTGCGGTGCTACGTTACTGGCCGGTCAGCAACGCCACGAACGGGTTGATGTCGCCGAAGTCCACGTACCCGTCGGCGTTGATGTCGGCCAAGTAGATGTCGCACTCGGGGTACTCTTGCAGATACAAGCCCCAGTTTGTCAGCGCCAGAACAAACGGATTGATGTCGCCGAAACCTACAGCCCCATCGCAGTTCAAGTCTCCAGCGAAGTAGCGCTGCAACTCCCAGGTGTCCCTATCGGCCGCGATGCTACCGCCAAAAAGCACCGTCACGTTTCGGGCGGAATCGTAGGCCATAGCATGACTGTGGCGCGGAGGACAGCCGCCAGTTGCGCGCAGCGTCCAAACGGAACCGTCCCACTCCCAGGTCAGGTCCCCGACTCCGGGCGCGTCGGACCCGCCGAACAGCACGCTCGCCCCGCCGAGCGAATCGTAGACCATCGCGGGCGCCCAAAGCGCCGGCGGTCCTTCGTTGTCCGTGCGCAGCACCCACGTGTTTCCGTCCCATTCCCACGTGTCGCGATAGGTGTAACTATAGTCGTTGCCACCCCAAAGGACTGTCCTGTTCCGCACGGAATCGTACGCCATGACGTGCCCGGAGCGCGCGTTTGGCCCCGTCGTGGCGCGCAGAACCCATGCGTTTCCGTCCCATTCCCAGGTTTCGCCGCCGTCGGGGAAGTACCCAAACAGCACGGTAACACCGCGCGCCGAATCATACGCCATCGCATGGCCCAAGCACGCCGGCGGGCTGCCGCCTGGCCAACGCATGGTCCAGTCAGTCCCGTCCCACTCCCATGTTTCCGCGTTCGGGTTATAGGTGGTATCACATCCTCCGAACAGCACGGTTACGCCGCGCGCGGAGTCGTATCCCATCGCGTGCCAGAAGCGCGCCGACGGATTGTGGTCGGGGAACCTCTCTGCCCAAACCGTGCCATCCCATTCCCACGTCTCCGCGTTCAGATTCCACGAATCGTCGCAGCCGCCGAACAGAACAGTGACACAGCGCGCGGAGTCGAATGCCATCGCGTGCTTCCATCGGTGAGACGGACCCTCGCTAGCGCGTAGCCTCCACAGGACGTACTCGTGCCCTTCAGCTCGGACAGCACCGGCCCACGGCGCCAGACTGGCCAACACCAACGCGACGTTTCTTAGAGCAACATGGCACGCTCGCATGTTCCCAACTCCTTCCCGGCCACGGCCTGCCGCAGTCGATGTGCTCAGGGGCCCCGTCGAATCGCAGCGAAGGTGTGACGTGGGGCAACGCCGTTCGACGTAAAGGCCCAACGTGCGCTAGTATACACGCAGGGAGCCGTTCAGCTCAAGCGCTGCTGGCCGGCAACTCCGCAATCGACCCGGTTACAGAAGGTGCAAGTTGATGCCGACGTAGACCTTGCGCGGACCGGGCTCCCTGCCACAGCTCGGGCAAACCAGCGGCCAGGACCCTGGACACAGTTGTCCGTCTTCACGCAGAAAAACCGGCCGATGGCGCAGCGTCTCACAAGCCCGACAGCCGCCGTCAGTTGACCCGGTCAGGCGTTCCAGCGCCCGCAATCGTCGAGAGAAGTCCATCGGCAAGTCCTTGGTTTACAGCCTGAGCCCGCTCCAGCGCTTCCACTCGCTCCAGAATGTCGGCCTCAAGGGGCCGGCCCAAGGTGCGGTTGAGAATCTCCCGCGCCGCCAGGGTGTCGCCGTCTTTCGCCCGTGCGACCAGCGCACGCACAATGGCCGCGATATCGTCCGGCGTCACCGTCCGGAGCAGCGCTCGGCGCAGTCGCGCCACTCGACGGGCGTCCGGGTTGCCCGGCCCGCCCCGCCAGCCCTTCGCGAAACGGCCCGTCGCCGGGTCGCGCCCATCAGCGCCTTTTGGTGATGGTGTCGCCGTGCTCAGGGTTCGCCCACCTTGCCGTCCGCGTCGGCACGGGAAGGGCCGGAAGCACTCGCCCGGATCATCGCCAGAATGCTGGCTTGTACCGCCGTCGGCAGCGTCGGCCACTCCGCTACCAGCTCGGCCAGCTCGGCGTCCGCTCGGGCCGTTTCCGGCAAGCCAGTACAACGGGGAGTACAACAGGCCCGGTCCGGCACAGCGCCGCCCGTTGTCGCACAAGTACTTACGTCTGCCGGTTGTCGGGTTCGATTCCCGCCGCCTCCAGTCTCCGTTCACCGCTCGCGGGGAACGGAGACTGCCCCCGCGTAGCGGCTTCAGCCGCGAAGCCGGGCGCTGCCCCCGATCCGAACCGCGACCGTAAGGGAGCGGCCAAAGATCCTCCAACGGCGCCTATTTCATCTCTTTACCGCTCGATACAGCGAATCCCGCTCGACCAGGTCGCAACCCGCACCCGACGACCTGTTCGCACAACAGTTGCGACATGCGCGGCCGCGCCGGCGTTGTGTGCCGTACGTGGCGGCTCGACGAGGTCGAAACGAAACGGCGGGAACTAAGCGAAGGCCGCGCTTAGCTCCGTCGCGAACCCTTAGCGCGGCTATCAGAACCCCGCCCGCAAGGGCGGGGCCGCCTTGCCCGCCACTGGCGTGGCGGGTTCTGTTAGGAGGCCTTAGTTCGACTTTCGCACTATTGGCAGAGGTTTACGCGAGCCTCTGTAAAACAAAACGAGTCTCCCGCACCATGGGCGTGTTGAAGGAAAAACCCGTGGAGCAAGGAGGCTCGTGGTGGAACTTGT
>Ga0315291_10008665_pt1 | contig 12483 bp, 10 predicted proteins | sample YL17G12_20_MG_FD_203070 | JGI IMG/M metagenome (GOLD analysis project Ga0315291, IMG submission 203070) | Sediment microbial communities from Yellowstone Lake, YNP, Wyoming, USA - YL17G12_20 | ecosystem: Environmental > Aquatic > Freshwater > Lake > Sediment | place: USA: Wyoming | collected... | reverse complement strand
CTGGGCTTCGACCTGGCCGACGCCTTCCTAATCGGCGACGCATGGAGCGACATCGAGGCCGGGCACAGAGCGGGATGTAGAACGATCCTCACATTAACCGGCAAGGCATCGGCGGAGGACGTCGAAGCCTGGGACTGCAAGCCTGAGCACATTGCGGTTGACCTCCCAAGCGCTGTAGATTGGATCCTGGCGGCGCGCCGAGACAAAGGCTAGGCGCTTCGCTCGCATTTCCTAAGCCCGCGGACACTGCATCCATAACCCTCCGGAATCCCGCCGTTTCGTCAGGAGAGGAGTCAGGGTGATGGGCAAGCACGCTACAAACAAGATTCTTATTCTGCTAGCGATCATCGCCGCATCACTCGCATTCGCCTCGGCAGCCCAGGCAGGTGCGAGAACTATCGCCTCAACCGACCTCGTGCCTTTCGGGGATTGGACCTATGACGCCATGTTAAGCCTGGCGGCGGACGGCCTCGTCCCCGGAGCCCCCGCGAGGATCTTCGAGGGAGACAGACTTTTCAACAGAATCGAGATGGCCCAGGCGGTTGCTTCGATTGTCGAATCGAGCGAATCGAAAGAGCTGGGATTCAAAGAAACCGCGCTGATCGAGCACCTGGTCTCGGAGTTCAAGCCCGAGCTGATGCAGGCCGCTCCGCAGGCATTACAGAAGTGGTCGGAGCGAACGACCGGCATCAGCCTCCCGACGGGCGGAGAAGCGTTCCTGCTGGGCTACAGCAGAAGTGTTCTGATGGAGGACAAAGGCGATGACGCAGACGATACCAGCCTCGTCGTGCCCTATCGCTATTCCGGGTTTCTGAACCTGTCCAGCCGGGTCTTCGGCATCGCCACACTCGCCAACAAGCAGGAAAAGTTCTTCCACGAACGTCGCGGAGAGCCGGATCTGGACAAAGCCTTCATCCGCGGGTTCGATAAGAACTTCGTATGGTCGGTCGGGAGGGAGTACCTAAACTGGGGGCCGGCCTATACCGGCTCGCTCATACTGTCCGAGAGTTCCCCGGCCTTCCTGCAAATCCGCGGGAGCAAGGAGGTTAATTTCGGCAAGCTGTTCGGCAAGGTCAAGATCACGCAGTTCGCCGGCGGCTTTGAGGGCAACGATCAGACCTTATACCTATTCGGCAGGAGATATGAAAAGCGCCTTTCCGACCGCTGGCATGCGGGCATCAGCGAGACGGCCAAAACAAGCATCACGCCGAACCCCCTCATCCTCGTAATGCCCTTTTATCTATACCAGCACCTCTTTGATGAGATAGACGAGGAGTTCAACACCCTCTACGCCGCCGACTTATCATATCGAACCGGGAGCGGCTTCCAGATATACGGCGAGGTGGCCGTTGACGACATCACGGCCCCGCGGATATTCGGCGATCGGTTCACGCGGCCTCGCAAAACCGGCTACACGCTCGGCTTCTATGCTCCCAGGGTGTTCGGCGGCGGGCGGCTCTCCACTTTGCGGGCGGAGTACATATTCGTAGACCGCCGGACATACGAGGCGACGAGGCCGTCCGTGCCCGAACTGGCATACACGCACGACGGCGATATCATAGGTCATCCCATCGGCCCGAATGCAAAAGCTCTCTACCTCAGGGGAGAGCAGTCTCTCAACAAGAGAGTCAGCATCATTGCCGAGTACCTGAACCAGCATCAGACGGATCCCGGGCCGCCTGATGCTGATCGCCGAAGAATCCTATCTTTGATGATTGCATACGACGGGGCTCCAGATAAGTCCACTGCGCTCCGCGTGACACCCTATGAGATCACGCCGCCCGGCCAGCCGGCCCTGGATGGCGTCAAGTATGAACTTATCTTTTCCTGCGGGTTCTAGCGACGTGATCGTTGAAGCTAGGGGCGGTTCGACTGCTTGTAAATAGGAATAATACGTCCGGCATGGAATCCGGGCTAAGGGTTGGTGAGGCTATGATTAGGGTGTCTGCGCCCGGCAGAGCGGGGATCATCGGGAATCCAACCGATATGTACGGCGGGAGCGTGATCTCCTGCTCCATCACCGAGCGGGCTTACTGCGAGCTTTCGCGCTCAGAGCAGTCGGCCATTCGTATGGACGGCGATGCCATTGCGCTGACCGGCTTCGAATCGCTGGCGCTCGACGGCGGCAAATTCGACCTGGCCAAAGCTGCTCTCCAGGCTCTGGAGATGGATCCGTCGGCGCACAAGATAACCATTTCCCTGCGGACGGACGTGCCGGAGCAGGCGGGACTTGCCGGCTCTACGGCCATGCTGGCGTGTGCGGTCGGATGCCTCCTCGCCCACCTGGGTATCGAGCTTAACAAATACGAGCTGGCGGAGACGGTTAGAAAGATAGAAACCGACGTTATGAAAATCACATGCGGATATCAGGACCACTACATGGCGGTTTTCGGCGGCTTGAACTACATGGACTTCAGGGGCAAGGAAATGACGAGGCAGATGAAGGACGAGCCTTTCGCCACGATCGAGCCGCTGTCGGAGGTTGTCGGCGAGCTGCCCATGATTCTAGCTCATACGGGGGTCAAGCGGTGCTCGGGCAGCGTGCACAAGAGCTTGAGAGAGCGCTGGCTCGGAGGCGAGGAGCAGGTTGTCGAGGGATACGTCAGAATTGCGGAGCTGGGCCGCCTGGGCAAGAAGGCGCTGCTTGCGCGGGATTGGAAGGCCCTCGGCGAACTGATGAACGAGAACCACGCCATACAGCGCGACCTGGGGGGCTCCGGGGAATCCAACGAGAGGCTGATCGAAGCGGCGCTGTCGCACGGCGCGCTCGGCGCGAAGCTGGCTGGCGCCGGCCAGGGCGGGACTATTATAGCTCTCACCGAAGACCCCGATCGTCTGGCAAAGGCGCTTCTGGACGCGGGAGCCAGCAGAATTCTTACGCCAAAGCCTACCGAGGGTTTGGTGGTAGAGGGAGGAGTGGTCCATTGATTATCACGAGCAGGGCTCCGGTACGAATTGACTTTGCCGGCGGCTGGACGGACGTTGACATCTTCGCGAAGAGCGTCGGCGGCGCCGTTCTCAATGCCGCCATAGACAAATTTGTAACCGGCAGGCTGGAGATACTGGATGGGTCAGTAGGGCCTGACGGAGAACACCGAGACGGCATAACTATCTCCTACCGATCTGAACTTCCCGCTGGCTCGGGCCTCGGTACTTCATCCGCCTTGAACGTCGTATGGCTCAGCCTTGTCAAGTCCCACATCACCAACGCCGAGGATAAGAGAACTATCGCCAACCTGGCCTACGAGCTCGAAGCCATGCTCGGTATACTTGGTGGGAAGCAGGATCAATACGCGAGTGCATTGGGCGGCTTCAACTTCATGACCTTCAAGGACAAAGTCGAAGTCGAGGCGCTGAGCGTGCCTCCCGACATCGTGAAGGAGCTGGAAGACAGGCTGGTCCTTTGCTATACGGGAAAGCAAAGGCTCTCAGGAAATATACACGAAAATGTGTGGGGCGCGTACCGGCGCGGCGTGCCAGAAACCGTAAACGCCCTTTACAACCTGCGCGACATCGCCTGGCGCATGAGGGACGTTCTCCTCGCCGGCAAGCTGGATGAATTTGCCGAGTTGATGAACCAGAATTGGGCGTATCAGAAGAAGCTGGATGCTTCCATAACAAACGACCAGATCGAGGAGCTGTTCGAGAAAACCTTCGAGGGGGGAGCTATAAGCGGGAAGGCGTGTGGCGCCGGCGGGGGCGGATGCGTGCTCTTCCTTACGGAACCAAATCGTCGCGGGAACGTAGAAAGAATAGTAGAACAACTCGGTCCGCCGGGGCGGATTATCCCATTCAAGTTCGAATTTGGCGGCCTCCAAATCGCAAACCCTAAAGGGTAATCCATGCTTGTTCCTGCAATTCTAGTCCTCCTGTGGACTGAAGAAAAGGACATACGTTCTCCTTCGTCGAACGTTCCGGCAAGCGCCGGCCCACGAATCACCGAACCCCTTGACGAGCATACTGTGCGAACGGCGCGGTAGTTCGGATCCCAAATTCGCCGAGCGGCGGCCGATAGCCAGACATGTTTTTCCTTTTGCCCTATGGGATTGATAGGCCGACCTCCAGATTTCCGGCTGTCACCTATGCCCTGATAGCTGCAAATGTGCTCGTGCACGCATGGACGTGGATGCTGCCATTCGACCGCCAAACCACGTTGTACAGCATGGGGCTCATCCCCTCTCATCCTTCAATAAGCAATATTCTCAGCTCGATGTTCCTCCATGCGGATGTGCTCCATCTTGGCTGGAACATGCTCTTCCTGTGGCTCTTCGGCCCGAATGTCGAAGATGCGCTGGGCTGCCTTGAGTACGCGATCTTCTACTTCGGCAGCGGGTTTGCAGCCGCCCTCCTACACGTCATAGTAGCGCAGGGATTCACTCCCGCTGCCGCAGACATTCCCATGGTCGGGGCATCCGGAGCCATTGCAGGCATACTGGGCATCTTCGCGGTGCGCTTCTACAGGACGAGGATACGCATCTGGTATCTGGTGTTCTTCTATCTGCTTCGCTGGGGGACGTTCACCATTCCTGCGTGGATCGGGCTGGGGATCTGGTTCGCTCAGCAGTTTGTGGGAGGGTTGCGCGGCATAGTTGCCCCGCAGCTGGGAGGGGTGGCCTACTGGTCGCACATCGGCGGGATGCTGTTCGGAATGGCGCTCGCCTATGCCCTCCGAATGGGCCGCGAGGGGACCAAAGAGTACCTGATGTCCGATGCCAGGATCGGCCTCGCGCAGGGGACGACTTTGGGCGCTGTGGAGAACCTGCTGTCGCTTCTGGGACGCGATCTGGAGAACCCGGATGCCCATCAAGAACTGGCGAGAACCTACACGATGCAGCAGAATCCGGAGCGGGCCATCGCTCACTACGGGAAAAGCATCGAGCTTTACCTCCAGATGGGCGAACGCGAGAAGGCAATCGAGAGCTTCGCCCAATTGAAGCAGCATTATCCCAACGCCCGCCTGTCCCTCAGATCGGAGTATCAGCTCGCCAGGTATCTGCTCGAATTAAACAATCACGTGCCTGCGCTGCTCCTCTTGGAAGGCATAACCGATGCCTATCCGATGACCCCCGAGGCGGAGATGGCGTTGATGATCTCCGGGGATATATACCTGAATGTGCTCGGCCATCCTCAAGGCGCGGTGAAATGCTACGAGCGATTCCTCCATGGGTACCCGCAGAGCTCGTATCGCGCGATGGTCGAGAAAGCCCTCGCCATCGCCCGCGCGAGGCAGGCAAGCGATGCTGGATGCTAGACACTTGATACTGGATTCTGGATTCTGGATGCCGGACGTTGAACATTCTCCCATACTCATTCTCCCCGCCGCAGCTAAGGGAGCAGCTTCACCGCCTCCGCGTATGCCTTGAGCTGGTCTACAGCCTCCACATAGCGGAGTCCGTCGGCCCGGACCGCCGATGCCAGACCTGCGTCCACATTGTCCAGCTCAGCGATGTACTTTGAAGCCGCCTCTGATTCGCTCCTGTACTCGTTCACAGATTTGATGCGGTCCTCGGCCTTGGGGTGTGTCCGCATCCAGCTAGCGATCTTCGGGCTGTTCGCAAGCTCCATGTCCTGGAGCTTGCCGAGCAGCCCGGACATGGCTTCAGGATCGTACGGTGTCCGGCGCGCGTATATGTAGCCGCACCGATCCGCCTCGGCCTCATATCGCCTGTCGTACCCGCGAAGGACCAGTTCGCGCACAAAGTCGGCAAGAATGCTGAGGTCCTGGCCCGATAGAATGCTCACCAGCACTCCGAGGGTGGCCGCTTTCTGCGCCCGCCTGTATTGCCTGACGCCGTGTTCCTGCTCCACATGCGCGATTTCATGGCTGAGCACGGCAGCCAGCTCGTCATCCGACTCGATTGCGTCCAGCATCCCGGTCGTCGCGTAAATATACCCGGCAGGCGCGGCGAAGGCGTTTATCTCTTCGGAGTTCAGGGCGGTGAAAATGTAGTTTCGCTTGGTGAAGTGGTTATCGGCGAGCACACGACTGCCGACCTTCTCAAGCCTGGCGTGCTGTTCAGGGTCGTTCGACACGCGGTAGTAGTATTCGATGAAGCCGGCGACTTCCGCGCCGAGCATTGCCTCCGTGCTGTCGGGCTTGATGCGCTTCCGCGTCTCCGGGTAGCAGATCAGGCAGGGCTTGTAGCCTGCATCCTGCGCCTTCACGCGTGACATGGTCTCCACGGTGACCGATTTTGGAGGCAGATGGTGGCAGCTAGGTGAGTGGAACAGGTGGCTCTGCGTATTGCAGACCACCGTGTCGTCCCTGGCCGTAGGTGCGGCGGAAGATTGCATCCCCGGCACCGCGCGCTGAAGCTCCTCGATGATCCGCCCGGCCGCTGCCGGCAGAAAGTCCTTTTTCTCAGCCTCGCTCTTAAAATCAACGGAGCCGATATCCAGTTCCTCACACGCTCCATTCCGAAAATCGTAGAACGTGAGATCGGCGCTGATATAGTAGCTCTTGCCGGACTTCCCGAAGAGGGTGATTCGAGCTATCAGCAGCCCGTCGGCCTGGATGTTTCGGCGCGCGCGGTCCGTTTTCGGGATTAACTCGGGGAACGCGAGCAGCCGCTTCATCCGGTCTTCTCCGAGCGCGGACTTGGCTGCGGGGGACAGCGCGGATCGGAGATCGAGTGCGTCGGTCTTCGCCAGTTCGGGAAGTCGCGCGGCGAATGCCTTGTACAAATCGTCGGCTGCCTTTCCATCATCCACGTCCTCCGACATTGTGAAGATCGCAACTACCGACGAGAGCGGCTTCGGCGAGGATGCGTCATCGGCGGAGAGGCTGCATGGGATGAGGATAAGCACCGCGAGGAACAGCGCAAGCGTGCGGACAGGTTTAGCCATCGGAGAAGTCCTTCCAGTTCGAGAGATTGCCGACGATACCGTCGGGCGCCATTATAGCCCCGCAAATGCGGAGTGTCAATGAAGGGTGAGACCCGGATTGAAAGTCCACAGGCGATGGTGTAAGATACTGTTATGCCGGGCGCATGGGATGCGAGATTGGAGTAATGGAGTGGTGGAGTACCGGGCGCCGGGGTGGATGGATTAATATGGGAAAGAACCGGTGGGTTCCTATACTGGTCGCCCTTGTCGGCGCATGTATCCTTGCCGCGCTGTATCGTTACAACCAGCAAAGTCACAGCTACGAGGAGTACCTTGTCACGAATATGGCGGCTCTGTTCTGGCTGCCGATCGTGATGGTGCTTTTGGTCATCAGGCAAGAGCCGTCAGGTTTCGGCTTGACGCTCGGAGATTCAAGGCGCGGATACCGCTTGGCGGCCATGCTCTTTCTCGCCGCGCTCCCCATCCTGCTGTATGCTGCAACGAGGAAAGATTTCCAGGCGTACTATCCTATTCAGAAGCAGGCGGCGCGCAGTCTCGCATATTTCGGCTACTTCGAGCTTTCTTACGGCATGTATCTCTTCTGCTGGGAGTTCTTCTTCAGGGGGTTTCTGCTTTTTGGGCTGGCCAGGCTGATCGGATGGTGGAGCGTGTTTGTACAAGCCGCCGCTTTTGGTATTATGCACATGGGCAAACCCCCGGCCGAGGTCGCGGCATCGTTTGTATCCGGGCTGATCCTGGGCGTCGTAGCCCTGAGAGTGAAGTCCTTTGTGCCCTGCTTCGTGCTGCACTGGGCGATCTCCGTTACATTCGACGTGCTGGTAATCATGGCCGGCCGGGGGCTTTTGTTCTAAGTCGCCGTACCGCATTCCAGCGGAAGGTAGTCCCATATATTCCCGACCGCGGACGACGCCGTAGCAGCCATCAAGGGTTGACCGCCGCTGCCGCCAGGCGAGCGCTGCCCCCACAACCACACTCTTTTGACAATCCGGCTTCGTCGTGCTAACATTAAGTGCGTGTAAACACGTATTGCCGATTGGAATACGACGATTTTTCCGTGGCAGGTGAGCCTTTGGCAAGTGTCCCAAACTCGTTGGGGCAGCAACGGTAAGTCGCCTGCCACTTGTTGCTGTCATGGGGGCGGAGGAAGCCCTGTGACGGCGGGGTGTGACTTATGGGATTCGTAAGCTGGCTGCTCGATGGAAACGAGCGCGAAATCGCTGGAATGAGGAAGCCCGTCGAGGTGATGAACAGCTTCGAGCCGGAGCTGGAACGCCTTTCGGACGCGCAGCTTCGGGCGAAGACGGACGAGTTCAAGGATCGGCTCGCGAACGGCGAGACGCTCGACGATCTTCTGCCCGAGGCATTCGCCGTCGTTCGGGAGGCAGGCAGGCGCACGATCGGCCTGCGGCACTTCGACGTCCAGATGATCGGCGGCATGGTGCTCCACCAGGGGCGAATCGCGGAGATGAAGACCGGTGAGGGCAAGACGCTGGTCGCCACTCTGCCGCTCTACCTGAATTCGCTGGAAGGAAAAGGCGCGCACCTGGTAACCGTGAACGATTACCTGGCGAAGTTCCACGCCCAGTGGATGGGCCCGATCTACAACTTCCTGGGCGTGAGCGTAGGCGCGCTGCAGGGGGCCAGCGCAGAGACCGGCGAGCTCGAAGCCTCGCATATCTTCGATCCCGAATATGAGAACGTGGATGAGCCGGTTTACCTGAACCTGCGGCCGATAGACAAGCGGTCCGCATATATGGCGGATATCACCTATGGCACGAACCACGTCTTCGGGTTCGACTACCTGCGCGATAACATGTGCTTCTCGAATGACGAGCTTGTCCAGCGAGAGCTTCGCTATGCCATCGTAGACGAGGTGGACAGCATCCTCGTTGATGAGGCGAGGACGCCGCTGATCATCTCCGGCCAGGCGCAGCAGTCAACCGACCTGTACTACAGGATGGATCGCGTGGTCGCCCGGCTGATGCACGAGCGGGATTACACGATTGATGAGAAGGCCCGCACCGCCATGCTGTCCGATGAAGGCATTCAGCGGGTAGAGGCAGGGATCGGTGTCGAGAACCTGGCGGACGACCCGGAATTGATGCACCACGCAAACGCGGCGCTCAAGGCGCGGGTGGTTTTCAAGAAGGACATTGATTACGTCGTCAAGAATGACCAGGTCATAATCGTGGACGAGTTCACCGGGCGATTGATGTTCGGGCGCCGTTACAGCGACGGCCTCCACCAGGCGATCGAGGCGAAAGAGAGCGTGAAGATCGAGCATGAGAGCCAGACGCTGGCGACGATCACGTACCAGAACTATTTCCGCCTATACGACAAGCTCGCCGGCATGACCGGTACGGCCAAGACGGAAGAGGAGGAGTTCAGGAAAATCTACGGCCTGGATGTCGTCGTCGTGCCGACGCACAAGCCGATGGTTCGCGCAGACCGTGCGGATGTGATCTACAAAAATGAGGAAGCCAAGCTGAGGGGGATCACGATGGAGATCCTCCGCCTTCGCAGCCGGCTGCAGCCTGCGCTGGTAGGAACTCGATCCATCGAGATGTCCGAGCGCGTGAGCGAGCGCCTGTCGCCGGAGAAATTGCAGCTTCTGGCGGCCACATTCCTCCTGCGCTCGATGCTGGAGGAAAAGAGAGACATTGACGGCGAGACGCGCAAGTCGTTTGCGAACCTGCTCAACGCGAAGTTTGGAGAGCTGACCCTGGGGAAGCTTGCCCCGCTCGCGCGGACGGTCGGCGCTTCCTTGGACATGCTGAAGCCGGAGAACGTCAGTCGCCTTGCCGGGATCATGGGCATCGAGGCGCAGGAGGAAATTGACCGGCTGGCCGAATGCCTGGCGGACGGCATTCCGCACAATGTGTTGAACGCGAAGTATCACGAGAAGGAAGCCCAGATCATCGCCGACGCGGGACGGCTGGGCACCGTCACGATTGCGACGAACATGGCGGGTCGCGGCGTGGACATCATTCTCGGAGGGAAGCCGGAAGGCTCGACCGCCGACCGTAATCCCGAGGCCGAGGATGTCATCGGGCGCGGAGGCCTCTTCATCGTCGGCACGGAGCGGCATGAAAGCCGGCGCATAGACAACCAGCTCAGAGGCCGCTCGGGCCGACAGGGCGACCCGGGAGCGTCGCGGTTCTACGTCTCGCTGGAAGACGAACTGTGGCGCGTGTTCGGAGATAAGTCGAGAAGCCCGTGGCTGGCTTCGTGGCAAGAAGAGATGGCGATGGACTCCAGGCTGCTGTCCAAAATGATCGAGCGGACGCAGAAAAAGATGGAGTCCCATTACTTCGAGATTCGCAAGCACGTGCTGCAGTACGACGACGTTATGAACGTCCAGCGCGAGGTGATATACGGACAGCGCAGGAAGATCCTGGAAGGCGTGGACCTCAAGCCGACGATTCTCGACTACCTGCACAAGACCGTGGCGGACAGCATCAATATGTACTGCCCCGACGGCATGCATCCGAGCGAATGGGATACCGATACCCTGTTCGAGCTGCTGGATGAAATATTCCCGCTGTCGGTTTACGCTCGGCCCGCCGATCTGAAGGGCAAGAAGCGCGACGAGCTGGAGGACTCCCTTTGCACCATTCTGGACCGCACTTACGAAGACAGGGAGCAGGAGCTTGGCGCCGAGCTGATGCGCGACCTGGAGCGCCAGATCGCACTCAGGGCGATAAACAACAAGTGGATGGAACACCTGGATGCCATGGATTACCTGCGTGAGGGCATCGGACTTCGGGGCTACGCGCAGATAGACCCGCTGGTGGCCTACAAGAAAGAGGCGTTCACCATGTTCGAGCAGATGCTCCACGCCGTCCAGGATGAGATCGTGAGACTGATCTACCGGGTGCAGGTCCGGGTTCAGAATGAGCCGTTCCGCAGCCCGTATCGCAATATCCAGATGGGCACAGCGGAGTTCGCCCCAACGGGCTTTGAGGGCGAGGAAGGCGATGAGGAGCGGATGCTGGCGGCTGCGAGACCGGCGCAGGGACCGACGCATCACAAGCATAAGGTCGGCAGAAACGACCCCTGCCCCTGCGGCAGCGGCAAGAAATACAAGAAATGCTGTTTGCGGAATGAGTAAGGCCATAGTATCGCAGCAAACAATAGAAGAAATCAGCAAGAAGATCGCGGAGCGGTTTCACCCGGAGAAGATAATACTCTTCGGCAGCTACGCCCGTGGCGACGCAACGGAGAATAGTGATTTGGATTTACTGATCGTCTCCAGGACGAATCTGCCGCGGCCGAAGCGGAGCGCGCCTATATACTCCTTCTTGCGCGAGTATACGTTTTCCAAAGACATCCTGGTCTACACACCAGAGGAGACAGAGGAATACCGCGAGCTCCCTGGTGCTCTGATGCGACGCGCTCTCAGGGAGGGAATCGTGCTATATGAAAGATAAACTGGAACGAGTGCGGGACTTGTGGGCCAAAGCGCAAAGCGACCTGCAGGTCGCTTCTCACGAGATGCAGTGGGAAAGGCCGGCAACCGATGCTGTCTGCTTTCACTCTCAACAGGCTGTCGAGAAGATGCTGAAAGCATGGTTGGCGTGGCACGATGTTGACTTCCCGCCGACGCACAACATTGAGGTTCTGTTGGTGCTTTGCGAAGGAACTGATCCTACGTTCGCCCAACTGCGTCCAGTGGAGGCGCTCACACCGTATTCCGTGGACGTGCGGTACGCAGACGACTTCTACTTCCCGGGGATGGACGAAGCCAACGACGCGGCTGAAGCGGCGCGAGACGCAGAATCGTTCATTCTGACAAAATTTGCCGAAATCGGCGTTGATCCAGTGCGCAAGTGATCCCCCAACGGGGAGTGGCACGAGTCTTACACTTTTGGTGTTCGTTTAGTGTTGAGAGTTGAGAGAAAAGGAAGGCTGCCATTCCACAACATCACTCGACTGGATTATGCCGGCGAGGAAGCTTCGGTAGGGGAGGCGCGGCTATCATGGGCAAGGCCACGGTTACGATTGCTTTGACTGCGTTGTTCGCAGCGAGTTTGGGTAATGTCGCGCACTGCCTGACGGTGACTGTGGATGGAAAGAAGCTGGATACCTTTCCTCGGCCCACGATTCGATCCGGGCGGGCTTTCATTCCCGTGGATGCCGTTCGCCGGATAGGTCTTTGGGTCGGTTGGCGACGAGGGGAACGCCGCGCAGAGGTGGCATGGCCGGATACCGACGTGTTCATATACTTCGAGGCCGGCAGGGGAACCTATCCGGGCGGTCTGTCTCCAGAACAAGAGGAGATCAACAGGAAAGAGCGCAGGATTCCGCCTTCATCGTTCATGTATCGCGGGTTCCTGATGGTTCCCCTGCGTTCGCTGGCCGAGCTATCCGGCAAGGACGCGCTCGCGCTGCAGTGGGACAGCCGCACCAGGACCGTCAATGTCAAACGTCCATCGTATCGGGTCAAGTGGCGGCGAGAGGCTGATACAGAAATGCGGAAACATAACCCGGACAAATACGGTCCGGTGCTTTAAGGTCTTCGGTGTTCGGTGTTTCGGCATTTGAGCGCAAGCGGAAATGCTGAAACCTGATTTGGTGCGTGCGCTTCGGGATATCCGCTTCGCTCATATCCCGAAGCACCGAGGGCATTGTAGGTTG
>Ga0315291_10008663_pt1 | contig 12485 bp, 16 predicted proteins | sample YL17G12_20_MG_FD_203070 | JGI IMG/M metagenome (GOLD analysis project Ga0315291, IMG submission 203070) | Sediment microbial communities from Yellowstone Lake, YNP, Wyoming, USA - YL17G12_20 | ecosystem: Environmental > Aquatic > Freshwater > Lake > Sediment | place: USA: Wyoming | collected... | reverse complement strand
CAAGCATGTGTGCTCCATCAGGGTTACTCAACGCTTTCGGGCACGCGTCATCAGAGATGGACGTTTCATGCGATTCATCTCTCTTCACCCCGACCACGATAGTGCATATCGGTAAATTGCGGGAACACCCTCCACCCATTGCACCGGCTCGGTATATACACCGAGACCTCGGACTGAGCTTTGACGAGGGTTCATCTCCGCAAGACGCAGTTCAGGTCGCACCGGACCATCAGGGAGCAGGCGTTACGCGGGCGACACGGTCGTTCACTGATCGACAATCCCGAAGCACTAGCTGCTAAAATCGCCCAGGATCCGGCATTCCTTACGCGGCTGTCCTATGTCATCACCGATCATAATTTTGATCCGACGGGGACTCAAGGCGGCCGGATAGCGAGGTATTATTGCGAAAAATCCCGTCTGGAATCCGCACTCCAGCGACAGGATCGAAGCACCTTTGAGTCGGAGCTCCTCAAATGACCCTGTCCAACCGCCCAACTTTCCAGCAGTTGTTCAATCCTTATACACCTTTACCCAGGACTATGCTAAAAAATGCCTCTTCGGAGGCGAAGTTGATCTTGGCCTACAAGTTGCTTAATGGTCTTCGGTGAGTGCAAGGTTTCCTCAAGTTTCCAAGCCGAGGTCCCGATAAGCTTGAGGTAGACCATGATGGTCGCTTCCTGAAAGCACCCACAATTTCCATCGTGCCTCCGCACACTGAAAATCAACGAGGCGCTTAAATCTCTGACTGAAATCGTCCGAAGAGTGAGTTAGAATTAAGGGATAAGATCCCGGGGGGGGCTATGAACTTTGCACAAATGAACCATTTGCCTGTAAACTGGCATCCTAACGGGGCAGAGCCGCCAAATTCCCAAGCCATAAGCAACTCCAACAAGATCTACGAGATTCTTAAGTTAGAGCCGGTATCTATGCTCCCTTCCGTCGAAGGCGGCATAATGATCCGATATGAGGCCGGGCAGTTTGGAGCATTTGTAGAGTGCTACAACGATGGAGAGATCGGCTACACGTTGACTTATGAAGGTAAATCTACAAAATCTGTGGACCTCGTGCACGAACGTATAAGCTCAATTGACGCCCTTGCAGACATTCTGGCGCACCTTGGCAAGTGAACTTGCTCAGAGCGAGCGAATTTACCGCGCGTTTAGGCTTTTAGACGTTGGACTAACGGTGGCCGCAGCGGATACACCGTTTCCTGACATGTCAGTGAACAGATTTTCGATAAATCCTGATTTGCGCTCTGTGCTTATGGGCAGTTATGCCAAGGCCGGAGTATTTTCTTGTCAGGTCTCAGATGTTCCAACCGGGTACACGGCTGGAGGTAAGCATTACACTTTCCATGTCGTGGAGGACCCGAAACCGAGAAATGCAGCGCACGCCGAGGTCAGGACTTACACTGATGGCGTCTATGATAAGGCCGTGGAGCCTCCGAAGAGCGTAAGACGAAGCTTTCGCATCGACCTCGCATCGGTGCTAAAGGTTGAAATAGCCCCTCCATAACCGAGTTCCGTACTGGATTCTCTAAGCCTCATCCACCGAGACGGGGCTTTTTTGTAAGCGCCAAACGCGCCCCATATACTCGGACCGCGACACCTCACTTTGGGGGTAGACCTTTCGGTCGAAGAGCATGCCTGTCGGTCGCCAGCGAGTTGACCCGACTTGGGCTTAAACACAATGTGACAGTTCTAACGTACGCGGTCCCGTCGTATTTCGTCTCTAGCCCCGTGCGTTTGTTGAGGTGCCAGAAGTATCGCCCCCCCTAACGACAAAAAGCCTGCAGGGCACCAGCCAAAATTGGCACATCCTTTGCAGACGCGAATGAAAGGTACGTTAGATGATCAGCTAACATAATGACATTAAACGAATCTCTCTGCTTTTAATCGCAAATGTATACCGCTGGCGGTCCATTTTTAAGCCTCGTGGCTCAAAATGATCGGACAGGCAACGGCGGAGCTTTGCAATTCTATGGTATTTTAATAAATTCAAAAAAATTATTTCTATTTAAACAAACTTCTGATAGAAATACCATCAAACCATTGCTTTGTGGAGCAATATATAATGGTGATAAGAAGTAAAGGCATCCGCCAAGCCGCTCTTGCCAACGTACTATGGGGCACGACCTTTCTCGCTACACACCGTGTGGCCGGAGTCTGGGGCTCAGTTACATCGTCAGCGATGCGCTTCATCATTGCCGCTGCGGCATTAGCCGTCGGGCTGAAACTGTCCCGCTATCCGATCCTGCTACCCCGCGATCACCGCGCCTGGGGTTGGATCATTGCGACGGCCGTACTTGGCTTCGGCCTGTTATACCCTCTCCAGGCCAACGGGCTTTCAATGATCACGACAGGCATGTCCTCAGCAATCATGTTAACCGCACCGTTGCTGTTGGTTGGCCTTTCAGCAGTGACCGGTGGCCGAGTTTCAAAGGCGAAATGGCTTGGCGTCGCGCTTGGCACAGTCGGCGGTGCAGGACTTCTTCTTGCCAGGCAGGCTCCATCTGGCCCGTTAGCGGCGACCGATGCCTCTACCACAGGTATAGCGATGACTCTAGGGGCATCGTTATGCCTTGCTGCGTCAAGCCTGACAACTAAACAAGCGCTTGCGTCGCTTAACCAAGGAAATGTCACATTCTGGTCCATGCTACTTGGCGCGGTCATGCTAACCCCGTTTGCCCTTTATGAGCACCGTCCGGCCGGCACCGCCGACCTTATCGATTGGAGCTGCCTGCTTTATCTGTCGCTCGTTTGCTCCGTCATTGCATTCTTCTTATGGAATCGGGCATTGGCCACAGGGGACGCCGTAGCCATTGCTAGCACGATGCATATTAAAACTCCCGTTGCCATCGCCTTAGGGTGCCTGCTCAATGGCGAGCGCCTTGTCTGGGGGCTGGTCGTGGGCAGCGGCCTAGTAGCGATCGGCGTCTGGGTTGCCAATCGGCCGAGTGCCGATCTGCCTAAACAAGAAGCCAACATCGAGGAGAAGGCGGCATGAAGGAACTCAGAACATTTTTGCCGGACCTAATCGTTGAGGTCACCAGGGCCTGCGACAGGCAATGCCGAGGGTGCTATGCGCCCAATGTACTGCTGGATGCGGCCACGACTGGCGATGCAAATCTGCCTGAAGGCCTCTTTCTTACGGAACAGGCTCTAGCGAGTCACCTGGCGGTGCTAGACCACCATGATCAACGCGCTGGAATCGTTGCCATCCGCGGTGGCGAGCCAAGCCTTCACCCACGATTGCCTGCGCTCATTGGTATTGCCGCGGACTTCGCGGATCAAGTGTTTATTGAGACGCACGGTCGTTGGCTGTCATCAGTTTCGCCCGGATCGAGACAGACTGAAATCTTGCAAGCATGCAGGGACACAGGCGCGGTCCTTAAAATATCCTTTGACCATATGCATGGTTTATCTGAGGGCAAGATTAAACCATTACTTAGGACGGTAGAGTTGCATGGTGTGGCGTGGATCCTGGCCGTCACTGAAAAATCCCAGGCGGATGCACTGGAATTTCTATCGGCCGCACCATGGATTAATCAAGATCAGGTCATATTTCAGGCGAAGGCTGAGCGAGCATCCGAGCTAATCAAGCCGAGGCTCGGTGTCATCAGCCCGTCTGGCAGGATCTCGGGGGCATTGACGACCGGATTTACTGACCGCCCCTTAGCTAGATCAATCCAAAGCGAGGTGTTTGCGTGAGCCTCCGTGCCTTTCTGATAGCTTTAAGTTCACTAGCTGGCTCAGCCAATGCGGCTGATACGGTCACCCTTGGCCTTGCCTCAAATTTTAGTGACGTAAGTACCAGCACCTCAAACCCCTTCGGCAATTTTTTTCGTGATGGCGTTACTCTGGCACTTGAACAGTCCGCGGCAAAGTTGAAGAGTCATGGCCTGGTCATTGTGACGAAGGAGTTTGACTATCAGACGTCAACTATGAAAGCGTTACGGGCCGCTGAGGCTGCTGCAACCTCTGATGCAGTCGCCGTCATTGGGTACAATTGGTCCTCCCAGGCTCTCGTGGCAGCAGCGGCACATCAGCGCCTCCGACTGCCGATGATCTCCCCAAGTGCGTCCGCAGACCGCCTAGGGCGGATGGGTCGTTATATTCATGTGACCTGTTTCGATAATTCCCTGATGGCCGAGGGCCTAGCCAATGTCGCTACCAGACGGCTACGTGCCAAGACCGCTGGCATGGTCGTAGCGTCAGACTGCGCATACTGTCGCGACCTCGCAGACTCTTTCAAACGCGAGTTCGAGCGAGAAGGTGGCCATGTGGTCGCGGATATCCCGATTCTAGACTCCGACAAGAACTTTACCGCCGCTGCTCAGGCTATGCGGGCCGCCGGCCCGGACGTGATCATGCTCCCCAACCAAGAGTTAGTCTCAGCTCGGATTATTACCGAAATCCTGCAGACCGGCCTGCGTCGGCCATTCTTAGGTGGGGATGGCTGGGGCGACGCCGGGGAGCAGTTTTTTCAGATCATTGGCAGTCAGCCCCTTGAGGGGTACTCGGTAACCCATTGGCATCTAGGGCTAACTAGCTCCGCTTCGAAAAAATTTACTTCGGACTACGGACGCAGGTTCGGCAAAACCCCAAATGATACCGCCGTACTCGCCTATGATGCGACGCGGATATTTATTGAGGCTCTGATCCAGGCGACTACGAAAAATCGCGAAGGCGTCGAGGATGCTTTAGCCAGGTTAACGACCTTTGAGGGCGTAACCGGACCATTCCGATTCCAAAAGGAACGAGCCCCCCGAAAAAAGATGGTTCTGCTTAAAAATGGCCCTAAGAAGTTTGAATTCATTGATCAAATATTCGTCGAGTAAAGGTATTAACCATGGCACTCTCTGGCAAAAATATTAGCCTACGCGCTTTAGAAGCTGAGGACGCTCGCCCTTACCACGAGTGGATCAATGATCCGGCAACCAATCAATGGCGGGGCGTTTACCACCCGATATCCAATGCCGAGGCCCTAAAATGGATCGAGGACAAAGCCAGATCCGCTGCGGATAGCCTTACTTTGGCCATTGATACGGCCCAAGGCGAGTTCGTCGGCATTATTGGGCTGCGCGGTATTTGCTCGCGATCAAGGCGGGCGGAGATCTGGATTTACCTCGGCGCCAAGGACCAATGGGGCCGAGGGATAGGGGCGGATGCCATCGGCACCTTGTGCCGGTATGCCTTCGAGCAAATGAATCTCCATCGTATTTGGCTTGAATCAGACCCTGCAAACACCGCTGCCGTTCGTTGCTACGAAAAAAATGGATTTGTTAAAGAAGGAACTTTTAAGGACGGCTACTTCCGCCACGGGAGCTACCGCGACACGATCGTGATGGGACTGGTGCGAACTGACTGGGAGGGGCGGCAATGTCCCTGAGTCTCAAGACCCATCTACGGCGTCAGACACTCGCGCTAGTAGGCATTACCTTCGGAGTGTGCCTTTTTGTGCTAGTGCTCAGCTCTATATTTCAAGGCTGCAAAAGCCAAGACGCCACGATCGCCGGGATGATTGGCACTTCCAGCGCACAGGTGAACTTGCTGCTTCCAAGCTTCCTACTTCCAGAAGAGAAAGCCGGACAGAACCTCATGCTGAAACGATTTCAAACTGAGGAGAATTTGTCTGCTGCAAAGATCCTGGTGGAAGAAAAGATCCCGACAGAATGGCGCGATTCTTGCCAGCTTGTTGGCGAAATGCATCTATGCCGTCGATGGCTACCAAGCGAAGTTGCCTTAATGGTGCCCATCACGGATGGTGGCCGCATTTACGGCAATCTTCTTAAAACCAAGACCATCGACTCAGGACTTTTGGATAAATCCTTAATCCCAGCCGCGGTAATGGTCGCACTTGCCCTCCTCCTAAGCCTGCTCGGCTTAATCGGGATGGTGACTAGATTGACTACTCGAGAAATTCCTGCTGCCACCGAGACGCTTCTTGACGGCGTGCGCCGGTGCCTTGCAGAGGAAAATGTCGAGCGACTGCTCACGTTTCGCTTTGAGGAATTTAGACAGCTCTCAGAGGCTATAGACCAATTAATACGCAGCTCCCAGGATGCGCGTCGCACGGCTGCCGTCGCCCGCATGACCCAAATGCTAGCCCACGATGTCCGCAAGCCGTTTTCGATACTAAAAATGGGTCTAGGCATGCTAGGCAACGCCAAAGACCCTGCGGCTGTTAAGAATGTTTTGAGCCGGCTTGTACCCGAGATAGCCAAGGCGGTCAGCAGTGTCGATGGATTAATCGCTGACGTGATGGAGGTCGGTTCAACCTCAACTCAGCTGATTCAAGAACCGACCCGGCCAGAGATGCTTATTGAAGCTTGTCTTGATGAGATCTTCCGCGTCTATCCGAAATCTGACGTGCATATCGCCTATGATCTCCGACATGACCACACGGTCAACGTTCACTGCCAAAAGGTGGGCCGAGTGTTCTCCAATATCGTCGGCAATGCCGTCCAGGCCATGAAGCATAAAGGTCAAATCTGGTTTAAAACCCGCGAAGTGAACGGCTGGATCGAATTCACCGTTGGGAATGCCGGCTCCGTGATTCCCCAGGAGAACCTGCCCAAACTCTTTGAGGCTTTCTTTACCAGCGGTAAAAAGGGCGGCACGGGACTCGGATTAGCGATCGCTGAGAAGGTAGTCAAAGCCCATGGTGGAAAGATTTGGTGCGAGTCCACCAAGACCGCCGAGCACCCGGAGGGCTATGTGGAGTTTAAGTTTACTCTGCCACTCGACCGGGCGTCACAAGCCAAGAGCCAGCCTTCCACTTCCCCGCTACCAGCCCATAGTAGCGAGATCACCAAGGCTATCCTGGCCGCGGCAGACGCCGCTCGCCCAGCAGATGATGCAGGCGGCATCGAGCCGGCTGAGCTTAAGCTCGAGGCGGATCTAATGGCTACGGGCAAAGCTCTCGGGCGGTCTCTGCGCGTGCTTATCGTCGATGACGAGGATATTTATCGCCAGGCGCTAGCAGCAACGTTTGCGAGAACCCCCGAGCTCACCAACGCCCTAGTCGTCCGTATGGCTGCGGATAGCGATCAGGCTTTGGCAATGGCCAGCAAGGCTGGCTACGATTTGGTCATTACCGACGTCGATTTGGGGCTCGCTTCAAAGAACGGCTTTGAGCTGGTCCAGGCGCTCCGTAGCATGGGGATAACGTCTCATATTGGCATCGTCTCCAATCGCATCGTTGCTGACGATCACCGCACAGCCCTCGAAGCGGGCGCAGACGCCTTTATCAGCAAGCCAGCATCGCGAGCTCAGTTGTTAAAGCTGGTGCTACAGGCAGCACAAAAGGCGAAAGCCGTAGCCCCGACCCGGCAAGACATTGTCTCAGCCGCAGCCAATGGAAACACTGTCGCGGTGGCTAAGCCCGAGGTCCTTGTCGTTGACGATAATATTTTTATCCTCGAAGCGTGGGAGCAGGCGTTACGGGGCGACACGGTCGTTCACTTAATCGACAATCCCGAAGCACTAGCTGCTAAAATCGCCCAGGATCCGGCATTCCTTACGCGGCTGTCCTATGTCATCACCGATCATAACTTTGATGGCTCCCTGCACGATGGCTTGGATGTGGGGAGAATGGTCAAAAATCAGCGCCGGGATCTGCCAGTCCTACTAAGCTCGGATGCTGAGCTCCGGGGCAGCGATCTGTCCGGCAGCATTGATGCCGTGATCGCCAAGGAGCCAGTCGGATATAGAGAGCTGCGGCAGCTCTTAGTCGCCTTTGGTCGAAAAGTAACTACGCTTGTTTAGTTTTCACGCGGCCACATAGGGGGCGCATGTATGAGCGTGACGATGGCAGATCGGGCACCAGGCTTTGGCGAATGCCAAGGAAGCCATTGAGCTATGCTGGAGACCGCTCAGGACCAAGGCATCGCCATCCCTGAACCAGTTAGTCGCCGCCAATTCTCGGGGAAGTTTGTGCTGCGCACTTCGCCGAATCTCCATGCGGCCTTAGCTCAAGAGGCCGCTCAACACGGGAAGAGTCTCAACGAAATGGCTGTCGAATTGTGCCAACGGGGACTCAAGGCGGCCGGATAGCGAGGTATTATTGCGAAACATCCCGTCTGGAATCCGCACTCCAGCGACAGGATCGAAGCACAGGCTAACGCCTGTTTCAGTAAGCGCGCTTAAGCGCCTTCTTTTTGCCGTCTGTGTATTTCCTTAGCGACCGTCGTTCGAATGAAGCTTTGATAATCGAGGCCGTCCTCTTCAGCATACTTTTCGATGAGGCAAATAAGCGGCTCCGGCCACTTCATATGAATCGGCCTAACGGGCACCCGTCGCGCTGGTCGCCCAACGCGTTTTTTACTTAGACTCTCTTTTACCTTCGCAATAAACTCTAGATCGCCTTCGTCAGTGATCGGCTTCCACTTGCTCGGGTCGACAGATCGGCGCATTGCTTCAATTCGCTCTATCTCAGCCTTTTCGGCTTCTGGCCCTTGGTTGAGGTATGCCAGTTCCTGGTCATTCGTCATGCGTTTTTTCATAAGCCTCCCCGATATTATTGCTGTAACTTCAGGCTGCTATCTCCACGCTTCACGCCACGAAGCGCCTAGTCGCATTCGACTTCCTACGGTTCTTCAAATATAAACAAAGACTTAACAGCTAACACCTTGGCTTCGTGCAATGGAGTGACGTAAACCTCGACGGTCGTTCCATTCAGCTACTCGCCGATAAACAGCCAAGTTTCCGGGGGTGTGTGATCTGGATGGTCCTGCACCGCAGGGTCGTCACTGGTGTAAATGGCCAGCTCCACGTCTAACCTGCTGAACCCCCTATCTGAAATCTTCTTCAGTACCCATTGGGAAATTTCTATCGTGTAGTGGTCAAACACGAACACTCCCTGCTTATCGGCAATACTGATTAATATCTTGAGTCAAAACCACCGAAATATCAATATTGGATATCTTTTATCAATTTATTCCGCCATCTGCCGGACGCGTTGCCAAGGACGAGCGTAAAGCCGAAGCAACACTTGCTCTCCTGCACCAGCTACTGGCCAAAGACGAAACACGGACGTTAACCAACGCATTTCTGGCAACTCTCACCGGTCTACCGGAAGAACGCTTCCAGTGCCGGCACTGCCGCCTAGTCTTCACCCTGATGCCGCGCGGCTATGAGCGGCGCTACCAGACGGCCGCCCGGGAGATCGGCGCCGCCATGGTGAGCCGGTTGGCGCATCGTGGGTGGCCCGAGGTCTGCCGCGCCAGCGAGGCGCCCACTGGCTACAGCGGTTTCTGCACACGTTCCACGTGGACCTGCCGGGCGAAGACCCGCTGGTGGTGCTACGCCGCATTTTGGCCGGCGGTTTGCCGCTGCTCGTCTAAAAGAGCGGCTAACTTTTAGGGTGTTGCCGACCCCAGCGAGGGCTGTCGCAGCATCCGGGCGTCCTTAAGGCACTGAAGGCCATCGGCGTTGTCGACCGTGACGAGCGTTGCGCCGATGAAGTCACTCACCTCCAATCGAACGGCGCCTTCCAACCTAGTTTCGCGGCAAGGCGGGCCGAGCCTAAGGCCCCCACCACGGGACGGCACGGGCCAGCGTGAACAATTTTGCGGATCAGCAAATTAAAACGGGGGACCAATATGGCCGCTTGGCTAGCTAAAAGGGCCGGTCGAGGTTCCACCTTACAAGGCCAGGCGGAGGCGCCGATAAGCATGCGGTGGGCTTATCCTCCTGATATTCTTGAGCACGACGGAGTACAAGCGCACCATTCTCAAATATGTCCAATGATTGAGCGGTTTTCGACACGAGTGTCCAAAACCTGATAGAATGGATTCTAAGGATATATCATAGAATCGCAACTACTCTATTAATATTGTATAATTTAGCCATTGATTTCGCCGCGGTATTAGCATAGAACGTGCATTAAAGTTCTCGTGGTACTATGCCGAGAAGAAAGGGTGGTGATAAGATGGACAGGAACCCAGTAAACGGATGGGACAAAACTATGCCAGCTCAGCCACTACCCCGGCAAGATCGACCTTCGGACGTGGTGCTCACCGCTGAAGAAGCTGAATTTGTCAGCTCCCACACTGACGACAAGGTGATCCGTTTGCTGCAAAAGGCCGGGTTGTCCCCCGAGCAGGCAAAGAAGGCAGTCAAGGCCCGGTATTGATCAATGCCGATCTATGATGCAGAGGTCCACGGGTGGGCCCTGATTTCCTTTGTTAGCCAGCTACTTGATTCTCTTAACAACCTTGATAGCGTGAAACAGGCCGTACTAGTAGGGCCTGATCTTACTTGGGATCGGCAGATCGATATTTCGCACTTCTTGGAGAGGGCGGAATTCCACTCCGAATGTTTGATCGTCTGCGCTATTTTTTCTGAGACTAAACAACATTACACGTTGCTGGTGCGGTTTGAATGGAAAGAAGGTTTGCCTGCTATGAAGGGCGCCTACCCACGCACCCCCGGCGATGATCCTACCCCATACCCAACCATCACTAACTATATATACCAGCTTTCGGATAACAACGAATTCGTACTGTTTCGAGCTGATGCCGAGGCCCACTGGCCTGATATAAAATCGAAACCGCATCATCTACATCGCGGTCGCGCCCCGCGCGGACAGAAGAAATTTGTTAAAGTGGGGATGTTCGAGGGCACGCTATCTGCGCTAGTACGGATGGTTGAAGAATACGTTGACTGATTGCGCGGCACCCTCCGTGCGCTGCGCGAATCAGGCCACATAATCGTTAGGGCTTGGCGCATCGCGGGTGGCCTCGAGGTCTGCCGCGCCAGCGAGGCGGCCACTGGCTACGGCGGTTTCTGCAGACTTGCCTCATGGATCTGCCCAGCGAAGATCCATCGATGGGATAAAGATGGACGCCATCGCCGCCTAGATCATGCGGCCCATCCACAGCATTTGGCCATATCTCCAGCGGTACGACTTTTAAAGCGATGCGGCGGTCGGCTTCACATAACCAGGGACCAGTGATTGGCCGCTGCATGAATTCGAATTCACCATGATGTGGCCAGGGCTAACGTCCCGCGACATGAGGCGGGCGGGGGTGGGGGCGGGGGCGGACATGGCGGCGCTTTGATTTGGCGGTGTCTTAGTCCGTTGCATCCCGCGAGAGAAACGCATATCAGACGGCATTAGGCAAGAAGCGCAACAGCAATGCGCGCATGGGGAAGAGCATTTATGAAATATGAAGAATCCCACGAAACTGCGGGGCTATCAGTGACATTTGCTGACGGTATCGAGAATTTTCAAATAAAATTGGCATATTAATCGAGAATGCCTGGTTAAAATCAGGAAATAGTAAAATTATCGTTTATTTACAGCCAGTTAAATACAAAAACTAAAGTTTTACACTGGACAACCGATATGCATATTGCTATTGTATTGACAATAGCCCTGTCAGGGAGCGGCAGATGGGGATAGTGATTACAGAGCGGATTGAGAGGAAACTCAAAGATAAACATCAAGTTCTTCCAGATGAAGTCGTGCAATGTTTTTACAGCAGAGTTGGCCGATTTCTTGAAGATACGCGAGAACAGCATTGGACGTATCCGCCAACCCAATGGTTCATCGCAGACACCGCTGCGGGACGCAGATTGAAGGTCGTATTTGTCCAAGATGAGTCCACGGGAGACCTTCACATCAAGACAGCCTATGAACCAATCGCAATCGAGGAGAAGATTTATGACAAATACAGTTAAGAAAAAAAACAACTCATTCGATCCCACTGCTGATGATGCCGCGTGGGACAGTCGCCAATTGGGTGCGGACGAAAACTTTGTTCGCGTTTCAACGCAGGGCACGGAAGCAAGGCTTGATGAAGGTCTAGGTCTTCAGATGATATCCATGCGGCTGCCACTAGATGCCGTCGAGAAGTTCAAGACCATAGCCCGCGAACAAGGTCTGGGATACCAACCGTTCATCCGACAGATCTTAATGAAATACCTGCGGGATCATAAGTAACAGGCACTAGTCTGGGCCTGGGATTTTAAGGCCAAGCGCTCGGCCGCAACCTGATCCTCTGCTAGACCGGTGAGAGTTGCCAGAAACACGTTTGTTAACGTCCGTGTTTCGTCCTTGGCCAGCAGCTGGTGCAGGAGAGCTAGTGTTGCTTCGGCCTTGCCTTTGGCCTCACCCTCCGCCTTGCCTTTGGCCTCACCCTCCGCCTTGCCTTTGGCCTCACCCTCCGTCCGCCCCTGATCCGTCGCTTCGGCAATCGACCAGGCGTAGTCTATCGCGGACTTCTCTCGCATCCGTGCCAGCTCCCGCGCCTCGCCCTCGGATGAGATGTCACCGAGTAGCTCGCGTGCGGCTTCAAGATCTGGATTGGTTAAACAAGCTTTCTGGACCATGGTATCCTCCGGAGCATCAAGTAAGGCCATCTGCTCGCCCATCAGGTGTCACGGGACGAGCGACCAAGGGCCGCGGCGAGCAGACCGCAAAAGTAGGGCGGCCGACCTGGGCCGGCCCCAGAGGGGGCCGGCTTTATGCATGTATAT
>Ga0315291_10008662_pt1 | contig 12486 bp, 14 predicted proteins | sample YL17G12_20_MG_FD_203070 | JGI IMG/M metagenome (GOLD analysis project Ga0315291, IMG submission 203070) | Sediment microbial communities from Yellowstone Lake, YNP, Wyoming, USA - YL17G12_20 | ecosystem: Environmental > Aquatic > Freshwater > Lake > Sediment | place: USA: Wyoming | collected... | reverse complement strand
GCGAGCTGACCGCCGCGCTGCGCATCCAAGGCGGGGCCTTCTCAGGAGGCCGACGTATGGCTAGGCGAGTGCTGGTCGTGGATGACCATCCGGCCTTGATCGGGCTGATCGCCGACGCCCTCACCCAGGCCGGGTACACAGTCATCTCGGCGGAGAACGGCGAGGCCGGTCTTGCCGCGGTGGACGAGCATCATCCGGACCTAGTGATACTGGACCTCTCCATGCCCGTCATGACGGGCCTCCAGGTTCTCAGAGCGCTCAGGAATCATCCAGAGACCCAATACCTCCCGGTCATCGTGCTTACCGGGCGCGATGGCGCCGCGGATATACTGGACTGCTGGATGGGAGGAGTGGATCGCTACCTGGTTAAGCCGTGCTCGATGGAGGAACTGCTGAACGCGGTGCGGCAGATGTTGGGGGAGCCGGCGAGGCGCTAGGCGGCGCGGGATGGGGGGGACCGATCTCACTCAATGAGGTCCGACCCCGCGATTCTCAACTCGATGTGATCCACCTGCTCAGCACGGGTTCCCGGGGTCGGACCTCGTGCTGAGATGGTACCCCGTTTCGGCCCATACGCAACTCCATGTAGCTGTGTGAACGGGAGCTGGCGCGCTGATCCCACCTCCGTTGTCAGAGGGCCAATACATAGGGCCGCGGGTAGGAGGTTGCCTGCTCTGCATGAACCCCGCGGCCCTATCGCGATGGTGTTCCCGAGCCTGGATACCACATTTTGGCGGTCCATCGCGTTGGGAATACACGACACGCGACAAAGCTCTCGTAGCCGGGGTGTGGGCACTAGCACCTGCTAACGCCCCTCGGGGGGGGTGGCGAGTTCGGGGCCCTCGCGCTATAATACAAGACAGTCTCGATCGCAGCAGCCTCGCAGACTCGATCCAGCCCCGTTCGCCAGCCACTTGGGGAAGTGCCTATGAGCGCCGAGGCCAGGTGCTGGGAGTGCCGTAGGCTCGTGCCGGAAGGCGAGCTAGAGGTGGGCCAGGATGGGCGGCCCATGTGCTGCTGCTGCCGGCTGAGGGAAACGGGGGAGAAGCTGGCAGAGCAGGAGCAGGACGACCGCTCGGCCGAAACGGTGAAGCAGACCGCCAAGGTCGCCGCCAACGTCCCTACGTCGGCACGCGAACTGCCGCCCCCGGAGCCCTATCGAAGCGGGTGGGTCGGCCTCTACTGATCGCGCGGGACGGCCTACTCTGCCTTCCCTGGGCCAGCGGAAGCGGCGGGCAGCTTCTCGGTCCGCTCCAGCGTAACCTGCTTGCCGTCACGAAGCACCACCAGGGTGATCTTCTGGCCGCGCTGCTCTAGGCCCTCGATGGCCGCGTAGAGGCGCTCGCCCATCTGGTGCGTATCACCATTGCAGCTCAGGATCACATCCCCCTCCTTGACCCCGATGACCTTCAGCGGCGATTGCTCTGGCGGCGAGGTGAAGCCAGTGACGAGCAGGCCGCGGGGCTCCGTCTGGCTCGGCCCACCCGTGATCCCGAAATAGGCCAGCGTCTTCTGTTGCCCTCCACCTGTGCCTGCCGCTTGGCTCGCCCGACTGGGCCCACCGCCGGCCGGCGACGCGATGCCGGACCCCGAGCGGCGGGTGTAGAGGACGAAAGCCGCCACCAGCACGATGATCCCCAGTGCCAGCAGAAGGATGGATCCCTTCTTCATCTGCTATCTCCTGATGTTCAGCCTTGCATCGGCTCCGACCAGTATGGCGTCCTTCTTCGACCGCCATCCCCTGTTTCCTCGCGCCCGGCGCGTGCGCCGGAGGCGCACGAGTCCGGTGATAGATCGCGGACCAATGCCATCCGTGTGGAATAGGTTGCTTGTGCACTCGCCTTTAGGCAAACAAGGGAAGGTCCTATGACAGCGACAACCCAGGGCGAAGCCGGCATCGTAGACTTGCTTCGGTCTGACTTGCATCGGGCGCGGGAGGACTACGGGCAGGCGATGGCTGAGGTAGGTCGGCTCCGGGGGGAGGTAGATGCGGCCAAGACGCTGGCGGCCCGGGTGGAGCCGCTCGCAGCAGCTGAGGCGGAGGCGCGCGCTCGCGCCGACCAGCTCGCCGCGGAGAACGCCAACCTGCGGCGCTGGCTAACCTGGCGCAGCATCGCGCTGGAGATCCTGCTGCTGGGCGTGGCGGGCATCTCGGCGGTGATCTGGATCACCCGATGGTGGCCGTGGGAGTAGCAGGGACGGCCTGAGCGGGATGGCTGGATGGTCGTGGCGGCCGGACTAGGCTGCCTTTGGCGGACTTGTGCGCCCTTGTCGCATTCGAACCGACGACCTCGTGCTCCCGGCGTGGCAACTGACCCGATGGCGTCGCGGTGACAAACCGTGATAGCGCGGGGCAAGACTGTGGAAGAAGCTGCGGGGGAGGCAGCGCCGGGTTCCTTGGCGAGTCCCCAGTGCTAATCGCGTGAGCGCGTCTGTGGGCGCGAAAGGACTGGACCGCAATGCCTGATGAGCGTAGAAGGGCGAGAAACTGCCCTGGCTGCGGCGGCAAGGAAGTGCTTCGAGGGAACCGCATTGACGGGTGGGCGATCACCGTGCCGGCGAGGCAGGGCCAGGTGCGTGGGATGCGGCTTGCCCCATTCTCTGATGTCTGCCTCGACTGCGGGATGGTGACGCTCTACGTCCGCATCGCCGAGGCGAAGTAGGCGGCGGGGCTGCGCAGAACCATCGAGTCCGGGAGCCGGGCGAGGGGAGCGCATGTCGTGAGACTGATCCGAGGGGGACTTGCGCTAGTATTGTACGGTCGGGTATAATGAGAGTAGGCCCTCTTTCAAGTGGGCTCGGGCCTGCCACGGGATTCCCCCCTCTACCGTGGCGGGCCCCCTTATTCTTGGGGGCTTGCGGGGTATCAGTGTTTCCGAGAGGGGCCGATTCCCGCATGGGGTCACCGGCGGACAGGAGCCGCAAGAAGGATGCTCGTCTGGGTGATGGGTCCGCGCGCCTCTGGCGCACTTGTCCGCCTCCGGAGGATTAGACCCATGTGGTCGGGGCGGCGGGATTCGAACCCACGACCTCCTGCGCCCAAGGCAGGCGCGCTACCAAGCTGCGCTACGCCCCGATGACCGATATCCGAGGAGTCGGACTCGGATATTGGGCTGTCTGACTCCCCGCTCCGTTCAGCACCGAGTATATCCCTAGCCGAGACGGGAGTCAACGAGGGGGGGAGGGCGGACGGCGGGAACCGCAGATTACGCAGATGGCGGATATGGGCGGCTCCGGATCAGCTTCGCCAGCGCGCGGAAGGCGCGGCCGCGGTGGCTGATGGCGTGTTTCTCCTCGGGTGTAAGCTGGGCCATGGTGCGTGCTTCCCCCTCAGGGATGAAGATCGGGTCGTAGCCGAATCCGCCTGAGCCGGCCGGCTCGCAGGCGATGCGACCTTCGACGGTCGCTTCGGCGAGGCGGGTTACCCCATCCGGCGGCGCGTAGGCGGCGGCGCAGCGGAAGCGCGCGGTGCGCTCCTCAACCGGGACGTCCTTGAGCAAGCCCAAGACCTTCTCATACCGATCGCGGTCGGTGGCGTCCGGCCCGCCATATCGCGCCGACATCACGCCTGGCTCGCCGCCGAGCGCGTCTACCTCTAGCCCCGAATCATCGGCCACCGCGGGAAGGCCGGTCGCGGCGGCCGCATGGGTCGCCTTGGCGATGGCGTTCTCGGCGAAGGTTCGGCCGGTCTCAGGGGGCAAGGCTACGTCGGGGTAGTCGGCAAGGCTGGCGACTTCGAGGTCGAGGCCTTCGCTCTGGAGGATGGCGGCGATCTCGGTCGCCTTTGCGCGGTTGCGGCTGGCGACAAGAAGTCGAGGCAGGCTGAATCCCTCCTCACGGCCGGCGGGCAGGCCTGCGCAACCCGAGCTCATGCCAGGCCGGCTTCCTCGAGGGCGCGGCGCTGGGCCGCGTGGAGCTGCTTGACTCCAGAGGCGGCCATGTCGAGCATCTCGTTGAGCCGGTCGCGGTCGAACGGAAGGCCCTCGGCCGTCCCCTGCACCTCGACGAACCTGCCAGCGCCAGTCATGACCACGTTCATGTCCACCGCAGCCATGCTGTCTTCGGAGTAGTTCAGGTCGAGCATGATCTCGCCCTGGACGACGCCCACGCTGACCGCCGCGACGGAGTCGAAGACGGGCAAGGTCTTCAGGAGGCCCTGGGTCTTGAGGCGGGAGAGGGCCTCGATCAGCGCGACGTAGGCACCGGTCACCGCGGCCGTCCGCGTGCCGCCGTCGGCCTGGATGACATCGCAGTCCAGGGTAATGGAGCGCTCCCCAAGGGCGTTGAGGTCAACGACCGCGCGCAGCGAGCGGCCAATCAGCCTCTGGATCTCATAAGTGCGCCCGCTCGTCTGGACGCGGTTTCTTGGCGTGCGCTCGGTCGTCGCCCGCGGCAGCATGCCGTACTCGGCGGTGACCCAGCCGCGCTGCGCGCCGAGGAGGAAGCGAGGCAGGTCAGTGGAGATGGAGGCGGTGCAGATCACCACCGTGTCGCCCATCTCCATCAAGCACGAGCCCTCTGCGTACTTGCTGTAGCCGGTGCTCATGGTCACCGGGCGAAGCTCATTGTTGGCGCGGCCGTCGGCTCTGGGCATCCAGGTGACCTCACATCCTCTTTGGGACGCGCTTCAGCTTCAGCCGGGCGTATGGCGGCAGCGGCCCGCCGATGAGCGGCCGGGCGTAGTCCAGGAACGCGGCGGTCACGTTGTTGCCTTCGGCGGTGATGAACTCGTCCGGCACCGGCCGCTCGGCATTGGCCACCTCCTGCAAGTCCGCCAGCCCGGTCTCGCACCGGTACGGGCTTTTGCTCACGCGCTCGAGGGTAACCATCTTGTCGGTGACGCCCTCGCAGGCATGGCGGACGGCCGCTGCCCCGACCATCTTGGCCTCTGCGACGTCAACATCCGACTGGCCGAGGCCGAAGGAACGCTGGATCGTGCCGGCCTTATCGAAGCGCGCCTTGATGTTGAGCTGCCCTGCAATCAGGTCAACCAGGTAATCGCCCACACCGCCGAGCTGCTTGTGGCCGAAAGAGTCCGTGCCGACGGTATGCTTGAAGGAGACGAGCGCCTCACCGCTGGCATCGCGCAGGCCCTCACATACCGCGATCACACAGCCGCGGCCCTTCTCGACCTCGCGCTTCACATGGGAGAGGAAACGCTCCCGGTCGAAGACGCGCTCGGGAAGGTAGATGAGGTGAGGCGGATCCCCGGGCGCCTCGCGGGCGAGGGCGGTGGCGGCGGTGATCCAGCCGGCGTTGCGCCCCATGGTCTCGATGATTTTCACCGTGTCAACCGTGTACATGGCGGCGGTGTCGAGGCCGGCGTCACGCGTGGCGAGCGCGTTGAAGCGGGCCACGCTGCCGTAACCGGGGCAGTGGTCGGTGTAGGCGAGGTCGTTATCCACCGTCTTCGGAATGCCGATCACCCGTATGTCCCAGCCGGCCTCCGTCGCCAGCCGGCCGACCTGATGGGTCGTGTCGGCGGAGTCGTTGCCGCCGATGTAGAACCAGTAGCGGATGTCATGGGCCTTGAAGAGAGCGAGGAGCTTCTCGTAGTCGGCCTGCTTCAGCTTCTTGCGGCAGGAGCCGAGGGCGGCGGAAGGCGTCTTCGCAAGCAGCGAGAGCTGGGCATCGTCCTCGGCGCGCAGGTCGGCCATCTCCTCGCGCAGCAGGCCTTCGACGCCGTTGACGGCGCCGTAGACCGCGCCGACCTCGTCGTGCTGTTTCGCCGCTTCGATCACGCCGGCGAGAGAGGCATTGACGACGGCGGTCGGCCCGCCTGACTGCCCGACGATCGCATTGCCCCGCAGCGCCATCCGACCTCACCCCTCCCTGGCGATCAGCGTGTTAGCCATCTGGTGAGCGCGTCGAAGCTCTGGTTCCGGCTGGCGATCAGCCGGTCGAGCGCGCCCTCGACTTCTCGCCCCTCGCGGACCACCGCGTTGACGGCGAGAGCGAATGACAGGGGATCATCGTCACCGGGGAACAGCACACTGCGGCCGATCAGCCCGCCGCGGACATTGGTGCGCGCCCGCATCGCATCGGAGAACTGGCTCAGCATCGGGGTGGGATCGTCGGTTCCGCCGCCGCCCGCCACCACGAGCAGCGGGAGGCTGGTGCTCCTCGCCACCCGCTCGAACCCGTCTATGTACGGCACTTCGAGCCAGAGGCCGCGCGATGAATCGCCCAGCGCGCAGGCGACGCCGATGACCTTGACGATGTCCAGGACGGTCCGCCGAAGCCGCAGGCGTCCGTCAACCTTCGCCACCGGGACCGGCTCGACGAAGACGGGGAGCGCCTGCTCGTTGCAGCCGGTGATTGCCTGGGCGCAGTACTCGAGGGTGCGGTTGGTGAGTTCAGGTTCCTCCGGGCAGATGCGGACGACGACCTTGCCACCGTCGAGGTTCAGGTCATCCAGCGAATCCGGGGTGAAGCAGGTCATACGATCATCGGTCTCCCAGACCGATCCGGCGAGGCCCGAGCGGTTCATGGAGCCCAGCAGGATGCGCTGATCGAGGAAGCTCGGCCCGCCCGCCTCCCGCACGAGCGCGTTGACGATCAGCAGGTCCTCGATTATGTCGGTGGTGCCGATGACGCCGTCTATGCCGGGGATCGAGATGATCCGCAGTATTCGTCCGAGGTACTGGTGGCGATCGCCCATCGCGATCGGGTTCTCGCCGACCGCGGTGAGCATGCGGGCCGGATGGTCTGCCGCGAGCAGCACCAGGCGGCCCTGGGGCGCGAGGTCAGATCGGCGCTGACGGCGCGCTGCCTCCTGGAGAATGAGCTGAGGCCGGCGGAAGCGGACCTCGGTGATCCGGTCGAACACCGACATCGGGAAGAACGCGGACAGATCGAAGACATACTCCTCGATGCTGTACGAAATCATGGCAAGCCAACCTCCAAACTCAAGATTATGATAGCAGGCCGGACGCGCACCGCGCCGCCCAGGCAACCTGTCAGGCATTCGGCAGCTTCGCGCGAACTCCTCGTATGCCCCTTTCGGGCCCGCTCCGAACAGACAACGATCGGCCGCCGTGTCAGGGCGGCCGATCGCACAGCGCCGGACAACACGCTTCAGATCGTTTAGCCAGCCTCTTACGGCGACTCCGTCACAGCTTCGCCCAGGCTTGGGCGAGGGTTCTCTTCGCGTTCGCGATCACCAGCTCGGACCGCTCGCCCGACCCTGGGCGCACTTCGAAGCTAACCACCGGCATCGCGGTCGGGGTATTGCGTTTGAAGTAGCCGGCGTAGATCAGGGCTTCGAGAAAGCGCTTGACTTCCTCCACCCCTACCACACCCCCGGGTAGGCCGAAGCGCGGATGCTTGTCCCCGTAGGCGGGGTGGGTGTCGTCGGCGAGCACGCAGTTCCCGATGTGAACGTGGATGAGGTGGTCCACCGCGGCGAGCACGGTCTCGTCCGCTCGCTCGCGGAGCTGGGGCAGATGGCTCAGGTCAACGGTCAGCCCGAAGTTGCTCGCCTCGGCCCAGACGGCCTCGGCGACCTGCGCCGCCTCCCTGGTCGGGCCGATCAGTTGTTTCTTGTCTAGATCGCGGTCGAAGTTCTCCAGCGAGATCGAGAGCATGCGATCCTCGGACTTCTCCTGCGCGTACCAGCAGAGGTGCTTGAGCGAATCCACCAGCGCCTCGGTCGCGGCCGCTCGATCCGCCTCTCCGGGGTCTGCGCCGCTGGGCACTGCCATCAGCGCCGCGCCCAATTCGTAGGCCTGGTCTACCAGTTCCTTCGCGCCAGCGGTCGCCGCCTGGCGCTGGGCCGAGTCGAGAGAGCAGAGGTTGAGCCCCTGCTGGAGCATGGCGGGCTGAGCGGCGAAGATCACCTCTATGCCGGCGGTGGTAAGCATGCTCGCCGCCTGCTGCCGGACCTTCGCGCTCTTGATCCAGCCCACTTCAACGGCGGAGAAAAAGGTGTCGGTCGCGATCTCTGACAGGGTCTCGAGTATCGGGCCTTCGCCCCCAAGGCATTCGGGGAAGGCCATCGGGTGCACGATGCCGACGTGGCAGTACGCTTCCAGCGGGTCTCGCATGTTCGCCTCGCCTTCATCCCGGAGACGGCGGCGCGCCGTCCCCGGTCCGGCTATGTTAGCAGGTGGGCCGAGGCAGGTCAACGCGCGCCGAGGCGGGCGTGGCGCAGTTGGGCTGCATCGGGGGCGCACTGGCCGGAGCTTCGTGACTGGTATAATGCTGCTGGTGCTCAAGGGATGACAGAGAGAAGCCAGGCCGATCTCGCTCCAGCCAGCGCGCCTCGACTCTCGGATCTCCGCGCGATCCTGGTCTTCGCCATGAACCTGCTTGGCGACAGCATCTGCCGGCTGCCGGCGATCGCGGCCGCCAAGCGGACGTACCCAGACGCCCGTGTGATGGTAGTGGCCGACCCGCGCTACCGAGAGGTCTTCGATGGGCAGCCCTTCGTGGATCAGGTGTGGGAGCTGGACAGGGCAGGCGGACGGCTGTGCCAATCGAGAGCCTGGTTTGGCATCTACGCACAGGCGCGCCGGGCGCGGCCTGACCTCGTGCTCGATCTTTACGGGAGCAAGCGGACGGCCCTGTTCTCGCGTCTGATAGGAGCGCGGTGGCGCGCCGGCCTTCACGAGAACGGGCGCAGCGGGTGGTACAACCTCCGCCCCACGCAGCCGCTACGGCTCGAAGGACACATCATCGAGCAGATAAACGCCGCAGTCGCGGCGGGCGGCGTCCCGGCCGAGTTCCGGTATGTGCCCATCGCTATCACCGAAGCCGACCGAACGGCCGCGCGCGAGGCGCCGGCGCGCGCCGGGCTCGCCGAGGCCGAGCGGCTCGTGCTCCTCAATCCGTCCGCTCGCGTCGCGGCGAAGCGCTGGCCAGCGGAACGCGTTGGTGAACTCGCCCGCGCGCTGGAGAGCCAGGTCAAGGTGGGGTGCGGCGTGATCACCGCCCCCGGTGAGGAGGGGTTGACGCAGGCGGCGGTTGCGGCCGCGACCGGCGCCGCGGTTGCGCTCCCCAGGCTGACGATCAAGGAGTTGGCCGCCATGCTCGCGTCTGCGCGAGGTGTCGTGACCGGCGACACGGGGGTGTTGCACCTGGCAACTGCCATGGGCACGCCATCGGTGGTACTTGCTGGGCCAACCGACCCCCATTTGGTCACATATCGTGGGGTGCGACAGGTCGCGCTGTTCCACCGCGATGCGTGCGTTGACTGGCGCGGCGAGGCCCAGTGCACGACCTACAACGAGTGCACGAAGCGCCATTGCATTGACGCGATCACGGTGGAGGAGGTGGCAGAAGCGGTGAGGGCGCTGCTCGAGTAGCCTACCCCTGCCTCGCCATGGGCTGGAAGGGGCAGGCTAGCTGCTCTTCGCTGGCGGCGAGCTGAGGAGAACCTCCGTTAGCGCACCGAGGGTTGGTTCGTCCGCCCTGTCGAAGTAGGTCATCGCGATGGTCTCGGCCTCCCGCTGGGTCAGCGGGCCTGTCCAGCGCGCGAGCTGGCGCATCTGATGAAGCAGACGCCCGTGGGTAATGCGGCGGATCGGGTGCAACTGATCGAGATCGGTCAGCCAGTATTCGAGGCCCTGTGATGACTCGCGTGTGAGGACGTTCGTCACCAGATCGCGGAGGTAGATGCCGGAATCGTGCCAGCGGCGCAGGTGCAGGGCGAACTCGCGGAGCATACGCGCACGGCAGCCCGGGTCATGGAGTCTGTGGAGGCGGACATGATAGGGCAGGGCGTCGGGCAGCCACTCGGTCACTAGGCACTCCATCGGTTGGCCGTGTATCCTCGCGAAGCCAGTTCCCACGGCCGCTGGCGTTAGGACGCCCAGGCGCGGCAGTAAATGCGCGGCGCGCCAGGCGCGGTCCACGCGCGAGCAGCGGAGTGCGCGCTCGATGTCATGAAGAGCGTGACCGCGCGGGAAGTCCTTGAAGAAGAAGCGTTGCTCGCCGCCAGTCGGCGTGATGACGCGGCAGCGAAAGTTTACCTCTTCAACATCACCGGCCTCGCTTTCGCCGCGCCGCAGAGCGAGGAGTTCGCGTACAAGCTCCGGTGTGTAGCCCGCCGCGGCGCGAACGCGGCACTCCGGGTAGGTCGCGCGCCGGCATGGCGCACCGAGTCCCAGATAGAACCGAGCGCACAGTCCCCACCGCGCCCTCATCGCGCCCGCCGCCTCGGGAATGGTTTCGGCACCAGCACCTGCGCCTCGAGCTCGGGTGCGTGAGAAAGCTGGAGCTTGCCCTTAGCGAGCAAGCCGGCAACGAGCGCCGCGACTTGCTGGCGTTCCCACCCGAATGTCCAGCAGATATCGGCTTCGCTGGTCGCGACCATGTTGGCCACGAACTGCTGGATGATCCGGGCACGCGCCTCGTCCGGCGAGAGTCGCGCCGCCGCTGTCAGCAACCGCGCCGGCACCCAGCGCTCGACCAGGTCCCAGCGGTGGTGGCTCCACCCGGAGGTGTCGCCGCCGGCGGCGGTGATGAGGAACCGCCCTTGCAGCTCGACCAGGATGCCCTTCACGCGGCGGGTGTTCTCCTTGCTGCGAGGGCCGAACTCAAGCCGCAGCTCGCGGGTCATCATCGGCCCGCGGTCGGAGAGCAGGTCTAGGATCTCCTTCTCGGTCCGATCGAGCAGTCCATCGCGGTAGAGCCGCCAGTAGGGGCGCGGGTCCGCGTAGGCCCGGTAGAACGCCGGGAACCACTGCCACGAGATGAACGTGCCCCGCCTGCGGATCACTTTGGCGTAGTAGCACGCCTTGCGCTCGGGCAGCGTCTGCTTCCAGTCCCACCAGACGCCCCACTCGCCGCCGGTCGCCCCGTGGATGGATGGCATTTCCTCGTCGCCGATGGACATAAGCAGGACGAATCCCAGCTCCTCGATGACCCGCAGCGCGCCGCGCTCACTGGCTATCTGCCGCGAAGGCTGGGTGCGCCAGCGATAGGCGCGGAGGCGTTCGATGTTGTCGAGGGCAATCTGGAGCTGGCGCATATGCCAAGGGCAGATTCCGCCGCTCTGGCAGCCGCTCCTCTCCAGGTGTTTGACCCCCTGACGCGGGACTAGCTATAATCACGCTGCAATCCCAGCACACCAGAGGCCCACATGCTCGACATTCGCCTCATCCGCACCGATCCGGAGAAGGTTCGCCAGGGGTTCGTGAAGCGCGGACAGGACCCCGCGCCACTCGACGCGCTGTTTCGCGCCGATGAGCGCCGGCGCGAGGTGCTGCAGGAGGTGGAGGCGCTGCGCGCCGAGCGCAACCGCGTGAGCGAGGAGATAGGGAAGCTGAAGAAGGGCGGAAGTGACGCGGCCGAGATGGTGGCGGAGATGCGTCGCGTGGGGGATCGCATCAAGGCCATCGAGGAGGATCTGCGCGAGGTTGAGGTCGAGTTCGATCGCCTCATGCTGGAGATGCCCAACATCCCCGACTCTTCGGCGCCGGCGGGAGCGGACGAGGACCATAACGTCATCGTCCGCGAGTGGGGCGAGCCGCGCGCGTTCGACTTCGAGCCTAGGCCTCACTGGGAGATCGCGGCCAACCTGGACATCGTTGACTTCGAGCGCGCCACGAAGATCGCCGGCGCGAACTTCGAGGTGTTCAAGGGGGCGGGCGCGCTGCTGCGCCGCGCGCTCATCGGCTTCATGCTCGACGTCCACACCAAAGAGCACGGCTACACCGAGGTCGCGCCGCCGATCCTGGCTCGTCGTGACGCGCTCATCGCCTCGGGTCATCTGCCCAAGTTCGAGGAGGACCAGTTCCACATCCGCGAGAACGACATGTTTCTGATCCCGACCGGCGAGTCGGCGCTTGCTAATCTTCACCGGGACGAGATCCTCGACGCCGACCGGCTCCCGCTCAACTACGTCGCCTATACGCCCTGCTTCCGCTACGAGAAGTTCGGCGCGGGCAAGGAATCGCGGGGGCTCATCCGGCAGTTCCAGTTCGACAAGGTGGAGATGTTCAAGTTCGTGCAGCCGGAGAGCTCGATGGATGAGCTGGAATCGCTCGTGCGGCAGGCCGAGACGATATACCAGCGGCTCGGCATCCCGTACAAGCTGGCGCTGATGTGCGCGGGCGAGATGAGCATGGCGGCGGCGAAGGCGTATGACCCGATGGCCTGGTTCCCCGGCACGGACAAGTGGATGGAGCTGAGTTCGTGCTCGAACTGCTTGGACTGGCAGGCGCGCCGCGCCAACGTGCGCTTTCGCCCCGAGAAAGGCGCCAAGCCCGAGTTCGTCCACACGCTCAACGGCTCCGGCCTGGCCGTCGGGCGCACCTTCGCCGCCATTCTGGAGAACTACCAGCAGGAGGACGGGAGCGTGACCGTGCCGGAGGGGTTGAGGGGGTACATGGACGGTTTGGCCGTGATCGCCTGCCCCTAATGACTGTCGCGTAACAAAGTAATAGACTCAGGCTGGGACATGGCAATGGCTGAGCATGGGATTGCCCAAGGGACAGCAGGTTGATTTTGAGGCGTTCGAGGCGCGGCGGTTGCAGGCCGCGC
>Ga0315291_10008655_pt1 | contig 12491 bp, 8 predicted proteins | sample YL17G12_20_MG_FD_203070 | JGI IMG/M metagenome (GOLD analysis project Ga0315291, IMG submission 203070) | Sediment microbial communities from Yellowstone Lake, YNP, Wyoming, USA - YL17G12_20 | ecosystem: Environmental > Aquatic > Freshwater > Lake > Sediment | place: USA: Wyoming | collected... | reverse complement strand
GCGCAGAACTCCAAGGTCCCGAAGCCAAAGGCGAAGATATGGGCATGGAACGACGGCGCGCACTCGAACGAGGCGCACGCCTACGTCAAGCCAGCGACGGACGCATGGGTGTTCATAGTCTCCAACGAATCGAAGCTCGTCTTCAGCGGCGAGGACTCGAAGGACACGGTAGGGGGCATCCTGAAGTTCGCCTGGTTCTTCAACGGCACTACAGACAACTCGAAGGACAAGAACGCCAGCTTCTTCTCGGGATGGATCGACAACAAGACCGCGATCCACTACTACAACGAGACCGTCAAGAACCTCACTGACCTCTCCAACAACTACTCGGTCCTGCTCAAGACCATGAACCACGGGCTATACGTCAACGAGACCAACATATCGGTCATAATCGACTACGTCAAGCCCAAGCCTACCATAAACGTCACCTCGAACAAGGACGTGCACGTCAACAACGCCACGAACGGCTCGGTCGGCCCGAAGCAGGCCTGGGTCAACGAGAGCATGAACGTCGAGTTCAACGGCTCGTTCTCCGTCGACTACACGAACCAGAATGCGAGCTCCAAGGAGTACAACGGCACGATCCGCTCGTGGCAGTGGGACTTCAACGACAACCTCAGCAAGAAGGCCAAGACCCGGTCCAACATTACCAACGGGACGACGCTCACGCACTCGTTCGCGGTGAACGGCACGTACAACGTCACCCTCAACGCGACGGACGTGGCAGGCAACTACGCGCTGACCAACATAACGGTCTTCGTGAACGATACCACGAAACCGATCGGAGTCATCGAGATGTGGGAGGGCAAGACCAACCTCACCTCGAACCCGCAGGGCATCGAGAACAAGACCTACGAGATCAGGGCATGGCGGAGCTACGACCCGCACTACGGCCAGATAAACAACTATACCTGGTGGTTCCCCGACGACAAGACGCTGCTCAAGAACCTGACCGAAGGGAAGTCCGGCAAGGGCATACAGAATGTCACGCACACGTTCAAGAAGACCGGGACCTTCATGGTCGCCCTCAACATAACCGACATGCGCAACAACAGCGAGAACTCGACGCTCACCGTCGTCATAGGCAAGCAGCCGAGGCCGGACCTTGTCCTAAAGAACCTGACCTTCTCCCCGAGCAAGCTCGAGGTGGGGGTCGCCACGACCATCTCGGTCAACGTCTCGAACATCAAGAGAGGGACCATCAAGACAGCCAACGCCACGGACGTGACGGTCAGGCTATACCTTGACGACGTCGAGACCACCTCGGCAAAGGTATCCAAGACGCTCAAGCCCTGCGACGAGGGAAAGGTGACCTCCGACTGCTTCGAGATCGTGCAGCTCTCCTGGAACCCACCGAACTCCGGCAACCACATCGTGAGGGTCCAGGCGGATACGCCACAGGGGATCCTCCCGAACGGCGATAACACCGGGGAGCACCCGAACGACCTGGCTGACAGCAAGATACAGCAGGAGGTCAACGTTGCCCCGGCGACCTGGTCGCTCTACGCATGGCCCATCGCCGTGATCGCCATCATCGTCATCGGCATCGCGTTATACCTCACCTGGTCCAGGAAGAAGTGGATCTTCTCCGAGGAGGCGCGAACGCTCCGCAAGAAGAGGAAGGAGGAGGAGGAGCGGATGAAGCGCGAGAAGGACGAGAAGGAGGCCGAGGAAGAAGAGGAAGAGGAGGACGAAGAAGAGGAGGAAGAGAAGAAGCCCAAGAAGGAAGAGAAGAAGCCCTCCTCGAAGAAGACAGAGCCCTCCAAGAAGGAAAAGTAGGCCGCCAACGACCTTGCTCGGGGGGTAACCCCCGACATTTCCCTTTTAACCCATTTCTATCATTTTGGCTCTTGACCTTGAGAGGTACCGCTGGCACCGGGGATTGGATCCGAGCCTTTCTTCTCCCCGTTCTCATCAGGGGGGTTGTACTTTTCAACGAAGGCGACCTTCTCCCCCTCGTCGAGCCGCATCACGCGCACCCCTTGCACGTTCCGGCCCATAACGCGGAAGTCGGAGACCGGCATCCGGATGACCATCCCCTTGGCCGTGGTGGCGATTATCTGGTCGTCCTCTGCCACCGCGATCATGGCCACGACCTTCCCGTTCCTCTCGCTCGTCTTGATGGTGATGACCCCCTTGCCGCCGCGTCGGACCTTCCTGTAATCGGAGAGATCGGAGCGCTTCCCGTACCCGTTCTCGGTCACGGTGAGCATGCAGCTGACCGGGTCTGTGACCGACATGTCCACGACCGACGCCGCCCCCTTCGCCCGCCCTAATCGTATGCCCCGCACGCCGCGGCTCGTCCTCCCGACGCATCGCACCTGCCCCTCCTCGAACCGAACGGCGAACCCGTCGTCCGTCGCCAGCAGGACCTCCTTGTTCCCGTCGCACGCGGAGACGCTGATGAGCTCGTCCCCCTCCATGAGGATTATCGCCTTCACGCCGTTCGTCCGCACGTGCGAGTAGGCGATCAGCCGGGTCTTCTTGATGTACCCTTTTCTGGTGGCGAACATCAGCGATGCGTCCGGTGTATCGAACGTGGTCACGGGTATCGTCGCCTGGATCCTCTCCCCATCCTCGAGCCGCGGGAGCAGGTTGATGATCGCCTTGCCGCGGGAGTGGCGGGAGCCGGCGGGGATGCGGTACCCCTTCAGCCAGTAGCACCGGCCAAGGTTCGTGAAGAACATGATGTACGCATGCGTGTTCGTGATGAAGAGGTTGACCATGAACTCCTCATCCTTGGTGTCCGCGCCCATCAAGCCCCTCCCCCCGCGCCTCTGCTCCTTGTACTCGCCGAGCGAGATCCGCTTGATGTACCCCTTGTTCGTTATCGTGACGACCACGTCCTCGCGCGGGATGAGGTCCTCGAACTCGATGTCTATCTCCCCCTCCTCGACCGTGGTCCTCCTCTCGTCCCCGAACCTCTGCCTGAGCTCCGCCAGCTCCTGCTTGATTATCGCCAGCACCCGCTCCCTCGATGCTATGATCTCTCTGAGCTCAGTGATGGTCTTCTCTATCTCGACCAGCTCGCTCCTGAGCCCCTCCCTCTCGAGCCCTGTCAGCTTTGAGAGCTTCATGTCGAGGATCGCGTCCAGCTGCTTCGTGCTGAGGTGGAACTCCTCCATCAGGGCTGCGTGCGCCTCCTCGCTCGATTCGCACTTGGTTATGATGTCTATGACCTTCTTTATGTTGTCCACCGCTATGATGAGACCATGAAGGATGTGCTCCCGGTCGAGCGCCTTCTTCAGGCTGAGGATCGAGCGCAGGAGGATGACCTTGACCCTGTGCTCGACGTAGAGCCGGATCAGCTCCTTCAACGGGAGCGTCTTGGGTTTGCCGTTCACGAGCACGAGGTTGATCACGCCGAAGGTGACCTGAAGGTTCGTGTGGGCGAAGAGCTGGTTCAGCACCACGTCGTCGATCGCGTCGCGCTTCAGGTCCACGACGACGCGTATCCCGTTCCTGTCGCTCTCGTCCCTGATGTCCGAGATGCCCTCGATCTTCTTATCCTTGACGAGCGTGGCGATATACTCGAGCAGGTCCGCCTTGTTGACCATGTAAGGCAACTCAGTGAATATTATGCGACCCTTCTCCATCTTGTGCTTTGCCCGGACGATTATCTTACCCCGGCCGTCGCGGTAGGCAAGGTAGATCCCGGCGCTGCCATAGATTATCCCTCCGGTCGGGAAGTCAGGTGCGCCTATGTGCTCCATCAGCTGGGCGAGCTCGATGTTCGGGTCGTCGATGTAGGCGTCTATCGCATCGACCACCTCGCACAGGTTGTGGGGCGCCATGTTGGTGCTCATCCCGACCGCTATGCCGGACGAGCCGTTGACCAGCAGGTTCGGGAACTTACCGGGCAAGATGAGCGGCTCCTTGAGCGTCGCATCGAAGTTGTCGGCGAGCATCGGTTCCTTCAGAAGGGGTGCATGCTCCGGGAAGAGGCTGATCAGCTCGGCCCGGTGGTCCTCGATATCCCTGAGCGAGTCCATGTCTTCCAGCGTCTCCATCGCGACCTTGGAGAGCCGCGCCTCGGTGTAACGCATCGCCGCAGGTGAGTCGCCGTCGATGCTCCCGAAGTTACCCTGACCCTGGACCAGCGGATATCGCAGCGAGAACGTCTGCGCCATCCTTGCGAGTGTGTCGTACACCGCCATGTCGCCGTGCGGGTGGTACTTGCCCAGCACCTCGCCGACAATCCTTGCGCTCTTCTTGTACGGCTTGTCCGGGGTGTTACTCAGGTCGCGCATCCCGTACAGGATCCGTCGATGCACCGGTTTGAACCCGTCGCGCACGTCCGGGAGCGCCCGGCCAACTATCACGCTCATCGCGTAGTCGATGTACGAACGGGACATCTCGTCCTCGATCGTCCGCCTCTGAACCCTTGATGGATCCTGACCAGGCATGGCATCACACATCCAGGTTCACGACATCGAGGGCGTGCTTCTCGATGAACTCGCGCCTTGGCTCGATGGTCTCGCCCATGAGTATCGAGAACAGCTGGTCCGCGAGAGACGAATCCTCGATGTCCACCTTATACATCAGTCTTCGAGCCGGGTCCATCGCGGTCTCCCAGAGCTGTTCGGGGTTCATCTCCCCCAGTCCCTTGTACCTCTGAACGTTCGAGTTCGCCCCCATCTCCTTCAGGGCCCTGTCCTTCTCCTGCTCGTTGAAGGCGTAGACGACGTTCTGGCCCTTCCAGATCTTGAACAGCGGCGGTTGCGCTATGTAGACCATCCCGCCCTTGATGAGGTCGACCATGTGCCTGTAGAAAAGAGTGAGAAGGAGCGTCCGGATGTGCGCGCCGTCGACGTCCGCGTCCGCCATGATGACGACCGAGTGGTACCTTGCCTTCGTCGCGTTGAACTCCTCGTCGATGCCGGCGCCTATCGCGGCGATGATCGTCTGGACCTCCCGGTTCTCGAGGACCTTGTTCATCCTAGCCTTCTCGACGTTGATGATCTTGCCTCTGAGCGGCAGAACGGCCTGGAACTCCCGGTTCCTCGCCTGCTTCGCGCTGCCGCCTGCACTGTTCCCCTCGACTATGAACAGCTCGCATTTGGCCGGGTCCCTCTCAGAGCAGTCCGCGAGCTTCCCCGGAAGCGAAGTGCTGTCGAGCAGCCCCTTGCGCCTTGCCAGCTCCCTTGCCTTGCGCGCCGCCTCGCGCGCCACCTCCGCGAGGATGCACCTCTCGACTATCGAGCGGGCGTCCGCGGGGTGCTCCTCGAACCACTCGGAGAGCCCCTCGTACGTCACGGACTCCACGATCCCCTTGACCTCGCTGTTCCCGAGCTTGGACTTTGTCTGGCCCTCGAACTGCGGCTCCGGCAGCTTTACGCTGATGACCCCGGTCAGCCCCTCGCGCACCGAGTCCCCGGAGAGCCCCTCGACCTCCCCCTTGAGCATGTTGTTCTTCTTGGCATAGTCGTTCAGCACGCGCGTGAGCGCCGACCGGAACCCGATGACGTGCGTCCCGCCCTCGGTCGTGTGTATGTTGTTCACGAACGGGAAGAGGTTCTCGTAGAACCCGTCGTTGTACTGGAGCGCCATCTCGACCATCGTGCCGTTCTTGCTCCCGGAGGCGTATATCGGCTGCTGGTTGAGCACCACCTTGCTGTGGTTGAGCGATACGACGAACTCGCGTATCCCGCCCTCGTAGTGGTAGCTCTCGGTCGCGTTCGTGCGCGAGTCTAGCAGGTGGATCGTCACGCCCGGGTTCAGGTACGCCAGGTCCCTGAGCCTCCGGGATATGGTATCGAACTTGAACTCCGTGGTCTCGAAAATCTCAGGGTCCGCCTTGAAAGTAATCGTCGTGCCGGTCGATTGCGCCGGACCGATGACCTCCAGGCAGTTCTTCGGGACACCCCTCTCGTACCTTTGGGCATAGGTCTTCCCGTCACGCCTTACCCTCACCTCGAGCCACTCGCTCAGGGCGTTGACCACGTGGAGGCCGACGCCATGCAGCCCGCCGGAGACCTTGTAGACCTTCTTGTCGAACTTTCCCCCGGAGTGGAGGATCGTCATCACGATCTCCAGCGCTGGTTTGTTGTACTTCGGGTGGATGTCGACGGGTATCCCGCGCCCGTTGTCCTCTACCGTCACCGAACCGTCCAGGTTGACGGTCACGTGGATGTCGGTGCATACGCCGACCAGAACCTCGTCTATCGAGTTGTCGACGATCTCGTGGACCAGGTGATGCAGTCCCCTCTCGTCCGTGCTCCCGAGGAACAATCCCGGTCGCTTCCGAACGGCCGAAAGCCCTTCGAGGACCTGGATGCTCTCGGCATTGTACTGCTCGCTATCCGGCATCTATAGTCCCATCCCGAACGCTTATTTTTCTATATTGATGCGGAGTATTTAAAGCTATTGTAAAATTCAACCGGTCTTATGATATTCACTCCTAGCATGAGAATGTCATTTTTTCCCTTTCTCATCACCCTTCGAACCCTTCTGCAGTGGCTTGACCATGACGCCGTCCCCCTCCCCGATGCCCAACCTCTCTATGTCCAGGCGCCGGATGCGTATCCCGTTGACGGTGTGGATGCTATCGGCGAGCGCCACCGCCTCCACCCTCCCCTTCAGGGGCGCCTCGACGGATACCCTGTCCCCTGGCTTTATCTTAAGCTCCTTGAAGGAGTCCTCCGGTATCCTGACGACACCGTCCCCCGGTAGAGAGCTCGCTATGACGCGCATCGTGACCATCCGGGACTTCGATTCCCTTGGCATATGACCGGGAATAGCGTCGCTCTTAAAAATCATTCCGTCAGCCGGCTCAACGCTTCTGCTGCTTCAGCCAGAGGTCCATCAGCTCCATGAACGACTTCATGTTCGGGGGTGCTACGGTCTTCACGAACTCCTGCATGGCGTCGTACGGGTTCGAGAACTTGTCGCGGAGCCACTTGTTCTGGTCGAAAGCCATCTGCATCTGGTTGAGCGCCAGCTTCTGGAACTCGGAGAACGACGAGTCCTCAGGATAGAATCCGGACCCCGACTCCCCGGGGATGACTATCAAGACCTCCTTTCCCGCGTACTCGCGCAGCCCGCTGACCTGCCCGTTCGGGCTCACGCGCTTCGTGCCCACGATCTTGCCGCCGGGACCGATATCGATGCGCAACTCATCACCGTCCGACGATATGTTTCATGACCTATTTATAGTTGCATCCCGGACCGGCGCCTCCAGCATTCTAGGATTGCTAATTGCCGATTTGAGATCGCAAATTGTTGATCGAACGCATCGGCCGTACGCAGTTCAATTTTCCAATTTCAAATCATGCAATCTCCAATCCCTCAATCTCAAATCGCAGATCTCCCAACCGTCGATCGTTCATTGCTCCGGCACGGTCTCGCGGGCGAAGTCTATATCGATCTCCATCTTGAGCAACAGGGACATGGCTATGAGCTTGTCCATGGCAAGGAGCAGAGACCGGGTGCTCCCCCTCCGGACCCTGGCGATGTATGCAAGGACACCGGTGCGAACGCTGAACCCGTAATGCTCCGCTTTTTTCTTCAACAGGTCGACTCGCGAGTCGAAGCTCAGCATCGGGAGCTCTATCGCTCGCGCGGTCGAGAGGCGCTGGAGCGTCCCCTCCTTCGTTAGTTTGAGGGACTCGACCCGCAAGGAGCTCGCTATTATGACCCGGCCCTTTTGCTTCGAGGAGGCCGAGTCGATGATCTTGCAGAGCGTGTCCTCCGAGTCGCGGGCGATCCGCTCGAGCCCGTCGATCAGATAGACATCCGCCTCCCCCTCCATCGGAGGCGTGCCCATTACCCAGGAGAGCGCCCTCATCCCTCGGGATATAGCGTGGTGCATCGTCTCGGTCAGGAGCCGAGTCTTTCCAGAGCCGGGCGGGCCGATGAGGATGATGATGTCGTGCTCCTCCACCTTCTCTGTGCAGGCATAGTAGGCGTTCGAGGTCTCGGGCACCTCGTAGAACTTCATCCCCTCCTGCATGAGCCCTTTCTTCGATAGACGAGCGATTATCGTCCCGTACAGCTCCTCGAGCTTGTTCGCCCGTATCCTCTCCCTCCATTCGGAGGCGAGCGAGAGCCTGAACATCGTCTCCTGCCTGTCCCTCTCGGACACCCTCTTTGCCTGTATCTCCGAGATTATCATCTCCGCGGACTGGGCGCTCTTCTCCAGCGCATCCGGGTCCTTGAGGTCGGATATCGCGGCCGATATCTTCTTCCTCTCCTCGGCGTCGTCGACCTCCAGCGACCTCAGCCCCCCCTCGTACCGCTTCAGCTCCCGGATCCGCTCCTCGCACCTTACGAACTCGCTCTTCATCTCCTCGAGGTCCGGCCTCTTGTCGTTGAGGAGGCGCATCAGCCTGCTGACCTTGTAGCCGGAGGAGAGCCACTCCTGCGCCACCAGGCGCATCATCTTCACGATCTCCCAGGTGTAGATCGCCTCCTTCTCGGGAACCGGCGGTACCTTGGGGAGCTTGAACCTCATTGCATCCTTCTTCATTTGGGACTCCCGCCCCCTCGCCCCTTCAATGGTCAGGTCGATCTTCTTCCACTGGAACCGGCCGATCTGCACGTTCTCGGTTATCACTTCCGCGGCGCTGGACGCCAGGTATGCCATCACGTCGATCTGCCCGAGGAGCGTGAGGATCGAGTCCTTGTGCTTCGCGTCCTCGAGGATGTAGACCAGGGCCCTTGCGCCGTCTATCTTCCTCTTCCCCTTCTGCATGAACCCGTAGCTCGCCCCCATCGGGTAGCCCAGGTGCACGTATATCCTCCCCTCCGAGTCGCTGCCGCCGTGAAGGCTCCGGACCACTACGATGCCCGTGAACGAGAATTCCACTATCTCCTCCCAGATGGACTGGATGGAGGTTTCCGTCCCCTTCCAGTTCGCGAGCGTGATGCCCGGCTGCGCCCCATCTTTCACGGCTGGGTCCACGAGGTATGGATGTCGCATCGGTTCTTAACTCAATCGATGGCCTCGCCTATCAGGTAAATGTCCGTTGCCGATGCGACCCTCAGTCTGAGCCTCTCCCCGAGCATAGCTCGACCACGGACCACAACCGGCCTGTAAGAGTCGGTCCTGCATACCCACCCCTCCTTCCCCCTCTCGGTCACGATGGCGCGGACCTCCTTGCCCACGAGCCGCTCGTTGCGCTCCCTACCAGCCTCGAACCTCGCCTTTGCCATCTCCCTCGACCTCGCCTTCGCCACCCTGCCGTGGGGCGCGCCCGGGTACTCGAACGCCGGCGTCCCCGGCCTGGGCGAGAACCTCGTCACGTTCACTACGTCCGGCCCGCACTCCCTGACGAGCTCGAGCGATGCCTCGAAGTCCGCCTCCCCCTCCCCGGGGAACGCGACGATGATGTCCGTGGAGAGCATCGAGTCCTTCCTGTCGTACCTAAGCCTGAATCCCTTGACGAGCTCGAGGAACTGCCCGACCGTGTACCCGCGCTTCATGGAACGCAGGATGCGGTCCGAGCCGCTCTGTACCGGCAGATGGAGGAACCGGTAGACCTTCGCTCCGGAGAAGAGGCCCAGGACCCTGTCCTTGATCTTGTACGCGAACGCCGGGCTCATCATCCCAACGCGTATCTTGAAGTCGCCATGGATTCTTGCTATCCTCGAGACCAGCCAGGCGATGTCGGTCCCGCGGTCGAGCCCGAACACGGCGGTGTCCTGCGCGCTCAGGTATATCTCCCTGGCCCCGCGCGCCACCGCATCCTCCGCCTCGCGCACCAACGTTTCAGGTTCCGGGGTCTTCAACCTTCCGCGCGCTACGCGCGTTATGCAATAGGCGCACGCCCCCAGGCACCCCTGCGCGATCGGGATGATGTGCGTGATGCCAGACATCGAAGCGTTCTCATGCGTCCCTTTCGCTTTCGGGACCATCTTCTCAAGGCCACAATAGTCTTTGATCCTCAGCACGGTGATTCCCTGAGTGCCCTCCAGCTCCCGGCCCGAGATCGACGGCAGGCATCCGCAGATGATCACGTGCTTGCCCATCTGCCGATATTTACGAATCAACCGCCACATCCGGTTCTCGGTCGTCTGTATCACGACGCAGGAGACGAGCAGGACCGTATCCGCCTCCTCGGCGCTCCCGACCCGTCGGTGGCCCGCGCGCTCGAGCCTCCTCGAGAGGGCGTACCCCTCCCCGAAGTTCATCGTGCACCCGTAGGCGTCGAGGTAGTACCTCATCCGAGATGGATACGCATACCGGATATGAAACCATCCGCTTCCGGACCTTGGTCAATTCCGGTGCTAGAAAACATTTATTAAGTCCCCTGTTATCGCGATTTCTGGGTGCGTTAATCTGGGTCTGAGAGAATGGATAGTCCCCACGGAAAAGGAGTTCTTCGAGCTTTTTGAGAAGGAGATCTCCATCGGCGTCAAGGGGGCCGAGACGTTCAGGAACCACCTGAACGACCTCAAGAGCTTCGAGAAATATTCCAAGGAGCTGAAGGAACTGGAGAAGGCGAGCGACGGGGTTGTGCACGATATATACCTGGAGCTCGACAAGACGTTCATCACCCCCTTCGACCAGACGGACATCGCCGAGCTCGCATCGACCATGGACGACATCATCGACTCGATCGAGGCCGCGGCGATGAGGCTTCATATCTACAAGATAGAGAAGTCGGACAAGTTCCTGGAGGGGTTCGCCGACATCCTCGTGGAGTGCACCAAGGAGATCGAGAGTGCAATCAAACTCCTGAGGAAGAGGCAGCAGTTCGGGCGCATCTCGAAGCATCTGATCGAGGTGAACCGGCTCGAGAACGCGGGGGACGATCTCCAGAGGGAGGCCGCGATAGACGTCTTCAAACATGACGACATCAAGCGCATCATCCAGCTGAAGGAGTGCTACGACCTGTTGGAGGACGCGACCGACCAGTGCGAGACCGTCAGTCACTTGATAGAGGACATCATCATCAGGCACGGGTGAGCTCGATCATGAGTCCGGGGGCCGGGTGCTGGAAATGGTCCTGGAGATAGTCATCGTCATCGTCGTCATCGCGCTATTCTTCGATTTCGTGAACGGGTTCCACGACACGTCGAACGCCATTTCGACGATCGTCGCCACGGGCACATTGAAACCAGTCTATGCCGTTGCCCTCGCGGCCGTGGGCAACTTCCTCGGGGTCTTCCTGTTCCCTCCACTGGTAGCGACGACGATGGGAAAGGGGATAATCACCGAGAGCTCGATCGCCGCGATAACGATCCTCGCTGCGCTTCTAGGCGCAATCATCTGGGGGCTCATTACATGGTATTTGGCCATACCATCATCAAGCAGCCATGCTCTCATTGGCGGTCTGTTAGGAGCGGCGCTGGTCTATACGGGTCCTAGCGCGATCATCGCACCGAGCATTACGGATGTAGAGATTCTGATGGAGTTCATGTTCATCGGCGGTCTTCTCGGCCTTTTCATCATCTTCATCACCGGTGCAGCAAAACACGAGAGGTTGACCCCGGGGTTCCTTGCCATCGGGTTCATCACCGGCGCCATAATTGCTATAATCATAGCCATCGCGACGAAGGCCGTCCATGTCTCCGGGCTGTTCGCCGCCATTATATTCATCGCCGCATCGCCTTTGATCGGCATGGGGCTCTCCTTCATCATCGTCTCGCTCATCACGCGCGGTCTCAGGAGGACCTCGGGGCCAAAGGCGAACCGGTACTTCCGCAGGCTTCAGATAGGGTCATCGTTCTTCTACTCCCTATCGCACGGGACGAACGATGCACAGAAGACCATGGGCGTCATCACCATCCTGCTAGTCTCCGAAGGGATCCTCACCTCCTTCCATATCCCATTATGGGTGATACTCGCAGCAGGCGGGGCGATGGCGCTCGGGACCTTCCTCGGCGGATGGAGGATAGTGAAGACGATGGCCGCACGGATCACCGCCCTTCGACCGTACCAGGGGTTCTCTGCCGAGACCGGCGGGGGGGTCGGCCTGACCACGATGGCGATCATGGGGATACCGGTCAGCACCACCCACGCGATAGCCGGCTCGATAATGGGGGTCGGCGCGGCGAGGGGGACGCGCGCCGTCCGATGGGGCGTGACAAGGCGGTTGATAATCGCCTGGATAATCACGATACCCGCCAGCGCGCTCATGGCGGCCGTCATCTGCTATGCACTATCGTTCGTGATGTGACGCTATTCCCGGTGCTCGTGCAGTTTCATGGAAGCGAGCCCGGGAAGCGACTCGACCACCGCCTTCTCGATCGAGCCTCGCACCCCGCCCACCCCTTCAAGGGTGCGAGAGTGCGAGAGGTCCTCGTCCGCGAGCCCGCCCGCCCAGTTCGTCACCGCGCAGACCGGCTGGTAGCAGACGCCAAGCTGCCTTGCGAGCTTTGCCTCGGGGACGATGGTCATGCCCACGATGTCCGCTCCCAGGTTCCGCAGCATCTGCGTCTCCGCTGCGCTCTCGAACGTCGGGCCGCGCATCCGCGCGTAGGTTCCGCCCTCGTGCATCCTCGCGCCCGTGCGCACCAGCGCCTTCCTCATCTCGGAGCAGAACGGC
>Ga0315291_10008654_pt1 | contig 12492 bp, 9 predicted proteins | sample YL17G12_20_MG_FD_203070 | JGI IMG/M metagenome (GOLD analysis project Ga0315291, IMG submission 203070) | Sediment microbial communities from Yellowstone Lake, YNP, Wyoming, USA - YL17G12_20 | ecosystem: Environmental > Aquatic > Freshwater > Lake > Sediment | place: USA: Wyoming | collected... | reverse complement strand
CAGAGTATATAACATCGCTATTGACTTTAATTATTACTGAATTAGCATCGACACCCTTGCCGGCATCGGTGATATGTAAAACTACCAGGCGATTTAAGGGAACCTGTATGGAGTCAGCAGCCGGCGAGCAATTAGCAACAACCGGCGGGGATGTGTCGATGTTGAGGACAGTTATCGTAATTGTTTCAGAATCCTGGAGCGTGCCATCACTTGCTGCAAAGGTTACCTGATGGCTGCCCACCTGGGCACTGTCCGGCTGCCAGTTAAAACTCTGGCCAGCAAATGTCGCACCGGCAGGTAAAGTATCTGTCGAAAATGCTATCGTGCCACCATCGGGGTCGGCTGCACTCACAGAGAAGGATAAAGTGTCATTTACATAAACCGACTTATTACCGATAGAGCTCAGCACAGGCGGTCTATTGACGTTGCTGACGGTTATCGCGATTGTCTCGGAATCCTGTGTCTGGCTATCACCGGCAATAAACGTAACCTGATAAGTGCCGGTCTGGTCATAGCCAGGTGTCCAGTTAAAAGACTGGCCGACAAAAGCGGCTCCGCTCGGCAGGCCTTCCGCTAAATATGTGATTGAATCACTATCCGGGTCGGTCGCACTTACCGAAAAACTTAGGGCACTGTTCTCGCTGACCGATTTATTACCGATAGCAGCGAGCACCGGCGGCCGGTTCACGTTGTTTACTGTAATCACAACCGTCTGAGGAGAACTCTGAGCGCCGTGCTCATCGCTGGCGACAAAGGTAACATTATAAGTGTTGGCCTGGTCATATCCTAGCGTCCAACTGAAAGTCTGACCGGAGAATGTGGCACCGGTCGGCAGACCGGTTGCCGAATAGGTTATTGTATCATTGTCAGCATCAGCGGCAATCACTGTAAAAGTCAAGAGGGTATTCTCATTGACAGATTTGTTGCCAATCTCCTGAAGTGTCGGACGATGATTATTAGAATCTGCCACAGTGTATTCATAGGCGCCGACATCATACCCTTGCCCTTGCGGCCGCGAATTGCGGTCAAGGTCTTCATCAGGGGCGTCTGAACTACTGCCTGCATCAACAAAGTGACTGCCTGCGCGCAATCGCACGTTGCCATTAACATAGTCAACAAACTCAACGAGGGGATTATAATTATCCACGTCAAAATTGCGGTCAACTACGATATTTCTGGAGGGGTTGTTTGCAGGAACGCCGTCGGAAATGTTGTTCCTGACTATAACATTTGTAGAATTCGTCCCAACATCTATATCCGGTTTGCGAGTAATGCCATAAGGATGTATCACGGTATTATTTATGACCTTAGCACTATTTATAACATCGAAAGCAATACCCCATAAATCATTATCGCACATAACAACATTGTTTTCAATGAGTGCATTATTTATAGTGGTTGATAAATAAAGTCCTTGCAATCCGTTTGTTGGATAAGAACCGTTTGGATACACGGCTCTATTAGGGTCGGTTCGTGCACAGATATAATTCCGGCGAATTATTAAATTATCAGGATGAGTACCGTATGTCGTCTGAATTGAGTCTGAATGAGAGTCTGGGTTATTATCCTCATAAACATTGATAATGGTGTTATCCTGGCAAGTTGTGTTTGGGCCAGTTATAAGAATTGCATCACCGCAAAATCCGTCAATCGTATTATTCTCAATAAGAACACGCGGATTGGTCGCGCAACTAATCCCTGTGCCTACATTGCGTATTGTATTGCCTCGGATGGTAACATCGTTAGCACCACTAAATATCGCCGGATAAGTCAAAGTATCCCAATCGTTTGCGTCCCAAGAAGAAGTATCTTGGACGGTAAAAATGTTACAATCCTCAATGATTATATGGTCGTAACTCGTGTTGTAACAACGAGTATTTATCATCCACCAAGCAGAACCACCAGACCCTCTCGCGCCTGGATAAACCTGATTAGAAAAACTCGGACTTACCCGCAGACCTTTGAATTTCCAATAAGCACCAAATTCGATAGAGATAAAGTTGACGTCTGCAACCGCACCGGTATCCGGTTCAATTGTAATGTAATCAGTGTTTTTATAAACCATTCCAGTTATACCCGGCCAGGGACGACCCGCAGGAAACGCACCGTGAAAACCGGTGCGAAGCTTTACGGTGTCGCCGCTCTTGATTATTGTCCCATTAAACTTCCCGGCTTTAGCTACTGACATCAGCGTTCCCCAAGCGTGTGCCGGGTCTAACCCATTGGCATCGTTGCTGCCGTTGGGGTCGCAATAATAAGTAGCTGCCTTTACCGGAGAGGTCACGGCGGTAGAGCAAAATAGGGCACCGGCCAGCAAGAACATAAGAATTGCCCGCGAAGGCATAAGCCCTCGGCGATACGGTGAGGAACATATTTTTGTTGCATTTCTCACAAACATTCAGCCCCCAAAAGATACTTTGTCGTGCAACTTCCCACTATAAATAGTAAGAATAAATTGCAGCAAAGGCAAACACCATCTTCTGCCATTCATAGCGGATTTGCGCATAATATCGGCCTTATTATAAGACAGAACAATAAATAGTAGCTAAATCAGAGAAAATACCGCCAATAATGAGATTTCTGCACATTTTATGCCCGAACATCGAGAATAACTCCCAAGTATCATTAAGGATATACCCTTTTTTGACGAAATTTTAGATTGAATATAAAATGGCGGCTTCAAATTTACCTGATTTTTGGCCGTCATTGGAGGTTGCGGGCAAGGTCAATAATTTCTGCCTTCGCCGAAACTATGGCCTTGACAATCTTGCAACTGACAACATATAATAACGAATAACGTATTTGGATGTAATGGTGCCCCAAACTTTCCTCCAGAAAGTGTGTAATTATGGCAGGCAAGAGGTCGTTTCTATTTTTAGGATACTACTTTGGGGTTATACCCTTTGATGCACCGGATTAAACTTAACCTTTTACCAAAACCATTTAAGATGCTTCGCTCAACGTCCCAGGCAAGGGGCGGACTGCCGGGATGGTTTCTCTGGATTTTGGCCGTTTTGCTTTTGGTATCTGCCGGCGTAACCTACCGCATTCTGGCATCTCACTTAGAACTCTCTGCTGATACTGCTATCAATCTGCCCGTGCCTTTGAGCGCCTTCCCTGCAAAAGTCGGCAACTGGGTTGGCAGCGACTTGCTCATTCGCAATACCACTAAAGAATATATGCAAACACATTTTGCGGATGACTTTTTAAGCCGGCGATACGTTAACGCTGCGGCTAATATCTGGGCAGATGTCTATATCGTGTATTGCTCGTCCCGACCTGCGAGTATAGTGGGTCACCAGCCACGGGTATGCTATCCCGGCAGCGGCTGGGTCCACGATGGCACCGAACGGTCACAATTTTTCTCACAATCCGGCCGGCAAATACTATGTTTGATACATCGATTCCATAAGCCAGCGCCAATGTATGAACAAATAGTCGTCTTAAATTTTTACATCTTGAACGGCCGAATTACCGCCGACGAAAAGGACTTTTCCGGGCTGCTCGACCGGAAGCCCAATATCGCCGGCGACCCGGCCCGATACGTAGCTCAGGTTCAGATAAGCTCGGTGCTGGAGAACTCAATCAGAACAGCGGCTAAGGATATGGCTGACGTGATACTGGACTTTCTGCCCGACAAAGACGGCAAAGTGAGAGCAACCCAGATTACCCAGATACCTCCCAGCGATATAAGACGCGAACTGGCGGGTAATAAATAAGAAATACCGAAACTGTTGTAATAAAGTAACACGTTCTCTAATAAGGAGTTACATTGATTTTACGATGTAACCGAGGGGGACGGAGTGTGCCGAGTCGTTTGTATTAGGGACTGCAAACGCGGTTTTTGGCCTTCTGCGGGCGCATCCGAATACACAGAATTAGGGAGAGGCTATGAAACTCGCAAAACGTGTATTACATTATAGTGTATATTACACTGGTTTGATTAGATTACACAACAAGTTGCACCCAAGACGGAACGTTGTAATCATTTGTGCCCATGAGGGAATACTTCTACCCCGATACATCAACTATCTATACAAGACCTGTAAAATTATCTCACTGGATGATTTTCTCGAGATTCATCGCAGTAATACAGCTATTCCTGATAACGCTGTAGTTTTAACCTTTGATGATGGTTACAGAGACAACTACACGACAGTTTACCCCATACTGAAAAAATACAGAATCCCCGCCACTATTTTCCTGACGGTTAACATGATAGGCACTGGAAAAGTGTTATGGTCGGATAAGGTTAGATATGCTATCACGAATACAGAGAGACAATTTGTCCAGATGGACGCCAAGAGACGAAAGCTGACCACATCCAGCAACAGAGAACAAACCATTCAAGAAATCTGCAGATTGTTAAAGGGGATGCCTGAACAACTGAGGAGTCATAAGGTTGACGAGCTTATAGCTCCTTTGGATGTAAGATTGGATGAAACAAAGCTACCGCAGATGCTTACCTGGGAGCAGGTAAAAGAAATGAGCGACAACGGCATTACGTTCGGCGCCCATACTTTAAGTCATCCTGTGTTAACGAAAATTTCTCAGGAAGATGCCAGAAGAGAGATAGCGGAGTCAAAACGTGTGTTGGAGGAGAAGATTCAGAAACCCGTCAAATATTTTGCTTATCCATACGGTACGGAAACTGACTTCAATGAAGATATTAAAAACATTGTCAGGGAATCAGGTTACACCTGCGCCCTTACCTTTATGGATGGGTACAACGTTCAAAATTCAGATATATTCGCACTGGGAAGAATGGCACTCTTTATGAATAAGCCAGACCTGGCATTTGCGTTGTCGAGTTTGCGGTGGAGACTATTAGACTGGCGGTAAGGCTCAAAAAGATACAGAAAACAGAGTTTACGAAAAATGGAGAATTTGCTTAAAGACTGCCGGTTCGAATGGGTCACCAGATGGGACGAGGTGTGGGACCCTTCATTTGTGAAACAGTGGAAGGAGCTAATGGAGCGGTCCCCGGATGGGCATGTCTTTTTTGAACCATCTATGGTCCGGGCATGGTATGAAACCTATCGTAACTTGAGACGAATTGAGCCGCGATTTTTAATTTTCCGTCCTAACTCCGAATGCACTGTTTTCTATCCGCTTGTGCTCGACCGCAGCGGCTGGAAGGATGCCTGGTTACGTGTGATACAGCCGGTCGGGCGCAACGAATTTGACTATCAAGACCCCATAGTCTCGGGCGATTGCACAAAAGCTATCGGCAGCAGTTTTTGGCAGGATATTGTGAATGAATTGTCCGGGTCGTTTGGTGACTTTGACCTTTTTGAAATACCCCGCGTCCGTCAGGGACGCACGCTTGGTTTTGAAGGTTTTGCGAAGACCGGCGATGCTCCATTCCTTGAACTGGCAAGGTTCGAATCATTTGAGCAGCTTTTCACAGCCCTTTCCAAAAATCTACGACGTGATGTTCAGCGACGGCAGCGTCGCCTTATTGCTTTGGGGATTCTGACGATGGATGTTGTTGGCAAAGACGATTTGAGTTATGCTATGGAGATTCTTCCGGGTCTCCTATCCCATTACAGGGCACGATGGGAACCGACATGCCCCAAATTGATGCCATGGCCGAGCAGAAAAGATGATTTCTACAAAAATCTTCTGGCTAATGTTTTGCCTTCCGGTTTTTTGCATATATCGGTCCTTAAGTGTGGAGAAGAGGCGATAAGTTGGGATGTGAGCTTCTTATACAAACGGCGATTTTACGACGATACGTGTGCATTCAATAGTGCCTTTTCCGAGTATTCACCGGGCAAAGTCCATCTGGCAAAGTTGTTGGAAGAAGCATTCCGTCAGCAAGTGGAGGTATTCGATTTTCTCGCCGGTGCAGAATCATATAAGCTTCAATGGACTCAACAGGCAATAGGTCTCTACCGATTGTCGATATTAAGGCCGGGTTTTCTGCCGTGGATACGTGATAATTCCAGAAAGTTGTTGAGAAAAATTGCGTCACTGAAGTTTCTTAGGCATAACTGACCGGTTACCAGAAATGAAGCGCATTATAATTTCTATCATTCGGCAGCTTATTCTATGGCAGCTCTATTGTATTCGTTTCGTGTTCGGCAGGTCATTAATAACGATGCAGTTTCGGCTTTTTTCGCAGTTGGTATCGGCGTGTAATGTGTTGCGGATTCTTGGGGCAACTGTCGGGCCACGCACGAGCATTGCTTCTGATATTCGCATTGAAACCGAGCCTGATGCCAGATGCGATAATCTGTCAATAGGCACAAATGTTCATATAGGTCCGCGTTGTTTGTTTGACCTTAGTTCAAAGATAACTATCGAAGACGATGTTGGTGTTGCCGCTCAAGTGTCTTTTGTTACTCATGCTGATGTAGGTAATACGCCCCTAAGGCATATATTCCCTCGCAAAGAAGGACCGATTACCGTGCAGAAAGGAGCGTGGTTGGGTGTGAACACCACGGTTTTGCACGGTGTCACAATCGGCAGGTGCGCAATGATTGGAGCAATGAGTCTGGTCAACAAGGATGTGCCACCCAATTCCCTATCTTTCGGTATTCCCTGCAAGGTCATAAAACGGTTTGATGAGCCAGAGGAAACCTATCAGTCTAACCGAACATAAATTAACGATATTCGCAGCGCTTCCACTTTTACGGCGGACACATTGTCTTTGCTCTGGGCAAAGCCGGGAAAAGCAGGTTTAGACGTGCGGAGTATAAGCGAAACAATTTCAAGTGTAGCCAGCCGATTTCGCGGCAGTAGTCTGAAGGCGCGCGGCACCCGCGGTGCGGCGATATTAGGTGCTGCCACGGGGGTGGAACGAACTTTGAGATTGGCGCGGAATATGCTCCTGGCCAGGATACTGGCGCCGGAGGCGTTCGGAACAATGGCTATGGTAATTGCCGCATCAAGCATATTTGAGACCTTGAGCGATGCCGGCGTCAGGCAATCAATCATACAGAGTAAAGGCGGAGCGGATGCAGACTATCTTAACGTGGCCTGGTGGTTCCAAAGCATCAGAGGGCTTGGGTTGTATTTAGTCGGGATATTGGCTGCTCCCTGGGTCAGTCACTTTTATAGGATGCCTGAGCTACTGCCTTTGATGAGAGTCGCTTTTATTGCGATGATTTTTAATGGTCTTGTAAGTCCACGGGCATACGTTCTGGAAAAAAAACTACAATTTGGCAGGTTCGTTATACTAACTCAGGGCAGCGGCCTATTAAGCACACTGCTTACAATCGGGCTGGCATTTTACCTGCAGAACGTATGGGCCCTTGTAATCGGGCTTGTGGCTGAAGCTGTAATCCGATGTATTCTATCGTTTGTCTTATGCCCCCTGTCGCCGAAGATAAGTATTGACAGGGGGTCCCTGAAAGAATTACTGAACTTTGCCAGGGGTATTTTGGGTTTGTCTTTCCTGACAGTAATCATCCGGCAGATGGACATTATTGTGCTCGGAAAAGTGGTCTCAGGGCCGGGGCTGCTGGGGGTGTATTACCTGGCACTGCAGTTGGCGGACCAGCCTGTTCAATTGTTCGACCAAATTGTCGGCAGGGTCCTTCTGCCTGCATTTGCAGAAAAGCAGGACAACAAAGAATCTATTTGCCGTGCTATGCTGGCAATAGCGAGGGCCACCGGGGTCCTGGGCATTCCGCTGCTGGCATTTGCAATCAGTTGCGCAAGACCTATACTATCAATAGTATATGGTTCAAAGTATGGCGAAGCGGCAATTCCGTTTAGCTTATTGTGTGTATGGGGATTGGTATTCACGCAGGCCATAAACGTTGCTTCGATATTTCTGGGGATGGGTCTGCCGCGTTTGCACCGTCGGGCAGTTGCTCTGCGAGGTCTGTTACTGGCCGGTCTGATATACCCAGCTACAGTTTATTGGGGGTTAACCGGCGCTGCAGCAGCGGTGCTGGCTGCATATTCTGCTGGGTTGATTGTGCCGTTTGGATGGCTAAGGAAGCTAATTAAACTTGACCTGACCGAATATATGCGTAGCTGGCTGCCCGGGCTGCTATTGTCAGCGTTGGTGCTTGCCCCTGTGGGGCTATTGAAACTTGCCGGGGTCAGATATGTCGGAATAAACATAGTTACGGCTGGACTGTCGTGTCTGGCGGCGCTTGTCATCGGGGCATTTCACCTCAACCGCCGCTACAAACTGATATAAAGCTTGCAGGTAAGGGTGGACACGATTGCAGGGAAACTCAAAAGCAGAAAGAAAACCATTAAAGATTTCAAAAGGTGCAGGACAGAATAACGATTATGGAGTTTGACAAGGTTGAACAGGTCGGCAGGGTTTTACTCAAACGGATTAAGTCCAGTAAAGCGGACAAGCCGGTTTACAGTGACGGACCTGTCGAAAAAGAACTTTATGATGGATTCAAGTCTGACCCAGATTACGATACTGCAATCAGCAAAAGGGAGAATTACTCATCCTGGGCACAAGAATATCATCTTTCCCCGGTGCGTCAGAATTTACTGAAATGGTTCCCCTTTGACGCCGAGGGCAGCATTCTTGAGGTTGGGGCCGGCTGCGGCGCCCTGACGGGACTGTTCTGCGGCAAGGTCAGGAACGTAGTAGCTCTGGAATACAGCTATCTGCGGGCGCTGGTAACTGCCCAGAGACACTCGCGATGCTCCAACCTCGAGGTTATAGTGGGCGGACTTCAGGACTACGAAGAGGAGCGGCTTTTCGATTATATTAGCGTGATAGGGGTGCTGGAATATGCGGCGGCGTTTTATGGAGGCGAAAAGCCGTTCGAATCGTTTCTGAAGAAGGCGCATACGATGCTGAAGCCGGAGGGCGCACTAATCCTGGCTATTGAAAATAAAATAGGTTTGAAGTATATCGCCGGCGAGCCCGAGGAGCACACAGGGCGAATCTTCGAGTCAATCTATAACTACCCCTATCCTTCCAAAGTAAGGACTTTTAGTAAACAAGAGCTGGCAAGACTGCTGGGTGCGGCAGGTTTTGCGAGCATGCAATGGTACTATCCCCTGCCTGACTACAAGAGGCCGGAGGTCGTTTTATCAGAGGAAGTTACCCCAGAAGACAGTGATTCAGTGTGGCCATTATATCCGGCGAAGACAAGTATCTTTCCCGGTAAAGCAGTTCTGGCGGAACGATGGTTTGGCAAGACGCTGGCGCAGGCAGGTTTGTTTGGAGAGTTTTCCAATTCATTTTTGGTCATAGCCAAAAAGAAAAAGAACGAGACACCTGATGAGCCCCGCTGCATTCGGTTCTGGGCTGCCAATCAAGGGAGAAAACCTGAATTCAGAACCAGCGTGCGGATATGCGTGGACGAGGGGGGAAAATATGTAGTCAGAAGCGCCGACAATGACAAATCTATTCCTTTTATCCGGGAGATTGCCCGCAGAGAATTATTAGCTGAGAAATTCTTTAAGGGTAAAGCAGAGGCAGTAACCGGCCGGTCTGACGGCTCCAGCCTTCGCTACAGCTTCATAGAATTTCCCTCGCTGGAAGAGTTGATAGCTGACGCTATCGAAAAAGAAGACACTGGTTCTGGAAAATCATTAGTTGAAGGATATATACGTTTCTTAGAAACACTGCCCCTGGAAGAATGCATTCCTGAACGGTTTATACAGGAATTTGGCCTGCCTTCAGGCAAAATCACACAGCCGGTAAGGTGCCTTACTTGCGCAACTTTTGATTGCGTCCCGCGCAACATAAAGGTTAGTTCTCAAAACTGGTATATTATCGACAACGAGTGGACATTTGACTACCCAATGCCCATAGATTACCTGGTTTTCAGGGGAATCCTTACGCTGATAGCCAATCTCCAATCTCATATTAAAATCCACTCATCAAAGGACCAGCCAGTGGTTCTGCTCAGGGGTTACGGTAAGAATCGAGAATACATACCACTGAGCTGGTTAGAAATTCTGCGGGGGTTAAAGATTCCGGTCAGCAAGTTTACACGGTGGGAAACACAGTTTCAGAACCAGGTAAACATCTACCAGCGAAATTTCCGGTTAAGGTTAAACAAGAATCCTAAAGTGCTTACGCATGTAGAGCTTTGCAGGGTCCCAACCACCTGGGACCCTCTGCACAGGTTGAGCCGCTTACTGTCAAATATAGCGAGGATTCTACCGCGAAGATTCCGATGAAAGAGATTTTTGTTATATGGAACAGCTAACATTAGCAGTTGCGGCAGCCGCGTGCGTTCTGGTATTTTGTCTGCCCCCTGCCTGGTGGCTGGCGGTGTATGTAGCAACTCTGGCATGGTATCCCTCTTACCTAACGGTAAAAGTGGGGACATTAGATTTTTCTGCGCCCAGAATAGTTATCCTGGCAATATATGCCAGCTTGTTTTTCCGGCAGCATTTGCTCAAGCGGTTCAGGGTGACTCTCCCGGACACACTTGTAATAGCCTATTTCTTCTGCCAGCTCCTTGCCGGAGCCATGACAACAGACCTCCCCCGACTTCTGGAAAATCGCTCAGGGGCTGCTTTTGATATGCTTTTGCCATACTTTGCCGCCAGAGCGATAATCACAGACAAACAGCGATATTTATCCTTCCTTAAGGCCAGCATGTACATTGTTGCTCCAATGGCGATCTTTGGTCTTTACGAGAGTGTGACCGGTCATAACCCGGTTGGTTTCCTGCAAAAGTATATGGTCTGGGGTTCGGTTGCAGACTTTCCCACCAGGCATGGTTTGTATCGAGCGTGGTTCATTTTCTCCCACCCGATAATGTTAGGCCTGTTTTTCGCCATCTTGGGACCACTCTGGGCCGGGTTGCTTCGTCAGGCAAGAACAAACAGACTTATGTGTTATGCAGGGATTGCCCTGGCGGGAATAGGTGTGTTTTCATCGATGTCAAGCGGGCCACTAACGGCAGTGTTAGTGGCTACTGCCTTTATCGCGTTATACCGATACAGAAGATATTGGAAGATGGCAGTTGCTGCAATCGTTTTGATGTGTGCGACCATCGAAATCGTTAGTAACCGGCATTTTTATTATTATCCAGCAAGATTTACCTTTGATCTCGCGACGGCCGATTATCGTGGGAAACTGATCGATGTTGCACTGTTTGAAGGTGGTATGTCCGGACACTGGCTGGCAGGTTATGGTATAGACACCGAGGCCGCCAATGAGGCCAGCGCCACGTGGGCGGCAAAAATCGGCCCCAGACCAACGCTCGACATGGTGAACCACTATCTGCTGATATTGTTCGAGTACGGCCTTATAGGACTTGTCCCTTTCCTTGCTGTGATAGCGGCAGCAGCAAGGAAACTCGTCGAAGCTTTTAGGTCAAGCCTGTTGGATTCTGACAAATGGCTTATATGGTGTTTATCTGCAAGTCTTGCTGGGCAACTAGTTGCTTACGTCACGACGTCCCTTCATACGGGTCAGGCTAACTGTTTGTTCTTCATCCTGCTCGGACTATGCGGCGTCATGCCTGTTGTTATATCTGACGGAAATAACTGGGTCTTAAAGTCGAGGCTCCGGCAGAAGGTAGGGTATCCGCCAGATGCAAGATGCTTTCCGGAGATTTGCAGATGAGTCATGAGCAAAGCATCACTTCCAAATTGATTCGCCGCTATTATAGGGAGACCCAAAGCGACATATTGTACACAGCTTTCTGCAGTTATGTGAAACCTGGTACAAAGGTGCTTGATGCGGGCTGCGGCTACACCCTATCGTGCTCCCGCGAAGGACCGTGGCCCGATATTTATATCGTGGGCGTCGACCAAGACCCTGCGGCACACAGTAATCCCTTTTGCAACGAGACGCTAATCTGTGACCTGAAGACCCTTCCGTTTGCTGATGCCACATTCGATTTGATCCACTGTCGTTGGGTGATAGAACACCTTGAAGACCCGCTGAGTGTGTTCTATGAGTTTGCACGGGTACTTAAGCCGGGAGGGCACTTGCTTGCCTTGACGTCAAACATTTATCACTACGCCACGATCGCTGCAAAGCTCACGCCGTATTGGTTTCACCGACGGTGGTGGCCAGGACGACCGTTAGAGCCCTGTCCCACGTACTTTCGCGCCAATTCCCCCCGTGGGTTGCGTCGCCTTTGCGCGAATGTAGGACTGAATATTCGGCGGCTGGAACTAAACGAGGGGCTGCCGGTGTATCTCGTCCGATGTTGGCCTGCTTTTTTAGGCGGCGTGCTTTATGAACGTATCGTCAATTCGACACGTGTACTCGAGTGCATACGGCATACTATCTTTTTGGATGCCTTTATGAAAAGCAAACACACACACCACAACAAATTATGAGTACTTTAAGCGTATTATACAGTTTCCCACTTTTTGTAACTGTCAAGGGTGGTATTGGTACGGCGGCATACCACCAGGTAGCAGGTTTAACTAAATTGGGAGTGCATGTTAATCTATTTTGCGGTGTTATGCCGTTGATTACAGCCGATGAGAACAACCGCCTTCTCGAAAAGCTATCAAAAGGGGGATAACCAGTTTACATTAAACCTAACTATGAGCAACCAGGACCAATATAACCCCGGTGTTTGC
>Ga0315291_10008653_pt1 | contig 12493 bp, 14 predicted proteins | sample YL17G12_20_MG_FD_203070 | JGI IMG/M metagenome (GOLD analysis project Ga0315291, IMG submission 203070) | Sediment microbial communities from Yellowstone Lake, YNP, Wyoming, USA - YL17G12_20 | ecosystem: Environmental > Aquatic > Freshwater > Lake > Sediment | place: USA: Wyoming | collected... | reverse complement strand
ATGATTCTGCTTGTGTGACAATTTGTTCCACGATTTTCCTTGCTTCATAGGAATTGCTCAAGTCAATACTCTCCATTAATAGATTTATTCCGCGATTTTCCTCGCTTCAAGGTGATCATTCACTTTTGGATTTTCCGCTAAGGGTTGATTAACTCACTCAACAAGTATTTTATGTCTTTTGGATTTTGTGAATACGGAAATTATGATGAAGGAAGTTTTAATATGACAGAAGTTGTTATTGTAAGTGCGTGCAGATCAGCGATTGGGAAGTTTGGTGGATCCTTAAAGACTTTAATAGGAAGTCAAATTGCAGCCCACGTAATGAAAGAAGCCGTTAAACGTGCTGGAATTGACCCAGCAACCATCGGCGATGTGCGATTTGGGTGTTGTTTGGAACGTTGCGACGAATTAAATGTCGCGCGCGTGGCCATGTTGAAAGCCGGTATTCCTCAAGAAACACCCGCTGTAACCATCCAACGGGTCTGTAACAGTGGTATGGAAGCGATTGTGTCAGGAGCAAATCTCATTAAGAGCGGATACACTGACACCGTCCTTGCAGGGGGCGTCGAATCGATGAGCAATACTCCTATCGTCTCCTTTGACGCGCGTTGGGGCGTTGGCGGTGGGCGTGGGTATACAAATAGCAACCACACCTTTGTCGATTCCTTGTATCAAGGTTTACATGCTGGGGCCGATATTATCATGGGTCTCACAGCAGAACTTATAGCTGAGAAATGGGAACTCTCGCGTGAAGCGATCGATGAAGTTGCCTGCCGTTCGCATAATAATGCCGAAGCCGCAACACAGAACGGGACCTTTACAGAAGAAATTACACCGATTGAGGTGCCTCAATACAAAAAGCCGCCTTTAATTTTCGATAAGGATGAACAGTTCCGACCGGGCATGACAATGGAAATCTTATCGGCATTACCTCCCGCCTTCAAGAAAGATGGGAAAGTCACTGCAGGCAATGCCTCGGGTATAAATGATGGAGCTGCCGCGCTCATTTTGATGAGTAAGGAGCATGCAGAAAGCCTTGGATTAACCGCTTTGGCCACACTAGCAGATTTTGGAATTGCTGGCGTAGATCCAAAGTATATGGGCGAAGGTCCAATCCCAGCCACTAAAAAGGCTCTTGAACGAGCAAATCTGAATTTGCAGGATATCGAGTTGGTTGAATGCAATGAGGCCTTTGCAGCAACCTATCTTGCAGCCGAGATAGGAGTTGGATGGAGTCGAGATATTGCCAATGTGAATGGCAGCGGAGTTGGGCTCGGGCACCCTGTCGGCTGTACTGGAGCGCGCATTGTAGTCACACTCATACACGAAATGAAGCGGCGGGACTTGCATTTAGGACTCGCCACACTTTGTGGTGGTGGCGGAATGGGTATGACGACCATCTGGCGACGTGATTAAAACCATCACTCCACCTATTTTTTTTTAAAAACATCTGAGTTCTTATTACATGGGAAAAATAAAATTTATTACGGCTCTTGGAGAAATAATTGCAGAGCTTAAGCGGGATAGCCCTAAAACCGTGGAAATCCTTCTTAATTTTCTCCCCATGAAGTATAATGTCCCACTTTGGGTCTGGGGCGAGGAAGTGTTCTTCTTCCTCCCTGATTCCTTAAAAGAAAAAATTGACTTTGAAAATGCCAAGACGGACCTACAGATTTGGGATGTCGCGTACTGGGTGCGGGACCCTGCCATTTGCCTCTTTTTCGGAAAAACCCCTCTCTCTCGAGGAAAAAATCCGGTTGCGGCAGAACCGATCAATGTCATCGGTAGAATCATCCAAGGAAAGGAAATTTTGCCTAAATTAACAAAAGGCGATCTCATTATAATGTTAAAGGCATCAGAATCTGAATAAAAACAAGTTTAATAATACCGTTCCTACAAAGCTGGACAAACTTGGACAGTCTGCCAACTTAACTCATTGGGTGGTGAACGGGCACCCCACGCTCGCGCTATAGCGGAGCGGAAGTTCTGGCGAATCGCCTCGCAGATTTTGCAGTGAGGATGTTGCGGGCTGCATTGAGATCCGCATCCACCTGATATTTCTTTTCATCCTTCTTACTAAATTTCTTATCCACAAAGGTTTTCCTATTGCGAATTGCCTCCTTATTTATTTCTGTCTTTCCATTCACCCTCTTCTTAGTCCAACTACATTACCCTCTATCACTTTGACTCCAAACTAGGTTGCTACTTGACTCCAAACTAGGTTGCTACTTGAATCCAAACTATGGAACAGTTGTTTCCCGAGAGCGAGAACTTGGGAAGATGAGACCATGGCGCACGGCAGACCGACCCGATTCTATTGGCACGTCCTGTTCGCGGGGCACACGCTGGAGATTTTCCCCGAATCGCTCAAGGTCTGGGTGCAGAAGTACCCCCCCTTACAGATTCCTCATCATCATTGGACGGAACACGGGCTACGCCAAGGCGGTGAAGGTCACGACCGCCCTGGAGCAGCTGCTGGCATTTCTCTACGAGACCGAGCGACTGTAACTCGAAATCGCTGATACTATCACCGTGGCTAGCCGCCTCCTCGACCACCTCTGTCCCAAGCGCCAGCCAGAGGTCGAAAGCGATTGCCTACGGTTTCCCCTTGGTAGAAATATAGTTAAATTCAAAAAATCTTTTTCTTCTTTTTTAACTCTTTTTTTACTCAAAAATATTAGTAAAGATTTTTATTCTCAAATTGACCTATACGAAAATATAACCGATTTGCTTTGGAGATTTTAGGTGCAGGGAGTTTCAGTATGTGGAATGATCTATTTTCTCCTCCGCAACCCCATCAGCAAAGGATTATATGGCCCCAAATCTGCATGGGATGTGGATACCCATTCCCAAAAGATTTCCAATCATACAAATTCCATGTTCACAAGAAAAAAGTGATTGAGGGGCAGTATTCTAGTATGATGTCCATAGAAAGGGTTGCTATCTTTGATCTCGATGTTTCTGCTTTCTTGTGTAAAAATTGTGAATTGGGACAGCGAAAAAACTATATCCAGAGGATGATCATAATCGGTCTCCTTTTTAGCATCCTTTTTGTACCCGTAAATATAAGGATGGCACTAAGACATTCAACAACAGCTTTATTGACGTTTTTAATCCTGACATCAATATTTTATGTGATTTTCACTTTAATCTCTTGGTGGCATTTAAAAAATAGATTCAACCCAGCAAAATCTTTAATTGGATTTAGAATTGTTAAGAAGGATCTCTATTTTAAATTCAAAAGTCCCAAATTTGCTACAACCTTTAAATATAATAATCCAAGGCTGAATATTATAGAAGATGCCGCTTCCGTTCTACTTCGTCAATCTGGGAAACGCAACCTAGGGAAAAGTAGGGAAAGATTAAATAAATTATTAAAAAAGACTTCTCAATCAAAATAAACCTATTCAATCAAAGTTTGGATTAAATAGCAATTTTTATTAGGCATTCTCAAATTATTTAAATTAATTATAAGGAGTGAAGCGGATGATTTACCTGAACCTGACCTTCTGGGTCAGGTTCCAGAGTGCAAAAATTGGATAGACCCCGCTGATCCAGATGCGGGTGTAAAAGGTTCGGTCAAATGTCATAAATGCGGGTTTATCATGCAGATCTGCAAACTCTGCAAAAAATCTATTTAAAGAGGCATAATATCCTGAGTTTCGGTGGGATATCTATTTAAAGGGGGAAGAATGTCCAAGTTTTATAAAACAGTTAACCAACCCCTTCAAATAAGTTTCAAGAAATGAATTCGCTGGCTTTATTTTTGGGCATTTTCTAGCCTTTTAGCGACCTCAATATACACTCTCATCGCCGCCTCTTTCGACATTCCTTTTCTGGAGGTCCATTCATCGTATTTAGCCCGCTCTCTTACATTCAAGCGACCTGGGCGTTCTCCTGTGACATCACCAAAAAGGGCTTGTTTGTAGAGCCCGTATAATTCTAATTGCACCTTAGTTGATTGCGAGGGCAAATCATTTACGCATTCTACTGCCTTAACGAATTCAGATTTGATTGAATCTTTTTCGCCCAAATTATTTTCTCCTAACTAAAAAAATAGAGGGAATTTGTTAATTCGAATCGTATTCCTGATCCACTAATTCAATGAATTCAAGACAGATATTGAGTACATGATTCATGATATTTTTATCCAAGTTTTCCGGTGAATCTGCAATAGAATGCCAGTTTTTAATAAATAGGGTTTTGATGCCACCTCCGACGATCGCACAAGCTGGCAGACCTTTTTCGGAAAATCGAACGGCATCAGTTCCTGCAAATTTTGCTTCAACAAGTTCTGTAGGAGGCAATCCTTTCTTCTTCTCCCTCGTTTTCTCAAAGGCAGCATTCATACGGTTATAAACGTCTGGATGGTGTCGTATGGGATGGATGAAGGGGAATTTACCATTGACTGTGAGGTACATAGTTTCTGCACTCAAAATCCCGACACCATCGCCTCCACCGCAACTCTCTACCACAACGGTATAACTGTTATCAAGAATTTCCTTGGAGGTCTGCTTCACAAAGGCTTTAGACCCGCGCTGTCCCGCTTCTTCTGCTCCGAAAGAGCCACAAATAACTGCGATATTCTTTGGCCGGTTTTCTTCTTGACTTATAAATTTGGCAATTGCCATTGCAACTGCCACACCACTGAGATTATCATTCGCCCCTTGCACGATTTGGGAGCCAAAGAATCGGAATAGAATATTTAAAAAGAAGATGAACCAGGGAACGAACGGAATGAAGAGACCTATATCCATCCAGTTGATGCTGAAGATCGAGTAACTGATCACGGGAGTTAAGGTTCCGAGAAGAATTAATTTGATGATTGACCAAAGAATTGCAAAGATTCCGAGTGCTATTGCCCCATAAAGCCGTTTTTGCATTGAAGGAACGCCAAGTTTGGCGAATGGTAATTCAATAGCAGAATCCGAATGTCCCCCAAATATTAGGTACTTCTTGGGCGTTTCGACGGCTTTTGGTTTGATGATACCAAAGACATTCTTAGAAATTCCTTTAGCATAGAAGATATCAAGATATTCCTTTAAAAATAGCAATTCGGTAACGGCGAAAAATAGTCCTAATAAACACATAATTGTACAGATATAAGGCAAATAGGTGAAAAGGAAGAAGAAGCCAATTGTGCAAAGTCCGCCACCCCACCGCACTAGGCCCCGTGGATAGGCGAGATAGGCTGTTTTAAATTCCTGGGTAAAAGTTTCATCGCAGTTATTACTAAGTTCTTTCTGTATTACTTCTAAACACTCATGTTCCTCTTTCTTCGTGGCAAGCCGTGGTCCAATATTGTCACAGATGTCCTTAATAAAATTGTACATGTATTCGGAATACTCTTTATCCGCTTTCAACGGCATTTCACACACGCTCTAACTCTTGTGTTTTTCGAATTACTCTGACCATATATGATTGAAAAATATTAACGTTTCCCAAAAAATAGTAATTGAAAATTAGCTACAAAACCTTACATTTTCAAGTGTTTTCCGTTTTTTTCTCCGATTTATAGTAGGAATAAAGAGCTAAGGCAAAGGCATATGCTAATAATGCAAACGGAACAAAAATCAGGCATAAAGTGGCGGTAAAGTCATCTAGAAAAGCCGCTCCAACAATAACTAGAAAGATAGGGCCTATAAGCCAGGCCGTAATTCGCCCATAAAGGGCTCCTTTATAAGCACTGAAATAATAGATAAAGAGCATAGCCATACTCGGCAGATAATAGAACGGGATATAGGGCCAAAAGGGGATAGCCTGTCCCCAATTACCTAAAACACGATAAGTAGCAAACATCGAATCCCACCAATCACTAGCAGGAAATGGATAAATGCCGGAACTACCCCACTTGCAGAGCCAGAACACAAAATCTTCAAGGACCGACATATAGAACAACCCCATAATGATATCTTGAATGCTGAAGCGGGTTGCGATTGCAACTGTAACTATAAGTCCCGTCCACATGATTGTCCAGTTGAGAATAGAGCCCAGCCTATTAATTAACGCGAGCCCGTTATAAACTTCAAAATATTCGTAAATTCCATAGAGGATAGAATAAATAGTAGCCCCCAAAAAGCCTCGAAGCACTATTCTTTTGTTTAATTGTGTATCTTTGGTAACATTGATGGGGCGTTTCAAGAAAAATTCTGAAATCATATTCACCACTATAATCTGATCCCTATTTAATTAAAGGGGTATGAATTGAAGGAAAAAATTTTCGAAAAGACGTAAAAAATTAGGCTTAAGGGCAAATTAACCTATTATCCACTACTCCAACATAATATTCGAGGTTATATCTATTAGATAAGGCGGGTTTTGGTTCTAAACTAAGAGATCGATCACGATTTCCGTAATATTTGAATCATTATCGCGTCGGATTTCAACAATTTCAAAGGGTAAATACGAGCTCTCACACCGGTATTTTCCAATTTTCGGTTCAATCCAGAAACTGCATGCTCGGCATTCGCCACAGAATTTTGTACCGAATCTTATATTTCTTGGACCTTGCGAGTTTCTATCGTATTCCCTATTACCTCTGAAGTCTCTGTTATCTCTGAAGTCCCTGTTATCTCTGAAGTCTCTGTTATCTCTGAAGTCTCTGTTATCTCTGAATCCCTTATTACCTCTGGATTCTTTACTACTTCCAAATTTTTTGTTAGGTCTCGGTTTACGATTGAATTGGTTTCTCTGATTTTCATTAGGCTTCTTTTCATTCTTTTTCTCGTCCAAATAACAATCTCCTGCACATCTATAATTATCTTTTCTTAAATCTAATCAAATTAGATGGACTTGTTAAACAATACCTAAGGAAATGTTAAATTCACAATTAATCTCTAATATTTATCATTTATTGTCAAGATGCGCTTCTAAATTCATTCTAAAGGATCATTAAACTTCTTTATGAATAGTTACAATTTTATTTAGAAATCCTCTTCGGGATCGTATTGATACTCATTTTGTAATTTTAAGGGCACGATTATTTTAGGAGTCACATCCCACTCTTTAAAGAGCAGGTCAAACACCCGTATTGCAATTTCCTCTCCTAATGTTTGCCAATAATCCGCTATTATTTTAGCGAAAACTTCGTAAATTTCCAATAAAGCTGTTTTGGTAATGGCGCTTATTTTGAATTCATCTATAATTTTTTGAACATTCAAATTCTTTTTATCAAGGTCTTTATAGCGTTCATCTAATGCAATTTTGAAGGCGGTAGTAACTAATTCCATGCGTTACCTGTCCGAAATCCGTTATTTGGAGAGCAATTGTTTTTTTAAGTTCGTCGATCCTTTAGATATGCTCAATCTATAAAAAAGTTATTCATTCAACGATTCGACCTCTTTAAGTTAAAATTTCATTTACGATATACAATTTCTATCAAAGTTATATGCGTTTGTAGAAGTATTGCATTGGTTTTCATTTCAAAAAGTATCAGGGCGTATAGCCACTTTTCTCTTTTGCAATAACCAGCAATATTCCGACGATTAAACTTGGTAAAACCATACAAAAGAGAAACAATTCCGGACGGCTCGAGTTCTTATAGATGAAAATTAAAAGGAATATTGCAATCCCTATTAAAATAAATCCCATAATCCGTAAAAAACCCATATTATTGTATTTCAAAAATTTTTTCATAAATGTATTTCGATCTAAATCTTTGGTCTCTGAAAACATAGCGGATCCGACAGAATTTCGCAAGTCAAAAAAGGGGTTACACTCAATTATCACCTATGGATAAGAAATTTGAAGAAGAAGAAATTGATCGCTTACAATTAGCGCAGTATTGTCAGCGTCGCTTCCGACAAAAAGTGAATCTGCCACAATCCTTCCTCGATGCTTCCTATGAAGATCTAGTCAAATTTCTACAAAGACAAGGAAAAAATGTCGAAGACATCTTCCTAGAAATATTTATAGAAGAAACTCCCGACCCCTTGGATTCCGAATGAGTTTTTCCTCACGGGTGGCTAAATTTAACACACATTTACGAAAATATATGCTGCATTCGCCTTCCCCAAAAAAAGGAAGATAGATAAAATTCTATAGATTAATCGACCCGATATTTTTCAAACGATATCTTCCGCCCATCTAAATTTAACCGATTTCCACCGAGGTTGAATCTCGATCTGCCATGCTTGGGCGGCATAGTCTTTTACCATGCGATGGGTATTAAAATACGAAGCCAATTTGATGGATAATTTCATCCGTTCAATCCATTCATTGCTTCGCTCATAGTACATGGGAATAATTTCCTGTTCCAATAGGTCATAGATCGCATCCGCATCCTCTCGATCCGTTGTAGAACAGGCGGTCCCGTGTGGATCGGGTCCGAATCCCCAACCTGCCTTCGGTTCCATGTCTACCGCCTCAACCCACCAGCCATCCAAGGAGGAGAGTTGGGGCACCCCATTGAGGGCTGCTTTCATCCCCGAAGTGCCAGAGGCCTCTAAATAGCATCTAGGGGTATTCAACCAGAGATCTACCCCTGGAATTAGTAATTTCGCCAAATCCATGTCATAATTCCCTAAAAAGGCAACTCTAACTCTATAGTTTTTCCATAAATATTCCGAAGCATTACTTATATCACGAATGAGTTGTTTCCCATATTCATCCTGTGGATGTGTCTTCCCTGCAAAAATAAATTGCACCTTATTCTGCGCAATTTTTCCCAATCGATCCCAATCTGAGAATATCAAAGTCGGACGCTTATATTCTGTAATTCGCCGCCCATAGCCCACTGTCAATAATTTTCCATCAAGCAATACATGGCTATGGCTTTTCTCATAGTCTAATAAATCGCGTTTTGCTTTTTGATGGGCAGACCAGAGCGCCTCCGAACTAATTCTGTGGACGCTTTTAAAATCTTCTGGCGTCTGCGTCCATCCTGGGAAAATTTCATCATATAATGGTTTTAAATACGGTGAAACCCAATGCTCCACATTTATCCCATTTGTAATACACTTAATATCTTGTTCGGGAAACAGGTTTTTAGAGATTTCTTGATGTTTTTGGGATACTGCATTAATATACCCTGATAAATTCGCGGCCAAGTGTGCCATATTTAATGCATCAGCACCTGCAAATTCTTTAATATCAACACTTTTTGGAAGCTGGTCTCCGAGGACATTCTGAACGAGATCATATGGAAAAACATCAAAACCCGCAGGAACAGGCGTATGAGTGGTGAAAACGCACCGGTTCCTAACTCTTTGGGGATTGCCTCCAAATCTTTTCAATAATTCTAATGTAACTAATGCCGCATGCCCTTCATTCATGTGATATGTTTCTATATTATTGAGACCGAGAAGGTCAAGAATCCTAGCGCCTCCAACTCCTAAAATTAGTTCTTGAATCAATCTAATGTCCTGTCTTTGCGAATCATAGAGAATATGCGTCAATTGTTTTTGCCAATCCTCGTTGCTTTCAACATCAGTCTCCAATAAGTAAATAGGAATTGTGTATCCTGTCTTTCCAACAATATTATATCGCCAAGACTGAATTTTCAACGGTTTGCCATACACGTTAACGGTCGCCGTCTTCTCAAAGCGATCAAATTCATCTGTAAATTCCCATCGCACATCATGCTCAGATTGCAGCCCTTCGGAGTTGATAATCTGATAAAAATATCCGCCTGAATAGGTCAGTGTAATTGCAACCATAGGAACTTCTAAATCCGCAGCAGAACGTATCATGTCTCCTGCTAAAACCCCCAAACCGCCACTATAGGTAGGTATATCTGAGTCTAATGCAATCTCCATACTAAAATACGCAATTTTTCCATCATTTTCCATGGAATCAATCCCTAAATCCAGTTTTTTTACAATTAACTTATTCTTAAAGGTAAAATCATCAGTTTTTCTAATCAATCTTTTAGAAAGTAAATGCGATTAGCACCATTTAAGCCTATTGTTTTTTCGTCAAAATTCGGAATAAATCCGAAAATAAATAAATTTCAATTTATTTTAATTTATCATTAACTTCCATTATACATTCCTCCGTGGAATATTTCGGTTTCCAATCCAAATCTTGCTCAATTTTTTCCGTATTAAGTAATGAATTATATAAAATGGCTTGTGCCCATCTTAGTTTTGTCCAAAGCCTTCCAAGTCTAATTCCCATTTTCACAAGAAATTGGGGTAATCGCATAATCTTCACCCCATATTCGCGTTTGGCAAACTCTTCAAGGTCCGGTATGATATTACTTGCGACGTTGTAAGCCCCACGGATGTCCATCTTTATCGCCATCAGTAAAACATCCGTTAAATCGTCTTCATGAATGAGTTGAATTGGCAATTTTCCGTCCTGATTTGCCGTACTCGCTGTAATTACTCTTCTTTCACGGCTCAGATCAAGAAGACCCAAATTCTGGAGGAAGTGTGGGCCCGCAATTATCGGCGGCCTCAATCGGACCACAGAAATGGTAGGATAATCTGTTTCAAATTGATCTAAAAATTCTTCTACCAACGCCTTGGTATGCGAATAATAGAAGTTCGTCGTTCTAATACCGAGCCGCGGGGCGTCTTCCGTCACGATTTTGGGGCACTCTGCAACATGCCCATACACGGATTGGCTCGAAAGATGAATAATTTTTTGCACGTTATTCATAGCAGCAGCCTGAAAAACATTCTTTGATCCATTCACATTAATATCATAAATTACTTTGAGTTTTGGTATTTTTTGGGGCATAACGATGTAGGCTAAGTGAACCAATACATTCACACCCGCCCCATTCAAAGCTTGTTCCATACCTTCCTTATCTCGAACGTCTACCCGCATGAATTCAATTTTCTCAGAATTTTCTTGGAACTCATTTAAATCGTTTAAATCGATGCCAATTATCCTTTCAATTGATGGATCACTTTGCAATTTTGGCAGGAGCGTCCGCCCCAAAGCGGAATTAATTCCAGTTACAGCGACGATCATTTTAATCACCTACGTCATTTGGGGATTCATCATTTAAATATTCGTTGGATACTTTCTTGTACTATGAAACGGATTACGATTTATGAGGGGCAGCGTGATAGGAATAAGTGCGATAACCTCGAAGCTGCCCTGCGTGAGAATGGGGATCTGGTGCTCGAGAGTTATTTTTTGGGAGACCCGGACCAAACCTTTTGGGCGGGTGGTGATCGCGAATTCTGGATTATCGTTAAGGCGGAACATGTTCCAAAAGTGAGGAAATTGCTCATCAATGAACGGTTTGAAACTGCTGCTGCATTTGAAGGGTGGGTACAAGAACTAACCGCTAAGACAGGCAATTTGGAGGGAACTCAAGATCCAATAATCCTCTTGTGGCTCATTAAGGAATGGTTTGCGGATGAACACCTTTTTTCTCAATGGCTCAAAAAAAAGAAGATTCCATTTGATATTCAGCACGTGGGATAAGTGTTATCCAGGTCCTTGTTGCAGGAATTGCTGATATTTCCAGAGAGATGCGAGTGCTTTTACTGCATTTTGTTCAGTTAAATAAACCGAAATCCCATTCTGATTGAGTTTTTGCAAATATTCAGGAGCTTTTTTTGGGTCCAGCGGTTCGAATAGGTTCTTCAAGTGATTAGCAATCGGACTTTCCCACGAGGTTAAGAGGTCGATCGGGCATATTATTGCCATAGGTTTTTTTATTTGTTCCTGAATTTTTACGAGCCCTTTTATCACGGACTTTGGGAGCACTGAAATAAAAAACAGGAGCATATCGACATTCGGATCCTTACCAACTATTTCGCCTGCCTGATGATGGAGTGCGGTATTTAGCGCACTGGCAAGACTTAAATCAACAGGGTTTGCCACACTTGTTCCATACTCTGGTAATATTTGGGCAAGAGCTTGTCTTGTCTCATCTAATAATGGGGCAAGGACTAACCCACCTTTCTCACAGGCGTCTGCTGAAGAGACCGCTGGTCCTCCTGGGCCTGAAAGAATAACAACCCGATTTCCTTTAGGAAGGTACGGACCCTGTATTAAGGCAATGTGTTCTATGAGTTCAGTGAGATTCTGCACACGGAGGATTCCCGCTTGATCCGTAATTTTATTCCAGAGCATTGAATCACCCCCGATTGATCCTGTATGTGAATGGGCTGCACGCTTCCCTCCAGCGGTTTCGCCAACCTTCCACATTATAATCGGTTTCTTTTTCGAAACTTCCCTTGCCACTTTTAAAAACCGCTGCCCATCCTTAATTCCTTCAACATAGCAGGCAATAATTTTCGTTTGGGGATCCCATCCTAAATACTCTAAAAAGTCGATAAGATTCAAGTCGGATCCATTCCCTACGGAGATCATTTTCGAGAAATAAATTCCTCTTAATGCGGCATCAAAGGCAAGATTGACGGAGAGACTACCTGATTGCGAAATAAACCCCACTTCACCAGTCGTTTCAGAAGGAAGCTTTGGAAAAAAGGAAATTTTGTTGGCTGGTGAATAAAGCCCCATACAATTTGGGCCGATTATACGTGTTCCACGACTGTGTGCATATTTAACAATCTCTTCTTCGAGTTTT
>Ga0315291_10008652_pt1 | contig 12493 bp, 10 predicted proteins | sample YL17G12_20_MG_FD_203070 | JGI IMG/M metagenome (GOLD analysis project Ga0315291, IMG submission 203070) | Sediment microbial communities from Yellowstone Lake, YNP, Wyoming, USA - YL17G12_20 | ecosystem: Environmental > Aquatic > Freshwater > Lake > Sediment | place: USA: Wyoming | collected... | reverse complement strand
CGCCGCGGGGAGGGGACTCCCCTGGGCCACCTGGGCGGTGCCTACCACAGGCTGGGGGAGGCACGGCGGGCAATTGAGTACTACGAACAGGCGCTGGCGATTGCCCGCGAGATCGGGGACCGCCGAAGGGAGGGGAATCACCTGAGCAACTTAGGCCTGGCCTACGCCACCCTGGGGGAGGTGCAGCGGGCGATTGAGTACTACGAACAGGCGCTGGCGATTGCCCGCGAGATCGGAGACCGCCGCGGGGAGGGGAATCGCCTGGGCAACCTTGGGATAGTCTACAAGAACCAGGGGGACTCGAAACGTGCACGCATGCTGTGGGAGCAGGCCCTGCACATCTTCGAGGACATCGAGGACCCCAATGCAGAACGTCTGCGCGGCTCGCTGGCGGCGCTGGAAGACAGTAACACATACGTGGGGACAGAGTAAGCCACTATGACATCACGTGGTGATGCCGAAATCGATCCCAGCAGCCCTGCCGAGCGTGTGCTGGCACATCTGCTGTTAACGGCCTAGAGGCGCCGTCTGAGTGCAATCTTAGCCACCGCACCGTCGTGGGTGAGCGAAGAGATTCTGAGCGCTAGAGAGAGCATCGGGGATGGGCAGACGGCGCTGTGAACGAGCGAAAACTGGGCGAGGGCGCGGTGGCGTCGCGATGTCTCCGGTTGTTGATGCAGAGATGACAGACTCTGATTGCGCGACTGTGCAATTGAAGATTGCTGTATTGGACACTTTCCTAGATCACTCAGGCTGACAGGGAACCCACATGTCAAACAGGCCTGCTGTACCCGCTGAAGTCAAAAGAGAGGTTCTGGTCGAATCCGGCCACCGATGTGCAGTTTGCGGTGCTAGCTGTCCTCTTGAGCGAGCACACATCATACCTTGGCGTGAATCAAGAGAGCACAAAGCGAAAGACATGATTTGCCTATGTGCAAATTGTCACGAAAGGGCGGACCTGGAGGGGTGGGGTGAGGAGACACTGCGAGAGTATAAGCAGAGGCCCTGGGTGATGAGACCGTTTGAAAAAACAGTCAACATACCGGAAACTGTAGGCGAAATCGAGATCAGTATTCGCATGGAGCTGGTAAACCTTGAGGAGAGAACCCTGAAGTGGCTTCAGAGCGGATTGGCGGGTTTCTTGGAGATTTCGGCTGATGCTGTTCGGATAACCTCGATAAGGAGGTAGTACCCCTGTAGAGTGTTGTTGAACCCTTATGCCCTACCTATGCTGTTCTGCTCGTGCCGGACAGTCATATCTAGCGCACAAGGCGGGATCTGGCGATCCCTTGAGAGCAACAACACTCGAGGCGGAGACTACCGATCGGGGGGAGGGGAATCGCCTGGGCAACCTAGGCTTGGCCTACGCCGCCCTGGGGGACCTGGTACGTGCCCGCGAACTGTGGGAGCAGGCCCTGAAGATCTACGAGGCCACTGAGGACCCTAGGGCAAAGCAAGTGCGTGGCTGGCTGGCGGCGCTGGAAGAGAGTAGCACAGAGGCTAGGGCAGTGTGAGACGCTACTACCTCACGCGGTGATGCTGGAATTGAGCCCTCAGCCCGTCGACCTCCCGCTGCCGCATCTGCCGCTAGCGGCCTGCAGGCGGCGGCTGAGGGGCGTCGTGGAGGGGTACGGGCGTGGGTGAATAGCTGGTAGCCCTGCCCTAATGATAGCGCACAGCGGGCAAGAGCTGAGAGGATGGGATGAGAATAACCGAAGTAACCCGGCGGAATGTTTTTGATGTATTACGTCTGCAGCCAGCGGGTTGGGCTGGCCGTCTTGATGAGCCAGAGTTTCTGGCGAGGATTTTTGATTTGGAGCAGATGCCGTCTCACGATTCGCGTTTCAGGAACGCTGTCGCGGATATTCGGCAACATCGCATGAACAACCTCGATTGGGATGATGATTGGGTATTTTCCGATAGCAGGTTCAGTCTTCTCAGGTGTGATGACGAGATTCTCCTTCGGTTTCTTTGTGAGACGATTCATCCTGTAGTTCGGCCCAATCAGCAAGAAGTTCAGGGGCTCGTTCAGCTGTACAATGAGCTTCTTGCTCCAGACGGGTTCGAGATCGTTGAACGCTCTAGAATATCCGGGATGCCTGTTTATGCAGCCAGACGGAAGATTGAGGGTTCACCTCCGAGTATCCACTTAGCCAAGAGCGTGGAGTCATTCGATGCAGAATACCTCAGCAGGCAAGTTACTCGTATAGAAGCGGCAATTCCACATGATCCAGATTTGGCTATCGGGACGGCCAAGGAGTTAGTAGAAGCCTGCTGCAAGACTATCCTTCTCGAACGGAAAGTGCCATTTGACGAGAATATGGATTTGGCGCAGTTGGTCAAGGCTACATGCAGAGAACTCAGACTAACACCTGCTGACATACCTGATACTGTAAAGGCTTCTGATGTCATAAAACGACTTCTGAGCAACTTGGCGAGTGTTACACAAGGGCTGGCAGAGCTCAGGAATAAGTACGGAACTGGGCACGGGAGGAGCGCGTCATCAAAGGGACTCAGCCCACGACACGCAAAGCTTGCGGCTGGTGCAGCGACCACACTCGCCATCTTTCTTTTTGAAACCCACCAAGAGCGTCCTGGGGAGCCTACGAGTAGTGCAACAGGGGAAGGTCAAAGAACAGAGTCACCCCAAGTGAAATAGCCTGAGCCGGCTTTCTCTTGGGACAGCGTAACTTGTACGGTTGGAGTGGTTTTGTGTTTGGCTGTGACTGGTGCGCAGGGATTTGTTGACTCCCGTACATAGTTGGGCTATACTGTAGGTGCAATGCAACGAGGAAGCCTCGCGGCTTTGCCCAGCCCGAGGCAGTGACCAGCACGGTGGAGCACCCTGGTGGCTGAGATTCTACCACGAGCCCGCCCGCCGTCAAGGTTGAGGCGGCTGTTGTTTTGTGGGCTCACGGCATCGGATCGTTGGGGGCTATGTAGGCGAGGTTACATGCGACCACTCTCTTGGCGTTCGGCACTATATATTATCACTTTTGTGCTGTTCGCTCTGGCTATTGTCTTTTGGATCCTGACCTTCGTCGGTTGGTTCGTCACCGAACCAAGGTTTGAGCCGCTGAATGTACTTGCAGCAGCACTTGTCTCCTCCCTGGGAGGACTGCTTGCACTACTCAAAGCACGGACCGCTAAAGATACCCCTGTCCTGGCATACAGCCCTACCTCTGCGCAACGTGAACGCAACCGACGCGCCATGCTCGAAATGGTAAGAAACTTCTGGGTCAAGGGTGTGCTGGAGCAGTCTCTGCACGGCGCGGCAATGATCGAACTTGGCTTGAAAGAGCGAGCAGATGCGGTCGAGCACCCCTGGGATATGGTGTTGCAGACCGAGCGAGAAGATCGCACTCTGCCACCAGGCACAAAGATTATAGACATCTTCGATGAGATGGGCAGGAACTTGCTCATCCTCGGTCAGCCAGGTTCAGGCAAAACGACAATGCTGCTTGAACTGGCTCGTGACACGATTCCCCGCGCTGAGCAAGACCCTATGCAGCCTATTCCAGTTGTGTTCATCCTCTCATCTTGGGCAGAGAAGAAGCAACCCATTGCAGAATGGCTGGTAGAAGAATTCAACGCCAAGTACAGGATGCCTAGGAGAGTTGCCCGACAGTGGGTTGAGAATGATGACTTGCTGCTGTTACTTGACGGCCTAGACGAGGTTAAGCGAGAGTATCGGCAGGACTGCGTCAGAGCAATCAACGACTTCCGTCAAGAGCACTTGGTTCCCCTGGTGGTATGCAGCCGTGCTGCAGATTATCAGGTCCTGACGACTCGACTTAGGCTCCAGGGGGCCGTTCTCTTGCAGCCTCTGACACCTCAGCAGGTTGAGGAATATCTTGATGAGGTGGGTACTGAGCTTGTGGTTGTTCGTGAGGCTCTGCACCGCGACGCCACGCTTCAGGAGTTAACACAGACGCCACTGATGCTCAGCACTATGGCCTTGGCTTACCGGGGAATATCGGTTGAAGACTTGCAGACGTTGGATACGACAGTGGCGCGCCGTAAGCACGTGTTTAAGAGTTACATGCAGCGGATGGTTGAACGACGGGGAGTTGACCAGCCTTGTTCATCGCAGCAGACCATCCACTGGTTGGCGTGGTTGGCTCAGAAGATGTCTGCGCATGGGCAGACAGTCTTCTTGATTGAGAAACTCCAGCCCGACTGGCTGCCAGCACGCTCGCGGCGACAGATGCGCATCGTCGCGCGGCTGGCTGTTGGGCTGGTTGTTGGGCTGGTTGGTGGGCTGGTTGGTGGGCTCTTTTGTGGGCTGGTTTATGGGCTGGTTTATGGGCTGGTTTATGGGCTGGTTGGTGGGCTGGTTTCTGGACTGGCTGTTGGGCTGGTTCTTGGGCTCTTTTGTGGGCTGGTTTCTGGGCTGGTTGGTGGGTTGGATTCCGTAGAACCCGTTGAATTGCTCAAATGGTCGTGGAGGAAAGTAGCGAGTGGGCTGGTTCTTGGGCTGGTTTTTGGGCTGGTTTTTGGGCTGGTTTTTGGGCTGGGTGGTGGGCTGGCTTTAGAGCTGGTTTTTGGGCTGGGTGGTGGGCTGGTTCTTGGGCTGGGTGGTTGGCTGACTTTAGAGCTGATTTTTGGGCTGGTTGGTGGGCTGTTTAAAGGGCTGCGAAGCGTGGAGGTAGAAGCTAGAATAGTGCCCAACCAAGGCATTTGGCAGTCAGCAAGAAATGCCCTGGTTGTGTGTCTGGTTGTTGGGCTGGTTGTTTGTCTGGCTGTTGGGCTGGCTGTTGGGCTGGCTGTTGAGCTGGTTTCTGGGCTAAGCGTTGAGCTGGTTTCTGGGCTAAGCGTTGGGCTGGTTTTTGGGTTGGATGCTGGGTTGGGTTGTGTGCTGGCTACAGCCATAGTCTTGGGACTACATTTCGGTGGTAAAGCCGTCATTCTGCACGTCGTCCTGCGATGCTTCCTCTGGCGCGATGGTTGCCTACCCTGGAACCTGGTCCGGTTCCTCGATTACGCCGCCGAGCGTATCCTCTTGCGCAAGGTTGGCGGCGGGTACATCTTCATCCATGGACTGCTGCAGGACTACTTCGCGTCGCTGCACCAGGGCCAGTGAGGCGCTGGGTTGGCAGACAAGTAGGAGAGGAATGTCCAATCCCGACCTTACAGATCACAGCATAGCTCAGGGCAAAGCCCTCATCCGCGCCCTCGAGGCCCTTGCCACCATCAAGCCCCCAGCCCCCTTCGAGCGACTGCTGGCCCGCCTGCTACTCGCAGCATACAAGCGCCGCCTACGCGCCATCGTAGCCGCCGCACCGTCGTGAGTTGGTGAGGAGATACTGAGCGCCAGTGAACACATCGGGGACAAGCGGGCGGTGCTGTGGCTGAGCGAGAACTGACGGAAGCTGTATGGAGAGGCCCAGATCGAGGTGGCGGACTATGCGGAAAGCGATGGTAGACGGTGGACTGATAGCGGCCAGCCCCGATGCTCCCGTACTGGCGACCTGCCCTGTCTGCGGTGGAGAGGTGGAGAAGCGCAAGCGGCGGAGGGGCGACGGGGAGGTGACCTGGTTCTGGCGGCACCAACGAGGTGAGGGGGAAGGGTGCCCGAAGCGGTATGATCCCAACGGTGATTGAGGCGAGATAGACCCGATGTGAAGGTGCGTGCCTTTCCAACTCCATCCCCAAGGACCGTGTTCCCATGAGAGACGATTTCGACGCCAGGACCAAAAAGGTACTCGCTGACAGGGTGAACTCCCGCTGCTCCCGCCCAGACTGTGGAAAAGCGACCAGCGGCCCCCAAGAGGACCCCGCGAAGGCCGTCAACATCGGTGTGGCAGCCCACATCACGGCGGCCTCGGAGGGCGGGCCACGTTACGACCCTAGCCTATCGCCCGAAGAGCGCAGGTCCGTGGACAATGGGATATGGCTGTGTCAGAACTGCGCCAAACTCATAGACAGCGACGTACAGCGGTACACCCCTGAGTTGCTGCGCGAGTGGAAGCGCCAGGCTGAGCAGAGAGCCCTGGATGAGGTTGTAGGGATCGTCTACCCGTCTAGCCCTGGAGTCGCTCCCCGCCCCTTCCAACTCCCTCTTGACCTGCCTACCTTCACTGGCCGCAAGACGTACCTGACTGAGCTAGATCCCCTACTGCAACCTGGAACTAGACAGACGGTGAGCCTGGTGGGCCTGCGGGGGACCCCTGGGGTAGGCAAGTCGGTGCTGGCAGTGCACGCGGCCCACTGTTGGGGCGACCGCTTCCGCGACGGCGTGGTGTGGGTAGACCTGCGGCAACGGGACGTGACCTCGGCGCTCCGTCACATCGCCGCCACCTACGGCTACAGCGAGGAGGCGAAGCAGATACCCGATGCGGAGGGCCTGGCTGCCCTGGTGAGGTCTGCCTTGCGGGGGCGGGAGGCGCTGGTGATCCTGGATAACGTAGAGGGGGCGGAGCCGCATGAGTTCCCGCTACTGATACCTAGCGTACAGGGCTGTGTGACGCTGGTGACGAGTCGGCGTTCGTTCACAGAACTGACGCGCTACGGGCGCGTGCTGCCAGTGGGGGAGATGGAGCAGGCCGAGGCGGAGGCCCTGCTGGGGCGTATCATAGGCGAAACGACGGACAAGGACGAGCAGGCGGCGCGGGGTGAACTGGCGAAGCGTCTGGGAGGCTTGCCGCTGGCGCTGGACATCGCGGCGCGGCTAATCGCGGAGCGAGGCTGGAGCAGTGCTGAGTACCTGGAACGCCTGGAGGGTGCCGGCAGCCTGGTGGCGGGGTTGTGCCTGCCGCTGGCAGAGCGGCCCGAGGACAGCGTGGCTCTGGCCTTTGCGCTGAGTTACGAGGCGCTGAAGGAGGGGCAGGCACGTCTGTTCCGCGCGCTGGGGGTGATGGCGGAGGGTGGGTTTGCGCCGTCCGCAGTGGCGGGGGTACTAGATGAGGAGCAGGGCGAAGTAGAGCGAGGATTAGGGGACCTGGAGGCGCTGTCGCTGGTGCGGTCAGGCGTGGTGCGCGGGCGATACGAGTTGCACCCGCTCTTGGCAGATTACAGCCGAACGCTGGCGCGTGAGGCGGGGGAGTGGGAGGGGCTGCGTAATGCGCACATAGCGTACTACCTGGGGTACATGGAACGGTACGCGGAGGACTACGGGGCGCTGGAAGCGGAACTGTTGAACCTGATGACGGCAGTAACATTGGGGGAGAGGAGACAGATCATGGAGGTGCGGACGCGGCCACGATTGGTGGTGGGGCTAAAGAGCTTTGACAAGGTACTGGGACTAACGCGCCGGAAAATAGTCCTCATGATCGAACAGCACCCTGTCTACAACGACCCCAGCGTGGTAAAGCTCGCCCGCGACTTGGCGGCGCAGAGACTGCGTGACACAGACGTTGGGACAGAGTGAGCCGCTAAGAGCTCACGCGGCGATGCCGAAGTCAAGCCACCAGCCCCCTTCGACCGCCCGCTGTCGCCTCTGCCCCTAGCGGCCTACAGGCGCCCGCTGAGGAGCGTTGTGGCAGTGGCGACTGCGGGGGGGAGGGGGGAGATGCTGGGGGTGAGGGAGAGGGTTGGGGATGAGGAGGGCGGGGGTGTGGGTGAGGGAGAACTGAAGCAGTGAAGGGGGTTTTGATGTCCACTAGACCTGCAATACCTGCCGAAATCGAGAGAGAGATTTTGGTCGAATCTGGGCATCGGTGTGCAGTCTGCGGGGCTAGTATTCCCCTTGAGCGGGCACACATCATACCTTGGCACAAGGCAAGAGAGCATAAGGCTGAAGACCTGATTTGCCTTTGCGCAAGTTGTCACGAACGGGCAGACAAGGAAGACTGGGGTGAGAAGATACTTCGGGAGTACAAACGGAGACCCTGGGTGATACGGCAGTATGAAAAGGCAGACGATATACCCGAGCCCAGGGCCACGCTTCCGATTTCCTCTCCCCCCATCACTCTCCACCAACTCCGCGCACCTGTGCCCACCTTCACTGGGCGGACACGCCAATTGAAGCAGATCGCCGCCCACCTTGCTCCTGACGAAGGTGGCGTGGCACTCATCGCGGGGCTGGCTGGGATGGGGGGTGTGGGCAAGACAGAACTGGCCTACGCCGTAGCCGCCCGCCTGCAGGAGCAGTACCCAGACGCGCAGTTGGCGGTGGAGTTAAGGGGGACGACAGAACCGATTACACCACAGGCGGCGCTGGGTCAAGTGATCCACGCCTTTGCGCCCGAAGCGCCCCCCTCCGACGATCTGGGGGCTCTACGCGGCCTCTACTGCTCCCTACTGACGGGCAAGCGCGTTCTGCTGCTGCTGGACGATGCCGCTGATGTGGGTCAAGTGTCTCCCCTCTTGGGGGCACCACCAGGCGTGGGGGTGCTGGTCACCTCCCGCGACCGTTTGGCGCTGCCAGGACTGCGCCGCTGGGACGTGGGCATGCTTTCCCTGGGGCAGGCAGTGAGATTACTGCGCAAGACCGCCCCGAGCCGTAAGGATGTGAGTCGGGCTACCTGGGAGGGCATTGCCGAGTTATGCGGGAGGCTGCCCCTGGCCCTGCGGGTGGCAGGGGCTACACTGGAGACGACGCCTGACCTGGGCGGGACGATGTATGCGACCGACTTGGCCGACGAGAAGCGGCGGCTGAAGGCCCTGCGGCTGGAGGGCGACCCGAAGGGGGATGTGGGGGCAGTACTGGGGCTAAGCGTGGCTCGATTGGAGGGCGAGCACCCAGAGAGCGCCGCCCGCTGGGCCTTGCTGGGGCTCCTACCCCTGGCTCCTTTCGACGCTTCCCTGGCTTCTGCTCTGTGGGGGCATGCGGTGGAGAGTGAGGGGGACCTCTACCGTGTGGTCGTGTTGGAGGAAGAGGAGACACAAGAGACGCTGCACACCCTGGTGCGGCGCAACCTGTTGGACTGGGATGGAAAGACTCGCCACTATTCGCTGCACGACCTGCTGCGTCTCTACGCACGGGGGCGGGCGCAGGACCAACTCGATGCGGTGGAACTGGAGGCGGCCCAGTTGCGCCATGCCCTCTACACTCTGGCCGTGGCTCGCTGGAGCAACGAACTGTACTCGGCTGGCGGCGATGATCTTCTGGCGGGGTTGTCCCTCTTGGACGACATTCTCCCCCACTTACGGGCCGCCTTCGCCTGGGCACGGGAAGGAGCGGCTGCGGCCCGTGGGGTGCAGGCCCGCCTGGCAGTTCTCCTCCCAGGGGCCGCTGTTCACCCCCTCGACTTGCGACTGGTGCCCCAGGAGAAGATCGAGTGGCTGGAGGAGGCAGCGGCAGCCGCTCATACGCTGGGGGATCGACAGGCTGAGGGTGCCCACCTGGGCAATCTGGGGGTAGCCTGCGCCGACCTGGGGGAGGTGCGGCGGGCAATTGAGTGCTACGAGCAGGCGCTGGGGATTGCCCGCGAGATCGGTGACCGGCGGGGGGAGGGGAATCACCTGGGCAACCTGGGCTTGGCCTACGCCGCCCTGGGGGAAGTGCGACGGGCGATGGAGTACTACGAACAGGCGATGGGGATTGCCCGCGAGATCGGGGACCGATGGGGGGAGGAGAGTAGGCTGGGCAACCTGGGCAGTGCCTACTACAGGCTGGGGGAAGTGCGGCGGGCGATCGGGTACTACGAACAGGCGCTGGTGATTGACCGCGAGATCGGGGACCGACGGGGGGAGGGTGCTGACCTGGGCAACCTGGGCTTGGCCTACGCCGCCCTGGGGGAAGTGGGGCGGGCGATTGAGTACTACGAGCAGGCCCTGGTCGTTGCCTGCGAGATCGGGGACCGACGCAATGAGGGGAATTGGCTGGGCAACCTGGGCTTGGCCTACGAGAGCCTGGGGGACCTGGTACGTGCCCGCGGACTGTGGGAGCAGGCCCTGCGCATCTTCGAGGAAATTGAGGACCCCAGGGCAGAGCAGGTGCGTGGCTTGCTGGCGGCATTGGAAGAGGGTGGTGGAGAGGTTAAGGCAGAGTGAGCCGCTACGACCTCGCGCGGCGATGCCGAAATCGAGCCACCAGGCCCCCTCGATCACCCGCTGCGGAGCATTGTGGCAGTCATGCATGCTTGGGGGACGGAGGTGAGATTGGAGGCGAGGGGGAGGGTTGGGGATAAGAGGGTGGGGGTGTGGGTGAGGGAGAACTGAGGTCCGCGCCTGGAGCGTTGGCCGAGGCAGCAAGAGCCAACAGCTATGCAAGGCTGCGGTAAAGGATCGAATGGCGTATTGGCGCATTGTCTGTACAAAACGAGCGATAGTCTTGCATCCTACCCCGCATCCTCACATAGTAGGAGTCGGCACGGGGGATCGACCCGATTGGGCCGATACGAGATGGAGCCTCAACGACGTGTTAGCTGCTATGGAGGAAGGGGACGTATTCTATACGCAGGGTGCCACCAGTGAACATATTGCCGAAGTAGAGAAATATGTCTGCCCAATGTGCGGGAGAGTGCATATTCGATCTGCTGAGGACAAAGACGACGACAATGATCTGGAGAATCTTCGAGAGTGTGTATATGGTCCAGACCCGCTTCTTGGTCTCTCTGATCATTAGTGGGGCCGCTGTGACCATCTGGAGCTTCTTGTCAGTGACAGCCGGAGGCCAAAATGGAGACATCTAGGGGCATACGCAAAGAGATCGTGACCTTTCTGGTCATAACATTCGGACTGAGCTTGGTCTTCTACGGTCTGGTGATCTCGGCAGGGACATTGGCGGCTGCGGGTAACCTCACTGTCCTGGGGCTAATGTGGTGCCCAGGAATTGCTGCGTTGGTTACATGTCTGGTTTATCACAGGAACGTACGCGGATTGGGTTGGGGATGGGGCAAGACACGGTATCACGCTCTAAGCTTTGCTCTTCCCATTGTCTATAGCCTGGTCGCGTACGGCATGGTATGGCTTTCTGGATTGGGCAGGATTAGTGAGCGATTCTTTAGAATCCCCTGGTGGGGCTTTGCGGCTCTCATTGGGTTTGGGACGCTGGGGAGTTGCCTAGCTGCCTTGGGTGAAGAGATTGGGTGGCGCGGGTTACTGGTGCCTCGACTGGCAAAGCTCACCAGCTTCACAAACACTGCACTGATCAGTGGAGTGATCTGGGCTTTATGGCACTATCCACTGATCCTGTTTGCAGACTATCACACTGGTGGAATTCCCGTTTGGTATTCACTGCTTTGTTTTACCGTTATGGTCATCAGCATAAGCTTCGCTTTCAGTTGGCTTCGGCTCAAATCAGGTAGCCTCTGGACGGCGATGTTCATACATGCGAACCACAATCTCTATATCCAACGCCTGTTCGATCCTTATACAGTAGACACAGGGATCACAAGATTCATTATCGGCGAGTTTGGCGCAGCATTAGCCATTATCAGTGTGATAGTAGCTCTTGTTTTCTGGAGGATGCGTTCGCGGTTGCCGACCCCGCATTCTACAGCCGGCTTGGGTTCCATGTGATTGACAATACAATGGGCTGGGAATTCTGTTGCGTTCCATTTTAACCCTGCCCGCACAACTTAGCGTCTGACTGCCACCGTCCCGCCCGCCTCGTCCCCGCAATGATTGGGCCAGTTTGCACTTGACTTGCGACAGAGGCGCTATCTGGTATATTAGAGGAACGGCTGATGTTACCCGTCACGGCCAAGATCGTGCCGAGCGAGTTGGGGCCGGAGTAGGGTACCTCGACAGTGAACTGTGTAAGGAGGACGATCATGAAAAGAGAAAGAAGCACACGGCTGCTCTTGTCAGCGTTTCTGGTCATGGCGGCGATATTGGCCTGCTCGGCGCCGCAGACGGCGACCCCCAGTCCGGCCACCGCAACGCCCGAAGCACCCCTGCCCACGCTCGAGCCGCCGACGCCTGAACCACCTACATCCACGCCTGTGCCGCCGACGCCTGAACCACCTACACCCACGCCTGTGCCGCCAACATCCGTCCCAGAACCCCCAACACTCACGCCCGAGCCCCCCCCAGCCGAGCCAGAGGCCACGCCTATCGCGTTTGAGCCGGGCAGGACGTCGGCGACCGTGAGCGGCCACGTCGAGCAGTACGGCATCGTGCGCTATGTCCTGCGGGCGTCGGCGGACCAGCCGATGATGGTGGACATCACGTCGCCGAACGGTGACGTGCTTCTGGACATCTGGGGGCTGGATGGGATGCCCCTGAAGAGGCACGTAGACGATAGGGCCTATTGGCGCGGCCGCTTACCCTCGACGCAGGACTATTTTATCCAGGCGGTCTCGGTGGGGGCGGCCGCGAACTATGAGTTGCACGTGACCGTCTTCGCCCGCATCCAGTTCGAGCCAGGTGCGACGTCGGCGACGGTGACCGGCGAGATCGAGCAGAATGGCATCCGGCACTATGCAGTCCGGGCGTTGGCGGGCCAGACGATGGACGTGCGCATTACGTCGCCCAACGGTGACGTTCTCCTGACGATCTGGGGAGAGGATGGCGTGCCTCTGAAGAGGTACGTGGACGACAGGCCCGACTGGCGCGGCGAACTGCATGCCACGCAGGACTACTACGTCGAGGCCGTCGCGGTTGG
>Ga0315291_10008651_pt1 | contig 12495 bp, 10 predicted proteins | sample YL17G12_20_MG_FD_203070 | JGI IMG/M metagenome (GOLD analysis project Ga0315291, IMG submission 203070) | Sediment microbial communities from Yellowstone Lake, YNP, Wyoming, USA - YL17G12_20 | ecosystem: Environmental > Aquatic > Freshwater > Lake > Sediment | place: USA: Wyoming | collected... | reverse complement strand
CATCTTTGACGTGCACATGCCCTCCGGTGCGGAATGGATCCCACAGGCGCCATCAGAGACCCTTGTCCTTGAGCGCAGCGAAGGAATGGATGCTCCGGTGCTTCCGTCGGCAGGGCCACGCGGCCGGCCTGCGCTACCGGTGATCCTCGGGCAGCTCCTCGGTGGCTTTGTCGTCGTGTGTATCGTCACGGCCGCGTTCCTGTTCCTGATGGATCAGCGGCGGGGCGGGCCGACCGTCACCCTCCAATCGCCGAAGCAAGGCGCCCAGGTGTCCACGGGCCAGTCCATCCTCCTGCAAGCTACTGCTACCGGCGCCCGCAACATCACACGTTTGGATCTGAGTGTGGATGGCGTTGTCGTCGGAAGCGCCCAGAGCGCCGACGCCAACGGACAAGCGACCCTCTCCGCCAGCCAAACCTGGACATTCGGTCAGGCCCGAGCCCATACCGTCACGGCGGTCGCCTACACGGCTGGGAATCAACCCAGTGCCCCTGTCTCACACCAGGTTCTCGTCGTCGACTCCGGTGGGAAAGGCACGCCCAGCCCTACACTTGTGGAGACGCCGGCCACGGCGTCTCCATCCGCGACCGCATCTCCCACCGGCACCGAGACACCAGCACCGACCGTCACGCCAACCGGCACCCCGGCTGTGCTCCCCATGCCGGTCATTGAGTTCTTTCGGGCCGATCCAGACACGATTAATGTCGGTGAGTGCACCACCCTGCAATGGGGCCAGGTTGCTCACGCGGTCGCGGCAACCATCGACCATGGGATCGGCGGAGTCGGTACTCCAGGCAGCCAGTTGATCTGTCCCACTGAGACGACCAGCTATGTGATGACCGCCAGCGGACCAGGCGGGGTGGCCACAGCATCGACCACAGTCACGGTCCTTGCGGGCCAGCCCGACTTGACTGTCGAATCGATTACCTTCAGCCCCAATCCCCCCGTCCAGGGAGAGAACAGCCTGGTGCAGATTGTGGTTCGCAACGTCGGCACGGCTGCAGCAGGACCCTTTGCCTGGGAGTGGCAGCCGGGGTCGGCGACGCCCTTCGATGGACAGGCAGAAAGCGGCCTGGCCCAGGGCCAGGCAGTCACGATAAAAGTCACCTGGCGCCCCGACAACTGGTACACCGATCTGGTCACGATCGCTCGGGTAGACATCGCCAACGCTGTCAAGGAGAGCAACGAGACCAACAATCAATTGCAGGTCAGCGTGCAGGTGGTGCAACCTGCCGGAACCACCATCACCCTGGTAAGCCAGGCAGGCCTTGACGGGTATGTGATTGGTGGCCAAGGCTCATACGTCGCGGACGAGATCCGGGTCGGAAATATCGGTTCCATGTCAGGGGAACGGGTGTATCGTGGGTTCCTGAGCTTTGATCTGTCGGGGATTCCCGCCGGTGCCACGATACAGAACGTGCAACTGCGCTTTTTCCAGGCTTACGTTCTCGGCGATCCGTATGGGAAGCTGGGCCAATTCCTTCTCAAGCACGTGGACTATGGACTGTCCTTGGACGTGGAGGACTGGGATGGACCGGAGCTAGGCTCGACCGCACTGCTCTCGGTGCCCTCACCGAATGCGTGGTACACCCTGGCCGGTGAGCCCCTCATTGCCTGGCTGGATCAAGATCTGGCGGCCGGCCGCGCCAGTTTCCAGCTTCGCCAGCAGTTCTCTACCGAAACGGATGGGGACGATTCACCCGACTATATCCAGTTAGAGTCAGGCGACAACTATTTCGGCACAGGCAATGTGCCGGTGCTGATCGTCACTTACGTGCCCTAGCTGCCAGCTCCTTTCCGTGCAGGCCCCAGCTCTCCCCGCGCCGCACTTGTCCTTGAGCGCAGCGAAGGCCTGTGGTGAGCGCAGCGAATCCAAGCGGGAGAACGAAGGGAGAAGCAAGCCCTGGCCCCATGCAAGAGCCGGGGCTTTTTCGTTCCTCTCACTGACTGGACAAGCCTTCCGAACCTGGTATAATGGCCGCATGGACAATGCCCTTGGTGATGCTCTGCCTGGCCCCAGACAGCCGTTGGGGACGGCTTCCCGGTTCCTGATCACGCTGGCCCTGCTCCTGCCGATCTTCACCCTGACTTGCTGCGCCTCTCCGGCCTTGTCCTCGCCGATCCCCAGCCCGACCCTCTCGAGTACTACCACGCCATCCATGGGGTTGACGCCTACACCAGCGCCCGAGATACTTGTCCTTGAGCGCAGCGAAGGAAAGGCTCCTCCTGCGCAACCTCTGGTACCCAACCCAACACTGCCTCCCTCCTGCACCCCCTCTCCTACGCGACCGCCCGAGACCTCGACACCCTCTCCCACATCGGCACCCACGCACACACCGGTTCCCCCGTCCACTCGCACTCCCAAACCTCTGAGCGTTTCGGTGCGCGAGGAGCAGACGACGATTGCCACCTACCCGTATGCAGGCTTTACCACACAGGCCTGGAACGAGTCCTTCCGTATGCCCTACCTGGTCCTGAACCGGGACGCTTACCAGGCGTCAAACCCAGTGCCTGTCGATATCTCGTACCGGACGGTGGTGATGGAGAACGAGTACCTGAAGCTCACCTTCCTGCCTGACGTCGGAGGGCGGCTGTATGAGGTCGTGTTCAAGCCCACCGGCCATCGCGAGACCTACCTCAACCCCGTGCTGAAACCCAGCCCGTGGGGCCCCGCCGAACAGGGCTGGTGGTTGGCCGCCGGCGGGATCGAGTGGTGTTTGCCCGTCGAGGAGCATGGCTATGAATGGGGAGCGCCCTGGGCGATTCAAACCAGCCGGGACGCCGATGGGGCCACCGTGACGCTGAGAGACACGGACGCTAACGATCGTGTACGGGTCAACATCGAGGTGCGGTTGGAGGCCGGAGCCGGGTACTTTACGATCCGGCCGCGCCTGGAGAATCCCACCGGCGCTCCCCAGGCCATGAAGTACTGGACGAATGCCATGCTGGCTCCCGGGGGCCGCAATACACCGTCGGCCGATCTGCGCTTTGTGCTTCCAGACGGCGTGACCAGCGTCACTGTGCACAGTCGGGGGGACGAGCTCCTCCCAGGCTACAACCAACGGATGCCCTGGCCGATCGCCAACGGCCGGGACCTGAGCCGGTTGGGCAACTGGACGCGCTGGCTCGGCTTCTTTGAAGACTTGTCCTTGAGCGCAGCGAAGGATCCGGCCTCGGGCGACTTTGCTGCCGTATATGACGAGGCCTACGACGAGGGTATGATCCGCGTTTTCGCTGCTAACGTGGTCCAGGGAGCAAAGGTCTTTGCCTTTGGCTGGAGCGATCCCATTCCGACCAGCAACTGGACGGATGACAACTCGAGCTACGTCGAGCTGCACAGCGGCCCGGCGGCGACCTTCGACGACAGCGTTACCCTGCCCAGTGGTGGCCACATGGAATGGACTGAGATCTGGTATCCGGTGGCAGGCATCGGTGGGTTGCGGCAAGCCAATGGCGCGGCGGCGTTGAACCTCCAGGCGAGTGGCGGCCAGGCTCAGATCGGCGTGGCCACGACCAGATCATGGAAGGGCAATGTGCTGCTCCTGCTGGATGGGCAAGAGCGCTGGCAAGTGAGCACGACCCTCTCTCCCGGGCAAGCCTTGCGGCGGACTGTTTCCCTGGATCCGGACCTGCCAGACACGGGGCAACTCACGCTGCGCCTCGTCACCCCAGACGGTGGGGTCTCGGCCGAATACAGTGCCAATTTCAGGCTGAAGTGATTCGTGATGTTCTGGAAGAGGATGAAAAGGGCAACTCAAGAAGACCTCATCCCAGTGCCTGCCAAGCTTCCGCCCCTCGCGGGACCGGATGAGCCAGATGAGCTGGAACACAAACAGCGGCGGCGCGTCTCACGCTGGACGCTTGCCCTGGCCCTGGCTGCCGTGCTGGTTGTGCTTTTTGTGCTCGCGCTGGCGGGATTGGGCATCTACAGCGGCCTGAAGGAACGAGCGGAGTCCAATCGCCAGGTTGCCCGGGAACACTACACTCTGGGTATGCGGCACTTGCAGGCAGGCGAGTTCGAGCTCGCCGTCGCTGAGCTGGAGCTGGCAATGCGCTACGATCCCGACCTCCCCGATTTGCAGAGCCATCTGCAGGAAGCGCAGGCCCTGGCCCAGAGCCAGATCACTCCTTCGTCCGAGACCCGCCGGGACGCGGCAGATTCGCTGTACCGGCTCGGGGTGGCCCGATATGAAAGCGGAGAACTGGAACAGGCCATCACAGCGTTCGACGAGCTCCGCGGCGTGGACAGTGGCTACCAGCGCAATAACGTAGAGACGATGCTGGTCGCTGCGCACTATCAACTCGGCCTTGACGCCGTGCGGGAGGATCTCCTCGACGAAGCGACGGAGCACTTCAAGGCGGTCCTGGCTCTGAAGCTTGTCCTTGAGCGCAGCGAAGGAGCAGACCCTGAAACTCAGGAGAACGCCCAAGAGCAGCTCAACCTGTTGGGTCTCTACCGTGCAGCCATCGGCCATTGGGAGCAGGATTGGTCAGCAGCCATCCAGGCGCTCAAGGGCCTATACGCCCTGGCGCCCGAATACAAAGATGTGCGGACCCGCCTGCACGATGCCTACTCCTTGTATGCACAGGAGTATGCCGGCCGAAGTGAGTGGTGCCAGGCCGAGGAAGAATACGCCGCGGCCGTACAGGTCTTTCCGCTGGAAGAGACCGTCGACAGGCGGGATGACGCCGCGATCCGGTGCCAGGCAGCCGCCCAGGCGACCACACCCGAACCAACATCCCGGGTCAAGCCAACGACCAGAGCCCCGGGCACTCCCGCGACCACACCCACACAGGGCGCGGGAGCCCGGCCCTTTCAGATTGCGAAGGGCCGCATCGTCTACCCGGGCATTGACGCCATTCAGGAGAGGCAGGATCTCTACCTGCTCGATCTGGCGCAGGCAGTGCCGCATCTGCTCCTCGAGAACGCCAGCCAACCTGCATTTTCGCCGGACGGCAGCCGTCTGGCTTTCCGCAGTGAGGCAGACCACCAAAAACTGGGGATTCTGGATCTTCGCACCAATCAGGTCAGTGAATTGACCAGGTACCGAAAGGATTCGACGCCCACATGGTCGCCTGACGCCAGTCAGATCGTTTTCGCGTCAGACAGAGAGAGTGATCGCCTCTGGCGGATCTATGTCATCTCACCCCTGGAGGTCCGGGGGAAAGGCATACAGTGGGGTTTCGGTCAGATGCCTGCCTGGGCTGCGGATGGAAGCGAGATTGTGTACCATGCCTGCGACCTGTATGGCAACAACTGCGGGCTGTGGGTGATGGAGCCCGGCGGCTTCAACCAGGCCCGCCTGACCACCGATCCGAGCGACACCTCACCGAGCTGGAAGTCTGATGCCTCGCAGGTGGCCTTCATCTCATTGCGCACGGGCAACTGGGAGATCTATGCTGTGGATGTGGCGACTGGCCTGGACAGGCGCCTGACCAACCACCCCGCGATGGACGTGGCCCCCGTCTGGTCACCGGATGGTAGGCAACTGGCCTTTCTCTCCAACCGGGAAGGGGCGTGGGCCGTGTATATTCTGGACATCAAATCAGGCAAGGTGCAGAAGTTGGTCGCCACCGGCGACCCGTATTCAGATCCGGTCAGCGAGAAACTGGCGTGGTATCCGTGACAATGCGAATTGTGATCACCGGACACAAAGGCCAGTTGGGCCAGGCGCTGCAGAAGGCCCTCCGGGCGGAGAAATCCGGTCCAACCTGTGGCTGCCAGATCGTGGGCCTGGACCTGCCCGAGGTGGACATCACCGATCCCATGGCCACCATCGGGGCTGTGACTGAGGCGCAGCCGGACGTCGTCATCCACACCGCCGCCATGACGGACGTAGATGGCTGCGAGCGCAATCCCGAGCTTGCCTTCCGGGTTAACGCCCTCGGCACGCACAACGTCTCGCTGGCCTGCAGGCGCGCCCGGGCAGCGATGGTGCATGTCAGCACCAACGAGGTGTTCGATGGCAGGCTGGGGCGTCCGTACTACGAGTGGGATACACCTTCTCCTTTGAGCATCTATGCCCAGTCCAAGGTTGCGGCTGAGTCCTGCGTCCGGACTCTGCTGCACCGTTTCTACATCGTACGTACCGCCTGGCTATACTCGCGCGGCGGCAGCAATTTCGTGACCAGGATCATCGCCGCTGCGGACAGGCAGGGTGCGCTCCGCCTTGTCACCGACGAGGTGAGCTCTCCCACCTATGCTCCCGACCTGGCCGAGGCCATGGCCAGGCTCATCCTCACCGAGCACTATGGCATCTACCATTTCACCAACAGCGGCTTCTGCTCGCGCTACGAGTGGGCGTGCAAGATCCTGGAGCTGTCGGGCCGCAGCCAGGTCCGCGTCGAACCGATCACCCACGACCAGTGGCCGCGGCCGGCTCCTCCTCCGCTGTACACGCCGATCGTGAACCTGACTGGCGCGGCCCTGGGTATCACTCTCAGGCCATGGGATCAGGCTCTGAGAGACTACTTCAGGCTTGTCCTTGAGCGCAGCGAAGGAGCCGAGCCATGCCTGTGGTGAGCGCAGCAAATCCAAGCAGCCCCCAGCTCCCATTGGCCAGTGTGGTGATCCCCAACTGGAATGGCGCTCACCACCTGCGGGTCTGTCTCGATGCCCTGCAAGCCCAAACGTACCCCCACATTGAGATCCTTGTGGTGGACAACGCCTCAACGGACGGCTCGCAGGCACTGGTAGCAGAGGAGTACCCGGAGGTACGCCTGCTGGCGCTCGGCCGAAACGTGGGGCTGACCGGAGGCAACAACGCCGGTTTTCGCGCCGCGCGAGGCCAGGTCCTCATCTCGCTGAACAACGACACCGAAGCAGCGCCGCGCTTCGTTGAGGCGTTGGTGATGCGGTTGCTGGAGCATCCCGAAGCTGGAATTGTTGCGTCCAAGATGCTGCTTTTCGACCGCCGTGACACGATTCACTCGGCTGGCGATGGCTATGGCACAGATGGGATCCCCTTCAATCGCGGTGTGTGGCAGCGGGACCAAGGCCAATTTGACCAACCGGGCTGGATCTTTGGAGGCTGTGGGGGCGCCGTCGGTTACCGCCGGGAGATGCTCGAACAGGTGGGGATGTTCGACGAGTCGTTCTTCATGTACTGTGAGGACGTGGACCTCAACTGGCGGGCGCAACTGGCAGGTTGGCGTTGCTGGTACACGCCTGAAGCCGTGGTCTACCATAAGCTGAGTGCCACCGGTGGCGGGCCCATCGCCAGCTTCTACACCGGCAGGAACACCATCTGGGTCATCGTCAAGAACTATCCTGGCGCGCTGCTGCTGCGGCACTGGGGAAAGATTGTCCGCGCCCAGGGAAAAGTGACGGTCGAGGCGCTGCGCGCCTGGCGGGGCCAAGCGGCGCGGGCGCGGTTGCGGGGGCAGATGGCCGGATTTCTGGGCTGGCCCAAGCTGCTGGGCAGGCGGCGGGCGATCCAGGCGGGGCGCCGGGTGCCAGAGGAGTATCTCGCATCGCTGTTGGCTCGCAGTTGACCGGAATGGTCAGAGCCACCGGATCTGGCCATCCAGCGAGAGCAATCCCTCACAGGCCATGGTTTCGAATCCCAGCAAAGATGACACCCCACGGCTTTTGGAGTATAATCGCTGCGCACATCTCACCTGAGGGTATACCATGCGCAGACCCATCCTGGCTGCTAACTGGAAAATGAACAAGACGATTGCCGAGGCGATCGACTTTGTGCGGGCCATCCGCCGCGGGCTGAATGAGATCGAGAGCGTGGACCGAGTGCTGTGCCCCCCCTACACCGCACTGGCCGCGCTGAAAGACCTACTATTGCCCACGGGCATTCTTCTCGGTGCCCAGAACATGCACTGGGAGGAAAAGGGCCTGCCCTCGAGCGCAGCGAAGGGAGCCTACACAGGCGAGGTCTCGCCGCGGATGCTCAAGGAGCTGTGCCAGGTTGTCGTCCTAGGCCACTCCGAGCGGCGAACCTACTTCGGGGAGACCGACGAAAAGGTGAACCGCAAAGTCAAAGCGGCGCTGGCCTACGGCCTCCTGCCCATCGTGTGTGTGGGTGAAACCGAGGCCCAGTACGACGCAGGACAAACTGGGACAGTAGTCGGCGGCCAGGTACGCGAATGCCTGGCGGGTCTGAGCGCTGACCAGGTAGCCGGCCTGGTGATTGCCTACGAGCCGGTATGGGCCATCGGAACGGGCAAGGCGGCCACCCCGGGAGGGGCGGGAGCAGTCATTGGTCTGACCATCCGGGGTACGATCGCCGAGATGTTCAACGAAGCCACGGCCCAGGCAGTGCGGGTGCAATACGGTGGCAGCGCCACCGCCGCCAACATCGCGGAGTTCATGGCCCATCCCGATATCGATGGAGCGCTGGTGGGTGGCGCGAGTCTCAAGCCCGATTTCGTGGATCTAGTGCGGAACGCGGCACAGGCAAAAGGAGCACTCAATGACCGTTGACCCCAGAATCCAAAGGCTGGAAGAGCTGCGAGCCCAGGCACGCCTGGGAGGGGGGCAGGCACGGATCGACACCCAACATGCCAAGGGCAAGCTCACCGCTCGCGAACGGGTCGAGAGGCTGCTGGACGCTGGCACCTTTCGCGAGATAGACATGTTCGTCTCCCACCGCACCGATGCGTTTGGCATCGAAGAGCAAAAGTACTTGAGCGATAGCGTGGTGACCGGCTGGGGCAGGATCGAAGGCCGTCTGGTCTACGTGTTCAGCCAGGATTTCACCGTATTCGGTGGGTCATTGGGCGAGGTCCATGCTGAAAAGGTATGCAAGATCATGGACATGGCCATGAAAAACGGTGCCCCTGTGATTGGCTTGAACGATTCAGGGGGGGCGCGTATCCAGGAGGGCGTGGTCAGCCTGGCTGCCTACGCCTACGTATTCCTCCGCAATGTGCTCGCTTCGGGGGTCATACCCCAGATCAGCGCCATCATGGGACCCTGTGCCGGTGGGGCGGTCTACTCTCCGGCCATGACCGATTTCGTGCTGATGGTGAAAAACACGAGCTATATGCACATCACGGGCCCGGACGTGGTCAAGACGGTGACACAGGAGGATGTGACATCGGAGCAGTTGGGTGGAGCCATGGTCCACAATGCCAAGAGCGGAGTGGCCCACTTTGCCGCCGCGGACGAGGAGGACTGCATCTACCAGATCCGCAAGCTTCTCAGCTACCTGCCGCAGAACAACACAGAAGACCCACCCTTCGTGCCTACCGACGATCCGGCCGATCGGATGGATCGGGAGTTGGACAGCCTGGTGCCCGAAAACCCAAACAAGCCGTATGATATCAAAGACGTGATCCGCCGGGTAGTGGATGGAGGCGACTTCTTCGAGGTACAGGAGCACTGGGCGCAGAACATCCTCATCGGCTTTGCCCACTTGGGTGGTTTCTCGGTGGGGATTGTGGCCCAGCAACCGATGATTCTGGCCGGGGTGCTGGACATCGACTCCAGCATCAAGGCGGCGCGCTTTGTGCGGTTCTGCGACTGCTTCAACATTCCGATCATCACCTTCGTGGACGTGCCAGGTTTCCTTCCCGGCGTTGCCCAGGAACACGGAGGGATCATCCGCAACGGAGCCAAGCTGCTGTATGCCTATTGCGAGGCAACGGTTCCCAAGATCACGATCATCACGCGAAAAGCCTATGGGGGCGCCTACGACGTCATGAGCTCCAAGCACATCCGGGGCGACATCAGCTACGCCTGGCCCTCGGCCGAGATCGCAGTGATGGGACCGGATGGCGCAGTGAGCGTCATCTTCCGCCGGCAAATCGTTGAGGCCGCCGATCCTGAGGCGGAGCGGGTGCGGTTGGTGCAGGAGTATCGGGACACCTTCGCGAATCCGTACGTGGCCGCGGCTCGAGGCTACATCGATGATGTGATCGAGCCGCACGAGACCCGCCCGCGGCTCATCGAGGCATTACAGATGCTTCAGAACAAGCGAGACACGAATCCACCCAAGAAGCATGGCAACATCCCGCTGTAGTAGGAGCCTACGATGCTTGAGAAGAAGAACAGCATAGCCCAAGCGGCAGCGCACCTGACTCAGCCGTTCACCCACACGGTTCTCGGGCAGGTGGATGATTATTGCGCCTACCTGAGCCGATTCCTGGGCAGCTACAGGTTCCACCTACACCTCAACGATGAGATGTACATGGTGCTTGAAGGTGAGATCTTTATCGACTACTTCGATGGCCCCAGCGTTCTGATGCGGCCGGGCGAGGCCCTGGTGGTCAAGGCAGGCGAGCGCCACCGCTCCCGAGCCGACAAGGAGTCGCTCGTTCTGATGTTCAAGGCTGTAGACCTGTTCGCGGAATAGGGGCACGCCCCGCGCCTGCCGCAAAAAGGGTCCAACCAAGGTGGAAGTTATGCCTATAGAGAACAAGCCTGTACTCATCTGCGATACCATCCTGCGCGACGCCCACCAGAGCCTGTTGGCCACGCGGATGCGCACCGAAGATATGCTGCCCATCGCCGGAAAGCTTGACCAGGTGGGCTACTGGTCGGTGGAAATGTGGGGAGGGGCCACCTTCGATTCGGCGATGCGCTTCCTCAATGAAGACCCATGGGAGAGGATCCGCAAGCTCAAGGCCAGGATGCCCAACACGCCGTTCCAGATGCTGCTGCGCGGCCAGAACGTGGTGGGCTACAAGCACTATCCCGACGATGTCCTCGAGCGGTTCATCGTTCAAGCCCATGAGAATGGCATTCACGTCTTTCGCGTCTTTGATGCCTTGAACGACATCCGCAACATGCGCAAGGCGATGGAAGTCGTCAGGCGGGAAGGCGCCCATGTCCAGGGGACCATCTGCTATACCATCAGCCCGGTGCATAGTATCGAAGCGTTTATGAGTATGGCTCGCATCCTCGAGGAGATGGGATCCGATTCCGTGTGCGTGAAAGACATGGCCGGCCTCCTCTCGCCGTACGTCGCATACGAGTTGGTGAGCCGGCTCAAAGCCGCGATCAGGGTGCCGGTCCAGCTTCATACCCACTACACCAGCGGCATGGCCATGGCCACCGCGCTCAAGGCGATCGAAGCGGGAGTGGACATTGTAGATACGGCCATCTCCTCGATGGCCCTGGTGACCTCGCAACCGCCGACGGAAAGCCTGGTCCGCATCTTGCAGGAATCCCCTAGGGACACGGGCCTGGACCTGAGCCTGCTGGCCGAAATCAGCAACTATTTTGCCGAGGTGCGCAAGAAATATGCCTCTTTTGAGAGCGGGCTGAAGGGCGTGGACGTCAACGTACTCCAGTTCCAGATCCCGGGCGGAATGCTCTCCAACCTGGTGTCGCAGTTGCGCGAGCAGGGTGCGGAAGATCGATATGCGGAGGTACTGGCCGAAGTGCCCCGCGTCCGCCAGGAGCTCGGCTATCCACCCCTGGTGACGCCCAGCAGCCAGATCGTAGGTACCCAAGCCACACTCAACGTCGTGCTGGGCGAACGGTACCGGGTCATCCCAGCCGAGGTCAAGAACTATGTCCGGGGCTACTACGGCCGTCCGCCTGCCCCGATCGACCCTGAGATCAAGAAGAAGGTAATCGGTGACGAGGAGCCGATCGACTGCCGTCCCGCCGACCTGATCCCCCCGGGCATGGAGCAGGCGCGTGCCGAGATCGGTGATCTGGCCGAAAGCGAGGAGGACGTTATCAGCTATGCCCTCTTCCCCCAGGTAGCGCGCCCGTTTCTTGAGCGGCGCAGAAGTGGCACCGGCGCCAGAGAGGCGATCGTCGCCGCGATCGCGGCTATGCTGGCCCGGCAGGAGGCAGCACCGGCAGGCGCTGAGCAGGCCAGGATTGGCGTCCCGCCCGGCTCCTCTTGGAAGTCAGCCTGGAGGCCCCAAAGTGGGCGTTGGAGTGGCCTGATCGACGGCGCCGGAGGACAACGATGAAGCGCGAGTTCTCACTTACGCTGGATGGAACAAGGTACCGGATCGTCGTCGATGGCAACTCGATCCTGGTCAATGGGCAACCCTTCGTCGCAGGTTTGGATGGGGAGCGGGTGTTGGTCGACGGGGCACCCTACGAGATCAAGCTGAAAGGGGATCAGGTGCTGGTGGGGGGCATCAGCTACAGCCTGGCGGTGGAAGGTCTGGCAGAAGCGAAGAGTGCGCGACCACGAGCCGGCGCCGCAGCGGCCAGCGCCGGAGCGGTAATAGCCATCATGCCAGGCAAGATCATCCGCGTGCTGGTGGCCCAGGGAGACGAAATCGCTGAGGGACAGGTCGTGTGCCTCCTGGAGGCCATGAAGATGGAAAACGAGCTCAAAGCCCCAAAGCGGGGGCGGGTCAAGGCCCTCTACGCTCAGCCAGGTCAGAACGTGGAAAAAGGAGCAGTGCTGGCCGAGATCGAGACGATCCACGAAGAACACGAAGGACACTAAGACAAAACCATCGTGCCCTTCGCAGATCCCAATGGAGCTGACAGGTGCAGCCATGAATCAGAATACTCGGCAGCTCAAAGAAGAGTGGGAATCGGCGACGCTCCGCAAGGCACTCAGC
>Ga0315291_10008649_pt1 | contig 12497 bp, 23 predicted proteins | sample YL17G12_20_MG_FD_203070 | JGI IMG/M metagenome (GOLD analysis project Ga0315291, IMG submission 203070) | Sediment microbial communities from Yellowstone Lake, YNP, Wyoming, USA - YL17G12_20 | ecosystem: Environmental > Aquatic > Freshwater > Lake > Sediment | place: USA: Wyoming | collected... | reverse complement strand
GATGTGCGCCTGGCCGAAAGGCACGCTCTTGCGCTCAACACGCGCGCTACGCCGTCTGGTTTTCGGTCGCCCCATGATTCCTCCTCAATCCTCGCTCTATCAATACCCGACACAAGGTCGCCATTGCTCCGGATTACTTCTTGACTACTTCTTGGCCCGTGATCTCTTCTTGCCGGGAACGGTCTTCCGCGCGCCGCGCTTGGTGCGGGCATTGGTGCGAGTGCGCTGCCCGCGCACGGGCAGGTTGCGGCGATGCCGCAGCCCGCGGTAGCACCCGATCTCGGTCAGCCGCTTGATGTTCATGCTCACTTCGCGGCGCAGGTCGCCTTCCACCCGGTAGTTCTTGTCAATGACCTCTCTGAGCGCGGCAATCTCCGCCTCCGAAAGGTCCTTGACGCGGATGTCCGGACTCACCCCGCTCTCCGCAAGGATCTTGCGGCTCGTGGATGGGCCAATCCCGTAGATGTAGGTCAGCGCGACTTCCACCCGCTTGTCGCGGGGCAAGTCAACTCCAGAAATACGTGCCATTCCTCTGTTTCCTCCCTAGAACACAATCCTCATTCCGCCGAAACCCCCGTGGTGCGGGGCCTTGTGCCCGCCTAACAGGGGCCATCCATCCCCAAGCCTTGCAGTGTGGGGATTTGCTCCTGCTATCCCTGGCGCTGCTTGTGCTTTGGATTGGTGCAAATCACTCGCACAACCCCGTGCCGCCGGATGATCTTACACTTCTCACAACGTCGTCTTACAGATGCGCCTACCTTCATGATTCCATGCCTCCAATTCCCTTCGTCACGGAAGGGTCAGGATCAAAGGTTCCCCTTCCGTCACCGCAACGGTGTGCTCAAAGTGGGCCGACAGGCGGCCATCCCCTGTCACAACCGTCCACAAATCCTCCAGGACACGAGTCTTCCACATGCCCAGGTTCACCATCGGCTCCAGCGCGAAGGTCATCCCTGGTTTCAACCCAGGCCCCGTGCCGGCCCGCCCGAAGTTCGGGATTTGCAGGTCTTCGTGCATCTGCCTGCCGATCCCGTGACCTGTGTATTCGCGCACCACCGAGTAGCCACGGCTCTCTGCAAAATGCTGGATTGCCGCAGAGATGTTGCCCGTGTGCAAACCCGCGCGTGCCTGGGCGATCCCCGCCTCCAGCGCGCCCTTCGTGGTCTCCACGAGCCGCAGCGCCTCCTCGCTCACCGTCCCGATGGGCAAGGTAATGGCCGCGTCTCCCTGGTATCCTTTGTAAATCGTGCCCACGTCTACGCCGAGGATGTCGCCTTCTTGCAGAACCCGCTTCCCCGGTATCCCGTGGACAATTTGCTCGTTGACCGACGTGCAGATGCTGGCGGGATACCCGTGGTATCCCTTGAAAGAGGGGGTCGCCCCCATCTTTCGGATCATCTGCTCCGCGCGGTCATTCAGCGCCTGGGTGGTCACACCCGGTCGGGCCAGCGCCTGCATCTCAGCCAGGACGATGGCCACGATGCGCCCCGCTTCGCGCATCAACTTCAATTCACGGTCGGACTTGAGCGTCACCATGCTTCTTCGCCGCAAATCTCACCGGCCCCGGATGGCCTTCAGCAGCGCTTGCTGGACTGCTTCAATGGATCGCTCTCCGTCAATCTCCCGCAGCAGGCCCTGCTGGCGATAGTACTCTATCAACGCCGCAGTCTGTTGGAAGTAAACGTCCAGCCGCTTCTTCGCGGTCTCCAGCGTGTCGTCTGCCCGCTGGTACAAAGGGCCGCCGCACTTGTCGCACACGCCAGGCTGCTTCGGCGGGTCAAAAACCACATGATACACAGATTGGCAGTTCTTGCAAGTATACCGCCCGCCCAACCGTTCTAGCAGCTCCTCGGTTGAGACTTTTATGTAAAGGACAGCCTTGACTGCCAGGCTCTTCTCGCCGAGGGCGTTTTTCAAAGCCTCGGCCTGCGCAATCGTCCGAGGGAAGCCATCCAACAGCACTCCCCTGGCGCAATCCGGCTGAGCCAGCCGCTCCAGAACCATCCGCACGGTCACGTCGTCGGGAACCAGTTTCCCCTCGTCCATGTACCGCTTGGCGAGAAGCCCCAGTTCCGTGCCGCGACTCAGGTGGTCCCGAAACAGGTCACCGCTGGCTACATGCGGGGTTCCCAGGGCCTTCACGAGCATCTCGGCCTGAGTGCCCTTGCCCGCCCCCGGCGCGCCCAACAGGATGTAATACTTTGGCTTCATGCGCGGTCTGCCTTCGCTGTTAACCAACGGCTGCTACTTGATGAACCCTTCGTAGTGGCGCATCAACAGTTGCGCTTCCAGCTGCTTCATGGTGTCCAGCACCACGCCCACGACGATGAGCAGTCCGGCGCTGGTGATGAGCATGGTCGTGGTCTCCGTCAGGTCGCGGCTGAGCCAGGGCAGAACCGCCACCCCGGCCAGGAAAAGCGCGCCCACCAGCGTGATCCGGCCCAACACGCCGTTCAGGTAGTCCGCGGTCGGACGCCCAGGACGAATGCCGGGGATGAATCCGTGGTTCCTCTGAAGCATCTCCGGCAGGTTCTGCTGTCGGAACACCACGTCCGTGTAAAAGTACGTAAACCCAACCACCAGAAAGAAGTAGAATATCCAGTAAAAGTTGCCTTGTGCCGAGAAGGTTTTGTACACAAAGCTTGCGGCGTCAGCCACGAACTTCGTGCTTGAGCCAGTGAAATAACTCGCCACCGTTGAAGGTAGAATCATCAACGACTGGGCGAAGATGAGCGGGATCATGCCCGCGGAGTTGACGCGCAGCGGTACATAAGTGCTCTGCCCGCCCGCGACTCGCAGTCTGTTGCCCCGCTGAGCCAGCACGCGGCGGCCATACTGCACCGGAATGCGGCGCACACCCTCTTGCACTACCACGATCACGACCACAGTGATAGCAGTGATGAGCAGGAAGGCGAGCAGGGCAAGATAGTTCTGCCGCGCGATCATCTCGCCAACCCGCTGGGGCATCCGCGATACGATGCCGCCGAAGATGATGATGGATATTCCGTTTCCGATGCCCTGTTCGGTGATCAATTCGCCCAGCCAGATGCCGAACATCGTCCCCGCCGCCAGGGCTATCAGCGTTGCGATGGTGGGGAGAAGCGTCGCTCCAGAGAACCCAAAATTCGTGAGCACGCCCTCGCGCTGCATAATCGCGGCCTGGCTCCAGCCCTGGAGCAAAGCCAGCGGCACGGTAGCAACGTGCGTAATCATGTTCACCTTCCGCCGCCCGGCCTCGCCTTCCTTCGCCAGCCTCTCCAGTGGAGGGATGATGGGTTGGAGCAGCTGGATGATAATCTGTGCCGTGATGTACGGATATACGCCCATCGCCATGATGGAGAAGTTGGACATAGCTCCGCCGGAGAACAAGTCCAGCATTCCCAGCAGTTGGTTGCGCGAGAACAGGTCGCGCAGAACGGTCTGGTCGATCCCTGGTATGGCGATCTGCGACGCGAGCCGGTAGACGATCAAGACTGCGATGGTGAAGAAGATACGTCTCCGCAGATCAGGCAACCTAAAGGCGTTTCGTACGGCCTGAAGCATGATTCACGCTCCTTTTAGGCGATCTCCTCTACGGAACCGCCGGCGGCAAGAATCTTCTCCTTGGCGTTGGCTGAGAAGCGGTGCGCCTTCACCCTCAAGGGTTTATCAATCTCGCCGTGCCCCAGAATCTTCACAGGCAGATCGGCAGATTGGATGATGCCTGCCTTCACCAGCAACTCCGGAGTGACGACCGTCTTCGCCCTGAACTTGGCCAGTCGGCCCAGGTTGACCGGAGCGTAGGCAACTCGGAACAGATTGGTGAACCCGCGGCGGACGGACAACCGCCGTACCATGGGCAGCTGACCGCCTTCAAAGTACGGGGGGACAGGCCCGCCCGTGCGAGCGTTCTGTCCCTTCGTGCCGCGGCCGCTGGTCTTGCCTCTGCCGCTGCCATGCCCCCGACCCACTCTTCGTTTGTCTTTCTTGGAACCCAAAACGGGTTGTAGTTCGTGCAGTTTCATTTAACCATCCACCTCCTGCACCTCAACCAGATGGCTGACCTTCGCAACCATTCCACGCAGAACGGGGGAATCGTCGCGTTCCACAGCCTGCCCCAGCCGGTGCAGCCCCAAAGCCCTTACTGTGGCCTTCTGTCGCTCTGAATACCCGATGGTGCTCTTTCGCAGGGTGATGCGCAGTTTGCGAACCACTTCCTTCTTCTTACGCGGAGTCATTTCTGCGCCTCCAGAATGGCAACACCTCAACGGTCTGCTTGCCGCGCTGCTGCGCCTCTTCTTCGGTGCTCTTCAGCCGCAGAAGTCCCTGCATCGTGGCCTGAACCACGTTGAGTTGGTTACGGCTGCCCAGCGACTTGGTCAGGATGTCGCGGATGCCGGCGGCCTCCAATACGGCGCGCACCGCGCTGCCCGCGATCACGCCCGTGCCCGGCGAAGCGGGTCTGAGCAGCACTTGGGCAGCGCCGAACTTGCTGGTGATCGCGTGCGGGATGGTCGTGCCCACCAGCGAGATCTTCTTCATATTCCGCCGCGCCCGCTCGCCGCCTTTGCGGATCGCCTCGGGCACTTCGCGCGCCTTGCCAATGCCTATCCCGACGCTTCCGTTCCGGTCGCCCACAACGACCACAGCGCGGAATCCGAAATGGCGTCCGCCCTTGACGACCTTCGCCACGCGGGCGATGGACACCACTCGCTCTTCAAATTGTTCCTGTTCTTCAAACGCTTGGCCGAACATTCATCCTCCTTGACCAGTGCCTGCTGCTCAGGCTTAGAACTCCAGTCCGCCCTCACGGGAACCGTCTGCCAGCGACTTCACGCGGCCATGGTAGCGATATCCACCGCGGTCGAAAACCACCTGCTTGACACCGGCCGCCAATGCCCGCTTTGCCAGAACCTGCCCAACCACTTTTGCCTGGTCCGTTTTGTTCAAGGCCCCAAGTTGCGGGCGGATTTCGATGTCAATTGTGGAAGCAGACACAAGGGTGTGTCCTGCGGTATCATCAATGATCTGCGCGTAGATATGCTGCGAACTGCGGAACACATTCATTCGGGGGCGCACAGCAGTTCCTTGTACGCGCGCGCGCACACGCCGATGTCTGGTGTCGCGAGCCATTGCGGTATCTACTTCCTTGCTCATCCTGATATTCCTCCGTGAATCACCCTGCCCAGATTCGTCAGGCAGAGAGAACTATCTGAATCCCTGCGGCCAGACCGGATTTACCCGACCTTGCCAGCCTTGCCGGCTTTGCGGCGGATGCTCTCGCCTTCGTAGTGAATCCCCTTGCCCTTGTACGGTTCTGGGGGACGCACGCGGCGCACCCGCGCAGCGATCTCGCCGACCAGTTCGTTGTCAATCCCAGAGATGGAGAATACCCTTCCGCCCTTTTCCACCTCAAACGTGATTCCGGGCGGCGGCGTGATCTCCACGGGATGGGAAAAGCCAACCATCAACACCAGATTCGATCCCTGAGCCTCGGCCCGCCAGCCGACGCCTTCAATCCCCATGCGCTTGGTGAACCCCGCCGACACGCCGGTGACCATGTTCGCAATCAGTGCGCGGGTCAGCCCGTGCAGCGAGCGGTGCGTGCGGTGATCGCTGGGACGGGAAACCAGAACTTGATCCCCTTCCACAGCAATCCGAATCGGCTGAGGCAGATCGCGGGCCAACTCGCCCTTGGGCCCCTTGACAGTCACTCGGTTTCCATCAACCGCGACCCGCACACTCGCCGGTATGGGTATGGGTGCTCGTCCTATACGCGACACTTCCGTTCCTCCCCTATGAACATCCTGTACGATTTCCCGCAGCAGCCCAGACTACCAGATGTAGCAGAGGACCTCGCCGCCGACACCCAGACGCCGCGCCTTCTGTCCCGTCATGATCCCTTTGGGCGTGGACAGGATGGCGACGCCGATTCCGCTCAGAACCCAAGGAATGTCGGCGCGGCCTGTGTAGACTCTGCGGCCTGGTTTGCTGATCCGCTTCATGCCGGTCAGTACAGGCTCCTTGCCCTGGGTATATTTCAAATGCAGCCGGAGAACTGGCACAGGCTTCTGCCGGACCACTTCAAAATCCTTGATGTAGCCTTCTTCTTTGAGGATTCTCGCGATTTCCTCTTTGACCCGCGAGTACTGCACAACTACCGTAGCCTGCCGGACCAGCATCGCGTTCCGAATCCGGGTCAACAAATCCGAAATAGGGTCATTCACACTCATTGCCTGCACTCCTGATGACTACCAACTAGATTTCACAATGCCGGGGATCAGGCCCTCAACGGCCAGTTCGCGGAAGCAAATCCTGCACAGGTCAAAACGGCGCATGTAGCCCCTGGAGCGCCCGCAGAGGTGGCACCGATTGCGTACCCGGTTTGGATATTTCCTGCGTGTCTCGCGAATGATCAAGCTCTTCTTCGCCACTTCTCACTTCCTCCTGACAGATGACCTGGTCGCTCTTACTGCCGCTTGCCAAAGGGCATGCCGAGCAACTGCAAAAGCCGCCGCGCTTCCTCGTCGGTCTTGGCGGTGGTGACGATGCTGATCTCCATCCCCCGAATCTTGTCAATGGAATCGTACTCAATCTCCGGCCACACGAGCTGCTCGTGCAGGCCCAGCGTGTAGTTCCCCCGGCCGTCAAAGGCGTCGGGCGAAACTCCACGGAAGTCCCGCAGGCGCGGCAGCGCGATGTTCATCAGCCGGTCCAGGAAGTCGTACATGCGCTTCCCACGCAGCGTGACCTTCACGCCGATGGGGTTGCCCTGGCGCAACTTGTAGGTGGCGATGGACTTCCGCGCCTTGCGGACAATCGGTTTCTGCCCAGTGACGAGCGTGACGTCGCGCGACGCGGCGTCCAATGCCTTCGCGTTCTGCAACGCCTCTCCCAGGCCGATGTTCACCACCACCTTGGTGACCTGAGGCACTTCCATGATGTTCGCGTACCCAAACTCCTGCTGGAGTGCGGGGACGACTTCCTTCTGGTACATTTCCTTCAACCTAGGCATGCTTCAAACTCCTTACCCATCCATCTGTCGCGCGACTAGACTGGCTCGCCGCACTCGCGGCAAACCCGCGTCTTGGAACCATCCACCGCCACTTCGTAGCGCACCCTGACGCCCCGCTCGCAGCGGTTGCAGTATAGCGCCAGGTTAGACACATGGATGGGGGATTCTCGCTCAATGATGCCCACCTGCGTGCGCGTGGATCCCGTCGGCTTCTGGTGTTTCTTGATCATGTTCACGCCACCAACGATGACCTTGCTCTTCTTGGGGAAGGTCAGTTTCACCGACCCCTTCGCGCCCTTGTCATCGCCGCTGAGCACGATTACTGTATCGCCCTTCTTGATGTTCATACCCGCACACTCCCTACACGACTTCCGGCGCCAAAGAAACGATCTTCATGAATCCCTTTTCGCGCAATTCGCGTGCGACGGGGCCGAAAATGCGCGTGCCCCTGGGGTTCTTGAATTCATCCACGAGCACTGCGGCATTTTCATCAAAACGTATATAAGACCCATCCGCGCGAACGTACTCTTTAGAGATCCGAACCACTACCGCCCGCACAACTTCGCCCTTCTTGACTGTGCCCGTGGAGGTGGCCTGCTTCACCGAGGCGACAATCAAATCGCCCACTGTGGCATAGCGCCGGTGCGAGCCGCCCACGACATGAATACACATAATCTCTCGGGCACCCGTGTTATCTGCAACTTTCAGTCTCGTTTCAGCCTGGATCATCTCTCTTGCTCCCCGATTACAGTTTCCAGGTCGCCAGGCAGATTGCGCTCTGGCAAACCGCACAAGGCAGGTCTATTCCGCCTTTTCCAGAATCTCTGCAACAACCCAGCGCTTCTCCTTGCTGAGCGGGCGGGATTCCAGGATTCGCACAAGGTCGCCTACCTGGCATGCGCTCTCGGCATCATGGGCCTTGAACTTGCGGCGCTCGCGAATGGTCTTGCCGTACAAAGGATGCCTTTTCAGCCGCTCCACCGTCACGACGACGGTCTTTTCCATCGCGTTGCTCGTGACGCGGCCAACAAACTGTTTCTGCTGCCCCTTCATTTACGCATCCTCCCCCGCTTGCTGCAGTTCGCGTTCGCGCCAGATGGTGCGCATCTTGGCGATGTCCGTCTTGACCTCTGTGAGCCGGTTGGTGTTTTTCAACTGGCCCGTAGAGAACTGGAAGCGCAAATTCAGCAGTTCCTGATGAGCGTCGCTGATCTTCCGCCTCAGTTCGTCATCCGTCATGTTGCGAATTTCGGAGACCTTCATTACTCCTCGCCTCCTGGTTCAATCCTTTTGATAAACTGGGTCTTGATGGGCAGTTTGTGAGCCGCCAGGCGAAGCGCCTCGCGCGCGATGTCTTCGCGCACGCCCGAGATCTCAAAGAGAACCCGGCCCGGCTTCACGACTGCGACCCAAAATTCCGGCGCGCCCTTGCCGCCACCCATGCGCGTCTCAGCAGGTTTCTTGCTGACGGGCTTATCCGGAAAGACGCGGATCCAGATCTTGCCGCCGCGTTTCACATAGCGGACGACGGCGCGGCGGGCGGCTTCCAACTGGCGGCTGGTCACCCATGACGGTTCCAGCGCCTGCAGCCCGAAATCCCCAAAATGGACTTCAGCGCCCCGCGTGGCCATTCCTCGCATTCGGCCCCGATGAACTCTCCTGTATATCACACGCTTTGGCATCAGCATAAGAACTTACTCCTAAACCATGTGGCGCTGGCCCGCTGCGCGCAGCGCCCGCAGTGATGTAGTCTACTCTGCCACCACGACTTCGGCTTCTTCTTCGGTCTGAGGCAGGACTTCGCCTTTATAGATCCACACCTTGACCCCGATGCGGCCAAACGTAGTAAGGGCTTCGGCGTGCGCATAGTCTATGTCCGCGCGCAGGGTTTGGAGCGGAACCCGCCCCTCGCGCTGCCATTCCCGGCGAGCCATTTCCGAGCCAGACAGACGCCCGCCGCACATGATTCGGACACCCTGGGCGCCGGCCCGCATGGACCGCGAGATGGACTGCTTCATGGCGCGCTTGTGAGAGATCCTGCGCTCCAACTGCTCCACCACGCCTTCCGCGACCAGGTACGCATCCAATTCCGGACGCTTGATTTCTTTGACTTCAATGCGGACTTTCTTGCCCGTGAAGTCTTCCAGTTCCTTCCGCAGCTCGTTCACGCTGGCCCCGCGGCGTCCGATGACAATGCCGGGCTTTGCGGTGTGCAGCGTCACGATGACCTGCTTCGGGAACCGCTCAATCTCAATCCTAGAAACGCCGGCTTTCTGCAGACGAGAACGAATGATTCCGCGGATTTTCAGGTCCTCGCGCAAAAACTCCGTGTACTGCGCGCCGGTGGCGTACCACCGGGCATCCCAGGTTTTGTTGATTCCCAATCTGTAAACTATCGGATGAACCTTGCGCCCCAAAGTCTACCTCCTGACTAACATTCCATCAGAGAGCACCCTGGATTAGGCCTCTCCCCGCGGGCTGACCACAACCGTGATGTGCGACGCACGACGGATGATGGGCTTGAACCGACCCCGCGCGCCGAACCTGCGCCAGCGCCGGCTTGGCGCTTCATCCGCGAAGATCTTGGAAATGTACAGGTCCTCGCGCGAAAGTTCAAGGTTCTCTTCGGCGTTCGCAATCGCCGAACGAATCACTTTCCCTACGGGCCTGGCAGCCGCCTGCGGCATAAACTTCAGGCGCGCCAGGGCTTCGTCCGCATTCATCCCGCGAACCTGATTGATGATCAGACGCACTTTGTGTGCCGATAGTCCAGTGTATTTCAGTACTGCTCTCGCTTCAAAGTCCATGTCTCGCAACCTCTACAATACGGTCTGCTGAACATCCCGTGCGCAGCCGCTCGCGCAGGGCGCTAGGCGGCAGGGGCAGCGGGAGTGGTGGTGGCAGCCTTCACCTTTGTCGCCTTTTCCCTGTACGCATGAGTGCGGAACAATCGCGTCGGGGCGAATTCGCCCAACTTGTGCCCCACCATATTCTCGGTGATGTACACGGGCACATGCCGCCTGCCATTGTGAACGGCGATGGTGTGCCCCACCATCTGCGGAAAGATGGTGGAAGCCCGCGACCACGTCTTGAGCACGCGCTTCTCGCCTGTCTTGTTCAACTCCTCAATTCGGCGGAGGAGTTTGGGATCCACAAAAGGGCCCTTCTTCAACGACCTAGACACTCTTCACCTCCAACAAATCCATGCCTGACCACACTCAGTCCTATCGCTTCTTGGATCGCCGCCTGACGATCATGGAATCCGTGCGCTTGTTGCGGCGGGTCTTGTATCCCAGAGTGGGCTTGCCCCACGGCGTCTTGGGCCCTGGCAACCCAATCGGGCAACGTCCTTCGCCGCCGCCATGCGGGTGGTCCCTGGGAGTCATCGCCGAGCCGCGCACGTGAGGCTTGCGGCCCATCCAGCGCTTGCGCCCGGCTTTGCCCAATCTGATGTTGGAATGGTCCGTGTTGCCCACCTGGCCGATGGTCGCCATGCACTTCTGGCCCACCAGGCGCATCTCGCCGGAGGGCATGCGAACCTGGGCGTAGTCGCCTTCCTTCGCCAGCAGTTGGGCCGCCGTGCCAGCTGCGCGCACCAATTGGCCGCCGCGTCCGGGATACAATTCAATGTTGTGAATCAGCGTGCCCAGCGGAATGTTCGCAATCGGCAGCGTGTTGCCAGGGCGGATTTCCGCCTCCGGGCCAGCCATCACCGTCTGCCCCACCATCAGGCCGATGGGCGCGATGATGTAGCGGCGCTCGCCGTCTGTGTACAGAAGCAAGGCGATGCGGGCGGACCGGTTCGGGTCATATTCAATGGACTCCACGCGAGCCGCAATGCTCACCTTGTCGCGGCGGAAGTCAATAATGCGGTACATCCGCTTGTGGCCGCCGCCCCGATGACGGACTGTCACGCGCCCGTAAACGTTCCGTCCCGCCGTCTTCGGCAACGGAACGAGCAGCGAACGTTCCGGCTGGGTGCGAGTGATTTCCTCAAATGTTGAGACTGACATCCCCCGCCTGGCAGGCGAGGTCGGCTTATAAATCTTGATTCCCATGATAACTCCTCACGGACTCAGAATCTCAGCGCCGCCAACTGCAATTCTAGACGCCTTCAAAGAACTCTATCTTATCTCCGGGCGCCAACGTCACAATCGCCCGCTTCCGCGCCGATTCGGAAATCACGCGGCGGCGGCCAGCCTTGCCCATCTTTGCGGCCACATTGGCGACATTGACGGCCACAACCTTCACTTTGAAGGCTGCCTCAACCGCCTGCCTGATCATCACTTTGTTGGCCCGAACATCCACCTCAAAGACGTACTTGGATTCTGCGCGCAAAGCATCCGTCTTTTCAGTAAGGACCGGTCGCCGCAAGACTTCATAGATATTCATCGTGACACATCCCTCTCTGCTAACCGAGAAATGCCTCTATCGCCTGCACAGACGCTAGCGGCATGACGACGTAGTCGTAGTTGAACAGGTCGCGGACGTTCAGATACTGCGCACGCAGCGTTTTCACATCCGACAGATTGCGCGCCGAAAGTTCAACCCCTGCGTTCTGCTCCGGCAGGAGAATCAGTGCCGAAGAGTCAACCGACAGATTCGCCAGAATCTGCTCCATCCGCTTGGTCTTAGGCTCGTCCAGCGCCAGGTCTTGCACAACGACGATCTGCTCGCCAGCCGCCTTCACCGACAGGGCGCTCCGCAGCGCCAGCCGCCGCATCTTGCGCGGCATGGCCTGCTCGTAGCCGCGCGGGTGCGGGCCGAATACGACGCCGCCCTTCCGCCACTGCGGCGCGCGAATGCTGCCCTGCCGCGCGCGGCCAGTGCCCTTCTGCCGCCACGGCTTGCGACCGCCGCCTCTCACCTCAGCCCGCGTCTTGGTGTCTGCCGTGCCCAGCCGGGCATTGGCTAACTGCCGCAGAAGAGCCTGGTGCATGGCGGCTTCGTGGATAGGCGCTGCGAAGATTTCGTCCCGCAGTTCCACTTCGCCGACAACTTCGCCCTCTATATTTCGAACAGGAACCAGCATATCTTACTCCTTGTCAGCCAGGGGCCATCTCACAGCGCCCTGCCTTGAGGTCAATTCTCTACTGCTTTCTTGCCTCGGAAATCAGGACAAGCCCGTTCTTCCCGCCGGGGATGGCCCCGCGAACCAGAATCAGGTTCCGCTCCGGATCCACCATGACCACGCGCGCGTTCTGAGCCGTCGCGCTGCGACCGCCCATGCGCCCGCCCATGCGCATTCCCTTCAACACGTGGCCCGGCGAGGTGCCCGCACCAACGGAACCGGGGTGGCGCTGGCGGTCCGACTGGCCGTGGGTGCTCGGGCCGCCCCTGAACCCATGTCGCTTCACGACGCCCGCAAAACCTCGGCCCTTAGAAACCCCTGTGACATCCACGGCATCGCCAGGCTTGAAGACGTCCGCCAGCAACTTCTGGCCCACTTCGTACGCGCTGGTGTCAGACATTTGCAGTTCGCGCAGATGCCGAAGGGCCGGCA
>Ga0315291_10008648_pt1 | contig 12498 bp, 8 predicted proteins | sample YL17G12_20_MG_FD_203070 | JGI IMG/M metagenome (GOLD analysis project Ga0315291, IMG submission 203070) | Sediment microbial communities from Yellowstone Lake, YNP, Wyoming, USA - YL17G12_20 | ecosystem: Environmental > Aquatic > Freshwater > Lake > Sediment | place: USA: Wyoming | collected... | reverse complement strand
TCGCCGTCCGCTGGGCGCAAAAGGAAGAAACGCGCCCCTCTCTCACGATTAATCTCCCCATCCTGGAAAAATTATATCACAATCTTCAGTCGGTAAGAAAACGCCTCCGCATCAGGGAAAACCTGAGGCTCGGCGACCTCCTGAAAATCCCCGGACTTTATGTGGAAACCCCAGCCGTCATAGATGAGGAAAAACTCATGAATGAGGTGAAAAAGGGGGTGAAAAAGGCGCTTGCCGAACTCCAGCGCTCTAAGGAAAAGGAGGGGCGGCGTCTCTCGGATGTGCTCATGAAACTCATCGATGAATTGGATGAAGAGAGGCGGGAAATTGAGGGGCGGAAGGGTGAGGTGCTTGAGAAATTCCGCCAGCGCCTCCTGAAAAAGATTGAGGAGTTCAATCAGACAACGCCCGTTCCTATCGAGCCCGCCCGCCTTGAGGCGGAAGTCCTGCTCTTTGCCGACAGGTCGGATATCTCTGAGGAACTGGCGCGTCTGCAATCCCATATCGCCACATTCCGCCAGCTCCTTACCACGGATTCAGAGGAGCCTGCCGGTCGTCCCCTCGAATTCCTCTCTCAGGAACTCCTGCGGGAGGTCAATACCCTGGGGAGCAAATCCCATGATACCGACCTCGCAAATTGCGTCCTTGCCATGAAAAACACCCTCGAAAAAATCCGGGAGCAGTTGCAGAATGTGGAATAGCAATCTTAATGCATGACCGGGAGATACCAGTAAAAGGTCTTATTCATGGACGGAACGGCGCTTATTTTCTGCGAGGGGTCGTTTTCAACACCGACAGGCAAGACGGCTAACGGGCTGGTGCGCTTCACAGAACGCTACCTCGTGCTCGGAGTCATTGATTCGTTGTGCGCCGGAAGGGATGCGGGCGAGGCGCTTGACGGACGCCCCTGCGGTGTGCCGATTTTCGCCTCCCTCGAGGATGCCATCGGCGCCCTTCCCGAAAAACCGCGCTATTTCGTAATCGGGATTGCGCCGGATGGGGGGCGTCTGCCGGATGCCGCCAGACCGGCGGTGGCGCATGCCTTGCGACTCGGCATCAATGTGGACAGCGGTCTTCACACTTTCCTCGGCGATGACCCGGAATTTAAGAGCGCCGCACAGGATGGAGGCGCAACAATCAGGGATGTCCGCAGACCGCCCTCGCGTGAGCATCTCCACTTCTGGACCGGGAAGATTATGGAGGTCAGGGCGCTCAAGGTGGCGCTCCTTGGCACGGATTCCGCCATAGGCAAGCGCACCACCGCCATCCTCCTGAACAGGGCGCTCCTTGAGGCAGGGGTGAAAAGCGCCATAGTGGGAACAGGTCAGACCGCCTGGATGCAGGGCGTCCCGCATTGCATCGTGATGGATTCCATTGTTAATGATTTTGTGACGGGCGAGCTGGAGCATATAGTCTGGCAGGCATGGAACGACCTGCATCCTGAGGCGATTCTCATTGAGGGACAGGGTTGTCTCACCCATCCCGCCTATCCTGGGGGATTTGAGATACTTGCCGCCTGTCGCCCCGATGCAATAATCCTTCAGCACTCCCCGATGCGGGAATATTATGATGGCTTTCCGGGTTTGAGGCTGGCGGGCATTGAGCGGGAAATGGCAATCCTGCAAGAGCTCACACCCGCCCCCATAATTGCCATCGCCCTGAATCATGAAAAGATGACCCCCGCGGAGGTGGAAAAAACCGCTGATGAATATGAAAGACGATATGGCATACCCGGTTGCGACCCGCTCCTGCTGGGATGCGGCAAACTCGTCAGCGTCGTAAAAGGACGTCTCCCCGTAGAGGGAAAGAAAAACCAATAAAATTTCTTTTGAACGCTTTAGAGCCGCTAAAAAACGAATCCGTGTTTGGTTACTTCTTACTCAGGTTTTTCAGGTAGTTGCGGAGGGTTTCAAAGGAGAGGGCGCCCTCGCGAAGAATGGTGTAAGGCTCCTCAACAACGGAGAGAACTGTGGAGACTGTCTCCACCTCTGTCTTACCGTTATCTAAAATCATATCAATCTCTGAACCGAAATATTTCTCAACCATGGCGGCGTTTGTGGCAGGCGGCTGACCGGCGGGATTGGCGCTCGTCACGGCGAGCGGTCGCACCAGCATGCTGATGACGCTCAGGGTAATGATGCAGTCTGGAATCCGAACACCGATGGATGGTCCTGGTGACACGGCGGAGAGCATCGCTTCCGGTTTGGGAAAAACCACCGTCAGGGCGCCGGGCCAGAGCTCTTCCAGCATCTCCTCAACATCCTTCGGGATGCGCTGAACGAGCTGAGAGAGTTTGCGCATGTTGTCAATCAGCACTGCAATCGGCTTTGTATCGTTGCGCCCTTTAAGTTCATAAAGTTTCTTCACGGCGCGCGCATTGGTGGAGTCGCAGGCGAGACCATAAACCGTGTCTGTGGGGATGGCGATTATTCCGCCGTCGAGGATAGTATCGGCGGCGCGTTCAATAGTCTCATGGGATGGATTATCCGGGTCGACCTCGTGGACAAGTTTCTTTTTGGTGGCTCCCCCTTCAGGCGGTTTTTGCAAACCAATCCGTTTTGTCTCATTATCAACGGGTTTTTTTGTCGCTTCCATCTGGGGATGCAGGGCGAGATGGGGGAAGAGCCTTAAGAGTTCCGCCTGTTCCTCGTCTATTTTATCCGCCCGGCTTTTTCGGAACGCCTCGAGACGTTTTTTCAATTCGGGGTCATGCAGGGCGATGATTTCTGCGGCAAGGAGGAGCGCATTCTGGACGCTGTTTATGCCGACCGTGGCGACCGGCACTCCCGGAGGCATCTGAACGATGGAATAAAGCGCATCCTGCCCGCGGAATATTCCCCTCTCCACGGGCACACCGATGACGGGCAGGAGTGTGTATGCCGCCACGACTCCCGGGAGTGCGGCTGACATGCCGGCGATGGCGATAAAGACCTTCACGCCCGCCTGTTCCGCCTCGGCGACCCAGCCCTCCACGGCTTTTGGCGAGCGGTGCGCAGAGGCAATTTTAACCGTGCATGAAAGTTCCAGTTCCTCAACCGCCGCCAGCGCCTTTTCCACTAACATCCAATCCGATTTGCTCCCGATAATTATGGCAATCATGGGCTTTTGCATGGTTCTCACTCACATTTGAATTAATTATAAAATGAAACGTCCGGCAACTCTCACGCAACATATTTCTTTCGGACTAAGATTATTGCTCCAAAAGAAAAATAAAGTTGAATAAGTTAGGGAGACTGACCCCCAAATCCTGATTCCAAGGTGGGCTTGAATAGCTTGGGAGTTCTCTCTGTACTCTGTACCGTCGCTCATACTAGCCAACCCACGTCGCGAAGTTGTTGTAGCCATCATCGGCAACCCAATCGTACTCCCGATACCATTGAGCGAGGTTGAATCCTTTTCCGCAATATTGCGGCCCGACCCAGCCCGTCTGATATGAGGCGCTGTCGTTGATCTCCGCGTACTCCTTCCACTCACTGTTGACCATCTCCCAGAGCGTGGCAGTCAGGCCGGTGTCCGAGAAGGTCACGCCCACATAGCTCAGAGGATTCAGACCTTTGGGTTTGGAGATCTGGTCTTTTCCGCGAATAGGGTTGATGTGGACAGCGAGGATCGAGTTGCCTTTCCGGAAGCTCTTAAGAATCTCGTAGCGAACCCAAGGCCTAGCGTACGTCTGTGAGCCGATGAGCACGCAGGTGACCGAGGTTCCGTCGAGGCTAGAGTTGATCAACCTCTTTACTGCGGTGCTTCCTGTCTTCTTAGCTGTTTCCCAGATCGATGCATCGAAGAAACCAGCGGATTCCCTATCCGGCTTGGTCAACCAGTGTTGTCGCACGACATTGACCCGGAAGTCAATAACGTCCTGATAATGGAAGCTAAAGAACACTCGCTTCGCCATACTTTCTCCTTGCCGCCCAACGGTTGGTGTGAGCCGCGCCCCCCCGCCCGCACTGGCGAGACCCGCCTGAACCACCGACACCTTTGAAGGCAAGACCCAGTAGTTTAAAGCGCAAGGGTGGGCGTCGGCTCCACGCCGTGTTATGCCGCCTCTCTATTTCCCAAAATACTCTTCGAGGGCTTGGAGAGTGCGTGCCATCTCTTCACCGAGTCTTTTACTTCGCTCAAGGCCGTTATGGTTCGCTGATTCAACATTTAGGATAGCAAGCTGACTCAGGAAAGACAAATAGCCAATTTGAACTTGAACAAGTCTTCTCGCACTTATTCCGATTGACCTCAACGGATTCGTGATCAGAGAAGCTATTATTCCAGCAATTCCAAAACCACCAAAGGCTACCGCTTCCCATTGACGAGTTATAAAGGCAACGATAAACGAGACAGTCACTAAAAGGACACCAAAGACAAGGATACCGATATTGACTCGTGATGTAGTATGTAGTGATCGGGTTGCCTGTTCCAGCGTTGCGCTTACAAGCTGTTCCACTTTACCCCTAGCGATTCCAGGTATAAGCGGTATTCTGTCGCTGCGGGCAATTTCCTCTCTTGCCTTTAATGCTTTCTCGACTGTGGCGGTCACTTCTTCAATGTCACTTCTCTGCTCAGGACTTAGCGCAAGTTTTATCCTGTCTTGCGCGATTAGAGTCCTTAACTCACTAAGGCGGGCCCTGGCGATACGTGACAGCAGATACGTCGAAAGTTTGAAAAGTATATCTTCTATTGCTTGAGCCAGCCTTTGCAGGTTTTGGTCTTTAGGAATCGCATAATAGTGGCCGAATTTGACACACCAAGGTTCTGGTACATCGGGAAAAGACAAAAGATTCTCCTGCGAGGAGTATAGACAGAACGGAACTTGAGGATAAGTCTCTCGTATGTACCTTATGAAATTCAAACTTTCTTCCACTCCGACAGAGAATAAGTCAATAAACACACTGTTGAATTTACCTTCGTGAAAGGCATGATGTGCGCCCTTTGCATCTCCGAAAACAGCCACATCTTCTACACCCTTATGTGTTTCTACTATGGCTTTAAGCACGCCTGCAGCGACATTGTCCCTATCCACGATTGCGATTCTTAATGGTACAGGCAGCTCATGCATATTTCCCTCCTGACCTTCGTATTTTTGGAATGAGGTTTCCACTCTGTGCTGTGTCATGATAGCTTCTAGCGGTAAGCGGCATAACAATGTATATGTGGTTTCAGCCTAAGAACCTTTATCTGACTTCTGGTAGGCATAAGACGCCGGTTAAGTAAGTTCATAAGGCATTATATATCAACTAATTACATCGCATACTGAAACAAATATTAATTATTATGTGATTAAATAATCTTTCACGTCAAGGAGAAATATTAATCTGAAAAGTTGCATCGCGTATCACGGAGGGTGTATCTAACGAAATCGCGAGATGCGCCAGAAGTAAATACCATCCACAGATTACGCAGATTGCGCAGATGATATGTTTTGAATATTTCATCTGTGAATATCTGTGTGATTTTGTGCCAAAGTTCAGCTAATCACCTATTATTATATTCGGGGGATATTTTGTTATAAACATGAGTTGGTTTATCTTGCGGAAGGAGTCATCTTCCGATTTTGCCTCCGTGCATGACTCTTTATGGCTTCCTCGCTGAGTTTACGCCAATATTCTGCCTTTTGCTCGAATGTCATATCTTTTGTTTCTTCATATATTTTCAATGCCCCTTTGCGTTTCATCTCCACACAATCAAACGTTTTCTTCATAATCAATCACCTCCTGCGGGCTGTGTATGCCTATGGGACTGTATCCTTCCCAACTGTGGTGCGTCATCGCAAGAAGAAAAGATGTCAAAATCTGTTTGACGATGATGTGTAAGCCGAAGTAGCTGAGAGTTTCTCATGTTTTATATGAAACAAGGAGACTTGCTGTGGGAAAAAAGAATCTGATTCTGGGTCCGACATTCGCTGAGATGCTTGAGCCGTCCCGGATTGACCCGCAGATTCGCAAACGGGCGCTCAAGGCACGCACGGAAGACCCTCTCGACCCCATAAACCTCTTTAATATCACCTGGAAGGATGCCGATAATCGGATTTATTACATGCTCCTGCCGAAGGAACTCACAGGCGTGGATGCGCCAATTGTTGTCCTTTATTCCAAAGATTTCCCCACGGGAAGCCACAAGGTCGGCGCAACGTATTCCGTGCTTGTTGATATGCAACTTTCGGGGGATGTTGAGCCGGCAAGACACACCCTCGTCTGGCCCAGCACGGGGAATTATGGCATCGGCGGGGCATGGGTCGGCTGCCGCATGAATTTTAAATCCATTGTGATTCTCCCCGAAGGGATGAGCGAGGAGCGTTTTGAAAAAATACGCCAATACGGCGCGCGCCTCATCCTGACGCCGGGTTGCGAATCAAATGTGAAGGAGATTTATGACAAGTGTCATGAACTGCGCCGCTCCGACCCGAACATCCGCATCATGAACCAGTTTGAGGTCTGGGGCAATTATCGCTTCCATTATTACGTAACGGGGAACACGATTGTGGAGCTGGCGGGTCAACTCAAGGAGCGAGGCGTGGGAGATGGACGAGTTGCCGCCTTTGTCTCCGCCATGGGTTCTGCGGGCACCATTGCGGCGGGCGACCGACTGAAGCAGGTCTGGCGCGAGCACAAAATCGTGGGACTTGAGCCTGTTCAATGCCCGACTCTCTTCAACAACGGATACGGCGCGCATGACATCCAGGGCATTGGGGACAAGCATGTCACCTGGATTCACCACGTGGGCAACATGGACGCCCTTATGTGCATTGACGACCTTGAATGCAAGAAGGGATTGCAGTTCTTAACTGAGGAGACGGGGCGGAATGTGATGTCCCGCCATGGTGTGAAGGGGGAGGACGTCCGCAAAATGTCGGAAATCTTCGGCATCAGCGGTGTCTGTAATGTCCTCGGCGCCATCAAGACTGCGAAGTTTTACGGCTTTGGCAAGGATGACCTCATTGTCACGGTCTGCACGGATGCCATTGACCGCTATCACTCTGTTATAAGGAAGATGGTGGAGCAGTGTGGCAGGATGGACGAGGCGGAGGCGGCGGTAAGGCTCGCCGCCATTTTCCACGGGCAGAAGCTCGACTGGATTTGTGAGGGGACGCATGAGGCGCATGAACGCTGGCACAATCTGAAATATTACACATGGGTTGAGCAGCAGGGCAAGACGGTTGAGGAACTGAACGCCCAGCGCCAGCCTGAATACTGGCTGGAAAAACAGGCGCATGTGTCAGAGGTGGATGAGATGCTCCTCGCCGCAAGAAAAGAGTGTTAAGGAGTCAGCGATGAATAAAATGAAAGCGGCAATCGTCGGCGCAAAGGGTTACGCCGCCCGTGAGCTCATCGCCATCCTCCTGCGTCATACGCAGGTGGAACTTGTGGCGCTGGCGGATAAATTGGATGCGCCGGAATCTCTCATCGAGAATTTCCCCGAGTTTCGCGGTCGGACGCCCCTTGTGATTGAACCGGCGGATATTAATAAATTGAGCCAGCTGGCGGACGTTATTTTCCTCGCCCTGCCCCATAAGGTGGCACAGGAATACGCCGTGCCTTTTTTTGACGCGGGGAAAATCGTGATTGACCTCAGCGCCGATTTCCGCTTTGAGGATATCGCCATCTATGAAAAGACCTATGCCATCGCCCACGCCGCCCCAGACCTGAACAGGCAGGCGGTTTATGGTCTGCCGGAGCTCTATCGCAAAAAAATCAAAACGGCTCGCCTCATCGGCAATCCCGGCTGCTATCCCACAAGCGTCATACTTGCCTGCGCACCGCTCATGAAAACGGACTGGATTGACAGGCGTTCCATCATTGCAGATTCCAAATCAGGCGTCTCCGGGGCGGGACGCGCCGCCTCGCCGCTCACGCATTATACCTCATGCAATGAATCCATCCGCGCTTATTCCATCGCCACACATCGCCACACGCCGGAGATTGAGGAGAAACTCTCCCTGCTCGCGGGAACGCCCATTCTCATCCAGTTCACGCCACACCTCGCCCCCATGGACCGCGGCATCCTGAGCACCATCTATGTCAATATGGCAAGCGATGTTGATGAGACTGAAATACGCAGGGAGTATGAGAGATTTTATGATGGCGAGCCGTTTGTGCGGATTCTCTCCGAGGGACAATATCCCTCGACCAAGACCGTCGTCGGCGCGAATTATTGCGATATTGGAATAAAACTTGACAGACGCACGAACCGCCTCATAATTATCAGCGCGATTGACAATCTCCTGAAAGGCGCTTCCGGTCAGGCGGCGCAGTGCATGAATATCATTTTCGGTTTTGATGAGCGGGAAGGATTAGTTGTGTAGGAAGGGATGGATATGACAATCATCAGGATACCAAAGGGATTTCGCGCCGCGGGGGTCATGTGCGGTATAAAGAAGAGCGGGGGGAAAGACCTCGCCCTGATTGTTTCAGATGTGCCCTGTGTGGCGGCGGGATTCTTCACGCAGAACGCCTTTGCGGCGGCGCCTGTGCAGTTGTGCCGCAGTCATCTGAAGAATCATGAGGCGCGCGCCATCATAGCAAACAGCGGCTGCGCCAATGCCTGCACCGGCAGGAATGGACTGGCAGATGCGCTGAAGACGGCGCGGCTTGTTGCAAGGGCTGTCGGCTGCCGTGTGGAGGAGGTCCTTGTTGCCTCCACAGGCGTTATCGGTCCTTATCTCCCCTTGGAGAAGATAGGGGCGGGTGTCAACCGGGCGGCGCAGGAATTGTGCGCCACCGGCTTCCATGATGCCGCCGAGGCAATAATTACAACTGATACGAAGATTAAAACTGCCGCCCTTGACCTGGAGGTCGGCGGGAGAACCATCACCTTCTTCGGCATGGCGAAGGGCGCAGGCATGATTAATCCGCAGATGGCAACCATGCTTGCCTTCGTTTTGACCGATGCGGTTGTTTCTGCGCCGGCGCTGCGCAAGGCAGGCAGATGCGCCCTGGAGCGCTCCTTTAACTGCGTCACCGTTGACGGCGACACCAGCACAAATGACACCCTTCTCTTCCTTGCCAACGGTTGCGCCGCCAACAGTCGCATCACTCCCACCGGCAAGGATTACACGATATTTGAGTCCGCCCTGACAGACCTGTGTCAGGCGCTTGCCCGCCAGATTGCGGAGGATGGTGAGGGTGCCACGCGGCTAATCAGGGTCAGTGTTACAGGCGCCCGCTCCGAAAGGGATGCGAGAAAGGTTGCGCGGGCTGTCGCCACATCCAACCTGGTTAAGACGGCGATATTCGGACATGACGCCAACTGGGGGCGCATCGTTTGCGCCATCGGAAATTCGGGCGCCTCCTTTGACCCCGAAAAAATAACCGTCCACATGGGGGCGGAACTACTATTTGCGAAAGGCGCGCCGCAGGTGAAATCCGAGGAGGGACTTCGCCGCGTCATGGAAAATCACGAGGTGCCGATTCTCATCGACCTCAAAAGTGGTAATAAGTGCGCCACAGTCTGGACCTGCGACCTCAGTTACGACTACATCAAAATCAACGCCGATTACCGCACCTGATTTTAAAAACTCCAGCCAAAGATATTTGACAGGATTAACAAGATTAACAGGATTTTCTGACCCGTCCATCCTGTCTAAACATAAACATCTAAAGATAGGCGGTTTACATCAAAGCTGCGATGGCGAATTGATATTTTCAGAGAATCCGTGGAGAGCACGGAAATCCACGTTAAATAGTTCATTTATTTCTTGATTTGATAGTTATTGCCTGTTAAAAAAAAGTGAATTTCGTTTGGGAAGGAAATATTTATGATGGGAACGCTAAAACTCCTTAAATCTAGTCTCGCATTAGAAAAGTATAGAGCTTATCTTGAGAGAACAGCAGAGAAAATCAATGAACTCAGCCCAACGAGTATTATATCTCTATCACGTAAAGGCCCTCGGTTAATACAACTAATGCAAGAGATGGATATACCACTTCCGTCAGTTCATCACTGGTCTGATCATGCTCTTGATTTTCTTACATCAGAAGATATTGGGCCATCGCCTGTAATTTTTGATGATGTGGTAATCCTTGGTTCTTCACTTCATTCCTTGCAACAAAAAATAAAGTCTCAATTTGACAGGACTGCTCATATTGTCGCTGTAATTGCGGATAGAGATAACTTCAGGCATGAATTCATTGATAATTTTCATCCAACGGTTTTCCTTGATCAACCAAATACACAAGCCTTTTCCTCTGAGTTGATTCGCACAATTCCACTTCTTGGTCTTCCATATGATCTCGATCATCCTATTTTCAGTTTTAATGCAGACGTCTCACAAACCCTGATAGATGATCTATTAACCAAATGTTCAAATTCACACAAGGAGATTCTATCTGCCCAATATCAAGATGAGGTGGATGTGATAACACTTCATCTTCAAATTCCTTCCTCTCCTGATGTTTGTAAGATACAGCAGTTAATAGGAAAGCCAGACCTTTTTAAAATCAAGTTCATCCGCTCTCGTGTCAGAAATGATATTCGTTTCTTGCCAGTATGCTGTTTCCCCCCCATAAAGAAAAAAAAACTATCAAGTATTTGGAGATTACTTCATCTCCCAGACATGAATGATAATCATCTATCAATGTATCGTATTCTATGTTTTATTGGAGCACTAATACATGCAGAAGCGTGCACCAAGTATCTTAGTTCGTATTCTTTTATGACTCAAGAAGCAAAATTGACCCTTGGAAGATTAGGCATCGACGCCATAGAACCTGTAACGTGTGCCATTAAAAATCTTGGTAGCGCACAAATTATCTCTCTGAGCAATGATCAAACGAATTCCAGCGAAAGCAATGAAAAAACAATCGACCTAAATGCTTTCTACCCGGATGTGAAAAACCTTGTTCCGGAATTCCCAGCAGATGCTGATTGTTTTGAAATTCTATCAGACTTTTGGTGCAATGTGTTCGATAAAATCGAACTTCCATTCCGTAAAATGGTCAAAGAACTCTTAGATTCGGGCGCTTCAATTTCCAAAATTCTAGAAGGCAAGGAAGCGAAACGTCTCACGTCGGGTTTCTCTGCACAACAACTTTTCAAGATTCTTGGGTTGGAAGACCCACTAGAGCGATCATTGGCCTTTGACTTGGCCGTTGATGCTGGTATCCAGGTTCCTATGTACTCCGAGGTGGAGGATTATGTTGCCAGAGTTTATCATCATGGCGAAAGTGAATGGGAAGGTTATCGTTTCTGTGCATTGATGGCGAAGGTGTTTGATGTAAAAAAGAAGACATTTCCGACAATTGCTAAAATCAAAGCGGAAAAATATATTCATATACTTTACGAATTGACAAGTGGCTCCTGTATGCAGGACATGTTCGCACCAGTGAAGCATTTCCTCGAACGTCCTTACCTCGAACGTATCGTTGGAAAGATTAAAGTTGAGTCTGACTGGCGTGGCCATGGTACGACGCTAGGTGTGCAAGAGAGGTTTCGTGGATTACTGGCATCAGGCGCTCCCCGATTTGGCCGCGTTGAACCAGCAGTTTACTGGCTTGGGCGCAAGGGAGTCTTCAAAGATACCTCTGATGGTTATGCTTTAGCTACTAACGCTGTAAAAAAGTTTCATTGTGAACAGAATATGAAAGGAAATGAATTTAGGCCTGTCGCAAAACTTTTCGAGTATCTCGAGAAACGATTACCTTCATCTGTTACAACAACTAGTGAAAGCGGTAAATCTCTTCAATGGCATCATGATGATATAATCCGTTTAATATCTTCATGCTCAAATACAAAAATGTATCTTCGTGCAATTGCGGAAGATGCGTTTCTGTTAGCAATGGCTTGGGATGAATGCGGAATATCCGATGAGCAGTTCTTATTATCCAAAGAATGCCGCAATTATTCAGGAGAAATCTTCAGAAAGACGTTAGTCTATCTGGCTAAAGACAAAATATTCCAATGTTTAGAACAACACGCTGTGGATGAAGGGACTGATGATGACTTTGATCTTATGATTTCACCTCTGTTCATCGAGAAGGACGATCTTATAAGTCAAGAACAGAAGAGAAAGATCGAAGATAGATGCCATGTCCTTTTTATATGTATAGAATCCGTGGCGCTTGAGAATGCAGGCACGACTGATGGTAAAAAGAGAAGGGCACTGATGAACCACATGATCCAAAGCCGGGGATTTCAAATTCCAGAAGGAATAACCGAAAGAATAGTATTAGCAAAGCGAACATGCAGTGAAGTCATCGATATGTTCCCTACACTTATTGAAAATCTCATGAAAAACAGAGAGATTATTGGGGACGAGATTTATATTTTCAGCGATATGCGTGATAGTGATCAAGAGGGTGAGGAGGCATCTGCAGAAAATGCAAAGAAGATGACAATTGGTTCGTTGGTAGATATAGTTGAGAAGGAGGGTTCTGCGAAGTTTCGCTTTCATGTTAATAATGATATGAATGATGAGAAAGACATCTATACTAATTCTAGTATTCTGGCGACTGAATCTCTTCAAAAGATGATTAGAATTTACTCGGCATGTGGGAAATATGCTCGTATTGG
>Ga0315291_10008647_pt1 | contig 12498 bp, 12 predicted proteins | sample YL17G12_20_MG_FD_203070 | JGI IMG/M metagenome (GOLD analysis project Ga0315291, IMG submission 203070) | Sediment microbial communities from Yellowstone Lake, YNP, Wyoming, USA - YL17G12_20 | ecosystem: Environmental > Aquatic > Freshwater > Lake > Sediment | place: USA: Wyoming | collected... | reverse complement strand
ACATCGCCCCGGATAACACCTGGCTGGCAGTGAATATAGGCCAAGCCGGCGGTGGCGAGTACTTCGGGTTGCTCGTTGGAGCGAATCCGTCGGCCCCAGGAGGAGCAAGACCTGTCAGCGGCGGCGGTGTGTTTACCGACGGCGAGATCGCCCTCACCGTAGAACAGGGCGGCAGCACCTTCCTTATGGGTGGTACCAGCGCTGCCGCCGCGGGAAACAAGCTGACCTTGGCCACCGACCTCAAATCAGGGGAGTTCGAAGGGGCTACCCTACAGGGAGACCCGATATCCGGCTCCTTCAAGTGCTGATTGTTGTCCCGGAGGAGGTATTGAATGTCACGAACATGGACGCTCTTGGCGATGGTCGTCCTCCCGCTACTTCTCGTCGCCCCTGCCGCCTGTGGTGGCGACGGCGAGGAGAAGGCAACGCAAACGCAGGGAAAGCCGACCACGGTAACACTCACGCAAGTAGCCCCGGGTACCCCGGTGACTCCCACATTCCCAGGCCCCGCCACTGCCAGTGTGATCGTGGGCGACCAGAGCTTCACATTCACGAACGGGAGCTGTTACAAAGGCCCCGATGATGCTTGGCTGACAGTGAATATAGGGGCAATTGGCGGCGTCGAGTATTTCGCGTTGGGCGTCGGGAATCCGGGCAACGAGGAAGGCATAAGATCCGCCAAGGGCGGCGGCGAGTTTGCCGGAAACGGGATCATCGCCGTGAGCTTCAGATTTCGCGACACGACATTCACCATGCGCGGCACAGGGGAAGACAAGGTCACCCTCGACGCCGACCTCGAGGCAGGGGAGTTCGTCGGAACCACCACCGACGGAGTGCAGATATCCGGCTCGTTCGAGTGCGGATTGTAGTCGCTGCTGGGGCAGGGGAGGGAACGCGACATAACGCTAACAAGCGGAGCGGCGAGCGCGCTACCTAGCGATTGCGATGGCGCAGGGCTCGCTGCATCTCGCGCTCTGCCTCGCGCCGGGCGATGGCCTGGCGCCGGTCGTATTGGCGGCGGCCACGAGCCAGGGCCAACTCGACCTTAGCCCGTCCGCTCTTGAGGTAGAGGCGCAAGGGCACAAGCGTCAGGCCCTTCTGCTCCACCTCTAGCGCCAGCTCACGGATCTCCTTTCGGTGGAGGAGGAGCTTGCGACGGCGGCCAGGCTCGTGGTTGAAGCGGCCAGCGGCGGCGTAGGGCCCTATGTGAGCGCCCACCAGCCACATCTCGCCTCGCTCCGGCCGGGCGTAGGCATCCCGTAGATTCACCCGCCCATCGCGGATGGCCTTGATCTCGGTGCCGGTAAGGGCAATCCCGGCCTCCAGCCTCTCCAGGATGTGGTAGTCATGCTGGGCCTTGCGGTTGACGGTGATCGTCTTTTCGGCCACTGCTCACCCACCGCCGTCCTCAGGGGACCGTCGCCTGGATGGCCTGCCTCAGGTGGTCGATGGCTGCGAAGAGCTGGACATCGCGGCGTAGCTCGATGTCCTCCTCGCTGGGCTCCACCTCGATATCCGGCGACAGGCCGATCCCTTCGATCTGCTCTCTGTTGGGAGTGAGCCAGCGAGCGATGGTAATGTAGAGGGCGCCGCCGTCGGAGAGCTGGCGCAGGTGGTTCACCGACCCCTTGCCGAAGGTGGTGGTGCCGATGAGGACGGTGCGGCCGTTGTCCCGCAGGGCGGCGGCCAGCACCTCGGCACCGCTGGCACTGCCTTTGCCAACCAGTACCACCAAGGGGATTTCCTCACCCTCGTCGCCGGCCTGAGCCTTCTCAACGGTTTCGTTGCCTTCCTTGTCCACTTGGATCAGGATAGTCCCACTGTCCAGGAAGAGGTCAGCTATCTCCACCGTCGCCTGCAGGCCGCCGCCAGGGTTCCGGCGCACGTCGATGACAAGCCCCCTGTAGCCCTTCTCCTCGATGTCCTTGATGACATCCCTCAGGGCCCCGACAGTCTCCGCGCTCATCTGCTGCAGCTCGACATAAGCTATATCCTGCACTGGGTTGCCCTCAGCATCCTCCAGCTCGTTGGTGAAGACAGTAGGGACAGTGACGATGGCGCGGGTGACGGTGAAGTCCTCGGTCTCACCGTTCTCGTGACGCACGCGCAGGGTCACCTGGCTGCCCTGAGGCCCGCGAATGCGGCGAACTCCCTGACTCACCGTCCAGCCAGCGGTGGATTCGCCGTCCACCTCCAGGATGACATCGCCGGCACGGATGCCTGCCTGATCGGCAGGGGAATCGCGAAAGGGGGCAACGATGACGATCTCGCCGCTGGCCGGGTCCTGCTCCACGCGAGCGCCAATCCCCTCGAATTGGCCAGTGATGATATCGATGCCCAGAGCGTAGGTCTCCGGATCGATGTACATCGTGTGCGGGTCATCCAGAGCGGCCAGTGTCCCGTCTATCGCCCCTTGGCGCAAAAGCTCCGGGTCCACGCTATCCTGGGCGACGAAGTCTTCCCGAATGATTCCGTAGACCTCGTTCAGGATGTCGAAGTCCGCCTCGCTCTGCGAAGGGCCCGTGGAGCCGGTGCCAGCGCCATCTTCGCCACCACCGCCGATGGTAAAGCCAATCACCCCGGACATGACCGATAGGATGACCACCAGTAGGCCAAACATGACCCAGCGCAGGGTCTTCATGATCAGCCACTCAGTTCTTCCACTCATCATCGCCCATCATTCCCTTACTACACGACTCTTCCCGGCTGTAGTGTAACACTGCGCCCGCCGCCCTGCAATTTGAGCGCCCCCGTTGCGCCTTTATGTCGAACAGTGCCGAAGTGGTACTCGACGTAAGAATTATAGTGCGATCATAGCCCTCGGAACAGTCGCCCTTCCCCTGTCGCCTCGTTGTGCCAGACCCGCGCTCCGGCTATCATGGCCTCACTAGCGAGTCGCCACCATGAAGTACAAGATCAGCGTCCAGAGGAACACACTGCGCTTCGCCGCGGCCCACTTGCTTACCTTTCAGGGCCAGGGTGAGCCGCTGCACGGCCACAACTATGACCTGCTGGTGGAGGTAGAGGGCGAGCTGACCGAGGATGCGTGGGTGATGGACTTCGACGAACTGAAAAGCATCGCCGAGGCCCTGTGCCAGCAGCTCGACCACCGCTTCCTTCTGCCGCGCGACAACCCTGCCCTCGCCCTCACGGATCTGGGCGATGCCTGGCAGGTCGTCTCTGGTGATCGACGTTATGTCATTCCGAAGAGCGATGTGTGTGTGCTGCCTCTGGATAACTCCACCGTCGAGCGCCTGGCCGAATGGTTCTGCCACCGCCTGGAGGAGGCCCTGGCCGGGCGAAGCAACATCACCGCCATCAGTGTGGGCGTGGAGGAGGCGGCCGGCCAGGCCGGCTGGTGCACCCTCGGCCTGAGCAACCGTTGACACGGCGGCCAAAGGTATTATGATCAGGATGCAAAAGGGTCAAGAAAGGTTCCGTTCATGCAGATAGACTGGCAAAGGACTATCAACGAGATCCTCTCCAGCGAGATCTGCTGCCCCCGCTGCAGCGCGCTGGCCCCGGAGGTGGTGGTGGGCTACTCCCGCGCCGCCTCAGCCAGCCAGTTCGCCCCTCTCTGCCAGGGCTGCAATCCCCACGAGGAGTGCGACGCCCGCAAACTGGTGTTGCTGTGCGAGGCCTGCGCCCGCGAGCTGCGTCTGCGCGGACGCAAAGTCGACCAGGAAGGGATGATGGTCACCCTCCTGGAGGAGTGCCGGCGCAACCTGGAGGAGAGCCTCGACTACCTGGCTGAATACTGGCGGGAAGACCTGGACATCGACCCTGAAGACATGGAGAAGCGGCTGGAAGAGGCCGACGCCGAGCTCTTCGCCCAGGAGAACGCCTGGCGCCGCTACCTAGAGGAGCAGTATCTAAAGTTTCACCGCTGGTTCCGCGAGCGCAGCCTGCGCATCCCCAATGCCGCCTGGCGCTCCGAGTACGTGGAGGAGATCGTCACCCTGAACTACGAGACCCTCCTGGGCGACTAGGCTGACCTCACCCCTTGGACGAACCTGCCTAGCCGCAGCAGCTAGACGTGCTGGCAACGGGCTTCTGGGCGCGAATGAAAGCGCTCACAAAGCTTAGAAGGGCCTGCTCCCTTGCCTCAGCCGCAAGGCACGCGACAGCCTCCGCGACCTCGGTCCCCTGAAGATCCTCTTCCTTCCACACTCGCGTGACCTCGACGCCAATGTTCTGGAAGCCGGCGGCCTTCAGCTTGCCCACGTACTCCTCTTCCTTCAACGCCCCGGCCACGCAGCCCGCCCACAGCTCCAGGTTGCGCCGCAGCCCCTCCGGCATCTCACCCCTGAAGATGATGTCGGAGACGGCGATGCGCCCGCCGGGCTTGAGCACGCGATAGGCCTCGCGCAGCACCTGGTCCTTGTCGGGCGATAGGTTCACCACACAGTTGCTGATGATCACATCCACCGAACCGTCAGGCAGAGGAACGTCCTCTATCTCCCCCTTGAGGAACTCCACGTTCTCGATGCCCGCCTTCCTCTGGTTCTCGCGGGCCAGCTCCAGCATCTCGTCCACCATGTCCAGGCCGTACGCCTTGCCTGTGGGACCCACCCGCCGGGCGGAGAGGAGAACGTCGATGCCGCCGCCGCTGCCCAGGTCCAGGACGACCTCCCCCGGGTGCAGCTCGGCCAGGGCCACAGGGTTGCCGCAGCCCAGGGAGGCCAGCGCCGCCTCCAGGGGAACCTCCCTCAGGTCCTCGGGAGCGTAGAGCTGGCCGCTGATGGGGTCGACGACCGCGGGTTCGGCCGGCCCGCAACAGCTCGCCTGGGGCGCGCAGCAGCTAGCGGGCGCCCGCTGTGCGGCCTGGCGAGCAAGCTCGGCATAGCGCTTGCCCACCTTCTGCTTGATCTCCTTCTTACTGCTCATCGACTACCTCCCTAAATCCAAACTGCCGAAATTGCGCTGTTCTCAAGCTATTGAGCCAGACCGCTCAAGGCCGTGGCCACCTGGCCCAAGACATCCTTGCGCAGACGAAAGTAGCACCACAGCCCCTGCTTCTCGACGTCGAGCAGGCCCGCCTCCTTGAGCACCTTGACATGATAGGAGATCGTGGGCTGACTCAGGGGCGTGCAGTCAACGATCTTGCACTCGCAGACGCCGCCCGGGCTCCTGGCCAGCAGGCTCAGGATTTGCACGCGGGTCGGGTCAGCAAGAGCTTTGAAGACAGCCGCCCAGCGCTTGGCGCTGCCGGCCGCCGCAGTGGTCAGGCCGGGACAACAGCTCCGAGCGATGGATTCCAGCGCAGGCTCTCCTACCTCGTTCATGCTGATGCTATTGTAGGGCTTATATCGAAGTTTGTCAATATAGTGCGCCCAAGAAACTGCGAATTCTTCCGGTGCCTTTCCCTACCCCGCTGGCCGCGCCCGATAGCCCCAGGAGGCGGCCTCGCCTTCCTCCCCCAGGCCCAGAGTGGCTTCGATGCGCCCCAGGAGGTCGGCCAAGCCCCAGCCCTTGATCGCCGACACCAGCAGCGCATCCGGCCGCCAGTATCGGAGGGAGGCTTGCGCCTCGCCCAGGCTTTCCAGCCCCTCGATAGGCAGCCCGTCCGGCCCGCGGATGGCGTCGGCCTTGTTCAGGACGGTAATGCAGGGCTTGTCGGCCAGGCCCAGCTCGGTCAGGGTATCCTCCACCGTCTGAGCCTGCTCGGCGGCATCGGGATGGGTTATGTCCACGACATGCAGAAGGAGGCTGGCCTCGGATAGCTCCTCCAGGGTCGCGCGGAAGGCAGCCACCAGTTGGGTAGGCAGCTTCTGGATGAAGCCGACGGTGTCGGTGAGGAGGAAGACGCCGCCCTGAGGCAGGATCACCCGCCGCGTGACGGGGTCGAGGGTGGCGAACAGCTTGTCCTCCACCAGCACGTCGGCCCCCGACAGGGCCCGCATGAGGGTGCTCTTGCCGGCGTTGGTGTAGCCCACCAGGGAGACTACCGACGCCCCCTGGCGCGCCCGCCGCCGCCGATAGAGGGCGCGCTGCCGCCGCACCTCTTCGAGCTGGCGCTTCAGGCGCTGAATCTTGCCTCGGATCAGACGGCGGTCGGTCTCCAACTGGGTCTCGCCGGGGCCGCGCGTGCCGATGGCCCCCTCCAGCCGCTCCAGGTGAGTCCACTGGCCGGCCAGGCGAGGCAGCAGGTACTCGTGCTGGGCCAGCTCCACCTGGAGGGCACCCTCGCGAGTGTGGGCGTGCTGGGCGAATATGTCGAGGATGAGAGCAGTGCGGTCGAGGACCTTGACCTGGAGGGCGTCTTCCAGGTTGCGCTGCTGGGAGGGCGACAGCTCGTCGTCGAAGATTACCGTGCTGTAGCCCAGGCGATCACGCAGGGAGGCCAGTTCTTGCACCTTGCCGCGTCCCACGTAGTAGGCGGACGTGCGTCGCGCCAGCCGCTGGACGCACCGGCCGACCACATCGGCGCCGGCGGTCAGAGCCAACTGGGCCAGCTCCTCCAGCGAGCTCTCGCTGGTCCAGCGACTATTTTCTCGCCCCTTTATCTCCACCGCCACCAGATACGCCCGCTCGACGGGCTCGGCGGTGAGGTGGCCGGTCGTAGCTATGCTCTCAGCCCTCCTTGACAGAATGCCTTTCCCCTACCAGTATACCGCAAAAAGGAAGGGGTCCATCGCAGACTCGCGACCTTCGTGGCCAGATCACCGATCCGGGTGAGAAGCGTCGCAGTTGGGCAGCGGAGCGGCCCAGGCTACGACAGGTGAAGCTGCCTCCGCTCTTCGTCGTTGAGGAGATCCAATGGAAGGACGAGATTGCCACGCTTTGGAGAGGTTGCTCCCGTCCCCTCTCTGGCCGCCAGGAAGCTTAGGTAAGCTCGCGAATGCTCACCGTGGGAGACATAGGTCCAGTGCATGACAGCGATGTTCCGGTCGTCGTAGCGCGATTCAACTAGCAGATCGTCGAAAAACTTGGCATAGCCTTCTGGGAACATCCATTTCCTTAGGGTCTCAACGCGCCAGACGGGTGGCACAACGCTAACCCATACGAAGACATCAGCGAATTCCCTCCCGGAGTAAAGGTGCGCGCGTGCGGATTTCAATTGTTGAGCGAAGATCGCGTCGATGGTGTAGGCGAGGACATCCGGGCGCAGTAACTCCTGGAGACGTTGGTCGGTGTCAGCCTCGAAGGATCCTAGGTATGAACTGATCTGCCTCTCGATCTCGGGCTCGCTCTTCCAGATTAGCAGCATCTCTACAGACGAACAGTTGAGGCGTTGGCAACGTCCATCCAACAGGCGGCTGAAGCCACCGTACATCGAGCCCTTCTCCCGTCCGATCTGCCGAACAAGGGAGGGCATGAATAGCAGGCCCGAATGGGCCCAGGAGATACAGTTCGGGCAGATGCCGCGCAGGCTTGTCTTTATCTCCTTGTCAAGCTCCTGAGCCGACAATCCCTGGCCTCTCAGGTGCTGGACAATCGCGGTGTAATAGTCAGGAATCGCCATGATCGGAATGCGGGTCGACGCGTGTTCTGCTCCAACACGATCAAGGAAGTCGGATAGGCCGCTAACCATGTTTGTCTCCCTCCCGCCTGCGGCTTCACGCGCCTCAGCTGCCGACCGGTAGCCGGGCTTCCACAACACGCTGGTTGCGGAAAGACAGCATAATGGAAGGCCAAAGCCTTCCGCTACGTCACCGCCTATCGCTTCCACCCCGCCAGCCGCCGCAGGCCCTCCTCCAGCCGCTCGTCCGAGATGGTGAGCGACAGGCGGACGTAGCCCTCGCCGTGCGGGCCGTAGCCGACGCCCGGCGTCACCACCACGCCGATGTCGTCCAGCAGCCGGCTGGCGAACTCCAGCGAGGTGCGACCCTCGGGCAGGCGCGCCCAGAGGTAGAGGCTGGCCTTGGGCGGGCGCACCTTCAGCCCCATCCTGGCCAGCGCCGCCACCAGGCGGTCGCGCCGCCGCTGGTAGATGGCGTTGTGCTCGGCGATGCAGTCCTGCGGCCCCTCGAAGGCGGCGATGGCCATGCGTTGAATGGCCTGGGGGATGCCCGAATCGAGGTTCGACTTCACCCGCATAAGGGCGTCGACCATGGTGGCGTTGCCCACCACCATGCCGATGCGCCAGCCGGTCATGTTGTAGCTCTTGGAGAAGGAGTGAAACTCCACCCCCACTTCCCTGGCGCCCGCTGCCTGGAGGAAGCTCGCCGGCCGGTAGCCGTCGAAGGCCACCTCGGTGTAGGGGGCGTCGTGGCAGACGGCGATGCCGTGCTCCTTGGCGAAGCGCACTACCTGCTCGAAGAAATCGAGCTCGGCCACCGCGCCCGTGGGGTTGTTGGGGTAGCTGATCCACATCAGCCTGGCCCGCCGGGCCACCGCCTCGGGGATGGCCTCCAGGTCGGGCAGGAAGTCGTTCTCCTCAGTGAGGGGCATGAAGTAGCAGTCGCCGCCGGCGAACATGGTGCCCACGGAGTAGACGGGGTAGCCGGGGTCGGGCACCAGCGCCAGGTCGCCAGGGTCGATGAAGCAGAGGGCGATGTGGCCGATGCCCTCCTTGGAGCCGATGAGGGGCAGCACTTCCCTATCCGAATCCAGGGAAACGTCGAACCGCCGCTCGTACCAGCGGGCGATGGCCCGCCGCAGGTCGGGCAGGCCGTCGGTCTCCGGATAGCGATGGTTGGCGGGGTCGCGAGCGGCCTGGCAGAGGGCGTCGATAACGTGGGAGGGCGTGGGGATATCGGGGTCGCCGACGGCGAAGCTGACGACGTCCACTCCCTGGGCTCGCTTCTCGGCGATCTTGCGGCTGATCTCAGCGAACAGATACGGCGGCAGCTTCTCGATGCGCTTCGCTAGTCGCATTACGCCGTTTCCCGCCACCGCACCTCGTACAGGCGCACGGGTTCCTCGAACCCCTTCAATTCGACCTCGCCCCGATCCGAGAACAGGAACCCCTTGCCCGCCACCAACTGCCGCACCACGTCCGAGGCCAGGATCTCTCCACCCTCCGCCTCCGCCGCAATGCGAGCCGCCATGTTCACCGCCGTCCCGAACAGGTCTTTCTCCTCCGCTATCGGCTCTCCCGCATTGAGGCCGATGCACATGCTTATCGGCTCGTCCGCCGTCTCGTTGTACTCAGCGAAGGCCTTCTGCATGGCGATGGCGGATTCCACCGCCCATGTGGCCGAGGGGAAGGAGGCCATGATGCCGTCGCCGGTGTGCTTGATCTCCGAGCCGCCGTGAGACTGCAGTGCCTCTCGCACGATGCGCTCGTGCGCCCGCAGCACCTCTCGCGCCTTGGCGTCGCCGAGCCGCTGCGTCAGCGCCGTGGAGCCTTCCACGTCCGTGAAGAGGATGGTACGAGTGGCGTCCGTTGCTGGAGGTTCCGCCACAAGTTCGGTCCATGGGAGGATTTCCGCGGCCCCCGTAAGGGTCAGGCCGCCGACGCCTCTGCACTTCGGGCAAGGGCTGGACATGGGGTTAGCTGGGTAGGACCGACCGCTTCCTCCACAGGGAGGACACGGATTCAAAGTGTCGTTCTGCACCCGCACCACCAGCTCGCCTCTTCCCCCGCAAACCTCGCAGAGGGCGCTCATCGGGTTGGCTGGATAATATTTGCCCGTCTCGTTGCACCTGGCGCACGCCACGATAAGAAGGTTCATGCGAACTCGTTTGATTATGCGCATCTATGTGGCCATCTCTGCCGCGGAGGCGAAAAGGGCATACCTTCCCTCAGCGTCCAGAAGGCGATGCTCACCCCATCGGTGGTCTGCGCATACTGGATGCGCGGCTCCATCGTCCCTACTCCCGCCAGCGCACCTCGTACAGCCGCACGGGTTCCTCGAACCCCTTCAATTCGACCTCGCCCCGATCCGAGAACAGAAACCCCTTGCCCGCCACCAACTGCCGCACCACATCCGAGGCCAGGATCTCCCCACCTTCCGCCTTCGCCGCAATGCGCGCCGCCATGTTCACCGCCGTCCCGAACAGGTCTTTCTCCTCCGCTATCGGCTCCCCCGCATTGAGGCCGATGCGGACGCGGATAGCCTCGGTAGGGGCGCTGCTCGCTGCGCCGTCGGGCGGGGCAAGCCCCGCCCCTACGCCGGCGTTCCAGTCAGCGAAGGCCCTCTGCATGGCGATGGCGGATTCCACCGCCCATGTGGCCGAGGGGAAGGAGGCCATGATGCCGTCGCCGGTGTGCTTGATCTCTGAGCCGCCGTGAGACTGCAGCGCCTCCCGCACGATGCGCTCGTGCGCCCGCAGCACCTCCCGCGCCTTGGCGTCACCGACGCGCTCGGTCAGCGCCGTCGATCCCTCCACGTCCGTGAACAGGATGGTGCGAAAGGCACCGGCAGCCGGCGGTTCGGCCGCCGCGGCCTCCTGGCCCTCGCCCAGGAACTCGTCGATGGCGGCAAGCACAGCCTGCCAGTCCTCCAGGGCGTAGCCCCCCGACGCTCCTTCCAAGACGGCGAGCTGGGCGCCCGGTATCCGGGAGGCAAGATCCGTAGCGACGTCCACGCTGAGCCAGGGGAGCTGCCGGCGGTGAAGCACCAGCGTCGGCGCCTTCACTTCCGGTAGCAGGGCCTCAACGTCAAACTTGGCGGCGCTGCCATAGGCGGCCTGCCACTTCTCCGGAGTGACGCTCTTCCGGATGAGCGCGGCGAGCCGGCCCGTCGTCTCACCTGTGGAGAACCCGAGGAAGTAGTGGCACAGCGCCTCCGTGTATAGTCTCCAGTCCTTCTCTACCAGTACGGTCATCGTCTCGGCTTGCGGCGTGAAAAAGTCGGACCCGCGTGCGTACGTGCACCAGAGCATAAGCTGTGACACCCGCTCCGGGTGGCGGGCTGCGTAGGCGATCGCCACCGGTCCGAAGTTGACAGACCCCCACAGGGTGAACCTCGGCAGTTCCAGGCAGTCCGCCACCGCCTCCAGGTCGCGCACCATAGCGTCCAGGGAGTAGTCATCTACCCCCCGCTCCGACAGCCCCGTCCCTCTACAGTCGTACTGGACGAGCATTCTCTTCCGCGCCAGACGCTCGTACCAGGCGCGGAACTCAGGGACCTGCCATTCCACCTGGAGGACCCCGCATGGTGCCACCGGCGTCTGTAACCAGGGCATGCCTTCGCCCAGCGTCGAGTAGGCGATGCTCACCCCGTCGGCAGTCCGGGCGTATTGGATGCGCGGCTCCATCGTCGCTACTCCCGCCACCGCACCTCGTACAGCCGCACGGGTTCCTCGAACCCCTTCAGTTCGACCTCGCCCCGATCTGAGAACAGGAACCCCTTGCCCGCCACCAACTGCCGCACCACGTCCGAGGCCAAGATCTCTCCACCTTCCGCCTTCGCCGCAATGCGAGCCGCCATGTTCACCGCCGTCCCGAACAGGTCTTTCTCCTCCGCTATCGGCTCCCCCGCATTGAGGCCGATGCACATGCTTATCGGCTCGTCCGCCGTCTCGTTGTACTCGGCGAAGGCCCTCTGCATGGCGATGGCGGATTCCACCGCCCAGGTGGCCGAGGGGAAGGAGGCCATGATGCCGTCGCCGGTGTGCTTGATCTCCGAGCCGCCGTGCGCCTGCAGCGCCTCTCGCACGATGCGCTCGTGCGCCCGCAGCACCTCCCGCGCCTTGGCGTCACCGACGCGCTCGGTCAGCGCCGTCGAGCCTTCCACGTCTGTGAACAGGATGGTGCGAAAGGCACCGCCAGCCGGCGCCTCGGCCGCCGCCGCAGCTTCCTCGCCCCCGCCTATGAACTGGCTGATGGCTCCCAGCACCGCTTTGGTGTCGCCCAGGAAGGTCGCCCCGGAATCCCCTTCCAGGAGAGCCAGCCGGGCATCCGGTATCCGAGAGGCAAGGCCGCGGGCGATGTCCACGCTGAGCCAAGAGAGCTGTCGGCGGTGAAGCACCAGGGTCGGCGCCTTCACCTGCGGCAGCATGGCCGAAACGTCAAACTCCGCGGTCGCAGCAAGCGCCGTCTTCATCGTCTCGTGCGTGATGCATTCGCGCATTAGCGCAGCATAGCGATGCGCTGGCTCGCCTTCCGCCCACCCCAGCAGGGTATGCGCCACCGCCTCGCTGTACACATGCCAATCCGTATCTCTCATTTGGGCCAACGCCCGAAGCTGCGGCGATGCCGCGTCGCGCGTCACTGCCCAGGAGTGCCACAGAACAAGGTGCGAGACCCTGTCCGGGTGGCGAGCCGCGTAGGCAATTGCCACCGGCCCCGAGTGAATAGGGCTCAGCAGGGCAAACTTCTCCAGGCCCAGGCGGTCCACCACCGCCTCCAGGTCCAGCACCTGGGCGTCGAGTGAGAAGTCGGTCACGTCCCGGTCCGACAGCCCGGCCCCTCTGCAGTCGTACCGCACCACCATTCTTCTCTGCGCCAACGCCTCATACCAGCGGCGCCACTCAGGTATCTGCCACTCCATCTGGATATGGCTGACCGGAATCGTTGGCATCTCCACGTAGGCCGTGCCTTCCCCCAGGGTCCAGAGGGCAATGCTCACCCCGTCAGCAGTCTGAGCGTACTGAATGCGCGGTTCC
>Ga0315291_10008646_pt1 | contig 12499 bp, 10 predicted proteins | sample YL17G12_20_MG_FD_203070 | JGI IMG/M metagenome (GOLD analysis project Ga0315291, IMG submission 203070) | Sediment microbial communities from Yellowstone Lake, YNP, Wyoming, USA - YL17G12_20 | ecosystem: Environmental > Aquatic > Freshwater > Lake > Sediment | place: USA: Wyoming | collected... | reverse complement strand
TTCCTTTTCATCGGAAATGCGGTAAAGTGTCTTGGGCTTTTTCTCCGCGCCTTTACGGACGCCCGCCTCTTCCGCAACCTGGGCAGATTCGTAGGTCTCGATATCTAACCCCAGTTTATCCAACTTAGTAATAATTTTGTCCAACTCCTGGGCTTCAAAAAGCTCCAAAACATCTATCTTATCTTCCAGCTTCCCGGCTGCAGTAAGCTTGGATAACTCGTGGTCATTATAGATAAATTGGTCTTTTTCATCTACTTTTACCCTATAAATAGGCAGTTTTTTGGTCTTTTGATGTCTAAAACCCAGGTATTTTACGAAATCTACTCCCTTTTTGTCTAAAATGCGAGCGTAATTTTCAATTTCCACTAATATCGCAAGTATTTCTTTGAATTGGTTATCGGCATAGGCATCTTTGGTCTTTACATTAGTTAATTTCAGCCCCTCCCGGCCGAGATCCAAAAGCATAGAATTCATCTGGGCCTCGCTCTGAATATATTCTTCCCGCTGGCCGCGTTTAATCTTAAAAAGAGGCGACTGCGCAATATAGATATGTCCCTCCTCTACAAGTTTTGGCATCTGCCGGTACAAAAGCGTAAGCAGCAGCGTGCGGATATGCGACCCATCGATGTCGGCGTCGGCCATAAGTATTAATTTATGGTACCGCAACTTGGTCAGGTCAAACTCTTCGCCCACGCCTGTACCTAACGCAGTAATAATAGTGCGTATTTCTTCGTTGCTTAAGATTTTATCTAAACGCGACTTTTCCACGTTCAGGATTTTCCCTTTAATCGGGAGGATGGCCTGAAAATGCCGGTCGCGGCCCTGGCGCGCGCTCCCGCCAGCTGAATCTCCCTCCACAATATAGAGCTCGCATAGCGCCGGATCTCTTTCGGAACAATCGGCTAATTTCCCGGGTAACCCTGCACCCTCTAATGCTCCTTTTCTTCTGGTAAGCTCCCGGGCCTTACGCGCGGCCTCGCGGGCGCGGGAAGCGACAATAACCTTTTCAATAATCTTATTGGCAACCGAGGGGTTCTCTTCAAAGTAAGCGCTTAAAGCGTCCAGGGTTGATGAGGCAACCAGCCCTTCGACTTCGGAATTCCCCAGCTTAGTCTTGGTTTGGCCTTCAAATTGGGGGTTGGGGACCTTAACGCTTAAGACTGTGGTTAATCCCTCCCTTACATCGTCGCCGGAAATAGCGATATCCCCGTTTTTAATCAGGTTTTTGTTTTTGGAATACTGATTAATAGCGCGGGTTAAACCGGACTTAAAACCCGAAAGGTGCGTGCCGCCTTCAACGGTATTAATATTATTGGCAAAAGAAAACAGCGTTTCAGCGTACCCGTCGTTATATTGAATGGCGCCCTGCACTATCACATCATCCTGGGTCTTTTCGAAAAATATTACCTTGTTATGAAGCGGGTTTTTGTTCTTGTTGAGGTAGTCGACGAACGAAACAATGCCGCCGTCAAACTCAAATACCGCCTCTTTGTCGGTGCGCTCATCAATCAGCTTGATCTTTAATCCTCTGTTTAAGAAAGCCAGCTCTCTTAGGCGCTGTGACAAGGTCTCGTAAGAAAACTCGACTTTGCTAAAGATGGTTTTATCCGCCTTAAAGGTCACCTTGGTACCGGTGGCAGAGCTTTTCCCGATAACCACCAGCTTGGAAGCGGTCTTGCCGCGCTCATACCGCTGGTGGTAAACCTTGCCGTCCCTCCTAACTTCTACCTCCAGCCAATCCGAAAGGGCGTTAACCACGCTTACCCCTACACCGTGCAGACCGCCGGAGACCTTGTATACGCGGTGGTCAAATTTTCCGCCGGCATGAAGCGTGGTAAGCGCTACCTCCACCGCCGGTTTCTTTTCGGTCTTGTGCATATCGACGGGGATGCCCCTGCCGTTGTCCGAAACGCTGATACTATTATCGGAGTGAATCACGGTTTCGATATGGCTACAGTACCCGGCCAGGGCTTCGTCAACGCTGTTATCCACGACCTCATATACCAAATGGTGCAAACCGCGCGCGCTGGTATCGCCGATATACATCGCCGGCCTGCGCCTGACCGCCTCGGTACCTTCGAGCACCTGAATCGTGGTGGCATCGTATTTTTTGTCCGGGGCAACTGGCGCGGGTGCAGGCTTTTTGTTTTTTCCCGTCGCTTTTGTTTTAGTTTTGCTCACTGTATCTCTCCGATATAAAAACGTATATTTTTTAACGAGTAACCGCTTTTATGCAATTTCTCCAACAGCTCGTCTTTATGTAAGCTGAAATAATAAAGCCAGGGAGAAGAATCCGTGGTTATCCCCATAATCCCTTTGCGCAAATACCTAAATTTTATATGCCCGAATTCTTTTTTGGTCAAGAGTTTTTTTAGTAAAGACTCGGGGGGTTCCGAAGAAGGCGAGCCCGGCTTTAATTTTGTTTCCCACGACTGCATCACCACCCGGACGGTATTCTTGATCGTTTCCATGGGTTACCCCAGGCGCATCGGCAAGACAATATATACGTATCCCTCTACCCTGATCACCCCGGGCTTCTCGCTGTCGGTTAACTCGAATTCCACTGTTTCATTGCGCAAATTTTTCAAAACATCGGCGAGATAATTCGGGTTGAAACCGATCATCATCTCTTTGCCTTTATATTCCACCCCCACCTCTTCCCGGGACTCACCGATATCGGGAGTAGACTTAGAAACCACCACCTTGTCTTTAAATATCTCCAATTTTACCGCCTGATAATCCGGGGTAGACAAGAGCGCCCCCCTTTTGACCGCTAACAAAAACTGTTCGCGGTCGACCTTCACCTTGTGCTCCGATACCGGCGGAATAACCTGCTGATAATCGGGGAATTCGCCTTCTATCAGGCGCGAAATAATCACCACCCCCCCCAAATCAAATAATGCCTGATTATTGCCCAATAAAAACGACACCTCCCCCTCATCTTTTAAATTACGGTTTAATTCATGAATGGTTTTCAGGGGCACAATAATGCGCACCTCGCGGTCAATTGCCTGTTTCAATTTCCGCTCCACAATAGCCAGTCGTTTTCCGTCGGTAGCGACGAGAATGATGTTGTTTTTATTAATCTTAAAAAGGATGCCGTTTAAAATATAACGGGTTTCATCAAAAGACACCGCAAAAGACGTCAAAACCAACATCTCTTTCAACATCGCCTGTTCTAAACATACCGCTTCTTTATTTTTGAATTCGGGAAGTTTGGGGAATTCTTCACGGGGCAGCCCCATAATTTTAAACTGGCAGGATTCGGTTTCAATAACCACGGAGTTGTTTTTTTTAGTGCTGATATTTACCGTATCGCCGGGCAAATCCCGGGCAATATCCCCAAAACGTTTCGCCGGGACGGTAATCGCCCCCACCTCTTGGATATCCACAGGGATTACACAACTTATCCCTACATCTAAATCGGTGGCGCTTAAGCGAAGCGTATTATCATGGTGTGTTTCAATTAAAATATTCGACAATATAGGGAGCGCTGCTTTGGAGGTAATAATATTTTGAACTGTTTGTACCCCGCTTAACAAATCTGTTTTATCCACCTTAAATTTCATCTCTCTCTCCTTGTGTATAAACACAACACCCGCGCAATTCCTTATAAGTGTGGGGTGTTTGGTGTACCTATACAACACACCTTACTTAAAAGGATGAGCAGGTGTCCGCTTTTTGTGTTATTGGTACATAGCCACGAGGCCACCCAATGATTAATATGAATTGTGTTGGGTGGCTCCTTTAAGCACCGGGTGTCTATTATTATCTTTTAATAAAAAATATAGTATTAATAGTATTGTAGTTTTGTTTCTGTGGAAAATTATATAATACCTTTATTTTGCTATAATTCAATAAAATAATGAGTGTGGATAACCCCGGTAATTACTGTTTAATAAGCTGGATAACTTTCTCCACCCTTTCTTTGAACATCTCATCTTTGTCTACATTATTTTTAATTTTATTATACGAATGCAACACTGTGGTGTGGTCCTTACCACCAAAAAATTCCCCTATTTCCGGTAACGACAGGTCAGTAAGTTCCCGGCTGATATACATGGCCACCTGCCGCGGTAATACTATGTTTTTATTACGGCGCCGGGTCTTAAGGTCGTGGAGCGATAAGCCGAATTCTTCAGCTACGCAGCGCTGTATGAAGTCCACGGTAATTAATTTCTTAGGTTCTTTCAATAGGTCCTTTAAAACCTCTTTTGTCAATTCCAGGGTGATGGGTTTTTCTTCCAATAATGAATAGGCGATGGTGCGGATGAGCGCGCCTTCCAGCTCCCGGATATTGGTTTTAATTAATTGGGCGATAAAAAATATTACCTCATCGGGGATGGTGACCGGCTCCCGCTCGATTTTTTTCTTTAAAATCGCCACCCGCGTCTCCAGATCGGGCGGTTGGATGTCGGTAGTTAACCCCCAGCTGAACCGCGACACCAGCCTGTCTTGGAGGTTGGCGATTTCTTTCGGGGACCGGTCGGAAGAAATAAGAATCTGTTTATGGGCGTCGAACAGCACGTTAAAGGTATGGAAAAATTCTTCCTGGGTGGATTCTTTCCCAGCGATGAATTGTATATCGTCAATCACCAGCACGTCCACATTGCGGAATTTTTGTCTGAATGCCGTCGTCGATCTATGCTGGATAGCGTCAATCAGTTCGTTGGTAAATCTCTCCGAGGTCAAGTAGGAAATTTTTAGCTGGGGAGTTTTTTTCCGGGCATAATTGCACACCGCTTGCATGAGATGGGTTTTGCCGAGCCCCACCCCGCCGTAGATGAATAGAGGATTGTAGGCTTTAGCCGGAGACTCGGCCACCGCCAGCGAATAGGCATGGGCGTGGCGGTTTGAAGACCCAACCACAAAATTCTCAAAAGTATAACGCGGGTTTAATGGCAGCCCCGTCTCTGGGGCGGCATAAGGTATACGCGGGGTGTTTTGCGGGTGCGGCGTGGCAGACGGCGCATCGGTGACGGACAATGTGAGCGTAAGCGTTTCCTGAGCCGACCGGCTGACCGCCTCTTGTATAATAAGCCAATAGTGTTTTTCAACCCAGTTTCGGAAAAAATCATCCGGGGCGGTGAGAGTCAGTTCTCGCTCATTCTCCAGGCTTGGCTCTAGAGGCAGGATCCAGGTTTGGAAGGTTGTATCTCCGAGGCGCTCCCTTAAATACGCCGCCGCCTTTTCCCAAATATTTTTTATATCCACGGTAGGCATTCGACGCTGTCCCAAAGCTATTCACAGCTTATGCACAAGTTGAATAAAGCTGTGGAAATCTTTATGGGCCGCTCAGTAGCAACCCCTCGATTACGCTCAAGGTTGATTATACAATATTTTTCCTGCCAGTCAATATAAAATTGAAATTTAGCCTGCCTCGAAATTCGCCAGCCTCTGGCGCTTTGGCGAATTTCGCAGTTTGCTCTGAAAACTGCTTGGCGAAAAATAGTCGCTGTCTCTATTTTATCTTGACCCGCAGATCTTTGTGTGCTAAAATTTTCGTTAACCTTAAACTGAAAGTGTTGACTTAAGTTATACCTATGGTATAATTAACACCTATTTTACGGAAAGGCTGTCACCATGAAAAAAAACCTTAATACCCCGTCAAAAATCGTCGGTAAGAAACGTCACGGCTTCCGTAAGCGGATGAGCAGTAAGCACGGCAGAGATGTCCTCGCCCGTCGTCGGAAAAAGGGCAGGAAAATAATTTCCCGGTAATGGTACAATCGCTCGCGCTTAGATTCATTGACGCGTATCAAAAGCATATACGCGGCTTGCAGCCCGAATGCTGCCGGTTTTTCCCCAGCTGCTCAGAATACGCGAAACAAGCCATAGTCAAATACGGATTTTTAAGGGGCGGCTTTAAGACAACCGGAAGAATATGCCGCTGCCACCCCTGGTCAGGCAAGTCCGGCCACGACCCTTTAACATAACCCCGCAAGAATATGGAAAAACGCATCCTTCTCGCATTCGCATTGTCAATGGCAATTCTGCTTATCTGGTCCAACTTCGTCAATAAGCAGACCCTCCCTCCTGTCCCCGGGGTGCCAAGCCCGGCCGAAAAAGTTCAGGTTACACCCGAACTCGCCATTCCTGCGGCTGAAATACCTTCCACGTCGCTCACTTTTTCAAAAATTAATCAGGATAAGACCGAGATTACCCTGGTTGATGCGCAGGGAGCGATCAAAGAGGTTATTTTCAAAGCCTACCAATCCTATAGTTTCCCCTTAAAGTACGGCTTATTATTAAAAGACCCGCTGCTTAATTTTACTAAAGAGGCAGCTCCAGCAGATACCGCTGTTTTTATTGGCAGCGATAATAATAAACGCGTCCTCAAGCAGTTTAATTTCCATAACTCTAATTATACCATAGAGTTAAGCATCGAAATTCAAAACATATCTAACTCGCCTTTGACCATTAATATGCCCTTGGCCTTAGGGGTATTAAATTTTTCCGGCGATCAGAATAAGGCCCGTTTTCAGGATGTTACTGTTGAGCAAAAAGAGAAGATATCTCGGCCTTCCCCCCAAAAAGACGCAACCTTTCCCGACCTAAAATTTTTGAGTATTCTGGACAGGTATTTCTGCGGCATTATCGTCCCCCCGTCCGGTAATTATACCGGCTACATCAAAAAGATTGCTCCCCAGGAGTCTGAAGTCGGAGTATTGTTTCCCAATATAGTTTTGGCACCTGGCGAGAAAACGAAACAGCAATTTCGCATCTATTTTGGACCACAAGACTTACAGATAATAAACCAGGCCGATCCTTCCTGGACAGCAGTAATGAACTACGGCATGTTCGATGCCATCGCCCAAATACTCTTGCAAGCAATAGGATTTTTGTATCGGTTGGTTCATAATTGGGGTTTGGCGATAATCATTTTGAGCCTTTTAATTTATGCTATCCTCTATCCCCTTTCAGCAAAACAAATGCATTCAATGAAAGCAATGCAGGCATTGCAGCCCCGCGTAGAAGAAATAAAAAGGGCCTACAAAGACAATCCCCAAAAACAGAATAAAGAAATAATGGAGTTATACCGGCAAAACAAGGTTAACCCTTTAGGCGGATGTCTACCCATGCTCTTGCAGCTCCCTATATTTTGGGCGCTTTATCAAGCGCTTATCCGCTCCATTGCTTTAAAGGGCGCGCATTTTCTATGGATAAAGGACTTATCTGAGCCGGATCGACTTTTTATTCTCCCTTCTTCTTTACCGTTCATCGGCGATCAAATTAATATATTACCTGTATTAATGGGAATTGGTATGTTTGTCCAACAGAAATTGACTAGCGGCAGCATGGCCGGCAGTCAAGCCGAGCAGCAGAAATTAATGCTTATTCTGTTTCCGATCATGTTCGTATTTATCTTCTATCACATGCCCTCCGGATTAGTCTTGTATTGGTTTGTTAATAGCATACTAATGCTGCTTTATCAGCTCAAAATTCATCGCAATAAATGACCAAAAAAATAAGCATTGAGGTTGAAGGTAAGACTGTAAAAGAGGCCATAAAAAAGGCGCTGCAGACGCTTAAGCTCCCCAGGGAAAAAGTAAAAATAGAGGTGCTCTCCGAAGAAGAAAAAGGCCTGTTTGGCATGCCCGGGGCAAAACCGGCAAAAGTACGGATTACCAGCCTAGAGTATAAAGAAAAAGCTTGACAATTTGGTTAATTTGCGCTAATAATAACTATGGTTCCGCGGGGAACGTCAGCGAACCAATTGAGAATAAAGCAGTTAGCGGGATAGAAATTATTAAGAAGTAAAATAAGAGGAAAAAATCTTAGCTCCTCGCTTCCTGCGGCAGCACCCAGCGTTTATGAGGAATTGCGCCGGTGCCCCGCTTCCTGCGGGGAGTCAATTCGCGCATTAACTTACGAACACGATAGTGTTCGTAAGTTAAGCGCTCATTGATGGGTAAAATAATTGCTATCTGTAATCAAAAAGGTGGCACAGGAAAAACTACTTCGGCCATCAACATAGCCAGCTATCTTGCCCTAGCCCAAAAAAAAGTTCTGCTGGTTGACCTTGACCCCCAAGCCAATGCTACCAGCGGATTAGGCATCAACAGGCATAGCGTTAAAAAGAGCACCTACCATATTATCCTAGAAGAGGTTGAGTTAACAGAAATTCTGCAAAAAACAGCGATAGAGAACCTCTTAGTGGCCCCTTCCAACCTGGATCTTACCGGAGCAGAAGTAGAACTGGTAAGCGCTTTAGGCCGGGAATATCGACTGAAAAGAGCACTGCAAAAAGAAAAAGAAAATTTCGATTTTATCATTATCGATTCCCCGCCTTCATTAGGATTATTGACCATAAATACACTCTGTGCGGCGGATTCTGTATTGATACCCGTACAATGCGAATACTATGCCTTGGAGGGCGTTACCCAATTAGTCAATACCATCAATCTGGTTAAAGACAATCTCAATCCCGGCCTTAAGATTGAAGGAGTGCTTTTAACCATGGCTGATTTCCGGACCAACTTAACCAAAGAAGTCATAGGAGAGGTCCGGAATTATTTTAAGGAAAAAGTTTATACTACCGTGATACCGAGGAGTATTCGTTTGAGTGAGGCCCCCAGTTATGGCAAGCCGATATCGCTGTATGACAAAGATTCAATAGGGGCGCAAAAATACGCAGAATTAATCAAAGAAATGATAGGAACAAGCCCAATAGAATTCAGAGTGGACAATTCTGAACTTAACCAAGCAGAAACGACAATTAACAAGAATACCGAGCATAGCTCGGTATAAAATTTCGCCAATACGCCATAGGCTGGCGAAATTTTATACCGGCCTCTGGCCGGGCCTAAAATTAAACGAAGCACCGCGCAGAGCGCGGTGTGAAATTTAGCTTAACCGCCAGAGGCAAGCTAAATTTCAGGAGCATAAAAATGTCCGAAAGACGAGCATTGGGAAAAGGAATAGGCGCCCTTATCCCGGGAAGAGAAATTACAGCTCAAGAAAACATCCCTCAGCTTAAGTTAGAACAGATCCGGCCCAACCCTTTTCAACCCCGAGAAGAGTTTGACGCTCAAGGCCTGGAAGAACTCATGCAGTCCATTAGAGAAAAAGGCATCATCCAACCCGTACTCGTGAGACGTCGAGGGGATTTTTATGAATTAATTGCCGGCGAGCGAAGGTTCCGTGCGGCGCAAATGCTTAAGCTCGAGGAGATACCCGCCATCATTAAAGATGTCGAGGATGAAGATTCTTTAGAGCTATCGTTGATTGAAAATATCCAGAGGCAGGACCTTAATCCTATCGAAGAAGCGCGGGCATACAAATATCTAATCGATAAATTTAATCTTACTCAAGAGCGGGTGAGCGAAGTTTTAGGCAAGGCAAGAGTTTCAATAACCAATACCCTGCGCCTGCTCAATTTGCCCCAGGAGGTGCAGGAGGAAATGCGCAAAGGGCGTATTTCCTTTGCCCATGGCCGAGCCCTTCTTGAGCTTACTGACGCCAATCAACAGCGGCGCCTCGCGCAACAGATAATTTCTAACGGATTGTCTGTCAGAGAGTTAGAGAATTTGGTCAAGAAACACAGGCCCAAGACATCTGGTCCACAAGTTAAACGAACTTCGGGTGAACCCTACGTGGCAGTACTCGAGGAAGAGCTGCAGCATATCTTGGCGACTAAGGTCAGAATCATCAAGCGCAAGAAGCGCGGGCATATTACCATTGAATTCTATTCTCAGGAAGATTTGGAGAGAATCGTAAAGCGAATGCGGGGAGGCAAAGACTAATGGAGGAAGCGGTCTTAATCCTTATTAAGCCCGACGGGCTAAAGAAATCTTTAACCGGGAATGTCTTAACGCGCCTGTCAGAAACAAAACTGGAAATTATGGCTGCTAAGATGGTACGCGTCTCAACGGAGCTGGCGTACGAGCATTACTGCCTTTTGAAGGACAAGCCGTTTTTCGGAGAATTAATCAAATACCTGCGCGGGGACCTGCACAACCGCAGGAAGGTGATGGCCCTGGTGTATTGGGGGGAAGACGCGATTAACAAATGCCGCCAGATCGCCGGCGCCACCAATCCCGAAGAGGCGGATCCGACTTCTATCCGCGGCTCCTACGGAAGAATTACCACGAAAGGCGTGTATGAAAACGTCATTCACGTTTCCTCGAATGCAGCCGAGGCCGAGCGGGAGATAAAATTATGGTTTCAGCCCGGCGAGATCATCGTTGATTTATTTCCGACAAAGGAAGTTATCGAAGAAAATAAGAAAGCGTGCGTGTGGGCATAGCGTATGAGCCGGCAAGAACTTGAAATATGTAGCTCCTCGCGTAAGCGCTCAAAAAGCGCTTCGGGTTTAATAAAGCGCTTTTTTTCGCACGCTTCGGAATCAATTCGCAGACGCCCTGCGGGCTACAACTTACGTCGCTTGACGTTAGGTTAAAGCTCCGCAAGTTGTCTGCTCATTGAAGGAGTTAATAATGATAAAGAGCATGACCGGATTTTCCGCAAAAGAACTCGCCATTACATCGTTAGGAAAAGTAAGCGTAGAGTTACGAAGCATCAACCATAAATTTCTGGAGATAGTCCTGCATCTTCCCGACGGTTTTTTATCGCTTGAAGAAAGCATAAAAAAGATAATTGAGGCAAAGGTAAAAAGAGGCCGCATTAACTGCGTGATAACGATTACCGGAACACAGCCAAGCCAGATATTCATCAACCGGCCGCTCCTTAAAAATTATCTCGCTGTTTTCACAGCCCTCAAAAAGCAATTCCAAATTCAAGACGGCATAACACTCGATACCTTAATACATCTGCCCGGCGTTTTGTCGTTAGCACAGAATACGGCGTCTGCGGCGAGCAGGATTTGGCCGCACCTTAAAACACTGATAAGCGCAGCGGTCGATGACCTGATTCAGGCGCGCCAGAAAGAAGGCCGGGCTACGCACGGATATTTAAAAAAGAGGGCCCAGGGGCTTGAGGAAGAAGTGGAGCGGGTTAAAGCAAGATTTAAACGGGCAACCGCCGAGAAACTGCGCAGCATTAAAAGCGACGAAGAGAAGGCGACGTTCTTAAGAGAAACCGATATCACCGAGGAAATAGAGCGCCTCAGTTTCCATAACAAAAATTTTATTAAGAAACTTTCCTTGAATGAACCGATAGGAAAAGAACTCGACTTTATTGCCCAGGAGATGCAGCGCGAGACGAACACGGCGGGCGCCAAGACCGCCGATGCTGCTATTTCCGCGAAAGTTGTTCAAATCCGAAGCCAGATCGAAAAAATACGCGAACAACTGCAAAACGTTGAGTAAGCAATCGTACGTGAAACCCACACCGGCAAAAAAACAAGGCCTCATCTTTATCATTTCCGGACCTTCGGGTTCAGGCAAAACTACGCTTGCGGAGCGCGTCGTAAAGTCAAAAGGACTTAAAGACAAGTTAATCAAATCGGTTTCGTTAACCACCCGGCCGATACGGTCAGGGGAGAGGGAGGGAGAGGATTATTTTTTCGTTTCCGAGAGACAGTTTCAGCGTCTCTTAAAAGCGAAAAAAATTCTTGAATGGACCAGGTATTTGGGGTATTATTACGCCACGCCCAAAGATTTCATCGAACGCCACCTTACAAAAGGCAGACACCTCATTCTGTGCTTGGATGTAAAAGGCGCACGGATGCTGAAGCGGTGTTATCCGCACCAAACGGTTACTATTTTCGTAAAGCCACCCTCCCTAGGCGCGTTACGGAACCGCATAGAGAAACGCTGCGATAAAACTTCCACAGAGGAAATTTGCAACCGTCTGCGCATGGCGGGGCGGGAACTGCGCGCAGCCGGTGAGTATGATTATTGTTTGTTAAATGAAAATTTAAAGCAGGTCGTAAAAGCGTTAAAGGATATCATGGTAAGCAAAATCAATGCCTAACAGGAGAGGTTGCGACGATGATGTACATACCCTTAGAGAAGTTGTTGGATAAAACCGAAAACTCGTTGTATAAACTGGTAATTACCGCCTCAAAAAGAGCGCTGGAGATTGCCGAAGGCCAGCCGAAATTAGTAGGAGCGGTGATGTCGATAAAACCTTCGACGGTTGCCCTCCAGGAAATCGTCGAAGGAAGGGTTGGGTGCAAGAGCATTAAATGACTCAGACCAAACAGATTATTTTAGGGGTAACGGCGAGCATCGCCATATATAAGGCCTGCGAATTGGTGCGCCGGCTTCAGGATGAACGCCTGCACGTCACCGTCGTGATGACGCAAGAAGCCGGGGAGCTGATTAAGCCAATTGTATTCCAGGGATTAACCGGCAACCGCGTATATCGCGGGATGTTTGATGAACCCGATGCCTGGGAGATAGAACATGTTTCTTTGGCGCAAAAGGCAGACCTGGTGCTTATTGCTCCGGCCACCGCAAACATTATTGGAAAAATTTCCGGCGGTATTTGTGACGATTTGTTGACCTGCACGGTATGCGCGACCAATGCCCCGGTTTTGATTTGCCCGGCGATGAATGAAAACATGTATACAAATAAGATTGTGCAGGCGAAC
>Ga0315291_10008642_pt1 | contig 12507 bp, 13 predicted proteins | sample YL17G12_20_MG_FD_203070 | JGI IMG/M metagenome (GOLD analysis project Ga0315291, IMG submission 203070) | Sediment microbial communities from Yellowstone Lake, YNP, Wyoming, USA - YL17G12_20 | ecosystem: Environmental > Aquatic > Freshwater > Lake > Sediment | place: USA: Wyoming | collected... | reverse complement strand
CCCGCCCGGGCCATCGCCGCCTTCGTCTCGGCGACGGAGAACTTGCGATAGTGAAAGATGCTGGCCGCCAGGGCCGCGCTGGCCTTTCCCTTGGTCAGGACCTCGACCACGTGTTCGGGTGACCCGCAGCCGCCGCTCGCGATGACGGGGAGGCTGACGGCCTCAGCCACCGCGCGGGTCATCGGGATGTCATAGCCGTCCTGCGTGCCGTCGGCGTCCATGCTCGTCAGGAGGATTTCGCCGGCGCCGAGGGCCTCGACCCGCCGGGCCCAGGACACGGCCTCCAGGTCGGTGGGAATCCGCCCGCCGTTGATGTGGACCCGCCAGACTTCGCGGTCGCTCGACCCGGAGGCTCTCGACGGGTGGTCTTCGTGCACGCGTTTCGGGTCGATCGCCACCACGACACACTGGCTGCCGAACCGCTCGGCCGCGCGCCGGACGAAGTCGGGGTCGCGCACGGCGGCGGAGTTGATCGAGACTTTGTCGGCCCCCGCCACCAGGAGGTTGCGGATGTCCTCCAGCGTGCGGATGCCCCCGCCGACGGTCAGCGGCATGAAGACCTGCTCGGCCGTGCGACGGACGACGTCCAGCAGGATGTCGCGCCCCTCGTGGCTGGCCGTGATGTCGAGGAACACCAGTTCGTCAGCTCCCTCGGCGTCGTAGCGGGCCGCCACCTCGACGGGGTCCCCCGCGTCCTTGAGGTCGAGGAACCGCGTTCCCTTGACCACGCGGCCGCGGTCGACGTCCAGACACGGAATGACACGCTTCGCCAGCAACGGGTTCCTCCGGCGCGGCGGTGTAGAGGCACGGCAAGCCGTGCCCCTGCAGGACAGCGCGACTCAAGCGGGATTATACGACCGGCGCGGTCTTGCCTGCAAGGGAATCGCGCGCCTGGGGGTTCTTGGTTTTTGCTTGAACCCCGCCCGCCTCACGCCCATAATCCGCCGGGAGCAGGGGACCGGCACGCGCCCAGGGTCTTGGCCGGCCCACAATCGCGAGGAGATACCATGGCATCCCGTGCGGCCGGCCCAATGCGGAGCAAGGCTGTAGGCTGCAGGCGGCAGGCTGCAGCAAGAGCAGAAACGCCAGGTCCTCCGGCCTACAGCCTACAGCCTGCAGCCTATAGCCTGTTTCTCGTTCTGGCGGCCGTTCTGGCGACCGGGTGCGAAGACCCCAGCCTCAAGTTCAACAAGGCGGGCCTGGAGTCCTATCGGGCGGGCGACTACACCCGGGCCCGGGCCGGGTTCGAGGAAGCCATCCAGACCAACCCCGACGTCGGCGAGTACTACTTCAACCGCGGCATGGCCGAGCAGGCCCTCGGGAACTTCCGCCCGGCGGTCTTCAACTACGACATGGCCACGAAGCTCAACCCCGGCATCGTGCAGGCATACCAGAACGCCGCCACGTGCCACCTCCAGCTCAATGAGCCGCAGAAGGCCCTCGCGGAACTCCAGAAAGGCACCCAGGCGAGCCCCTACAACGGCCAGGCGTTCATCAACCTCGGCAAGTTCTATCTCAGCCAGAACGATATCTATAACGCCAAGCTCGCCATGGCCAAGGCCGTGGCCGCCGACCCCGATAACTCCGCCGCCCACCGCGAATACGGCCAACTCCTGATCCAGACGGGGGACAAGGAGAAGGGCATCGAGCACCTCCGGCACAGCCTGGAGATCGAGCCCCTCCAGCCGGTCGTGTCGGCGGAAGTCTCCAAGCTCGCCCCGTCGGGCGACCAGTTGCCGCCTCCGAAGCCGCAGACCGAATCGAGACCTTGAACCCCGGAAACCCATCGCGCCGTCAAGGGCCAACCGCGGGGTGGCATGCCCACGACGCCTCTGCCGTGGGCATGATTGTTCCGTGCGCGCGAGGCATGCCCACGCAAACAGCCCGTCGAGAGCCTCTGGGTCGAGCGACGGCGCGGGCATGCCATCCGGCGTTTCTCGCCTTGGCCGGCGCGGCGATCGTGGCGTTGGCGGCGCCGCCGTCCGCCCTCGCCTGGGGCGACCTCGCCCACGCCCTCATGACCGACGAGGCCGTCGAGCGCCTGCCAGAACCGCTGCGGGGCCTCTTCTCGGGCGAAGCCGACCTGAAGCGCCTCCACGAGGCCGTCCTCGCCCCCGACACGCGCCGCAAGAAGGACACGCAGCCGGAGTGGGAAGAGGAGCACCCCAAGCACTTCCTCGACATCGACCTGGTGACGACCGAGCCGTACCCCTTCAAGAGTTTCCCCCACGAGCGCGCCGCCGCCGAGAAGCAGTTCGGCAAGGACGTGTTCAAGACGGCGGGGACGGTGCCGTGGGCCAGTTCGGACGCCCTTGAGGCCCTGGTCGAGGCCCTGACCGCCGGGCGCACCGACGATATCTTCACCCGCGCGGGCGACCTCCTGCACTACGGGGCCGACATCCACCAGCCGTTCCACGTCTCGAAGAACTACGACGGCAAGATGACCGGCAACGACGGCATCCACAAGGCGCTCGAGATCGGCCTGGTGAACCGCCACGTGGATTTCTACAAGGCCGAGGTCCGCAAGGACCGCTACGAGCCGGCGTACTTGGCGAAGCCGCTGGACGACCTGTTCGACTGGCTGGTTGTGGCGTGGAGCCGCCAGAAACCGATCCTCGAGGCCGACTCGATCGCCCGGCAGAAGGCGAACTACAATCCGTCGAAGAACCTGGCCGATCTCGACAACTCCGACTCGCCCGACGCCAAGACCTATTACACGGCCTTCAAGCAGGAACTGGAGGCCCGCGGGTCGCCGGAGGCCGCCGCCATGCGCGAGGCCACCGGCCACATCGCCGAACTCCTCTACACGGCTTGGGTCCGGGCGGGGAAGCCGCTGGTGCTGGCACCCGCGCCAGACGCCTCGGGCGGCGTTGAGCGGACGGACGTCCTGACCTTCGGCACAATACACATCCCGTATTGGCTCATCGTCCTGGCCGCCGCCCTGGTCATCCTGCTGTTCTGGCCCCGCCGCCGCCCTTGAATCGCCGCGTCTCCGCCGATACAGTCAGGCTGTCATGGCGAGCGCGTCAACCTTCCAGGTCGTTTCGTTCGGCTGCAAGGTCAACCAGGTCGAGGGCGAGGCCCTGGCGGCGCGCCTGCGCGAACTGGGTCTTCGCGAGGCCGCGAGCGACGGCGGAGCCGAGCTGGTCATCGTCAACACCTGTGCCGTGACGGGCGAGGCGGCCCGCCAGTGCCGCCAGCGCATCCGCCGCGCCCTCCGCCGCGGCGCCCGCGTCATCGTGACCGGCTGCGCAGCCCACCCCGCCGCCGAGGACGCGGCGATTCAAGGCATGCCCGGCCTTCAGTTGGTTGAGCCGGAGAAAGGGCGGGTTGCATCCTATCTCGAGCCCGCCGTGGGAGCGGCGGGAGATTCGACATATCCCGCCGCTTCCGCGGCGGGCTCGGATGTTGCTGCGGCGGGCCGCTCTCGGGCGCTTCTGAAGATCCAGGACGGCTGCCCCGCCGCCTGCGCCTACTGCATCGTGCCGAAGGTTCGGCCACAGGTCCGCTCGACGGCGCCCGAGGCGGTGATCGAGCAGGTCGGCGCGCTCGCCGCCGCGGGGTTCCGCGAGTTCGTCCTCTGCGGCATCCACCTGGGCCTGTATGGGGCAGACCTCGCCCCGCGCCTCGACCTCGCCGACCTGGTGGAACGGCTGCTCTCGGTGCCGGGCTTGGGACGCGTTCGGCTTTCGAGCATCGAGCCGATGGAGGTGAGCGACCGCCTGCTGGCGCTCATGGCGGGGGCGCCCGAGCGTCTCTGCCCTCATCTACATATTCCACTACAATCGGGCGACGACGGCGTGCTCGGGCGGATGGGCCGGCCGTACGCCGGCGCCGACTTCCTGGTCGTCGTCGAGCGCATCCGCCGGGCGCTCCCGCAACCGGCCCTCACGACCGACGTCCTGGTGGGCTTCCCCGGGGAGACCGACTCGGCCTTCGCCGAAACGCTCCGCGTGTGCCGCGAGGCCGCCTTCTCGCGCCTCCACGTGTTCCCGTTCTCGAAGCGCCCCGGCACCCCTGCCGCCGCCATGGAGCCGGCGGTCCCGCGGACCGTCATCCGCGAGCGGCGCCGCCGCGCCGCCGAAGTCGGCCGCGCGCTGGCCGACGCCTACCGCACCTCGCTCGTCGGCCGCACCGCACAGGTGGTGATCGAGAAGTTGCTGCCGGATGGAAGCGCCGAGGGATTGTCGGAGCGATACGTCCGCGTGCACGTTTGCGGCCCCCTTCCCGCCGGGGCCGACCGGCGCGAGATCGTGCCGGTTGCACTTGTCGGCATCGAGGGGGATGCGATTTCGGGGGTGGTCCGGCCGGGTTGAGGTTATCGCAGGACGTTTCACCGCGGAGGACGCAGAGAACGCAGAGAAACCGCAATCCGCAATTGACTGCGCCTGCCGTTCTGGAATCCCTTGGCGTAACACCCCCTCCTCCACTACGATAATGCCGTCCTGTCTCCCGGCGGCGCGGGGAACCCGGTGATTCGATTCACGCTGATGCAGGTCTTCCTCTTCTGGATCCTGGGCTGCGGGGCCCTGGCGCTGATTACGCGCCGGCGCGCCGTCGACATCGCCCGCAGGCCCCGGGTTCCCCGAATCCTGGCCTATTACCTGCTCGTGACCCCGGCTATTCTCGTGGAAGAAGCCTTCACCATCGAAGTGCCGTACTTCTGGGGCATTCTGCCGATGATCCTGGTCTTCTACATCCTGTTCTTCCCGCTGTACCTCGTCCAACGTTACAGCCGCTGTTCCTTTATCCTGGCCTCGCTCCTGTTCGGCGCCATGGGCGTCTTCAACGAGTTCATCCTGGTCGGCCGGATTTACGTGCTGAGGGAACGGCCGGCGGTCCTTCTCATCCTGTGCGCCCTGTGCTTCCTGATCTATGCGGTGATGGCGATATGGCCGACGTACTACTTGCAGGCGGCCGTACGTAAGGAAGGCGAGTTCCAGGTTCCAAGTTCGAGGTTCAAGGTTGAACGGCAAGAAGGAACGGACGAAGAGGCCTCTGCGTAATCTGCGTGATCTGCGTAACCTGTGGATCGCTTCATGCCGGGGAAGCCTCGCGCCGCCACCCATGTTTGTTCTTGCATGGAGGGATGAAGGCGGTAGGATGCCCCGATGCCCCGCATGGCGCGAATCGTGATCCCGGACCTCGCGCATCACGTGACCCAGCCCGGCCACCGGTGCCAGGACCTCTTCGGCCATGCAAGACCGGTCGCCCGAAAAGGTACCAGCCATGATACATCCACAGGCAGAAACGTGGCGTAGCGTCCCCGGGGTTCCCAGTTTCTGCTATCCTATATGTGTCAACTATAAGGAGCGACAGTATGGCGCGACCCAACAAACCCACTGAGGCGCAGCAGTTCGCACAGGAGGCGCTCGTGGCGGGCATTCTATGGGTAGTCGGCGCCCTGGTGTTCATTGTGTTCGTCTGGGCGGTTACCCAGCGCTCGCGGTAGGCTACCGAACATCGTCCTGGCCCATGGCCAAACAGGCTCTTGTCATTCACCCACTCTGGATGTTAGGTACCTCAAGTTGGATGAAAGACCGAGCCGCTACGGAAGGTAGCCGATCGAGCAACGGGGCTGTAGCGGATTGGAGGATGTGCTATGGGTAAGAACCGTCGGTGGGGCGAGGAAGAAACGATGGGCAACCGCTACCCGCACTTTTTGCATCGACACAATTTTGCGATCTGGGCGGCCGCCCGAGCTTCACAGCGGCGGTGGGGGTCTGCAAAGACGGCCCTCATTAAGACCGCAGTTGAGGCAAGCGGCCTTCCTAAGGCCGTTGAGGACAATGCCTCCTGGCCGCTGGACAAAGAGGCGTTCGATACCTTCCACAGGCACCACTGCCACCGAATAATGCAGAGGCTGGAGGCGGACGGCGTGCAGACCGTGACTTATGGCCGCGCCGCCAAGATCGTGGCCATCTACTTGAAGAGCATGGTTGTCGTGGGGCCAAGCTGGGACACACAGCTTGCGCGCCTGATCCACCCTCCCATCGACAACATGCTGCTTAAGAACATCGTCCGGGGCAATGGTGTGCCCGGCGAAGTCCGCCAAGCGTGCAAAGGGGTCAAGTGGACAGTGTTGCCGGAAGCAAGTTACTTCCGCCTGATCGCGGTATTTCGCCAGCATGGCATGGACAAGCCGGCGTTCTGGATGCTGGAGAGGTACTGGAAAGTAACTCCAGACTGACGGTGCCGCCACTGCGGCAACCGCACGCCCACTTGGGAAAGGTTGCTTTGTGCGAGAGAAATCTGAAATCTGGGCACGCTGCCGAATGGCGTAAAGATAAGCCATAACTCATTGCGTCAGAAGGGCCTGTCGCCTGTGGCGCCCTTTGCCCCGGAGGGGCCGCTGTTCTGTAGCCACGCAGCTTCGAGCCGTGGAACGGAAAAGCCGAGCACCCATCTTTCTTCCTCTATCTGTTGGAGCCCCAGCGGGGCGAGTGAACGCCCACAGACGAAGGACAAGGAAGAACGCGTCACGGTCAAGAGGGGTTGGGGGCAACCCGTGGTACACGGCGCTTTGAGGCATCAATCCGAAATCAGATGGTCTCCCGCCGTTCCCGCGGCGGGTTCGGCGGCGCGGCGGGCGCGGGTGCGCGGCGGGCGCGGCGGGCGCGGCGGGCGCGGTTCCGCTATCACCTGCCCAGCTCCCTTCCCCGGTCGCGGGCGGCGCGGACGGCGCCGCGGCTTCGGGGGCCTACTTCACCTTTGCCCGCGTGCGAGCCGTAGCCTTGCCGCCCGGCTCCGCCACGGCCTTCCAGAACGGGCGGCTGGACATCCCCTGGCCGGATCGGAGGCTCTTGCGAGACCGCCGGAGCAGGGCCTGGAGCGCCGGCGAACGCCCGAGGAGCAGCCGTTCGAGGTCCTGATCGTCGTCCGGCGCGATCATCACCACGACGGCCTTCCCGTTTCGCGTGACCACGATAGGGCCTTTGGCCTCGCACTCCTGGATATAGGCGCTAAGTCGCGCCTTGACTTCGGCTACCGGGGCGATCTTCATAGGTCAATCTCCTCGCCGCCCACAGACAGGCGGCTTCCTTCTTTGACGCCCACGGCCAGTATGCCGACCGTGTGGCTTGCTGGGTCGAACTCATAGAAGACGCGAAAGCGGTTGGCGGGGCCGAACCGCAACTCCCAGACGGCACCCCACGGCGTAGGCGGCTCCAGCGGCTTGCGGTTTCGTGTTTCCACGTGGGGCGTGCGGCACAGTTGCCGCTCAATCGTGTCACGGATCAGCCCGTGGTGCTTGCGCTCGATGGCCTTCAGATGGCCCACCGCTTCGGGCGCAAAGCTCAAGGTGAATTTCGGGGCCTTCGCCATTGGTCTTAATTATAGTCAGAGCCGGCGCCGCGTCAACAGGAATGATCGTCGCTGTATGCGGCGAAGGGCACACGCCAGCCGAGTTCTTCCTCGTACCAGAATCTGCAATCGTCTATCTTCCCAACTCCTTCCCCCGGTCGCGGGCCGCGCGGACGGCGGCTCGGAAGGTGGGGGGGAAGTCATGGGCGTCGAGGAACTGGAGGGCGGCCTCGGTGGTGCCGCCGGGGGAGGCGACTTTCCGGCGGAGGGCGGCGGGGTCCTCGCCGGACTCCGCGAGGAGTTTGGCGGCGCCCTCGAAGGTGACGCGGGCGAGGCGTGCAGCATCCTTCTGGGAGAGGCCCAGCTCCACGCCGGCGGCGGCCAGAAGCTCCGCGAGGTAGAAGAAGTACGCCGGTCCGGAGCCCGAGACGGCGGTGACGGCGTCCATCAGGTCTTCGGGGACGCGGAGGACTTCGGCGGCGGCGCCGAGAAGCCGTTCGGCGGCGGCAAGGTCCTCGGCGGTGGCATGTTTGCCCGCCGCGAGGCCGACCATGCCGCGGCCGACGAGCATGGGCGTGTTGGGCATGGCGCGGACGACGCGGGTGCCGGGGGCGAGGACTTCCTCGACGTGGCCGGTCGAGATGCCGGCGCAGATGGAGAGGACGAGCTTCCCCGGTCCGAAGTGGCTGCCGAGGGCGGCCAAGGCGCCGTCGAACTGCTGGGGCTTGACGGCGACGAGGAGGGTGGGGGCGGCGTCGACGACCGAGGCGTTATCCTCGCGCGCGGGGATGCCGAGCTCCTCCTGGAACAGGCGCCGGCGGCGCTCCTGGACGTCGGAGGCGAGCATCTCGGGGGGCGCGAGAATCTTCGCCCCGAGGATGCCGCGCGCGATCGCCTCGGCCATGTGGCCCGCGCCAAGGAAACCAAGTTGCACGTTGCTCATGTTCCGGGCCTTCCAAGAAATGCTAAGAAGCTGTTTCAGAACCGCCCTTCAGCGCGGAGTAGCGCGGCGGGCAGTCTTGCCCGCCGCGAGAATTCGGGCGCGTACGCGCGGTGGGCAAGACTGCCCACCGCGCTATCTCCGGTTCCGAAACAGCTTCTAAATGAACGGCCCCGAACGGGGGCGTGTTGCATTTAGCATTTATCATTCTCCGTTCACTTTCCTTCCTTCGCCATAAACCCTTCTTTGCGCCACATGATGATCAGGCGGTCGGCGTTGTCGGCGACGGACTGGAGGTCCTCCAGGAGCGTCGTGAGGGCGCGGTGGAGTTCGTCGTCGGTGGCGAGCTTGCCGAGGGTGCCCTGGCCCTTGTTGATGTTCTCGAAGGTCCGGTTCACGGCGTTCATGGTGGCGGTGGCGCCTTCGACGGCCTTGTCGAGTTTCTTGATGAGGTCGCGGGCGTCGCCGGCGCCCTTGGTGAGGTCGTCGGCCAGCGTGTCGGTCTTGGCGCCGAGCTTCTTGAAGGTCTCGTCGGCGGCGGCCAGGGTCTTCTTGGCGGCGTCGAGCGTCTCCTGGAGTTTCTTGGCGCTTAAGTCGGCGTCGGCGAGGAGGGTGTTGAAGCTCGAGTCCTTCTTGTCGAGCTGGTCCTGGAGCTTCTTGCCGGTGATCTCGAACTGCTCGATCATGGTGCAGACGTTGCGGGGCTGGCCGGCCTCGACGTCCTTGAGGGTGCGCGGCTCGGTGAGTTTCTGGATGTTGGCGGCCACGGGTTCGAGGGCCTTGAGGGTGGAGAGGCCCTTGCGGACGTCGGCGACGAGTTCCTCGGGCAGGAGGCTGGGGGCGACCACGCGACCCTCGATGTAGGCGGTGCCGTCGGTCGGCATGAACGACGGCGGGGCGGGCGGCGGGGCCGGCGGGGCGGGCGCGGCCTCGGGCGGCTTCTTCAGTGTGGTCTGGAAATCGAGGTACAGGTCGCCGATGGTGCTCTGCTGGGCGACGAAGGCGGCATCGGTGGGGATGAGCATGCCGCGATTGATGTGCATGTCGACCCAGACGCCGGCTTTCTGGGGCTGGCTGGTGCGGACGTTCTGGACCTCGCCGCAGTCGATGCCGTCCATGTGGACGCGTTTGCCGGCGCGTACGCCGACGGCGCTGGGCAGGTGGCCGTGGACGACGTATCCGCCGCGGATGAGGAACGCCACCTGTCCGAACCAGAAGATCATGACGCCGAGCAGGGCCGCGCCCACCAGGACGAACAGGCCCACGATGGTGCTGCGTTTTTCGTTCATCGGGCGTCTCCTTGCACCGTCGGCGCGGCCGTGAGGCCGGCGTCGCCGTGGATGAAGCGCTGCACGCGGATGTCGCCGTGGCGGCGGATCTGGTCGGGCGTCCCGTCGGCGATGACGCCGCCGTCGTACAGCATGATGAGCCGGTCGCCCACCTTGTACGCGCTCTGCATGTCGTGCGTGACGACGATGCTCGTGGTCTTGAGTTCCCGCCGGCAGCGCAGGATCAGCTCGTTGATCGTGTCGGCCGTGACGGGGTCGAGGCCCATCGTCGGCTCATCGTACAGGATGACCTCGGGGTCCATGGCGATGGCGCGGGCGAGGCCGACGCGTTTGCGCATGCCGCCGGAGAGTTCCTCGGGCAGCAGGTTCTCGGTGCCCTGCATGTCGACGAGGGCGAGCTTGCGGGCGACGATGCGGCGGATTTCATCCTCCGCCAGGCGCTTGTGTTCGCGCAGGGCGAAGGCCACGTTCTCGTAGACCGTCAGGAAGTCGAAAAGCGCCGCCCCCTGGAAGAGCATGCCGAACCGCGTCCGGAGGGGGATGAGCTCGCGCTCGCGGAGAGTCGTGACGTCGGTGTGATCGATGAAGAGGCGGCCGCGGTCGGGCTTCAGGAGGCCCAGGATGAGCTTGAGCATGACGCTCTTGCCCACGCCGCTGGCGCCGAGGACGACGGCGGTCTCGCCGCGCCGGAAGCTCACCGTCAGGTCCTTGAAGACCACGTGCTTGCCGAACTGCTTATGCACGCCCTCGAGGCGGATGAGGACCTCCGCCGGGGCGGCCCGCTGACCCGAGGTTAGTTGTTCCTTGTCAGTGGTCATTGGCTGTTGGTCGTTCAATCTGCGTATGGCGCGGTGGGCAGTCTTGCCCACCGCGCGTGCATGCCTGTGTTCACGCGGCGGGCAAGACTGTCCGCCGCGCAACCGTGTCCTTATTGCGGGTTGTGAACAGCCGCTAAACCCCGCCGTCATACGAAGATGCTGATCCGTCCCCACAGGGCGTCGTAGAGCGCCTGGAGGAACATGACGATGAAGAAGTCGAGGATCAGGATGACCATGAAGCTGACGACGAACGCCTCGGTGGCGGCGCGGCCGACGCCCTCGGCCCCCTGGCGGCTCTGGAACCCCTTGAAGCAGGCGATCAGGGCGATGGCCGCCCCGAAGAACCCGCTCTTGAGGACCCCCGTGAAGATGTCGAAGTTCTCGATCACGTCGGCCGAGTGCATCCAGTACTCGTACGCATCGACGCCGTAGTTCCACGTCACGAGGTATCCGCCCAGGATGCCCACGAAGTCGCAGTAGATCGTCAGGAACGGAATCAGGAGGAAGCAGGCGAGGAAGCGCGGCACGACGAGGTGGCGGATGGGGTCGGCCCCGAGGGCCCGCAGGGCGTCGATCTGCTCGGTGACCTTCATGGTGCCGAGGCCGGCCGCCAGGGCCCCGCCGACGCGCCCCGCCAGCATGACCCCCGCCAGGACCGGCCCCAGCTCCTTGATCACTGACAGGTTGATCACCGCCCCCGACCAGGACGCCCGCCCCATGGCCTCGAACTGGAAGTACGACTGAAGGGCCAGCACCATGCCGACGAACGCACCCGTGAAGAGAATGACGGGGAGGCTCCGGAAGCCGACCTCGTAAAGCTGCGGCCGCAGCAGCCGCCACCGCGTGAAGTCCGTGAAGACCCACCGCACCATCTGGGCGGAGAAGAGGGCGAAGTTCCCCAGGTCGGCGACCTGGGCAACGGCGAAATCCCCGAGCAGGGCCAGCGGCTTAGTGATTCGCACGAGAAACCCCATGGCAAGGACCTATCCTAATGGTCCCGCCGCGCCAATTCAAGCGTAAGTGAACGCCGCCCGCCGCCCCGGCGGCACCTGCTATAATGGTGGAAGCATGCGGCGCAATCGCACCGTCAAAGGATACGCCATCCGCTGAAGAGGCCTGCGCGCTGCCGTGAATGGCTGACGATTCGTTGCGTGGCGCCGACCGTCGGCAGTACAATAGTGCGAGACGAACGCTGAACCCAGGTGCGTACACCCGCGAGGAGCAGGAAGCCATGAGCCGGATCGCCACCCTGTTGATGAGCGAGTTCGTCACCCACGACGTCAAGCGGCTCGTCCTCACCAGGCCCGAGGCCTTCACGTTCGTGCCGGGGCAGGGAACCCTGCTGGCGATCAACCAGCCGGACCTGCGCGAGGACGCCCATCCGTTCACCCCCACGTCGCTGGCCGACGACCGGGTCCTGGAATTCACGATCAAAGGTTACCCGGAGCATCACGGCCTGACGGAGAAACTGCACGCCCTGCGGCCCGGGGCGGAGCTGGTGCTCGGCGACGTCTTCGGGACGATCCAGTACCAGGGCCCCGGGGTGTTCATCGCCGGCGGGGCGGGCATCACGCCGTTCATCGCGATCTTCCGGCAACTCGCCCGCGAGGGCAAGCTGGCCGGCCACTCGCTCCTCTTCTCCAACAAGACCCGCGACGATATCATCCTGGAGCAGGAGTTCCGCCACTACCTGGGCGACCGGTGCCTCCTGACGCTGACGCGCGAGTCCGCGCCGGGCTACGAGAATCGCCGCCTCGACGCGAAGTTCCTGAAGGAGAAGATCCGCGACTTCGACCAGGCGTTCTACGTCTGCGGGCCGCCGCCCTTCGTGGAGGCCCTGTCGCAGTTGCTCCAGACCTTCGGCGCCAAGGCCGACAACGTGGTGTTCGAGCAAGGCTGAGGCCGATGCGAAATGCGAAAGTAACAGGAGTCTCCACATGCCCCGGCTCAAACCCGTTCTGCTGCTGATCGTTGTTGCCTGCCTCGCCGCCTCGGCTCTGGCCGCCGACGCGGCACCGCCGGCGCCTGAGAAGCCCGCCTACCTCGCCGCCGGCCCGGAAGACATGCAGTGGTGGCGCGAGGCGCGGTTCGGCCTCTTCATCCACTGGGGGCCCGTCAGCCTTAAGGGGACCGAGATCGGCTGGTCGCGCGGCGGCCC
>Ga0315291_10008641_pt1 | contig 12507 bp, 17 predicted proteins | sample YL17G12_20_MG_FD_203070 | JGI IMG/M metagenome (GOLD analysis project Ga0315291, IMG submission 203070) | Sediment microbial communities from Yellowstone Lake, YNP, Wyoming, USA - YL17G12_20 | ecosystem: Environmental > Aquatic > Freshwater > Lake > Sediment | place: USA: Wyoming | collected... | reverse complement strand
CAGGGTAAGATAGCGGAACGGACCACTGGAAAGATGACGCACCTAATGCGCATAAACACTACAAATGCTAACGCAGATGTATATGAGGAAGCTCGCCTAGCGGCGTGACCGACTCCGAGGTAGGAAACGCCTTGTCACTGAAGCAACCAAAGGGGCAGGGTATCTTCCCTGCCCCTTTTTACGAGCCGCACATGGAGGGTAATAACATGCGCCGACTAATGATATTTGTGATGACTATGATACTTGTGGGTTGCGCGGCATTTCAGCCGTATCAAGCAACACAACCAATCGAAAAAGACACGCTGAACTTGGGTGCATTGTCACTCACTTCCAGTGTGGAACTCTACATCATTGAGAATGAAGAGCAAATCACTGCTTCTCTTGAAGCACTGCATCTTCCAGTTCCTCATATTGTCTTCGAAGCAACAGCCGAAGACAAGCGACAGATCCAGTGCCTTGCTCGCAACATCTATTGGGAAGCATCCAATGAACCGAGTAGAGGTAAGGTTGCGGTCGCACAGGTGACTGTGAACCGTGCGGCAGATGATCGCTTTGCTGATGATATCTGTGGTGTGGTCTATGAGCGTGACCGAGTAAAGGTTCGCGGCAGGATGCGCACAGTCTGTCAGTTCTCATGGACTTGCATGAGTGTCAAGAACAAGACACCGCAGAATTCAGACAATTGGGATGATGCTGTCCAGATTGCACAGAAGTTCGTACTCGACGGAACAAGCTTACCTGAATTAGAGGAAGCCCTGTTCTACCATGCGGCTCGCATTCACCCACGGTGGGCGCGGCAAATGGTCAAGATTGAGCGCATTGGCAACCACATTTTCTACCGAGAGAAACAGAAGCAAACTGGTATTTACTTGGCGAGCAATTGATGGTATAATGTTCTAATGGCAACACGCGACGAAAAAGACGAGTTCTCGACTCTAATCCTACTAAGAGCAGACCGGTTCAACACCGATTGCTTAGATGCAATGGTTACGTACTGCGAAGAGATAGGGTTGGAAATGGAAGTCGGAGCTACACTTGTGAACGAAGTTCTCAAGGCGCGGTTGCATGACGAGTTCATGGAACTCAACTACTTAGAGAAGAGCAGCAAGTTACCCATATGATTCCCGTTCACTATACTGAGTTAACTGAAGAAGAGCGTCTGCGACTGCAACAGGAGCGACCTACGGGCATCGACTTCCTGTTCGCATGGATGACCACGAAAAATCCCATGCTAGGTGGAGTCACCCCACTGTGGATGATGGAACATGGGAGAGGCGACAAGCTGGCAAAGTTCATTCGCGCCGCCCTCAAGGAGAACAAGCCATGAACGCCTACATCCGCGAAGTGCTGGTGTACGCGGTGATTCTTTTATCTCTTGGATTCGCCGTAGCTGCACTTGTTGCGTACCTTGAGTGGCTACCCGGTGTGCATCTAATGCGAGAACGGAAGGAGGACAAGCCATGACTGAAATGACACCAGAACATCTTGCTAGAAAGTTTCATGAGATTTATGAACTATCTGCACCATCCTTCGGTTATGCAACACGCACCGAAACTCGCGACTTTGATCCAACGACACCTAATGGTAGACTGATGATCCACGTATGCGGAGAAATTCTGCGTCTGTTTGCTGAGACAAAACATGAGTGACAACAAGACACAACTGCTAATAGAAACCATGAAGCTGTTCAACATGATGGGTGTGCAGCAGGGTATGGGTGTGGATGGTATGCTGATGCAGCGTATTGCCGCAGAACTAGATGGTTCGGCAGTGTCCGTCCCTAGATTCGAAATACCAAGAGGCATGTGTCCATTATGCCATGCGCGGGATCTTACCATGTGTGACTGTGATCCAGTTCAACAGTTGGATGCACTGAGAGAACTACAAGTAAAGGCATGACCGGCTATGAGTTCTACTGCGCCTATCATGCGGTGAAGTTGCATTTCACCACAGACTCCTACGACTATTTCAAGTACAATGGCAAGACCAAAGCCAATCCACTCACCTTCGAAAAGCGCAATGATATACACATGTTCCACCGGCTCGCCCGGACATGGGATGATGAAGAAGTCCTGCCGTTTCTTGTATCCAACTTCTTGAGTAAGAACAAGTGCTGGACTAAGGATCTGTTAGGCAATGAAGCCACCGAGATATACACCAAATGGAAGAAAATCTATGAGTCACTCACCTACACTTTTGAGCAAGATGTGGAAGCAATTCTTGATCGGGGCGGCATTAACGATATGCTTGCTTCAAGACCTAGTGGAGAGTATCCGAAAGTCTTCACGATGATGCAGCAGAATGAAATCACGCTAGAGACACTGGTGATCCTGAATGCGCTCACCGGCTGCATGGCTAATTGGGATAAGTGGTATGCCGAGGATTACATCTACACCTGTGTATCTAACATGATTAAGAAGTATACCCCGTTTCTACACCTAGACCTACCCAAGTTCAAAAATATTGTCAGAAAGCACTTGACACCAGTGGAGGTTTGATATATACTATGTAGATACTATGAATCATGTGGATAAGACGCAATACATCTAATACAACCATATACGAGGAATACACAAATGGTAGATTTCAAAACTCTTAAAAAGAATAGCTCTTCTCTGGACAAGCTGAACAAGGCGATTGCCGACACTCAGAAGCAGAGTTACGCGAAAGACGATGAACGTTTCTGGCAACCAGAAACAGACAAGGCAGGCAATGGCTACGCAGTAGTCCGCATCCTTGACGCCCCCGCAGTTGATGGTGAAGACGCACTCCCTTGGGCGCGTATCTTCTCGCATGGATTCAAGGGTGCAGCAGGATGGTACATCGAAAACTGCCCAACGACTCTCAATGGCAAATGCCCTACGTGCGAACACAACTCAACACTGTGGAACACCGGCATCGAAGCCAACAAGAAGATCGTCAGTGAACAGAAGCGCAGACTCAACTACATCACTAACATCATGGTAATCACGGACGCTCGCCATCCTGAGAAGGAAGGCAAGGTGTTCTTGTGGAAGTTCGGCAAGAAAATCTTTGACAAGATTGACGAGCAGATCCATCCGCCGTTCGATGAGCAGGGTCGCACACCAGATGATCCTAACTATGCGCCAACCAACGCATACAACCCATTCGACTTCTGGAAGGGTGCGAACCTCAAGATCAAGATTCGTCAGGTTGAGGGATACCGCAACTACGACAAGTCTGAGTTCGATGCTCCGTCTGCCGTGGCAGGTGGTGATGACAAGGCAATCGAAAAGCTTTGGAAGAGTCTGTACTCGCTCAAGCAGTTCGTTGCTCCTACTGAGTTCAAGACCTACGATGAATTGAGCGAGAAGCTCAGTCGCGCACTTGGATCGGTTGGTAAGGCAAGGGTGGCAGTCGCAGTCAGTGACGAGCAGGCACCGTGGGATGAGCCAAAGGCGGCGGCACCAAAGCCACGCAAGACGGCTGAGACTGTGAGTGTCGATGGAGACATGGACTACTTCGACCGTCTAGCTCAAGAGTAACTTGTAGATCGGGGTTACGGCTTAACTAAGCCGTTCCGAGTACAGTATGGGGCAGGAAGTGCGACTTCCTGCCCCTTTTTTGTGCGCTAAATATCTGTATGGCGTACAGTGGACACTACAGACCTTCCAATCCTACCAAATACCGGGGCGACAGCACCGGTATTGTCTATCGTTCGTTATGGGAACGCAGGGTCATGGTCTATCTGGACACCAATTCCAAGGTGATAGAGTGGTCCAGTGAAGAGATTGTCATACCCTATCGGTCGCCTGTGGATAACAAGGTACACCGATACTTCTGTGACTTCTACGCCAAGACGACAGGTGGCACGTTCATGCTGGAAGTCAAGCCAGCCAAGCAATCAGCACCACCCGTCCAGCCCAAGACTCGCCGGATATCCCGTAAGTATCTCAATGAGGTTATGACATGGGGAGTGAACGAGGCTAAATGGAAAGCGGCTACAGAATACTGCCTAGATAGAGGGTGGCAGTTCAAGGTTATCACTGAACACGATCTAGGGATCATGGGGATATAATGGCATCATCAGTATGGGACAGTCTACGCGCAGCCATGAAGACGGCTGGCATCAAGCCGCGAACCAATGCGGCAAGGGCATGGTATGGGCAGACTATCAATCGTCTACGTATTCCTACCAATCGCTCCAACATCCTCAACGACCCACGTAAAGCCACAGCCCATGCACTGATTGGGCGCATGTATGCCTACCATTACGTGCCAAAAGGACAGGACAAGCTGCCAATGTGGGATCAGTTCCCGATTGTGCTGCCCATGGAGATATACCCTGACGGATTTCTTGGGTTGAACCTACACTATCTGGATCCCGGTGCGCGACTGGCACTATTGGAATTGCTGCACGATTTCATCACCAACACTAAATACGACGATAGCACACGATTCAAGCTATCGTACTCTGTGCTAAATGGCATCAAGAAGTACGATATCATGCGTCCGTGCATCAAGCGATACCTGTTGGAATACATGGAATCGCCAATGATCTACATTGAGCCTGACCAGTGGGAACTGGCAGTCTTACTACCTTATGAACGTTTCCACTACAACTAAGGTACAACCATGTTCCCCGACGCATTTCTAGCTAACTATGCTCTCCACGGTGATTTTGCTGATGCAGGCAAATTTTTAGCCTTGATCTATCAACCGGCTGGATTAGTAGCTGGTGGTTTGTTCGGTGGTCTATTGGGTGGTAAAAACTCCATCGTTGGTCAAATAAGCCAAGGACTAGGTAAGGGACTCAACACTGCGGGACTCTCATTCCAATGTGATTCAGCAGTTTTACCGGGATATCAAATTAACACCGTCGAGCAGAAAGTATCCGGTGCGCCTTTCACTGTTGCTGCCACACCACTCTATGAACCACTGCAACTCACCTTCATCTGTGCTGGTGATCTATGGGAACGTAAGTTCTTCGATGATTGGATGGAGTTTATGCTCCCTAAAGGATCTAAGCGCACTACTATCGAATCATATCTCAATCTGAGTGGTGATTCGCGACCGGCAGGAACGGCTGAGTACCGCGACAATTACATTGGCACCATTCAGGTCATCAATTTTCATAAGACGGGTGTGCCAGCAGTTCGCTATACATTCGAAGAGGTATTTCCTGTTCAAGTACAAGCACAACAAATGTCATGGGATGCAATGAATGATTCGGCAATAATGAAATTGACTGTGGTATTTCATTATCGTACATGGAGTAAGGAAAAGAATCTAATATCACAGGTATTCGATGCATTCAAGAATAACACTCCATCCACTGACTATCTGACAAATGTGGCTAATCAAGCTCCACACAATATTCGTTAACTACAAGGTGATAACACATGGCAATTCCTAAGATTGAATACCCAACCCATAACATATTCCTTCATTCACTTGATCGCAACGTAAAGTTCCGTCCGTTTCTAGTGAAGGAAGAGAAGATCCTCTTGATTGCAAAGGAATCTAAGGATCCAGAAGAGATTCGTAATGCTGTGATTCAGATCATTGCAAATTGTACCGCTGAACCTATAGAGATAGATAAGCTCCCTATATTTGATATTGAGATGATATTCCTCAAGTTACGCGCACGATCAGTGGGCGAATCGGTCAAGCTACAATTTCATTGTCAGAATCAAGTGAGTGAAGATAGTAATGGTGATCCTATATTCTGTAACTCAGATACGGATTACGTATTAGACTTAGAGAAAGTAAAATATGAAATACCAGAAGGACACGATAATAAGGTAATGATCACCGATAAGATTGGGGTCAAACTCAAGTACCCAACTCTCACATCTGCGGTTAAAGAAGAGAAAGATGAAATTGAAACTATGATCAATATGGTTGCAGATAATGTAGAATACGTATTCGATGAAGAATCCGTAACTAAGCCAGCCGACATGCAGCCTAATGAATTGATATCATTCTTGGATACACTGACAGTAGAGGCATTAGAGCGCATCAAAATGTTCTTCGCAACGTCACCCAAGGTAGTATTAGAGGATCATGTAACGTGCAAGAAGTGTGGATTTGAGCATGTTATGCACAGTGAGGACTTGCTAAGTTTTTTTATCTGATGATGGGCTACGATAGTCTCGACAATATGATGCGTAGTACGTGGGCAATGGTACAACATCATAAATGGGACTACGAAGCGATTGAAAATATGTTAGCGTGGGAGAGACAAGTAAATGTGTCTCTTACTGCCATGTACTTGAAGGAAGAGAAGGATAGGATTCAATTGCAACAACAGACGAGAACACGCTAATGTCAGAACACGAACAACAAAATGCTGCCCAACAAGCATGGGATTGGAAAACAAAGGGAACTGTACATGAGCAGGTAATCAGAGAGAAAGGATTACGTAAAAAGCTTACAAAATATGTTACAGCATCCCTTGAACAGAAAACCAGAAGTCCATATACACATGGTACCACTGGTGCAGCCAAAGTTGCTCGCTTTATGGGCAAAGATAATCTGGCAACTTGGATTGATCGTTTATTCCTATCAGCAGATAAGATTGACAAACCAAGGCGTCCACCCCCATTAAAGAAAGAGAAAGAGAAAGGTGAAACGAAAGCTCACCCACTAGATTATTCTGCCCGTGCTGGTTATATCGTAGGCATTAGCAAGAATGTTAGAGCAATCCATGCTCTTGCAATAGAGAATGCGGCTGTTGTTTCTGACATGGCTAGAGATGTACGCCACATTAAGTCTCTCATCATGCCTCGCAAAATGGTGGTTCGTGGCAAACCAATTGTCGATGATTGGGGTAGAACGGATGATAGTGCCACCGGCAGAATAGAACTCGCACACTATAACCCATTGGCACCAGCAGGCGCACAGTTCGTCAAGTCGAAGAAGCATCGTCCTAAAGGTTGGCGCAAGGGATTGTATGTACAGGGTAGACCCACATCACAACCACTTGGAAAGGAATTTATCCAATCAGCAATTCAACAGGCTGCAATGGAGACTGCTATTATCACTCTCAAAATTGAAAAAGAGGATGCCAAGAAAGCAGAACTACACAAAAAGAGAACATATGTAGATCCAAAAGAATCTGATGCGCGTGTGCAAGTCGATCCAATGCTGATATTTGCTGCCAAGGCTAATAAGCATTTCAAGACTATTGAAGATGATCTTGATATACTCAAAGAGAAGTCTGATGATAAAGATGACAGTTGGTGGATCATTCCTCCCGGTAGTGCATTAGGCAAATTCTTATCATGGGCTAAAACTATTCTTATTGGTGTGGGGCGATTCCTACCATATGCGGTTGGTGCTTTAGGTGCTATTGAGGCAACATTAGCTATCTTTGGTTCAATCAATAAAGGTATGCAGCAAGCTGCCGATACCGGTATTGACAAGGTAATATCCGACCAACGTAAAGCTGTTGCAGCCGGTGATACTACTGCTATTCCAAAAGCAATTGAACAATCACTCATGCAGGCAGAAGATAAGTTGGCTCGCGCACAGAAGAGTGGCAATGTGGCTGCAATAGAGCAGGCACAATTGGAATTGGATTACAACAAGCAACGCATGATGACTTCCGATAAGCTCACTGAAGAAGAAAGGAAAGCCGCAAAGGACTATCTGGATAAGCGAGCAGCCGGTATCACACCAAAACAGATTCGTGATTTGGAGCGTGAAGTAATAACTAGGGCTTCTTTAATGAAGAAGACTAATACACGTAAAGAAGTAGATGATTATCTGAATCTGTGGGATGTGTATTCTAAGAAATTATCTTCTGGTGAAGAGAAGGATGCGACGATAAGCGGATTTCATAAATGGGTAACTGCTCAAGGTGGTGTGGTGCCTGCCAAAATAGTATTGCCAGAACTAAAACCACCACCTGCCGCGCCTGCTATTGGTGGTACAGAGGAAGAGAAGAAAAAGATAAAGGCGAATGAGGGATTCAAACCAAAACCATATCAGGACAGTCTTGGTAAATGGACTATTGGATATGGTCATCTAATTGGTACCGGTCCTGATAACAAGACATTGCCGAAGGAATGGGAAGGTAAGGAACTTAGTCAAACAGAAGGCGATGCTCTTTTCGAAAAGGATTATGCTGAACATAGAGCAGCAGCACAGAAAAATGTACCGGGATTTGATAAGCTGAATGCGCGTGGTCAGAGCGCACTTACCGACCTCACATTCAATATGGGACCAAATTGGGTAAAGGAAAAAGGATTTAAGCAATTTGAAAAGGCAATGAGTCAACCAGTACCAGATGTGGATAAAGCTGCCGATAGCCTAGTGAATAGTAAATGGTATAAGCAAGTCAAGACACGCGGACCTAAGATTGTGCGTGATCTACGTTCTGGATTAGATCCAGTGCCAACTGGCGGTCCAGCATTAGCATCAGTGAGTCCCGTATCTACCAGACCAAATGCGGGTTCAATGGATAGAGATTCTAAGACACTCATGGCATCTAATACTCCTCAAGGTAGTGGTACAAGCGTTGTGGCACCTGTTAGTCTCACTAATGTAAATCAAACTAAAGCTCCACCTACACGACCAATAGCTACTGCATCTTCATTAGCCACAGATCCATCATTTGTGCGCGGTAGCACACCACTACATCCGGTGAGTGTAGGCTAAATAATACACCCACCATATCAGGAACTAGCATGAGCTTCATATCAAATGTAACTAATAACGTTGCCAAGATTGGTGGTGTGATCAAGAAAACCTATGGTCCGTTGTCCGCATTAGAACAAGGATCTACCGGTAAGAACTATACTACCACTACATTACGATACCCACTGGATGTGGGTGATACACATTTATACCCTCATACTGTGGAATTCCAATGCTGGATTCCACATCCTACTACGATTGAGAATGTCACAGCACCAACTAATCAAAGCTTTAGGGGTGCGGATGGTCAAGTATCGGCACGATCAATCATAAACTATGCATTGGGTGGGCATCAGGATCAGGTAATAGGATCAATAAAGAATGCGGTGAATTCAGTTGTTCAACCAATAAGTCAGACAGTATCAGAGGTAGGCAAGGGTGAATTCTTGGGTCCAAAGGTCAATCAGAATCAGGCACTCAATAATAGGCTAATAGATTTTACACGTAGAGCAGACAAATCAGACTTGATTGCCATGTATGTGCCTGCCGGTACTTGGAATGATCGTATCAATAATGACTATACCACAGCATCCATGAATGATGCTTTAGGTGATGCCCTTGGATTAGCTGCCGAAGCTGGTGGTTCCATAGCAAAAGCGTATGAGCAGGATAAGTCTATACTTGGTTCTGTTCGTGGTCCTATCGGTGAACTATTAGCCAAGGCAGCAGGCAAGCATCTCGGTGCTGATTCCAAAATACTACGTGATGTAGGCTTTCAATCAATGGGATATGCTATCAACCCACAATTAGAAGTGCTGTATGGTCAGACTAACATGCGCACATTTCAATTTGATTTCATGATGACTCCACGTAGTCGAGAGGAAGCAGAATCGTGTTTGGCAATTATCAATAGGTTCAAATTCCATGCATCACCACAGTTTACTACCGGTGGTGCTGGTAGGTATTTGATCCCTCCATCTTATTTCGATATCGTGTTCAACTACAAAGGAACACGTAATTCTGCATTACCACAGATATCCACATGCGTACTCACTTCATTTGATGTGAACTATTCAGAAAATGAACAATTTGCTACGTATTCTGATGGCGTACCTGTACAAATGCACATGGTCATGGAGTTTACTGAACTCGAAATGATGCACAAGGCACTTCGCGAGCTAGGATACTAAAACATGGCATATTTCAATAACCTGCCGCTAGTTCAATATACAGACTTGGAGAGTAATACTGCTTCCAATCTGGTTATCTTAACCAATATTCTCATACGCTCCTCGTTCTTGCGCGATATCATGGACAATACATCCATGTATTACGACTATCAGATGAAGGATAATGAGACTCCTGAAATCATTGCCGATAAGCTATATGGTGATGCCAACAGGCATTGGATCGTATTGATGTTCAATCAGATACTTGATCCATTCTATTCATTTCCGCTTACGGGTACTCAGCTAGATGACTATATCACCAATAAGTATCAGACCTCCCTTGCCTTGACTCAAACCACAATACACCATTACGAACAGCGTATTACACGCACAACATACCTGAATGGAATGCCACAAGATGCTAATACTGATGTGGTGATCATTGCAGCACAACAATTGAATATGACTACAGGCTTGTTAGAGACTACACCCTATCTACCGGGTACGGCTGATACCTCGCTCGCCGCAGGATCCACCACCGAGTCATTCGGCAATGGAATCACAACGACTACTGATCTTCTGAATGTGGCAGTATCCAATTACTCATATGAGACAACCGAGAATGAAAAGAAACGCAGTATCAAGTTATTGGATAAGCAGTACGTCACTACGGTAGAGAGTGAGTTCAGGAGATTGATGCGTAATGGCAACTGATAATATTGATACCAATAATAACTCAACACCAATATCAGCAGATCAATCTGTAGATACACGCGATTTTCGTATTGGTGAAATCACCCTGATTGGATCAGATGGCGTTGCTCATGAGATTTCGCCTCTTGTCGCCGAATTGCAAATACGACAGGATATCTATCTTGGGTTTATGTCTGGTGAGATGCTGATTACTGACGGTGTGGATATGCACTCTCAAATTGCATTCCATGGTGAGGAATACGTATACATCGACATACGAGAACCAGAACAAGAGCTTGCAATCAAGAAGGCATTCAGGGTGTATAAGGTTTCTACACGTACACCTATTCAGAATAACTATCAACGCTATATCGTATACTTTGTGTCTGACGAGCTAGTATCTTCATCTACCTCCAAGGTGTCTAAAGCCTATAAGGGATCCAAGGTATCCAGCATTGCCTTGGACATTCTACAGAACTACCTACATGTACCCGATACACAGATACTATACGACGAAACTTCTGTTCCTGTTGACCTGATAGTACCTAATCTACGACCACATGATGCACTCAATTGGTTAGCCTATCGTGCCTATACTTCAGATGATCCGTGCTTTCTATTCTATGAGAACTTGCATGGGTTTAACTTCAGAAGCCTGTCATCCATATACAAACAGGGTACTGTCATTAAGGTACCATTCGTATTTGAGAATAAGAGTGGTATGAAGGCTATGGATATGGATAAGTATGCCATTGACTCTTGGGAGGGTAAGGTTGATTTCGATGTACTCAATCAGGTGAACTCAGGCGGCTATGCCATGTCCCTATTAGGATTGGATCCATTTCACCAAAGTTTCACAACCCAAAATTATCCGCTGGATAAAACAGGCAAAAAATTATTTGCCAATCCACCCATGACCAATACCAAGGATGAGGATGGGGTGTTTCTATTTGACAGGGGTAGTACGCATTTCCTCACCTATTTGGATACAGAAGCTACATCTACTGAAAAGGCATCTGGTACTCGCGAATGGGTGAAGGGAGTCATGTCTCTTGCTGCATTACAACACAGTATGATGGAGTTAGTAATACCGGGTTCCATTAGAATAGAGATAGGTACGCTAGTTTCTCTTCGGTTCCCCTACGCTACTACACCTTCGGATGGATCCTCTATTTGGGATAAGCGTAAATCGGGTAGGTATCTGATTGTTGCGGTCAACCATAAGTTTGATCTCCTTAACCACAGATTTGATACTATCTTCATGGTAGCCCGTGATTCAGTACCAGAACCCTATACGTCTGATCCTGATATACAGAGTAAGATCAAGAAAATGAACAGGCAAACTAAATGAAAAACTTGATTACACGTAATGTTATCGGAAAAGAAGGCTTCATCTGGTGGATGGGTGTCGTAGAGAATAGGGTAGATCCTGAAATGATGGGACGGGTACAGGTGCGTATCTTCGGGTGGCATACAGAAGATAAGTCCCTAATACCCACCGAGTCCCTGCCATGGTCCCATCCAATAGTACCGGTCAATGCCTCAAACACCACCCATACACCGAAAGAGGGGGATTGGGTTTTCGGTTTTTTTGCGGATGGGCAAAATGCACAGCACCCAATGGTGATGGGTGTGCTTACAGGATTCCCGACCTCCTCACCAGATACAGGGGTGGGTTTCTGTGATCCATCGGGGACATATCCTAATAGACTGAACGAGCCAACGACCTCAAGGCTAGCGCGTGGCAGAACTGACGGTACAGTAATTCAGACCCGTCAGCGAAATCAGAAAAAAGGGGTGAAAACCGTGAATGGGGGTAGCTCATGGGATGAGCCTGCCTCGCCGTTCGCGCCACAGTACCCACGCAACGCGGCGCACGAATCCGAAAGCGGTCACGCAATCGAACTGGACGACACGCCAGCCAAGGAGCGCGTTAACATTGCGCACAAGGTTGGCACGTTCACGGAACTTACGGCAGACGGCGATAGCGTCACTCATATTGTGCGCGACTCTTATCACGTAACAATGGGCAAGAGTTTCG
>Ga0315291_10008639_pt1 | contig 12509 bp, 7 predicted proteins | sample YL17G12_20_MG_FD_203070 | JGI IMG/M metagenome (GOLD analysis project Ga0315291, IMG submission 203070) | Sediment microbial communities from Yellowstone Lake, YNP, Wyoming, USA - YL17G12_20 | ecosystem: Environmental > Aquatic > Freshwater > Lake > Sediment | place: USA: Wyoming | collected... | reverse complement strand
CTATATTGCCCCTGTCGATCACCTTTTAGAGCTTCCAATTTATTCCCCGGCGGAATTCGCAATGACTCGAAGGAAATCACGGCGTTCAATTGATCGAGCTTTCTACGAGCTACGGGCCAAATTCGTTCCGGACAGGTGAGGCGAGCCTCTTTCGAATTAATTCGATTAAAAATGTCTTCAGTGCCCCGATCAAAAAACGATTTTATCAAGTCGCGAGCCTTGAAAAAAGAGTTTGTCTTCAGATAATTTTCTTTTTCTAAATATAACGAATAATGTTATACATGTCAACATTATACTCATTGGACACCCCCCTTGTCCATGGAATGACTGGCCAGGTACGGGATTATTAAGTTTAACAAAATTTATAATTTTATGGACGTTAAATATTTCATTATAAATTACTTGACATCCGTTAGCATACAATGCTAACATGCCTTTATGACAATAAAATCCACGTTGGGTTCCAAGATTCGCGAAGAGCGTAAACGGCTAAATATACCACTTCGAAAATTTGCTCGCCAGCTAAACATTACGGCACCCTACATAGTGGATATCGAAAAAGACCGTCGACAGCCCAGTAGAGATCTTTTGGCCCGGATTGCAGATGCATTGGGACTTCCCTTTGCGAGTCTTGAGCTTCTTCATTCTAAGACCGATCCTGAAGTGGTTGAATGGATTGAACAGCAACCCAGTCTCAGGAGCCTCCTCAGGCGAATTAAGGACTCACCTCGCTCCCATGAATTACTCCAGAACCTTAGCAGGGTTGTTGAACAGAGACAAGCGGTTTTGCTATCCCCTGTAGTGATATACGAGTCAGAGTTGCAGGTGATCGGTCTTGAAGCAGCCTCATGGGGTACCGAGACGGGTGGGGACCTCTTTGGTTTGTGGGAGACATTGCCTATCGTTTACCTTGCAACACGGGCCGGCCCAAACGCGATTAGAAACCATGCCCATTTCAAACTGGATGTCGGTTATTTACGTCAGCTCAGCATCGAATTGGATAGCCGATGGGGACTCCGGTACCTTGGCGACTGGCACTCACACCACAGGCTGGGTCTTACATCGCCCAGCTCTGGAGACGAGGACCGTATTAAACGCCTTGGGGTGCGAAATGGTTTCTTAGCTATGGTGGAAAGCATCGTTACTTTTGAGGATGAACATGGTTCAGCGTCGCCAATAATTAGGGTACATCCATATGTTTACACGGATCTTCAATCTGGTCAGCCTGTAAAAGTCCCTTTTATTGTATTGAAAGGGATCAGTCCGTTGAGAGAAGCGTTGATAGCTCACGAAACCCTTAAGGAACAGAACCTTGATTCTTGGACAAGATTTCCCATGGAAAGACTCTGCATTCCACCAGAACCCCTTCCTCGGACTAATCCGGGAGAAGGCAATTTGTTTGATTTTATTGGGGAACGGGTGCTTGGTCTGGCCCGCGCGGCGTTAGAGACCGCAAGTGGGGAGGTGGTGGAACATCATAGAACCCCGTTCGGGCACATCCTGGTGGCGCGAGATCGGAAGAACAACTATGTCGGAATAGCCCTTGACGCTGCTTGGCCGTATCCGGTCCTGGAGGTGGATTGGATAGATCGAGGGCGTGGTACAAGCGAACCATTGGAAATCCCTTTGGCCCAAAGAAGCGCTCTGAACCCACGTCAATTGGTAGAATTATTTACGAGAGCGCGCAACCTTAGAAGCCAAATCGAAGAGAAGGACGGTAATAGTGGACCTACGGGAACGGCTGATTCTTGAACAGCAGATTCTCCAGAGAGACGGGCTGACGCAGTTTCAGATCTACTCTAATGCTGCCAGTGGTGGGTATTACGTATGGGGAGAGTGCCACACGAATTCTGGTAATGCATACACTCTGTGGAGCCCAATTCCATTGCACTATCCTTATGATTGCCCACCACTATACATATGGAAGCCCAATCCACTTAGGGGATATGGAGGTAAAAGCATAAATAGCTACGGTCTTTCCCATCAGATGCATACTCTTAACAGTGGGCCAAGTGGTGAGGTACAGATTTGCCATTGGAGGTCAGAACGGTGGCACAGTGGTATTACCCTCAATAAGGTATTGATTAAAGCCCTGATTTGGCTGGAGGCATACGAACAACATCTTACCACAGGAAAACCTATTAACGAATTTGTTCGCACGATGCAGTAGCCATAAATGGGAGGGAAAATGAACTCATACGACATTCAAGCCGAACGGCAAAAGGCCATGATCCGCGAAGCGATGCAGGCAATTGCAGAGCGGCGTCCTGGCCGGACTCGCCTCGTATATGATAAGGCAAAACGTACCATTGTAGCTGTCTCAAGTTCGGATAACCCTCCACGGGGTTTGAATATTACGGCTGAAGACGCCGATATGTTTAGCCTATGATTACCATCTCCGCTGAATGGCTGAAAGAACAGTGGCCAGTGCTTAATGCTAGTGGCCTCGCTCCTGTCTCCTTGTCTAAGTGGGATGACGGTGATGCTTACACATTGGTATCTTTGGGTCCAATGAGTGGCACGAATGTTGTCCGTGGGGTAGTCGTCATGGAGAGCACTTCGGCTCCAGAGGTTCAAGTGGTCATTAGGCTGAGAAGAGTACCAGGAGGAAGACCAGATCAGACCGTGGATCTATTCAATTTATCTGACGGAACCTGTTATAGGGTGGAAGGGCAGATCAAAGAACGTGATGTTGCAAGAGTTGTTCAGGTGCAGGTTGTCGGAGTTAAAGAAACACTGGAGAAGCGCCGAAAAAGTTTGATCGAATCTCATCTCCTTCAAGAAGTCTCAGTTTTGGTCATCGGGCTCGGTACTGGAGGTGCTCAAACGGCAGTTGAGCTTGCAAAATCAGGGGTTGGAAATTTTATTTTGGTCGATTCTGACCGTTTGGATATAGGCAATGTGACACGCCACAATGCGGGAATCTCTCATGCTGGTCGACGTAAAGTGTACGTGGCACGGGATCTACTTCTGGAAAAGAATCCTTCGGTGGTCGTTAGGACATTTCCAATTTCAGCGGACTGGAACTCATACGAGCTCATTTGCCAGATGGTACGCGAGGCTAATCTGGTCCTGTGTGCAACGGATAGCCGCAAAAGTAAGCTGTTTATTAATCACATTTGTGTCAAAGAGCGCAAAACAGCGATTTACGGAGGAGCATTCACTCGGGCGTACGGTGGTCAGGTTCTCAGAGTCCGCCCGGGTAGATCGCCCTGCTACCAATGTTTCGTGATGGGCATGCCCGAACAGGAAGCTGATTATGAAATTTCGTCAGAGGCTCAAGCTCAAGAAATTGCATACGCAGATCATCCTGTCGCTGTAGAGCCCGGCCTATCGATTGATGTCGCCCCGATTTCGATTATGATGGCAAAGTTGGCGTTACAGGAGCTGATAGATGGCAAAGAAAGTACGTTACACGTGCTCGACAAAGATTTTACAGCTCCATGGTATCTCTGGTTAAATCGACCCGAACCAAAAACGGCATATGCCAGCCTGCCGCCCTTGAGCGAAAGTAGCGACGAGATGACGATCCTACGGTGGTACGGAGTGGAGTTGGAGAGGGAGAAAAGTTGTCACGTTTGCGGTGACTTTGGTAGAGCGGCTAGAGAAACTTATGGTTTTGAGGCGGGCGAGTTACCTGTATTACAAGAGGGGCCGCTTCCGGCAGGGGTCAAACTCGAAGAGGAGTAGCAACATGGAGATGCGTTCTTACTTCAAAGGTTTGCTGAATCGGATTGAACCACCAGATAAATATGTCTCGTCCGCCAAAAAAGCTCATGAGACACTCCGTAAACGACTTGAAGAAGATGATGATGTCGGCCAGGCCCATCTGGACACCTTCTTGTCAGGTTCATATGCACGGCGTACAGCAATAAAAGAAATCAAGGATGTGGATATCATCTGTGTCCTAGACATCAAGTGGGATATAACGGAACCGCAGGTAGTGCTCGCATGGCTGCAGGATGCTTTACAGAGGTACTATAAACGGGTTCAGCAACAAGACCGTTCTGTACGCGTCGTTACTGACGATGGAGTTCAATTAGATTTGGTGCCCGGAGCACCAATTTCGCGTGCTGACGGCCCCCTGCGGATTCCGGACCGCGACGTGAAAACGTGGGTGATTTCCCACCCTAAGAACCAAATGGCTTTTGCTGAAAAGCGAAATAAGGAGACGGATGGCTACTTTGTTCAGACGGTAAAAATATTTAAACATTGGCGTGATCGCTTAACCTCGGTAGATGCAAAGGTGAAGTCGTATATCTTGGAGACGTTAGTGGCAGAATCACTTTATTTCCCTCCTGCGTCGCATGCCCATGGTGTCGTCCTTGTTTTTGAATCCATCTGGCAAAGGCATTCTCATCACATCGGAACTGGACGTGTGCCAGCAATACCCGATCCTGGTTATCCAAGTAATAGTGTATCCAAGCGATGGAAATCGCGCGAATTTGATACATTTATGACGGGAGTAAAGCAGGGATCGGAAACTGCAAAAAGGGCATTGGCGGCCACTGACGAAGCGACAAGTATCTCAGAATGGAGGCGACTCTTTGGCAATAAGTTTGCCCCACCAGACTGAAAGAGTTATTGGCACAAATACGGAGAACGTATGAATCCAGATGGAACGTATAGCCCGTCACTACTGACGCCAGAAAACCGTGGGGGAGTCACAGCAGGAGAAGGATATAATTTCCAGGACGCCTTTATTGCAAGTCGAATCCCTGGTTGGCTTGCTGACCCCTATTTTTCATTTCTGCTAAAAGAAGGATCTGGTGACGTGGAAGTGCGTTTTGATGATCATGGTTTAAGGCGAGTGGAGTTATACCAGGTTAAAGATCACCATGTTACACCAACCGAGTGTAGGGATGTCATCAATGCTTTTAGCATCAAAGAGGCTCAGTCTCCGGGAACATATGCGGGATTCATCCTTGCCTGCCGCGGTCTTGGGCGCGAGGCTGAAAGTTTGCGTCAGGCATTGGAAGAGCTACGGGGGGCTTTTCCTATGTATAGCCAAGGCGACAGAGTCTTGGTGAGTACAGAACAAGATGTAGAGGAACGAGCCAGACGAATTGGGTTAGCCATACCTCTTGATTTCTTGCGGATGAAGGTGTTCTTCGATACGAATCTGGGTGATATGAAGAGTGACGAGCGCCTGTGTGAACAGTTCATCGGTTCCGTTGTGCAAAAGATTCCAAAATGGGCCATGGTTGGAGGATTGGGGCTGACTGCCGCATACCGTGACATTGCTCGCTTAATAAACATTTCAATTCGGCAGACATGTAGCCATGATTTACTTGACCAAAGGATTCAGCAGGCAATTGATGCTTCTTCATCTCGCCTGAATAAAGAAGGAGTGACAGTCCGACTCTATCATTGGGAAGATCCGTCCTTTGATCTTTCAGAAAAGTGGGACGTTCTCCTTGATTGGTCAGAACACTTCGACCGTATAAGCAGAAAGGTTCCGCCCCCGGCCTTGTGGCGCGATGGTCTCATACCGGCTTTGGAAGAAGCCCAAAGACGCATTCGTTCTTGTACGGACTCCAGGCTCATTCGTTTCCGACCGAGTGCCTGCTTGTCGGCTGGGTTGGCCTTGGGATGGGCGTTTAGTGAGGTAAAGGGATATACCTTCGAAGTTCAACAAGGTCATGCTATCTGGAGAACCGATACACAACCCTCTGGACGCCACTTGGTCGTTTCGGAGGAAGTCTCATTGGATAGGTCTTCGAGAGAGTTATGTGTAGAATTCAGTCACCAGGCCGATGTTACCTCCAAGGTGGACCAATTTATTCAGACAATCGGTAAAGCCTTTCGAGCGAAAATAATGCTTGTTCCTGATCTTGGTATCGGCGCACGCATTGATGGTCCCACTGCCTTGGCCTACGCTGATGACGCGAAACAGCGTATCAGGAAGGTCGTGGACCAGTATGGCTGTGAAATCGTTCATCTGTTTTATGCAGGGCCTCTCGGGCTTGCCATATTTTTGGGACGTCTATTCAATGCTATGCATGCTGATATTCAATGTTATGAGGAACAGGACAGAGGTGGATACGCACCGTCGTGCCTGTTACATACTTAAGCCAGCAATTGCTCGCTCAGGAACCGATTTCTTCCTTAGCCTTCCGCGGGTAGGGCCAACACAGATTTAAGGAATACTACTAATGGGACGTTCGTGCGGAACGTGCTTAATTATTGCCCGTCTCGTATAGAAAATGAAAAAGATCCCTCAGGAAAGCCCGACCTTACAACCCTATCCAATTATTCTTCGTTATGCCTTCGTTATGGCTGCCGAGAGGAAATCATTCCGGTCCTGATCGCGTAAGAAGTCTTTCCTTTTCCGATTCCCGCCCCATCACATGGTGCAGGCCCCCAAGAGGCATCTAACTAATCTGGCAAATCTTGGTATACGATATGAATTAGTTCCAAGCACGGTCTGCACGAACGTCCCTTTCAGTCCTGACTTAATGAAGTGGCGGAGCCCCCGAGAGGACGTTAACCCATGGGGCCCTCATGTATCAGAACCTTCTGGAACCCTCCTCTGATTATCGTCTCCAAAAGGTTAAGTTGCGTTGTTAGTTTGGAAAACTAAATCCCAAAGGTGATTTTCACTTAGTTTTTCTACTTCCCCTTATCGTGTGGTACGGTAACTGTAGCAGTCCCTGCGGAACCATTTCCATAAACGTCTTTGCACATGACGTTTATTGTATAAACTCGACCCTTACCCTTCCCTGACCGTTCAGCCCGGAGGTTTAATGTCAGATTCCCAGTAATCTTCCAATCCGGAGCCGTATCACCATCTCCCAGACCATTTTCCGGTTCATTGCTGCTTATTGAGGTGATTTTGCAGACTGGTTTTGAGTCACAATTGTCTGAGACTGAAACATTCACACTCACTGGGACCATCTTATGATCGGGCGGCCAGAGAACATTTGGACTAGCAGCCAGCTTTGTGATCTTTGGAGGAGTTCCGTCTTTGACTGTTATAGTGACATTATCCGATGCCGTTCCACCTTTGCCATCATTCACAGTGAGTGTAATGGCATGGGTTCCTAAGGGCAGGCGTACCGTTGGGCTCGGTCCGCTGGCTGTTCCAAATGAACCTGTCCAAACATAGGTCAGAGTGTCGCCATCTGGGTCAAAAGAACCAGTCCCATCAAGGGTAACTTCAGCGCGACAATCGTTTACAACCAAAACGGTCTGATCCACTCCTGCTTCAGCCACTGGAGGTCGCGCAATGAACTCATCATGGGTCAGTTCGCTGTCCGAAATGAGTGTACGTTCAAAGATGCCATCACCATTTGAATCTACTAGGACAGTAACCCCCTCTCCGCCTTGAGAGAGGGTATCCCAATCAATAGTGTACTGGTGCACAGCACCGGCCGATGTGGGAATGTCGCTTGCCATAAAACTAACTGTCTCTTGTGTCGTATAACGCGTGAAGATAACCGCATTATAAAGACCTGTGCCCGTTCCAAATATTAAGACCTTATAGTTACCCGCAATAGGTGTTGGAATTATCATCAGTTGAGGGTGTGTTCCGAGACCACTATACCATGCTTCATGTATTTCGTTCACTTCCTGCTGAGAGGCAATGTCAAACCCGATACGCTTACCCTCAGGATCTACAACTAATACGTCGACAGGCGAGCCAACTGCTACGTACATAACGTTTTCGCCAGTAACAATCGGTTCGGGTTCTGGTTTTAATACTGGTGGTGCAATACGCACATCAATGAGCTCTATATTGCCATATTTTACAAAATTACCACCTGCAACTGCCGTAGCGAAACCACTTACATCTACCCGTGACCAAATCTTCGCTTCAAAATACCAGCTATATGTATGATCTTTTTCAAGATCTACAAAACCTTGAATAACATATTGCGTGTCGCTATAGGAAACTGCGTCACCTTCTGGGAGTGAGATGACCTTCCATTCGGGTCCCTCATTATAAATTATTAAATCCTTACGCCAGATTTCTGTTGAGTTAGAGTGGTCGTAAACCCAAAGACTGGCCTTAAGATTGACGCCAAGATAAGCTTGAGTAAAATATTTTGGGAAAGAGAAACGCGTCCATGTTATAAGGCCAGTGATATTAAATGTCGCTGCTATGTTCGAGGTTCCAGACCAGTCATTTCTCCAATTGTCGCCTAAAGTAAATGCTGCAAGAGCTTCACCATATCCACCATAGGAAACTGTAGCACTTGCCATTATCTTCCCATTTCCGACAGAAGGGTCAACCTCCGTATAATAAGACGCCTGTCCTAGTAGGAAGGGTTCGCTCCAACCTAATGTGTTTGACAGTCTATACGGTGGCCGGAATACTATTTCAGTTGCTACCGCAAAGTCAGTCTCTGAAATATCGTTGTTTCCGAAATCTACCCATTCGCTTACAGATCCTGCCGCATCCACCGTTCTTGCCCGCCAGTGGTAACTGCCAGCAATCAAACTATGGATAGAAATGGTAACTCCATAGCTGTTTTCGACGAATTCGCTTTCGTGGGTGGGTATACCAGCAAAGCTGCCAGCATATTCGTCAAGTCGCCTAAGTTCTATCTGCAATTTTACCCGATCACCATCTGGGTCGCTTACAACACCTAAGAGGATTACAGTTTCCTCGAATATTGTGCCTCCCACTGGTATTTCGGCATCTGTTCTATTATATTGAAAAAGATAAGTGGGTGGAATGGGAGGCTGGTTAGGTGCAGGAATGGTAATAGTGATAGTTACATAATCTGGAGTGCTGTCCACTTTCCCATCGTTTACCACTAACCTAAATGTGTAAGAACCAGGTACGGTTGGAGTAAATGTTGGCCTCATTGATGTTGGATTAGATAAAGCAACAAATAATGGTCCTGCAGCCTGTGTCCAACTGAATGTTAATGAATCTCCATCAGGGTCATAGCTTGCCGAACCATCCAATGTCACTGAAGTGTTAACTTCTACCGTTTGATCAGAACCGGCATTTGCGATAGGGGGCTGGTTAGTAGGAGGAATAGGGGCAGGACCAAAGGCATATAAGTAGCCATCCCATGCTCCCAAGTAGATAGTGCGATCAGCGCCAATGGCGGGCCATGAAGTGCTGCCACCCCCCATTGGGCACTTCCAGTTGAGGGAGCCGTTTGGGTTAAGGGCCAAAAGGCTCCTGTCCCCTGGAAAGTAGACGACTCCATCTGCTCCAACCGATGCGCCCGCGAGACTTAACACGCCTAAAGGGAACCTCCACTTCACCGAACCGTCTGGGTTGAGGGCGTAAAGGTACCGATCGTATGAAGAAAAGTAAACTGTGTCGTCTGCCCCGATGGCCGGGGCACCGGCAATGGGGCCACCTGTTCCTATCTTCCACCTGAGTGAGCCATCAGGGTTCAGGGCATAAAAGTGTTGGTCGCTGGAGCCGAAGTAGACAGTACCGTCTGCCCCAACAGCCGGTGAACCGTTTACGTCGTCTCCTGTTTGAAACTTCCACTTCAAGGATCCATTTTGGTTTACGGCATAGAGGAAAGAGACATCGGAGCCGAAGTAGACAGTGCCATCCGGCCCAATGGCTGGAGACGAGACAATGTTAGAACCTCCTTGGTGCCTCCACTTGATGAAGCCATTGGGACTAACAGCTAGGAGCTCAGAGTTTGAGCAGACGTATACGGTGCCATCTGCCCCGATCGCCGGGGAAGAGAAAATATAGATTCCTCCCGACACCTTCCACTTCAGGGAGCCGTCAACGTTCAGGGCATAGAGATAACCATCGTAGGAGCCGAAGTAGACAGTGCCATCGGCGCCGATGGCCGGTGATGAGTCAATACCTGCTCTCGCTTGGAACTTCCACTTCAAAGTTCCGTCAGGTTTTAAGGAATAGAAGTAATTGTCCCTAGAGCCGAAGTAGATAGTGCCGTCCTTCGCAATGGCCGGCGACGAGGCAATTATCGCGCCGGCTTGGAACTTCCACTTGAGTGTTGCAATTTCAGGTCCAACGTGGGAACTTCTGCCCGTGTGCTGCGAGTCATGGCCGAACATGGGCCACGGGCTGAGATCCGTAGTTGATAAATAATTTTCAAAAGGCTCTACCAGCGGATAATTGTCACTGTCTGAATCTATTGGGTAAGGGATATCACCAATTCCGTCTACATCAGCATCACTTCCTGTATAATCGCCCCAGTAGTTGCCGAGGTAGCTTGTGTAAGTTCTTCCTTTGTAGGTATAGGTTATTCTTTCAGTTGAATTCCAAGAAACGATAGCCCAGCTCCTCGTCTCAGTGCTGTTAGTATTGTTAATAAAGTTATTCATGTAAACATAGTTGCCCGTGCCTCGAACGTTATCGATTAATATTCCGGTTCCGTTATTAGAAACAACGTTAGTATTTATGGAGGTGTCTGCAACTAATTCAGCTGTATAGGTCGGACTGCGTAAGGCAATTCCAATAGAGTTGCCTGAGATTAAATTATTTGTCACGATATTATTGCCGGTCCAGCCACCGGCTTGCGTGAGGATATAAATACCATTCCATACATTCATTTCCACGATGTTATTGGTTAGTGTATTCTCATAGGAGTCCCAAATGGAGATTCCATTCTTATTATTCGAGCTAATGTTGTTTAAAACCATATTATTTGAAGACCAAACTATATGGACACCAAACATACTTCCTGAGCAAGTATTATTATTGATAGTATTGGTGGATGAGTGGTAAAGTTCGATTCCAAAGGAGTGAGTATAGTCATTATACCAATTGTCTAAAGCGTGGTTATTACTGATCACGTTGTTGTTAGAATAACTAAGGTAAATACCATGGCAGTTATTTGAGATATTGCTATTGGAGACATTACACCCATCTGCACCATTAAGATATATTCCGGCTTTCTGGTTGGCCGTCGCTCCCTTCACCGTAAACCCACTTATATTCACATAATCCGCTGTTACCGTAAAGATGTGGTCATTTGGATCTGCTGCCTGAACAATCGTTTTCTCAGCCCCATTTTCTGATTGAATGGTTAAATGATCTTTATTCACATCGACGTTCTCGGTGTAAGTCCCGTCTCTCACGATTATGGTATCTCCGGGGCTTGTGGCATTTACTGCTGATTGAATTGTGAGATAGTTATCAGGAACATAGATAGTTGCTGAAAAGGCCTCTAATGAAATTAGGTCTGTTGAAAATATAAATGCAAAAAAGACTAAACAACTCAATAATTTTTTAACATTCTTTAATTGCATAATCTTTATCTCCTCGTATTAATTTGTTTTGTAAAACTCTCTATTGAATCAACAGATCACCGCCACTGATGGTTTTTGGCCCAGTAGTAATGATCACTAAAAAATAAAGCCTGGCGGTCGATTCATGGCGAAGCCAGGCTTTCTAATATTCTTTTTCCACCTTTCCCTCCTTACAAGGTAGTTAAAGCCAAGGCCCAAAAGGTCTCAATAAATTTCCAATTACTTCGGTGTTTTTTATCTACGAAAGTATTGCTGCATTAAATACATAAAATCAAAGAGCTTGTAAGAATTTTTAGGAAAACACTTCCTGTTTGGAATCATATTTGCATGGTTACCCCTCTAATAGTTGACTGAATAGACGAATACATTTTGTATTTCACACATTTTCCATACCAAGTTCTGCTATCATCATAAGTTCCCGTAATCATATCGCTTTCCTTAAACTTAAATATTTTGACCAAAGCTAAAAGTGGAAAAGATTTCGACAAAAGTTCTAATTTAATTCCATTAATATATGGATTTCATTACCTAAATCTTCGTTTTCTTAGAATGTAAGTTTTCTTTACAATAGCGATTGATTTCTATTTGAAATCTGCACAATCATTTCAAATTCGTATGGTGAGACTTTCAGAAAGAAATCGTTGCCTGGCTTAACAGGTGTCCGCAGGGTCAAATCCTGACTTCCCTTTTCTCAATCCTTCTTTTTTCCCTTCTTCTTTTTATCGGGACTGCCGGGGATCTCCAACGGCGCTATATACTGTTTGAGACTCTCGAAGATGACCTCGCGCATTGTCTTGCGCTATAAGGTCGCCTTTGCCTTCACCTTGCTCCATAATTCTACGTCGATGTCTCTCAGGATGTAGTCCATACGTTCACCCCCATCCGTTTGGTGTATTTCTACACCAAAATAGAAAGATAATCAAGGTTATTTTTAGGATCGGTGTTATCTCCTCTTTCCTTTAGACTGCGATCCGCGCAAGGGTGCTTATCGGCAGGATGGATATCTCAAACCGCTTGCTCCGACTTACCCATGCGTACGAGGATCCGATGCTTGACCAGGGCCCGATCCAATGGGATCACCCCATCCCGCATGCGCTGACCATCCATCTCCACCCACGACACACCTCGCTCGCAGCCTTCCGGATTCTCGACCTGGATCTCGTAGATCGCTTCACCGTGGCGATAGCGCAGGTGGAAGCCCTCCCACCACCCGGGGATGACCGGATTCAACTGCATGTGATCCCCGCGCACCTTCAAACCCAGGACCTCTTCAACCCAGGCTCGGTACATCAACGCCGCCGAACCCG